>VFQU01001687.1_pt1 | contig 12194 bp, 9 predicted proteins | sample 3512311 | NCBI WGS metagenome assembly VFQU01 (sample SAMN10412377, study PRJNA504923) | tailings metagenome | isolation source: Relicate 3 Philex TSF3 active mining site | place: Philippines: Tuba, Benguet | collected 2017-08-29 | reverse complement strand
TTGCGGCTTTCTGTTTGAGAAACAAAGTGGATATTCTACCTTCCGTCATCATCCCTGAAGAAGAAACCATTTCCGATTACCCTATTCCTCCACTCGTGCGCGCTTTTATGGGAATGCCGAAAGAAGTCTGCGAAATCAAGAAGAGAGTGGTTTATAAAAAAGTGAATTTGGTTTTCGGAGAAGTGATTAAATACGAGAACTATGCACATCTGCCTCTGGACCAAGGGATGAAAATCGTATCCGATGAAACCAGACGCAGAATGGGTGAATTGCAAAAAGCTGATTTTCTTAAAAAATAATTAAATCTCCACTTCGCCGCTGAACACTTCTTTGGCGGGTCCGGTCATGATGATGTTTCCGGATTCTTTCCATTCGATCTGCAAAGTCCCTCCTTTCAGATCGATCTTCACGTTTTTTCCCGTTTTACCGTTCAATACGGAAGCCACCATTACGGCACATGCTCCTGTTCCGCAGGCTAAGGTTTCTCCTGCACCTCTTTCCCAAGTTCTTTGGTAGAGATGGTCTTTCCCTTTGATGGACACGAACTCAACATTCACTCTTTTAGGAAACAATGGATGGTTTTCGATTTTAGGACCGATTTCATGAACGGGGAATTTGTCTGCATCATCCACATAGATCACACAATGAGGATTTCCCATACTAACAGCCGTAAAATGAAACTTCTTTCCGTCTACTTCCAAAACCTGATCGATGACAGGTGCTTCTCCGTCCCATTTGATGGGAACCAAAGCAGGCTTCAAAATAGGCTCACCCATATCGACGGAAACCATCTCCACTTTATCGGAAGGATTTGTGGAAAGATCCAAAGTAAGAACTCCCTTCCCCGTTTCAATGGTAGGTCGTTTATTTTTTGTTAAACCATGATCGTAGACGAATTTACCTACGCAACGAACTCCGTTTCCGCACATCTCGGAACTGCTTCCGTCCGAATTGTACATATCCATTTGGAATTCGCCGGATTTGGAATCTCTAATGAAAATCACTCCATCGCTGCCGATTCCGAAATTACGGTCGGAAAGCTTTTGGATTTGTTCCGGGGTAAGACGGATGTTTTCCTTGGTCGCATCGATGTAAACGTAGTCGTTGCCTATCCCTTCCATTTTGGTGAATTTGATCTTCATTGTAAGACTTCCTTTCGATATGCCCTATCTTAAATCCGAGGTCGAATTGGCAAGAAAGTACGGACGCTTTTTTCTTGACCACGTCTCTACTTATTTAGACGATACAAGCACAGCTTTAATTATGAAATCGTGCATTCTCTGTAAGTCCGAATCCTCCTCTCCAGTCTTCAACGAAAACGGAATTCCCATCGTAGAATGTAAAAACTGCGGCCATGTTTATTCTTCCTACGAACAAGAAGAACATTACGAAGGTTATTGGGACGGGGAAAATCAAACCTACGATTTGGAATGGTGGGACGTGGCACACAGAGCCGTTTATTCCGATTTCATTTCCAACTATTTGTCGAAAGACTCAGGCAAATTATTGGATGTGGGATGCGGACTCGGCTTTTTCGTAAAATCAGTGTTAACCGCTAGACCGAAATGGGAAGCATTCGGATACGAAATTTCAACGCAAGCGGTAGAGTTCGCAAAAAAACAAAACGGACTCACCACTGTCTATGCGGGCCTTGTACAAGACTCTAAACTTCCCGCAAACTCATTCGACATCATCACTCTTTGGGACGTCATCGAACACATTCCGAAACCTCATTTTTTATTGGAATACCTATTCACCCTTCTCAAACCGGGCGGGGTTTTGTTTTTACAAACTCCTAACTTCCCCATCCAGTTGGGAAAAGCGAAATTGAAAGTGATGCTGAAAGGAATGAAAGAAGGCGTTCATTACTTGGAAGCCAAAGACCATGTAAACAATTACAAAATGAAAACTTTGGCGGAGCTGGGGAAACAATGCGGGTTTATCAAACCGGAATATAAGGTGCTTATGCCCATTCTTTCCGTGTCCGGTTCGAAAAGTAAATCGGCAGTGTTTGCGAAACTTCTCTATTATTATTTCACAAAAGCGGTTTTCGTTCTGAGTTTCAAAACGGTCAACTGGAACAATACTTTATTCCTTACTCTGAAAAAACCTTAGTTAGATCACCTAATATAGTTTAGAACAAATTCCAAAGAAGAAAGTATATTTTCAGATTCGTAAACAGGCGGTTCCTTCGTTAGCAGTTTTGGGGCCGCTTTTTCTCCGAACCTTTGTTTTTGAAAAACACTAACGATGTTCAGGCGGGAAGCGCCTTCGATATCATCTTTCCAACTATCTCCGATCATAAAAGAGTTCTCTGCTTTTGCATTTGCCAAAGATAATCCCAATTCGAAATATTCTTGTTTCGGTTTTTCCACTCCGGCTTCTTCGGAAGTCAAAAGATGAAAGCGAAACCTTTCCGGAAAAAAGGATTTTGTTTTGATCAGCTGGGTTCTCAAAGTTTCATTCGTGAGAAAAAAAACGGGTTCTTTCTCTGTCCATCGGATCAGAAAAGAAAATAACTCTTCCCAAGCAGTATTGGAACTCTTTTCCCTCTGCAGATAGTCCGAAAAAAATTCATAATATTTCGATTCCAAATGAAGGATGGATTCGTTATCTCTAGAGGAAATTCCTCCTTTGATGTAAGAAACCATTTCCTTAAAACAAAGAAGCCTCAAACGATTGGAAGAATGTTTCCCTAATCTTTGTTTTACGTTTTTTCGAGCTTCTTCGTACAAAGGAAGAAAAGAGGATTCCTCACCCAAACCGAGATCCCTCCAAACAGAAGGAAGGTGAGAGAGGCAATGTTCATAGGCCTCTTTAGAAGGTAAAATCGTATTGTCCAAATCGAGAAATAATGCCATCGGATTCAATTTGAAATCGGGACATTTTCCATCCATTCAAAAAAGAACCTATTTGCAATTGTCAATAAATTGCTTGCCTGTTTTTCAAACCATTGTAAACTTCCGATCCTATGAAACGAAACCAAATTGTTTTTTCTTTTCTGGCGTTCGCATTCGCAGCCGGTCTGTCCCTATCCGCCGATTCCATCCCGGATCCGGTCTCCTCTTCTCAAGCGGAAAAAGATCTGAAAGCCGCATGGAACAGTAAATATAAGGGGGAAACCATCGTTTCCATAGAATCCGCAGGGGATCCGGGGACTTTGGAGAAATTAGATAAAAAAGGAAAGTTAATCGAAAGAAAACTCAAAGTCCCTTTTTTAGTCGTTTCTGAAAAATCGGGAATCAAAAGAGAATATGAGGCAGGTGCCAATTACGTTCAAAAAGGAAACTCTTGGAAGTTCTCTGAAATAGGAGTAGGAAACGTAAAAACCATAGCGGGTGTTGACGACAAAGCACCAAATAAGCCTAAGGTGAAAGAATTGGCTCTTCAAGCTTTCACTGCCAAGTATCCTGACTATTCCTGGTCCAAAATTCTAATCGATGACGGAACCTTCAACCAAGGAACAAACGGAGGATTTTATCGTTACGAAGGAGATGTGAATCGAACCGACTCAGAAGGAAATACGGTTCAATGTAGGGACATCGATTTTATGTTAGTGAAAAACGCAGCAGGAGAATGGTCGGTAGAAGTGACTTCTTCTGGAAAATGTTATTGAAGTTAAATGGAAGACGGATTTTCGGAATCGAAAATCCGTTTGTTTGTTTTCTATTTTTGAACCAAAATTAAAATTTCGGATAGGAAAGGAACCAATCCTTCCAAAAGTTCAGGGAGTTCATATTCCAAAATATCTCCCGCATACACGATATCGTTTTTCTCCATCGCGGAAGCGATATGAGTCAAACTTTCGTTCAACGCAGAAGTGATCTCGTTCAATGTTTTGCCTTCGAGAGAAATTCCAGCCCAATCGATTTCGGAATGTCTTCCTTGCACGGAAACAAGTGCAGAAATAAGTCCGTTGAGTCTTCCCACCGCATCCGTAAGAATCTCAGTAGCAAGATGGTCTTTGCCGGATTGGAAATTTTCGTTCACAAGCATAAAGTCCTTGATGACGGAATCTTTTTCGTCCACGAACTTTTTGATGATAGCAACTAACTCCGATTCATCCATACGGATCACTGCGAGTCTTCCGCTCAAATCCATAAGGAATAATTTAAGGTCGCGCAGATCTTCCAAAAACGAATCGATCGCAGAAGTGGAATCCAAACCGGAAGAAGCTTCTTTCAAAGAAGAAACGATCTCCTCCACATTTTTACCTTTTCCCATCGGTTTGATGGAAGCAAGATTCAAATTCAAAAGATTTTTAGTGGAAAGCAGCATGGATTCGATCCAAGGAATCCCTTCCTGAAGATCCGCAGTTTCTTTTTCAGTCAAAGAATCGCGACCCACAAGTGTAGAACCCACTTTATCCACGTAACTGTCCAATTCGATCAGACTGTCTTCGATGATATCCAACTCTTCTCCAACGAACAAATCGACTCTTTCCGCTCGGTTCAATTCCCAAGTTTCAGCTTCGGAACGGTTGATTTCCAATCCGTTGACGGTAAAATGACGGAGGTATTTTCCGTTGGATTCGATCCATTTTTGAATCTGATCAAGAACTTGCCCCAGATTGGTCTCTCCGCTCAAAGTAGTCTCTAACTTTTGTTCGTTGATATAAATATTCATTGATCACTCCTGATTTCGAAATAAATTGTTTTGTAAATAATTGCCCACGGACTTGTTTTTTCCCACGCCCTGTTCCATATAAAGGAACCTTTGTTTGAGTTTCGCCTCATAACTGATAAGATGGGATTCGTGTTCCTTGATCTTCTTATTGTTCCCGGAAACGTTCTCTTCCAGTAACTTCACTTTGCTGGAAATGATTCCTGAAGCGTATTGATTGTAAGGCTTCAAGTTCTCCAAAAGGCGAACCCCTACCCCGTCTTCCATCTTAGCATCGTTATTCGTATCGGAAGCGAATAATTCACGAACCGCATCCGGATTCTCGGAGAGAACCTGAACCAATCTTTGTTCCTCTATGATGAGCAGACCTTCCTGGATTTTTTCCCAATTCGAACCGATGGCTCCTGTGGAAATTCCGATATCTGTGAGAACTCTGAATCCTCCGTCTTTTGTCGCCGGATAATAAGAGTTAGCGATCGTTTTCATTCCTGCGATCAATCTTAGTACGGAATTTTCTCCCGTCAGAATCCCGGACTTCACTTTATTGTCCCAAAATTCTTTGGAGATATCGAGTTCCTTGGAATCGTCTCCCGCTTTTTTATCAGAAATTTTACCGTCTTTATCTACGGTAGTCACCTCTTTGGAAAATTTCATCAATTGGTTGTAAGCTTCCACCCATTCCTTGATGAGAGTCATCCCTTTTTGGTTGTCCACATTGATCTTCAAAGTGACAGGTTCCGTAGTCACTTTATGAATGTTAAATGAGATCCCTTCCAATACGTCCGCGATAGCCTCGTTCGATTCTCTAGTGATTTCCACGCCGTCGATTTTAAACTTAGCGTCTTTTGCTTCCTGAAGAACTTTCAAAGGTTCTGCGGTTCCCGGTTTAGGAGGAGAAACTAATTTTACGGATTTGATTTGGATATCCGCTGCGGATGCATTGGATAAAATCACTTTGGAAAGATTTTTACCTTCCGCAAAATCGGAAATGGCAAGAATGTATTTGCCGTCTTTGGCTGTGACAGGAAGAACTCTTGTTCTGGTGTTTCCTTCTTTTTCAAAAACGATTCCCAACTCCCAAGACGAAGGAACTTCTCCGATCACTTCCCATTCCAAATGGGATCTAGCTTGGATTTCTTTCGGCTCCGTCTCCAAAAAGAAAGCGGTATCCGGTTTCACAACAAGAGCCGTCTCTTTCGCCGCTTCCGTAGGAGCTGCGGCAGGAAGTTCTATTTTGGAAATTTTAAAGTTAGGATCTTTCGTGTTTTTGAATCTGGTTTCTTCCCAAGGGGAAGCGGTTTCCAAATTGAAGTTCAAAGTGGTGACTACTTCCTCTCCTGTGGGTTGGTTCTCTCCCACAATTCCCGCTAATTTTAAAATTCCGTTCGGATCGGAAAATTGAAGTTCGTTGCTTTTTCCTGTTTTAACCGCAGTTACAGTTACGATGGAAGAATCCTTATCCACCTTAATCACGGTTGCTTGTGCGATAGAGCCTGCCAAATTTCGGATTTGGTTCGTAAGCTCGGAGAGATTCCCTCCTCCGAACTGAATGGTTTCTTTGGCTTTGCCGGAATAAATAGTGAAACTTCCTTCCGGAAGTTTGATATCGCTGTCCACCTCAACACCGGATAATTGATGCTTTGCGGCTAATTCTAAAATTTCAAGAGGTCTTTCCCCCGATTTTGCGGCACGAGAGGCTTCTCCAGTAATCGCACCTTCCACGGAAGAGGACACAGATTTCGTAGCGAAAGGAGCAGTAAAAGAGACAAGCGCACGGGTTTTGGTCTGTAGATTCATAGTTAGGTTTTTGACTTCGTTCCAAACTTGAATCTGAGCTTTGGAGTATTCGTTTTCCGTTTCCCATCTTTTGATGGGTCGGCGCTCCAATTCGACGAGCTTTTTGACGATTTCGTTTGTGTTTTGCCCAGTCATGAGCCCTGGCATCGTATAAGCTGGCATTTTCCTACTTGGCCTCTGGATCTAATGTCGTCGAATTCCGATAAATGATTAGGAATTTACAGAATTTTTTCCTTCCCGAATCCTAGAATTATGACTGCTAGCCCTCCTCCGGAAAAAATAGAACTGGGGAATCCTAATATATTCTTTGACCGGGAATTATCCTGGGTCGACTTCAATTTTAGAGTTTTGGAAGAAGCCCAAGACCCGGGAAATCCTCTCCTAGAAAGACTTAAATTTCTCTGTATTACAGAATCCAACCAAGACGAATTTTTTATGGTTCGTGTGGCAGGTCTCATCAACCTGAAACAAGCGGGAATCGAAGAAAGAAGTTTGAACGGAAAAAGAACTTCCGAGATCGTTTCCGAACTCTATGAGAAGGTATCCGGTTTCGTAAAAAAACAATACGACTGCCTTTCCGACATCTTACAAGAGTTAAAATCGAATAAAATCATCGTCGTGCAGGATCCTTCCGAACTTGCAGGAGAAGACATCCAATTCGTTAAAAATTATTACAAAAGAGAAGTGTCTTCCATCCTCACTCCTTTAGCGATTGATCCTTCTCATCCTTTCCCTCATATCCTCAATAGAACCTTAAATTTGGGAATCACTCTCTATTCGGACGAGGATAAAAACAAACAGAAAGAACTTTTTGCGATCGTGCAAGTGCCGAACGTACTTCCTCGTTTTTTACAGCTTCCTCAAAGCGCAGATCAGGAAGAAAGAAGATACTTCCCTCTGGAAGAGATCATTAAACTTCATTTAAGCGATCTTTTCTTCGGGATGAACGTAAAACAAATCCATACGTTTAAAATCGTAAGAGACGCTGACATCTCCTTCAACGAAGAACAAAACATCGGTGACCTTCTGACCACGATGAAGAACGAATTGAAGAACAGAATGTGGGGAGACGCAATACGTTTGGATGTTCACAGCGGTGCGGGACATATCAAAGACATTCTCAAAGGACTCCTGGAACTGGAAGACTATCAAGTGATGGAGATTCCCACCTTACTTAATTTAAACGATCTTATGTTCTTCCAATCTTTGGAAAAAACAAGTCATTTGAAATTTTCTTATCCCGTTCCTAAAGCGGGTTTCGCCACTAAAAAAAGCGAATCGATTTTTGCGGAAATCAGAAAGAACGATCATCTTCTTCATCATCCTTACGAAAGTTTCCGTTCCATAGAAGATATGTTAAAGATCGCAAGCCAAGATCCCAAGGTGCTCGCCATCAAAATGACTTTGTATCGAACTTCAGGAGATTCTCCTATCATCCAATACTTGGGAGAAGCGGCGGAAAACGGAAAACAAGTTACGGTTCTTGTGGAGCTGAAAGCAAGATTCGACGAAGAAAGAAACATTCGTTGGGCAAAAAAACTGGAAGACTCCGGCGTGCATGTAGTGTATGGAGTCGTCGGCCTCAAAATCCATTGTAAAATGCTTCTCATTGTTAGACGAGAAGACGACAAACTCAATCGTTATGTGCATTTGGGAACGGGAAACTACAATTCCACCACCGCTCGATTTTATACGGATCTAAGTTTATTCACTGCGGATCCGGAAATCACGGAAGATGTGGCCATTCTTTTCAATACGATCACCAGTTCGGGAAAGATGCCTCGCCTTACAAAAATCCATGCGGCTCCTACGTTTCTAAAGGAAGAATTTTTACACCTCATCCAAAGAGAAACGGACAATGCTTTGGCTAAAAAAGAGGCAAGGGTCATCTTTAAGATGAACTCTCTTGTAGATGCGGATGTGATCATGAAACTTTACGAAGCATCTCAGGCAGGAGTAAAAATCGACCTCATCATACGAGGGATTTGCTGCCTTAGACCGGGGATTCCGGGAGTTTCAGAGAACATCAGAGTGCGTTCCATCATAGGAAGGTATTTGGAACATTCTCGTATTTATTCTTTCCACAACAGCGGAAAACCGGAAGTATTTTTGGCTTCTGCGGATTGTATGCCTCGTAACTTTCAGCGCCGAATTGAAGTTATGTTTCCAATCCTCCAAGAAAAACATAAAAAAAGAATCGGTAAAATCTTCGATCTTCTGCTTCGGGACAACACACAAGCAAGGGTTTTAGAGTCGGATGGAAGTTACGTCAGACTCACTTCGGGAGACGACGATCCTCCCGTAAATTCCCAGATCGATTTAGTAGAAATATAAAGGAAATACCATGACTACAAAGTCACTCGACGCAAAACAAGACTTAATCAATCTCATAGGAGAAGGAAAAGTTTTCACTAGAGAAGACGGAAAATTGGACCAAAGCACTTTCGATTCCTACGGAACCGATAGGACGAAAGTGTATAAGCCGAACTACCAAGTTTTAATTTTCCCCGAGACCACGGAAGATGTGGCCAAAGCGGTAGGATACGCATATCAAAACGGAATCTCCATCGTTCCTTCCGGAGGACGTACCGGGTATGCCGGTGGAGCAGTCGCAAAAGACAGCGAAATCGTAATCTCTCTTTCCAAAATGAACAAAGTGGTGGATTTCGATCCTTTCCTTGGCACCTTACACGTACAAGCTGGGATGATCACGAAAGAACTTCATACCCAAGCAGAAGAAAGAGGTTTTTATTTTCCTGTGGATTTTGCCGCCACCGGTTCCAGCCATATAGGCGGAAACATCGCCACAAACGCAGGGGGAGTACGAGTGGTTCATTACGGACTGGTGAGAGACTGGGTTCTAGGACTCACTGTTGTGACAGGGAAAGGAGATGTGATGCGTTTCAACGGAGAGATCCTGAAGAACAACACAGGTTATGATCTCAAACATCTGTTTATCGGCTCGGAAGGAACCTTGGGAATCATCACGGAAGCGGTAGTCAAATTGACGAAACCTCCTACGGACATACGAGTCGTGTTTCTTGCCGTCCCCGAATACAAAAACATTCTGGAAATTTTCAAAGAAACGCACAATCACAACCTCCCTTTGCTTGCCTTCGAATTTTTAACGGACTATTGTCTTCATAAAGTGAAAAAACATTTGGGAGTTCCCGATCCGTTCCCTCAATCTAGCGAATATTATGTGCTTATGGAATACGAAATCAGGGAAGAAGGAGATGAAGAAAAGCTTCTGACGATTTTGGAATCCATTGCGGAAAAAGAACTCATCACGGACGGTTCCATCGCACAGAATACGAGACAAAACCAAACCTTCTGGAAATACAGAGAAGGAATCTCCGAATCCCTTTCTCTTGCCTATACCGTACACAAAAACGATATTTCCCTACCTCTTCGCAATATGGAATCCTTCCTGAACGATATGCAATCCTTGTTAGACGCTAAATACCAAGGATTTGAAATCGCGCTTTTCGGTCATATCGGAGACGGAAACCTCCACCTAAACATTGTAAAACCTAAAGAATTGACGGATACCGATTTTTTCCAAAGATGCAAATCCGTAGATCCGGAAATGTTTCAACTCATCCAGAAACACAAAGGTTCCATTTCCGCAGAACATGGGATCGGTCTTTTGAAAAAAGACTATCTGGGATTCTCTCGCAGCCAGGAAGAGATAGATACTATGAAAGCGATCAAAGCGGTATTCGATCCGAAAGGAATCATGAATCCCGGCAAGGTACTGAACTGACCGTTTATGGATTCCAAAAAGCCTAAGAAAAAATCAAAAAAACCGACCAAAACCAAAACGAAGGTTCCGGAAAAACACAAACTGGAACTGCGTTATCTGCGCGCATCCGATTACGAATCCGTTCAAGAAATTATGGATATGGTTTTTTCCAAGGCTTTCGACGGTGCTTGGACAAAAGAGGAATTCGAAAGGCAAATCACGATTTTTCCGGAAGGTCAAATCGCCATAGAAGACAAAGGGAAAGTGATTGCTGCCGCAATTTCCATGATCGTTCTCTACAGCGATCACGGAGACAAACATACCTACCACACAATCACCGGAGGAGGAGGACTTCCCAATCATAATGAAGATGGGGACAGTTTGTACGGTGTGGACGTATTCGTGAATCCTAAATACCAAGGGCTTAGACTTGGCAGACGTCTTTACGATGCAAGAAAAGAAGTCTGCGAAAAATTGAACCTAAGAAGAATCATCGTAGGCGGATGGCTCCCCGGTTACAAAAACCACGAATCGGAAATGACTCCTCAGGAGTATGTCAATCTGGTCAAACAAAAGGAATTATTCGATCCTGTATTGTCTTTCCAATTGGCCAACGATTTCCACGTAAGAAAAATCGTAACCAACTACTTCCCAGATAACAAAGGCTATAGCTCTTATGCCTGCCTCCTTGAATGGCTGAACATTTACTACGAAGAAGAAGACAAACTCATCGGAGGAAAAAAGACAGTCGTCCGAGTAGGTGCTGTGCAATGGCAGATGAGATCCGTCCGTTCCTTCGAAGAACTGAGAGACCAAGTGGAATTTTTTGTGGATACAGTCGCCAGTTATAATGCGGACTTTTGTCTTTTCCCCGAATTTTTTTATGCGCCTCTTCTCACTCAATTCAACAAAATGAGTGCGTCTAACGCAGTACGAGCGCTAGCCGAACATACGGAAAGAATGAAAGACGAGATGGTGAAACTTGCAGTTTCTTACAACATCAACATCATCACCGGTTCCATGTTCGAATACGAAGATCAAGAGTTGCGCAACGTTTCTTTCCTCTGTAGGAGAGACGGAACCTTCGATTCTCAGTACAAACTGCACGCTACTCCGGACGAAAGATCGTATTGGGGAGTGACAGGTGGAGACACCCTTCGTATCTTCGAAACCGATGCGGGAAGAGTAGGAATTCTTATTTGTTACGATGTGGAATTTCCGGAACTGGCACGCATTCTTGCAGAGAGAGGGATCGACATTCTATTTGTTCCTTATTATACGGACACTAAGAACGGTTATCTGAGAGTCCGCAAATGTGCCCAAGCTAGAGCCATTGAAAATGAAATTTATGTAGTTACCACAGGTTCCGTGGGAAACCTTCCCAATATCGAGAACATGGACATCCAATACTCCCAATCCGCCGTTTTCACTCCTTCTGATTTCTCATTTCCTCACGATGCCATCGCGGCAGAAGCCACTCCTAATACGGAAATGACTCTTATCGCCGATTTGGATCTGGATCTTCTCAAAGAAGTGAGAAAAAAAGGGGCAGTTCGCAATATGTTGGATCGCAGATTGGATCTATTTCGAATCGAATGGCTCGGTAAGATCGTCTAAACATTAGAAAAGACCATTTTTTAACTTTTTGCCTATTTTTTAGGCATCAAACCAAAAAATGCTAGATTTTAATCGGATTCCATAATATGATTTCTTATATGCTCAAGAAAACAATCAAAGTCATGGGGATTTCCCTGCTTTCCTTTGCCTTGGGCATTGCATTTCTTTCCGAAGAAAGTTTACTCACTCGAGTCCGTGTTTCCAAACATTCTCGTGTAGGCAGCCAATCGTCTTCCGCACAGTACAATGAAGTGGCAAGCATTACGGATTCCAGCGAATCTTCGGATGAATTTTCTGGAAAAAGCTCTTTAGAAGATGTAACTCCTGGCTCTCAAAAAGTAGCCTATGGTCGTTTCATCCTCATCCCTCTTCCTGAAGGTTCCGAAACAGCTTCTTTTCATTTTTTAAATTT
>VFQU01001686.1_pt1 | contig 12196 bp, 11 predicted proteins | sample 3512311 | NCBI WGS metagenome assembly VFQU01 (sample SAMN10412377, study PRJNA504923) | tailings metagenome | isolation source: Relicate 3 Philex TSF3 active mining site | place: Philippines: Tuba, Benguet | collected 2017-08-29 | reverse complement strand
GTCGGACCCCGTGGCGAGCCCCACCGCGCCCGGCCACGCGAGGATCAGCAGGTTCAGGGCGAGCGACACCGCGAGGAGCACCCCGCCGCCGATCATCCACCAGCGCCGGTGGCGCTCGCGCGCCTCCGCCCGCAGCTCGGCCTCGATCTGCATCCGCAGGGCGTCCGTGGTACCGCCCGGAGCGACCGTCGCGTCCCTCATGGCGACCCTGTTCGCCGTCCCGCGCCGGATCCCTGGCGTGGGATCGGGCCGCGCGGGTAGGGTCTCCGGGCTGGCCCCCGGGCCGCAGGACCGGCTTTCCCGAGCACCCGACCCGCGGAGGATCCACCGGTGGCGCCCATGAGCACCCCGGAGAACGGCGCGACGGCGACCCCGAGACCGGCCATCCGGCTGGAGGGGATCACGAAGCGGTTCCCCGGATCCGCACGCCCCGCCGTCGACCACCTCGACCTCGAGATCCCCCGCGGATCGATCGTCGCGTTGATCGGCCCGTCGGGCTGCGGCAAGACGACGACGCTGCGGATGATCAACCGCCTGATCGAGCCGACGTCGGGCCGGATCGAGATCGAGGGCGAGGACGTGACGGGCACGCCCGTCACGCGCCTGCGGCGCGGGATCGGCTACGTCATCCAGCAGGTCGGGTTGTTCCCGCACCGCACGATCGCCCAGAACATCGCGACCGTCCCCCACTCCCTCGGGTGGGACAAGGAGCGCATCCGCGCCCGCATCGACGAGCTCGTGACGCTCGTCGGCCTCGACCCGGAGATGCTGTCGCGGTACCCCGACGAGCTGTCGGGCGGCCAGCAGCAGCGCGTCGGCGTCGCCCGCGCCCTCGCCGCCGACCCGCCGGTGCTGCTGATGGACGAGCCCTTCGGCGCCGTCGACCCGATCGTGCGGGGACGGCTGCAGGACGAGCTGCTCGGCCTGCAGGCCCGTGTGCAGAAGACGATCGTGATCGTCACCCACGACATCGACGAGGCCATCAAGCTCGCCGACCGGATCGCCCTCCTGAACGTCGGCGGCATCATCGAGCAGTACGCCCCGCCCGACGAGATCCTCGCGGCGCCGGCGTCGGAGTTCGTCGAGCGCTTCGTCGGCGACGACCGCAGCTCGAAGCGCCTGACGCTCGCGCACGTCGCCGACCTGCCCTTCAACAAGGGCCCCGTGATCGACGTCGACGCGTCCGCCGACGACGCCCGCGAGGCCATGGCGACGCACCGCACCGACTGGATCGGCCTCGTCGACGACGGGACGTTCCTCGGGTGGGTCGACGGCCGCGGCCTCGACGGCGGGAGCGGCGTGCGGGACCTGCCGCGCGAGCGGCCCGCGGCGCAGGTGACGCCGGACAGCACGCTGCGCGAGGCGATGGAGATCATCATGACCTCCAGCACCTCGGTGGCGGTGATCGACGACGACGGTGGCTTCGGCGGCGTGGTGACCCTGGAGGGCATCCGCGCCTGCCTGGCGGAGGGAGTCCCGGAGCAGGTCGCGTGATCCTCCCGCTGCAGGCGGGCTCGAGCGAGCCCCTCGTCCGCTGGAACTACATCCGCGACCAGTGGGACGACATCCAGGCGGCGCTGATCGACCACATCCAGCTCACCGTCATCTCGGTGCTGCTCGGCCTGGTCCTGTCCGCCGGCCTCGCCGCCCTCGCGTTGCGCTACCGCTGGACCGCCGGTCCGATCACGACCATCTCGGCCGTGATCTACACCATCCCGAGCGTCGCGCTGTTCGGGATCCTGGTGCCCTACACCGGCCTGTCGAAGACGCCCGCCGTCATCGCCCTCACCGGCTACACGTTCCTGATCCTCATCACGGCCATCATGTCCGGGTTCCGGTCGGTGCCGCGCCCGGTGCGCGAGGCCGCCGACGGCATGGGCCTCTCGCCGCGCACGCGCGTGCTGACGGTCGAGCTGCCCCTGGCGCTGCCGTACATCATCACCGGGATCCGGGTGGCGACCGTGACGACCGTCGGCCTGGTCACGATCGCGTCGATCATCGGTCAGGGCGGGCTGGGCGACCTGATCCTCGACGGGCTGCGCCGCACCTACTGGACCCCGATGATCGTCGGCGCGGTCCTGTCGGTGGTGCTGGCGCTGGTGCTCGACCTCGGCATCTGGCTGCTCGGCCGGGCGGTGACGCCGTGGACCCGGCGGGGGCGGGCGGCGTGAGCCTCATCGCCCCCCTCCAGGGGGTCTCCGTGCCGCGGAACATCGGCCTCTGGGAGTGGTTCTCCAACGGGGAGACCTGGACCGGCGAGGGCGGCATCCTCAGCTCGCTGGTGGAGACGCTGACCCTCTGCGCCGTCGTGCTCGCCGTGTCGATCGCCATCGCCGTGCCGCTCGCCGCCGTGCTCGCCCACCACCGCCGCGCCGAGCTCGGGGCCACCTGGATCCTCAACATCGGCCGCGCGATCCCGACGTTCGCGATCGCGGGCCTCCTCGTCCCGATCTCCCTGACGCAGGGCTACGGGTTCGAGCCGTGGCCGATCGGGATCGCGCTGACGATGCTCGCGCTGCCCCCGATCTTCCTCACCACGTACACGGCGGTGCGGCAGACCGACCCCGGTGCGGTGGACGCCGCGCGTGCGATGGGATTCACAGAACGCGACGTACTGGTCCGCGTAGAGTTGGCGCTCGGCGTGGGGCTGATCCTGGGTGGCATCCGCGTGGCCGCCGTGCAGGTGGTCGCCACGGAGCCGATCCGGGCGTTCCTCGGAGGTGAGGGCCTCGGCCGGTACGTGCGGGACGGACTGGGACAGAACAACGACAGTCTCCTCATCGGAGGGGCGATCCTCGTGGCGGGGCTGGCGACGCTCACCGGTCTGGCGTTCGGAGCGCTCGAGCGCGTCGCCCTCCCGCGGGGGTTCCGCCGGCTGAGGCAGGTGCAGGTGCAGAACACTCGAACGGGGGTAGCTCGATGAGACGAAGGACCGTGCTCGCGATGATCGCCATGGTGGCGGCCGTCGCGATGTTCGCGGCCGCCTGCGGGGACGACGACGACGGCGGCGACGCCGCGTCGACGACGCCCGACGGGCCCACGATCACGCTCCGTGGACAGGACTTCAGCGAGTCGGTGACGATCGCCGAGGTGTACGGCCAGTACCTGGAGGCCAAGGGCTATGACGTGGAGATCCTCACGCCGGCCGGCTTCCGCACCGAGGCCATCGACGGCCTGCGCAACGGCGACCTGAACCTGATCATCGACTACATCGGCGGCTCCCAGACGGAGCTGGCGCCGGACGAGGACACCTCGGCCGACCCGGCGGAGGTCGCCGCGGTCATCACGCCGCTGTTCGCCGACATCGGCGCGACGCTGCTCGACTACTCGCCCGCCGTCGACGGCGACGCGTTCGTGGTGCGCGGTGACACCGAGGGCACGACCATCTCGGACGTCGCCGACGCCGGCCTGAAGTTCGGCGCCTCGTCGCAGTGCTTCGAGCGCCCGCAGTGCTTCATCGGCCTCACCGACCCCGACGTCTACGGCATCGAGTTCTCCGGCCGCACCACGCTGGAGTTCGGCCCGCTGCTCGGCGAGGCGCTGAAGGCCAAGGAGGTGGACGCGGTCATCTGGAACACGACCGCCCCGCAGATCGGGACCGAGGGCTTCAAGGTCCTCGAGGACGACAAGGGCCTCTTCCCGGCCCAGAACATCGCCCCGATCATCTCGACCGAGGTGCTCGACGCCTACGGCGAGCAGCTCTCGACCGACCTGAACGACCTGAGCGCGCAGATCACGACCGACGACCTGCTCGCCTGGAACACCGAGACGGACATCAACAAGGTGGAGTCCGACGAGGTGGCGAGCGACTGGCTGACGGAGAAGGGCCTCAAGTAGAGCGCCCGCGGCGGCGCCCGGGTCCCCGCGAGGGGGCCCGGGCCCGGCGCCCGATCGGCGCCGCCCGCACGCGCCGACCCCTACGCCGGGGTCGGGACGCCCTCGGCGCGAGCGGCGACGGCGCCGCCGGCGACGGGGACCCGGGCGGCCCGCCGCCCGAGCCGCAGCGACATCACCAGGGCGAGGCCCATGAGGGCGAGCATCGGCAGCAGCGCACCCGGGATGCCGTCGCCCCACCCGCTGTCGAGCAGGCGCCCGGCGATGAGCTGGGTGGCGACGGCCATGGTGAAGCCGCCGGTGTTGGCGAGGCCGGTGGCGCTGCCGCCGACGGCGGCGGGGTTGCCCTCGCGCGCCAGGTCGAACGCGAGCATCGACGCCGCCCCGCTGACCCCCGTCGCCACGAGCGTCGCCAGGATCAGCGCCGCCGGGGGCCCACCCGCCGGCCACAGCAGCGTCGCCGCCCACAGGGCGAGCGTCGCGCCGGCGACGGTGGTGAGCAGGGGACGCCGCAGGCCGCGCGCGCGGCCGACGGCCCACCCGAGGGCGGGGGCGCTCAGGCCGAACGACGCGACGCAGACCGCGAGCCAGATCCGCGCGGTCCCCGGCGCGACGTCCTGGCTGGTGACGAGGTACGGGTAGCCCCACAGCGCCGTGATGGCGACGAACGGCCCCATCAGGCCGAAGTGGGTCCAGAACGCGAGGCGCGTGGCCGGTCGTGCCCAGGCGGCGCGGAGGGTCGCGAGGACGGCGTCGTGCGCCGGCGGGGCCGCGGCGGCGACGCCCGGCCGGTCGCGGACCCACCGCAGGCACGCGAGCGCGAGGAGGGCGGTGAGGACGCCGGTGCCGGCGAACGTGGCCGTCCACCCGGCTCCCTCGAGCGACAGCCCGAGGGGGACGGTGGTGCCGATCTGCCCGATCGCGCCGGCCATGCCGGTGAGGCTCGCGAGCAGGGCGTACCGGTGCGCGGGGAACCAGCTCTGCGCGATCCGCAGGACCGAGAGGAACATGAACGCGTCACCGACGCCGACGAGCGCCCGGCCGCCGAGCGCGAGGGGGGCGGACGTCGCGAGCCCGAAGGCGATCTCCCCGGCGCCCATCAGGACGAGACCGATCGCCAGGGCGCGACGCGGCCCGATCCGGTCGGCGGCGAGGCCGGCGGGGATCGTCATCGCCAGGTACAGGCCGAGCTGCAATGCCGAGAGGGTCGCGATGGTGCCGGGTCCGAGGTCGAACCGCGCCTGCGCGTCGAGGGATGCCACGCCGAGGCTCATCCGGTGGAAGAGCGCCACCAGGTAGAAGCCCGCCGCCAGCCCCCAGACCATCCATGCGCTGCGCGCCATCCCCGCCCCCTCACGCGTACCTCTTAGATGCATGTTGTGTTTCTACCACTCGGCGCGGGGGATCGCCAGCGTGAGCGGCGGGACATGCGGTATGGATACGACATGGCGACCGATGCCCCGCGTCCCGCGAAGGACCGCGTCTACGACTTCGTGAAGGAGCGGATCCTCGACGGCGCCTACCCCGGCGGCGAGCTGCTGTCCGAGGGCGAGGTGGCGGAGGCCCTGGCGGTGTCGCGCACCCCGGTCCGCGAGGCGTTCCTGCTGCTCGAGGCCGAGGGCCTGATGCGCCTCTACCCGAAGCGCGGCGCGCTGATCGTGCCCGTCTCCCCCGACGAGGTGCGGGAGGTGATGGAGACGCGCCAGATGGTGGAGGCCCACGCCGCCGAGCGGATGGCGGGGCTCGGCGACGACGCGGCGCCCCTCCGCGCCCGCCTGGCCGAGCTGCTCGACCACCAGGAGGCGCTGCTCGACGCCGGCGACCTGGCCGGCTTCGTCGAGGCCGACCGCGACTTCCACCACGCCATCGTCGCCGCGTCCGGCAACACGATCCTGACCCGGCTGCACGACTCGCTGCGCGACCGGCAGCGGCGCATGGTGGGCGCGACGGTGCGGCGCGACCCCGAGGTGACGCGGCGCTTCCTCTCCGAGCACCGCGGCATCGCCGACGCGATCTCCGCCGGCGACGGCGCCGCGGCCCGCGCCCGCGTGACGGCCCACCTGGAGTCGTCGCGCCGCGGCATCGAGGGGGCGGCCTTCACCGGCTCGTGACAGGCGCCCGGATCCCCTGGATGGGGAGCCCCTCCCCCATCTAGAGTGCCGCCGATGCTGCGCCGCCTGGCCACCCTGTCATCCGAGCGCGTCGGCAAGTTCATCGTCCTCGGCGTGTGGATCGCGATCCTCTTCGCGCTCAGCCCCGCGGCGTCCCAGTTCGAGTCGGCCCAGAAGAACGAGGCGTCGAGCTTCCTGCCGGGCGACGCCGAGTCGACGCAGGTGCTCGACGCGCTCGAGGAGTTCGGCTCGGCGGACGTCGCGGACGCGGTGATCGTCTTCGCGCGCGACGGCGGCCTGACGGACGCCGACCGGGCCGCCATCGAGGACGTGCGCGGGAGCCTCGCCGCCGACCCGCCGGTCGCGACGGGTCCGCCGGCGCCGACGGTCTTCTCCGACGACGGGGCCGCCGCGATCCTGATCGCCCCCATCACCGTCGCCGACGGCGAGTCGGATGTGCTGCTCGACGCCGTCGACGACATCCGCGAGCGCACCTCGGAGATGCCGGAGGGCCTCGAGACGGCCGTGACCGGCGGCGCCGGGTTCTCGGCCGACGCGATCGAGGTGTTCGAGGGCATCAACTCGACCCTCCTGTTCGCGACCGCCGGCCTGGTCTTCATCCTGCTGGTGCTGATCTACCGCAGCCCGATCTTCTGGATCCTGCCGCTGCTGGCGGTGGCGTTCGCCGAGCTGACGGTCCGCGGCATCGGCTACCTGCTGGCGAGCAACGGCGTGGTCGTGAACGGCCAGACCGCCGGCATCCTGCTGGTGCTCGTCTTCGGCGCGGGCACCGACTACGCGCTGCTGCTGGTCGCGCGGTACCGGGAGGAGCTGCGCCGCCACGAGGACAAGCACGAGGCGATGCAGCTGGCCCTCCGCCGCGCGGGCCCGGCGATCCTCGCCTCGGGCGTGACCAACGTCTGCGCGCTGCTGGTGCTCGCCCTCGCCGAGGTCAACGGCACCGCCGGCCTCGGCCCCGTCGGGGCGATGGGCGTCGCGGTGGCGATGATCGCGATGCTGACGGTGCTGCCGGCGCTGCTGGTGATCGCGGGGCGGCGGGCGTTCTGGCCGTTCATCCCCCGGTTCAGCGAGGGCGAGCCGGACGTGCCGGAGGAGCGCGGCGCGTGGCGCCGCCTGGGCGACCGCATCGCGCTGCGTCCGCGACCGATCTGGATCGGCACGCTCGCGGGCCTGCTGGTGCTCTCCCTCGGCATCTTCGCCTTCGACAGCGGGCTGACCCAGGAGGACGACTTCCGCGGCGACGTCGAGTCGGTCCAGGGGCAGGAGCTCCTCGCCCAGTCGTTCCCGGCGGGGGCGTCGGCGCCCACCGACGTGATCGTCCCGGACGCCACGCGGGCCCCGGCCGTGACCGAGGCGCTCGCGGCGCTCCCCGAGGTCGACTCGGTCCGCCCGGTGGAGGAGGGGCCGCCCGGCGCGCGGCTGGCGGTGACGCTCGGACCCGACCCCTACTCGACCGAGGCCCTCGACCTCGTGCCGGACCTGCGCGCCACGGCGAAGGCCGCGGGCGGCGAGGAGACGCTCGTCGGCGGCCCGACGGCCACCAAGTACGACCTCGACCAGGCCGCGATCCGCGACCTCAAGGTGCTCCCGCCGATCGTCCTGCTGGTCATCCTGGTGATCATCGGGTTGCTGCTGCGCGCGGTCGTGGCGCCGCTGCTGCTGGTGGGGACGGTGATCGTGTCGTTCCTCGCCGCCCTCGGGGCGAGCGTGCTCGTGTTCGAGTACGTCTTCGGCTTCCCCGGCGAGGACCCGTCACTGCCGCTGTTCGGGTTCATCTTCCTGGTGGCGCTCGGCGTGGACTACAACATCTTCCTGATGGCCCGGGTGCGCGAGGAGACGGAGCGGTACGGCACCCGGGAGGGCATGATCCGCGGCCTCGCCGTGACGGGCGCGGTCATCACGTCGGCGGGCATCGTCCTGGCCGGCACGTTCTCGGTGCTGGCGGTGCTGCCCCTCGTGACGCTCACCGACATCGGCTTCCTCGTCGCGTTCGGCGTCCTGCTCGACACGTTCATCGTCCGGTCGATCCTGCTGCCGGCGACGGTGATGGAGCTCGACCGGCGCATCTGGTGGCCGTCGGCGCTGTCGAAGGCCGACCCCACCGCACCGCCACCGCCCGAGGTCAGTCCTCCAGCGTGACGTGCCCCGGCTGGGCGGCGACCCGCCCCAGCCACGCGCGGACGGCGGGGTAGGGCGCGAGGTCGATGCCGGCCTGGCCGGCGACGTGGGTGTAGGCGTAGAGGGAGATGTCGGCGACGCTGAAGCGGTCGCCGACGAGGTAGTCGCGGCCGGTGAGGTGCGTCTCCATCGCGTGGATAGCGCGGCGGCCGCCCTCCTGCCGGGCGGCGAGGGCGTCGGGGTCGTAGGGCGGCGCCCCCGGGATGTGGAGCCAGAACCGGGCGACGGCGATGTTCGGCTCGTGGTCGTACTGCTCGAAGAACATCCACTGCAGCGCCTGCGCCCGCGTGAAGGGGTCGGCGGGGATCAGGTCGGGGTCGTGGAGCTCGGCGAGGTGCCAGACGATGGCGTTCGACTCGGCGAGGTGGCGGCCGTCGTCGAGGCGGAGCGTCGGCACCCGCAGGGCGGGGTTGGCGTCGCGGCCGAGGGTGCGTTCGCGGTCGCCGCGGTCGGTGACGCTCATCGTGACCCGCTCGTACGCGATCCCGCACCGGGCGAGGACGAGCCGGACCTTCCAGCAGTTCCCCGACGCCGGGTTGTCGTACAGCAGCACGGCTAGAAGAGGCGGATCACCGACCGGGAGAGGCGGAAGCCGTGTCCCGCGCGGTTGACGCAGGTGAGGCCGGTGCGACGGGACGCGCAGACGATGGCGCCGTTCCCGAGCCGGATCTTCTGGCCGTACGGGAGGATCCGGATCCGCTCACCCGGCGACGGCAGCGCGGTGTCGCTCGCGCAGAGGCCCCGGCCCTTCCCCGCGGTGGGGGTGATGACGTAGGCGGTGCCCCAGTCGAAGCGGCACGACCGTGGCTTCGGCGGCGGGGTGGCGGAGGTCTCGCGGATGTCGCAGCGCATCTCGGTGCGGTCGCCGATGCAGCCGATGTTGCGGCTCGGCGTGGCGAACCGGGTGAGGGCGACGGCGCTCGCGCTCCAGACCATGAGGCCGGCGGCGGCGAGGACCAGGGCGAGGACCAGTCGTCGGTTCATGCGCGCCATTCTGCCACCGGGGCGACCCGCACGGCACCCTCGTAGACTCGCCCGATGCCCACGCACACGCACCCCACACGACGGCTCGGCGCGAACGGCCCCGAGATCACCACGATCGGCTTCGGCGCCTGGGCGATCGGTGGTGGCGACTGGGCGTTCGGCTGGGGGTCGCAGGACGACCGCGACTCGGTCGCCGCGATCCACCGTGCGCTGGAGGGCGGCGTGAACTGGATCGACACCGCCGCCGTCTACGGCCTCGGGCACTCCGAGGAGGTCGTCCGGAAGGCCCTCGAGGGCGTCGGCGAGCGGCCCCTGGTGTTCACGAAGTGCGGGATGGTGTGGCAGGACCAGGCCGACGGCGTCCCCCGCCCGAACCTGAGGCCCGACGAGATCCGCCGCGAGTGCGACGACTCCCTGCGCCGCCTCGGGGTCGACCAGATCGACCTGTACCAGTTCCACTGGCCCGACAAGAACACGGGCACGCCGGTCGAGGAGAGCTGGGGCGTCATGGCCGACCTCGTCCAGGCGGGCAAGGTGCGGTGGGCGGGCGTCTCCAACTTCGATGTCGCCCTGCTGGAGAGGTGCGAGCCGATCCTCCACGTCGATTCGCTGCAGCCGATGTTCAACCCGGTGGAGCGGCGGGCGGCGGAGCTGCTGCCGTGGTGCCGGGAGCACGGCACCGGCGTCATCGCCTACAGCCCGATGATGTCCGGGCTCCTCACCGAGCGGTTCAGCCACGAGCGGATGGAGAACCTCGACGAGGACGACTGGCGCCACGGCATGCCGGACGTGTTCGCCGAGCCGGCCCTCAGCGCCAACCTGGCCCTGCGCGACGCGCTCCGGCCGATCGGCGAGCGCCACGGCGTCAGCACGGGTGAGGTCGCGATCGCGTGGGTGCTCGCCCACGACGGGGTGAGCGGCGCGATCGTCGGTGGGCGCAGCGCGGAGCAGGTGGAGGGGTGGCTGGGTGCGAGCCAGGTGGAGCTCACCGCGGCCGACCTCGACGAGATCGACGCGGCGATCGCGGCGACGGGCGCGGGCCGGGGGCCGAGCCGCCCGTGAGCTCCGCGGTGTCCGCGCGTCCCGTCCCCCCGCCGGGCGGGCACCCCCTGAAGCGCCTGTGGCAGTACGCGGACGGCCACCGCGGCCGGGTCGTGTGGGCGACGTTCCTGACGATCCTCAACAAGGTCTTCGACGTCTTCCCGGAGATCCTGATCGGCGTCGCGATCGACGTGATCGTGAACGAGAACGACTCGTTCGTCGCCGACGTGACCGGGGTGGAGGGGCGCTGGGAGCAGCTCCTGATCCTCGCCGCGTTGAACGCGGCGGTGTGGATCGGCGAGTCGGCCTCCGAGTGGGGGTACCAGATCGCGTGGCGGAACCTCGCGCAGACGGTGGAGCACGAGGCGCGGATGGACACCTACGCGCACGTGCAGCGGCTGGAGCTCGGGTACTTCGAGGACCAGAGCACCGGCGGCCTGATGTCGGTGCTGAACGACGACGTGAACCAGCTGGAGCGATTCCTCGACGTCGGTGCCACCGCGATCATCCAGGTGGTCGTGAACATCGTGCTGGTGGGCGCGATCTTCCTGGTCGCCAGCCCGACGCTGTTCCTGGTGGCCTTCGCGCCGATCCCGATCATCGTGTTCGGGTCCTTCCTGTACCAGCGGCTGCTGGAGCCGAAGTACCGGGAGGTGCGCACGAGGGTCGGCCACCTGAACGGCACGCTGTCGAACAACATCGGCGGCATCGCGACGATCAAGGCGTTCACGGCGGAGGACCGCGAGATCGCCCGCGTGGCCGGCGAGTCGGACGGCTACCGCCTGGCGAACGCCGACGCCATCCGCCTCTCCAGCGCCTTCGTCCCCCTGATCCGGATGGCGATCCTGGCGGGCTTCACCCTCACCCTTCTGGTCGGCGGGAACGCCGTCCTCGAGGGTGACCTGGCCGTCGGCTTCTTCTCCGTCCTCGTCTTCATGACGCAGCGGCTGCTCTGGCCCCTCACCCGTCTCGGCGAGACCTTCGACCTGTATCAGCGGGCGATGGCGAGCACGCGACGGATCCTCGACCTTCTCGCGGTCAAGCCCCAGATCGTGGAGGGCTCCGGCCTCCTCCCGAGGCCCGTCACCGGCGCCGTGCGGTTCGACGACGTCCGCTTCTCGTACAACGCCGGCCGCGAGGTGCTGCGCGGCCTGGACATCGACGTCCCCGCCGGCGAGACCCACGCCGTCGTCGGCCTGACCGGTGCGGGCAAGAGCACGATCGTCAAGCTCCTGCTGAGGCTCTACGAACCCACGAGCGGCCACGTCACGGTGGACGGAGTGGACGTGCGGGAATTGACCTTCGGCGACCTTCGGGGCGCGATCGGCCTGGTGAGCCAGGACGTCTTCCTCTTCGACGGAACCGTCCGCGAGAACATCGCCTACGGCGACCCGGACGCCCCGGACGAGGCGATCGAAGAGGCCGCCCGCCTGGCAGAGGCCCACGACTTCATCACGGCGCTACCGGAGGGCTACGACACCCTGGTCGGCGAGCGGGGCCAGAAGCTGAGTGGCGGCCAGCGGCAAAGGCTGAGCATCGCGAGGGCCATCGTGAGGAACCCGGCGATCCTGGTCCTGGACGAGGCCACGAGCTCCGTGGACAACGAGACCGAGGCCGCCATCCAGCGCAGCCTGGAGACGGTCTCGCGCAACCGCACAACCCTGGTGATCGCCCACCGCCTCAGCACGATCCGCCACGCCGACCGGATCCACGTCCTCGAAGCCGGTCAGGTGAAGGAGGCCGGGACCCACGACGAACTGATCGGAGCGGGCGGCCTCTACGCCGCGCTATGGAGGGTGCAGACGGGCGAGGCCGCCGAGGTCCGTTAGCGACGAGCCTCTGATGCGAGGAGCCGATCGAGCGCTGCGATGAAGGTCTCGATGGCCGCAGCCGGGTCCGGGAGGTCACGGAACCGGAGGGTGGGTCGCTTGGCGAAGCCGGCGTCCACGGTTGCCTGGGGATCCACGCCCGAGCCGGGAATCCGGGAGACATCGAGGACGAAGTCAGCTCGTGCAGCGTCGGAGAAG
>VFQU01001684.1_pt1 | contig 12205 bp, 9 predicted proteins | sample 3512311 | NCBI WGS metagenome assembly VFQU01 (sample SAMN10412377, study PRJNA504923) | tailings metagenome | isolation source: Relicate 3 Philex TSF3 active mining site | place: Philippines: Tuba, Benguet | collected 2017-08-29 | reverse complement strand
TTGGGGTCCCAGGGCTGGGCCGGGAGGACCTTTCCGTCGACCACCGGCGCGAACCCGGCCCGGTCGAAACCGGCGCCCGGCTGCTTCTTCTCGGCCGCATAGGCCGCCTCCAGCACCTTGGCGTAGGGCAGCGCCCGCAGCCCCGCCAGGTCTCCGTCCTTCAGTCCCAGCGCGCCGTAGAGGTCGCGCCGCAGGGCGTCGGCGCGATCGGCCGGCACGGCGCGCACGCCCGGTCCGCTCTGCACCACGGCCCGGTGGAACAGGCCCTTGGCCGAGGGCATGGCCATCAGGTAGCTGACCTTGGCCCCGCCGCCGCTCTCGCCGAAGATGGTGACGTTGGTCGGGTCGCCGCCGAACGCGGCGATGTTGGCCTTCAACCACTGCAGGGCCTGGACGATGTCCAGCATGCCCGCGTTTCCGCTGCCCTCGACCTCGGGCAGATGGAGATAGCCGAAGACATTGAGCCGGTGGTTGATGGTCACCACCACGACGTCGCCGTTCCGGGCCAGGCTGGCGCCGTTGTACATGGGCCACTGGCCCGAGCCGTAGGCGAAGCCGCCGCCGTGCAGCCAGACCATCACCGGGCGCTTCCGGCCATCCGCGACCGGCGTCCAGATATTGAGGCGCAGGCAGTCCTCGGCCTGGTCGGCGACGTCCTTGCGAGCGGGAAACACCTCTTGCAGCGCCTCGCCCAGCTCCGAGGTCGGATTGACCGTCGAGGGCGAGGGCATCTGGATCGCCGTGGGCCCGAAGCGGCGGGCCTCGAACTCCGCGTCCCGCTTTGCCGGCGGGCGCGGCGGGGCGAAGCGGTGCTCGCCGGTCGGCGGCGCACCGTAGGGGATGCCGAGGAATGAGGTCGCGCCGTCGGAATAGCCGCCGAGCACCCGGCCCTCGGTGGTCTCGACCCGCAGGGGCACCTTGGCCCGGGCCGGCGATCCACCCAGCGCGGCGCCGCCGGCGCCCAGCGCCAGCAGTCCCCGCCGGCTCAGCTTCATCCCGTCCGCCATGCAAGCCTCCCTTGCTTTTTCGAAACAACGGTATCCGATGGCCGCCGGGCCGTCGAGAATTCCCACGCGCCCCCTTCCGCTTTGGCGCTGAACAGCGATAACCTGTCGTCCAAACAATCGTTCGTCACCGGGAGAGACACGACATGAAGGCCGCCGTTCTGCGCGAGGTGGGCAAGCCCCTCCAGATCGAAGACGTCCAGATCGGCAAGCCCGGTCCGCACGAGGTTCTGATCCGGACCAAGGCGGCGGGCGTCTGTCACTCCGACCTGCACTTCGTCGAGGGCAAGTACCCCTATCCGCTGCCCGCCGTGCTGGGCCACGAGAGCGCCGGCGTCGTCGAGGCGGTGGGCAGCGAGGTCCGTACGGTCAAGCCGGGCGACCACGTCATCACCTGCCTGTCGGCCTTCTGCGGCCACTGCAATCACTGCCTGACCGGGCACATGTCGCGCTGCGTCAGCCCCGACACCAAGCGCGGCAAGGGCGATGAGCCCCGGCTGTTCCGCGAGGACGCGGACAAGCCGAACATGAACCAGTTCCTCAACCTGTCCTCGTTCGCCGAGTACATGCTGATCCACGAGCATGCCTGCACCGCCATCCGCAAGGACATGCCGTTCGACGTCGCCGCCCTGATCGGCTGCAGCGTCACGACCGGCGTCGGCGCGGTGATCCACACCTCGAACGTCCGCCCGGGCGACACGGTGGCGGTCATCGGCTGCGGCGGGGTCGGCCTGGCGGCCGTCAACGGCGCGGCCATCGCCGGCGCCGGCCGGATCATCGCTGTCGACATGCATGGCTCCAAGCTGAACCTGGCCAAGGAGTTCGGGGCCACGGACGTGGTCGACGCCAGCCAGGGCGATCCGGTCGCCCAGGTGCTGGAGATGACCAGCGGGGGGGTCGAGCACAGCTTCGAGGCCATCGGCCTGAAGTCGACGACCGAGCAGGCGTTCAAGATGCTGGCCCGCGGCGGCACCGCCAACGTCATTGGCATGATCCCGGTCGGGGTGAACATCGAGCTGCACGGCGCCGACTTCCTGGGCGAGAAGCGCATCCAGGGCAGCCTGATGGGCTCCAACCGCTTCCCGGTCGACATGCCCCGGTTCGTCGACTTCTACATGGCCGGCAAGCTGAAGCTCGACCAGATGATCAGCCGCCGCATCCGGCTGGACCAGGTCAACGAGGCGTTCGACGAACTCAAGCGCGGCGAACTGGCCCGCTCGGTCATCGTCTTCGACGCTTGATCGCGGTTAAGGCGCGCGCCGGCGGATCATTTTTCGCCGGCGCAAGTCCTTGATCCTGCTGAGCTACAACGACAAGTTATTGTTAAGGCTCACGTTTCAACCGCTACCGGGTGAAACGTGACACCGCTGGACCCCGTTCGAACTGCCGGTATCGCAGCATCGAGGGTCCGCCATGAGCCGCCGTCTCCGCAAACTGGCCATGATCGAGCGCCGCTGGCGCGAACGCTTCGGCGAGCCGCCGGCCCTGTTGACCGACCCTGATCTGATGCTTCGCGTGCTGCGGTCGGTCGAGGCGGATACGGGCGCGGATGGAGCGCCGGCGAAGCGCCTCCGGGCCGGATAGGGCCTGGCCTCAGTGCAACCAGGCGGCGGCCTCCGCCTCGTCCGACCAGGCGCCGCTGTCCAGCAGGCGCTTGAGTTGGTCGCGTTCCGACTTCAGGGTGAACAGGGCGGTGGAGTCGTTGTCGCGCTCCAGGTCCTGCTTGGCCGCCTCGACGGCGCGCTCGAGCGCCTCCAGCCGGATCAGCAGGTCGAAGGCGATGGACCACAGCCGGCGCGCGGTCTCGCCCGGCAGGCTGGCGTCCAGGAAGGCGGCGCCGGCCGCCCGGGCGGTCCCCGCCAGCTGGGCGAAGACGTCGTCGCCGAAGCCGCGCGCGGCCAGCCGCTTGCGCAGGGCCTCGGCGTCCATGTGGTCCCATTCGAACCGCGCCTGGACCAGTTCATGCGCCAGCGGGCGCAGGCGCTCGTCGCCGAACCCCTGGGCGTCGAGGAGCTCCACCTTGTCGTCCAGGAGGTGCGGGTCCTGCAGCACCGCCACGGCCAGCGCCGCAGACAGCGGACGGGGACGGTTGCGCAGCCTGCCGATCGCCTCGCGCGTCGCCTCCACCGGCCCGGTGGGGCCGCCGCGCCGTCCCGGCCCGTCCCAACGCCGGCGGGACATCTCGCGCGCCGCCGCCCCGACCGTGAAGACGGGTCGGCTGGTCGGCCAGATCTGTTCGTAGCGGCCCAGAAGGTCCTCGCGGTAGGCCTCGGCCAGGTCCTTGTCGGCGATGCTGGCGGCCGCCTTGCGCAGGCGCACCTTGAGACCCGCGCGCTTCTCCGGCGTGTCCAGCGGCTCCAGGTCGCGCTCACGGACGAACAGGGCCTCGACGAAGGGCGTGGTCTCGGAGAGCTGGGCCTTGAGGGCCGCCGGTCCCTGTTCCCGCAAGACATCGTCCGGGTCCTTGCCGCCCGAGACGATGGCGAAGCGGAAGCTGCGGCCGGGCTTGAGCAGCGGAAGGGCGCGGTCGATGGCGCTGCTGGCGGCGCGGCGGCCAGCCCCGTCGCCGTCAAAGCTCAGCGTCGGCTCGGGATGCAGCCGCCAGAGCACCTCCATCTGGTCCTCGGTCAGGGCGGTGCCCAGCGGCGCCACGGCGGCGATGCCGGCCCGCTGGCAGGCGATGGCGTCCATGTAGCCCTCGACCACCACCAGCGGCGGCTCCTCGCCGGTCGCATGCAGCAGCTTGCGGGCCTCGGGCAGCCCATAGAGCAGCCGGCCCTTCGAGAAGAGGCTGGTCTCCGGCCCGTTCAGGTACTTGGCCCGGGCGTTGGGATCGAGCGCCCGGCCGCCGAAGGAGACGATGCGGCCTCGCGCGTCGGCGATGGGGAAGATGATGCGGTTGCGGAACCGGTCGTAGGGCGCCCCGCCCTCCTCCGGAGCGATCAGCAGCCCCGCCTCGACCAGATCGGCCGGGCGTGCGCCCTTGGCGACGAGGTAGTCCTTGAGGTCGGTGCGGCCGTTGGGCGCGAAGCCCAGGCCAAAGCGCTTCCACTCGGTCTCGGGCAGGCCGCGTCGCTCGAGATAGGCCCGCGCCTCGCGGCCCGCGGGCCGGTGCAGCTCGCCCTCGAACCAGCGCGCCGCCAGATCCATCCAGTCGCCCAGCGACTGCCGCTTCTTCTCCCGCTCGGCGGCCTTGGGGTCGGGCGTCGGCATGGGCACGCCGGCCTCGGCGGCCAGCCGCTCGACAGCCTCGACGAAGCTGAGCCGCTCGGTCTCCTGCAGGAAGGCGATCAGGTCGCCGTGCTTGCCGCTGGAGAAGTCGTGGAAGAAGCCCTTGTCATCGTTGACGAAAAAGCTGGGCGAGCGCTCCTTGGTGAAGGGCGAGAGGCCGACGAATTCCCGGCCCTGGCGCTTGAGCTTCACGGTCTTGCCGATCACGTCCGACAGCCGGACGCGCGACTTGATCTCCTCCAGGAAGCGGTCGTCGAAACGCATGTCGCCATTAACGCCGCGGCGGCGGGAATTGGAAGGGTCCGCGCCCCCGCACTCAACCGTGGAGCCATGCGGACTGGCGCGCATTGATCCTCCGTGCCCTTATGGTTGACGAGATGTCCCGGCGCGGGGGCGAGAAGGGAGTATCGGCATGGTCTGGTGGTGGTGGGTCCTTCCGGCGGCGTCGGCGCTGCTTGGCGCCCTGGTCCTCCTGCGCGGACTGTCGGCCCTGTTCGGCGGCCGCTGGCTGGGCGGGCTGTTCGGATCGGCCATCGGCGGCGGCCTGCTGGCGGTTGGCGCGGTCGTGGCCCTGGCCGGCCTGGACGTGCAGACCTACCAGCGCCTCACCTACGAACGCCCGGTGGCGGCGATCGATTCCCGCCGCATCGGTCCTCAGTTCTTCGAGGTCACCCTGACCGAGCCGCCCAGCGCCGCCGCGCCCCAGGGCCAGACCCGCAAGTTCACGGTGCATGGCGACGAATGGCGCATCGAGGCGCGGGTGCTGAAGTGGAAGCCGTGGGCCAATGTCCTGGGCCTGGACACCCAGTACCGGCTCGACCGGCTTTCCGGCCGCTACGAGAGCACCCAGGACGAGCTCAACGCCGAGCGAAGCGTCTTCGATCTGGGGCCGGAACCCGGCAACGTCGACCTCTGGCAGATGGCCCGCAAGTCCTCGCGCTTCGCCCCGATGGTCGACAGCCTCTACGGCGGCGGCGCCTTCATGCCGATGGCCGACGGGTCCCGCCACGAACTGTGGATCACCCAGTCCGGCCTGGTCGCCCGGCCCGTCAACGCCCAGGCGCGCGAAGCCGGCGCGGAGGGCTGGCGCTGAACCGGCCGACGCCCTAAAGCGGCCCGGCGCCCAGACGCGGCGCGCGCAGGGAGCCATTCATGGACGTCAGGGACAGCAACGGGACGCTTCTGGCCGACGGCGACAACGTCACCCTGATCAAGGACCTCAAGGTCAAGGGCGCGGGCGGGGTCACCCTCAAGCGCGGGACGCTGATCAAGGGCATCCGCCTGACCAGCGATCCCGCCGAGATCGAATGCCGCGCAGAGAAGGTGCGCGACCTCGTGCTGCGCACCGAGTTCGTCAAGAAGGCCTGATGACCCAGATCCAGCCTGCCCCGCCCTTCGAGCCGACCCGCCGCCAGGCCTGGGCGGCGATCATGGCGGGGTCGGCGGCGATGATCGTTACCGGTCTGCAGCCGCTGCTGCTGAGCGAGATGGCCTATGTCGGGCGCCTTTCGCCGGCGCTGGTGCATCCGGCGGCAGTGGTGGAGATGCTGGCCATGGCGGCGGCCGTGGCGCTGTTCGCGTTCAGGGTTGCGCCGAACAACCTGCCCCGCATCGGGCTGGCGGCCGGCGTGGTGGCGGCGGCGGCCTGTCTCGGCGGGCTGGCGGCGCAGGGCTGGGGTTTCCTGGCGTTGCGCGCACTCGGCGGCTTCGCCGGCGGCGTGCTGGTGTGGATCACCATCGGCATGATCGCGCGTCGCGAACGGTCGGAACCCTGGGCCGCGGCATTCTTCATGATCCAGGCCGTGGGGCAGGTTCTGGCGGCGGCATTCGCCGCCATCGTGGTGATGCAGGCGATGGGACGCCCGGCGGGCATGACCTTCGCCGCCGTTCTCGCCGCGCTCGGCGGACTGGCGGCGATGGGCCTGCCCCGGTCCTGGCCCGACCTGCTCCAGGCGCCGACCGGCCGGCGGCCGGGCGCGCGCGGCTGGATGGCGCTGGGCGCCCTGTTCTTCTACTTCGCCGGCGTGGCGACAGCCTGGTTCCATATGCGGCCGCTGGCGGCCGTGCAGAAAGTGGGCGACACCGGGCCGGTCGTGCTGGCCGTGCTGGTCGCGCAGATGGTCGGCGTCCTGCTGGCGATGATGCTGGCCCGCCGTGTCGGCCGCGCCGGCCTCTATATTGGCGTGGCGGTAGTGACACTGGCCAGCTACGGGCTGGTGGCGCTGTCGCCGGGACCGACGCTGTTCCTGGCCGGCTTCGCGCTGGCGGCGATGTGCAGCCTGGTGCTGGGCGCGAGCCTGTTCTCGTTCCTGGAGGCTGCCGACCCCAGTCGCCGCGCCGGCGGGGTCAGCGCCCTGGCGCAGCTGACCGCCGCCGCGCTGGGTCCCCTGCTGGGCATGCTCTGGGCCGAGCGCATCGGTCCCACCGGCGCGCTGATGGTCGCCGCCGGGCTGATCGTCGCGGGCCTGGGCTGCGTGGCCTCGCTGCTGGCGCGGCCAAAGGCGACGGTCGAGGAGGCGCGTTGACGGCTGTCGGCCGCCGCCGCAAGCTGACGCGATGACAGACATGACCCGCCGCTCGGCGCTCGCCACAGGCCTCGCGTCCGGCCTCGCCGCAGGGGCCCTGACGGCGCCGGCCGCCGCAGCATCGGATGCCGAAGGCCGCTGGGTTACGCGCGCCGCCCTGCCCTATGTTACGCAGGAGATCTACTGCACGGTCTGGCGCGGCCGCATCGTCACCGCCGGCGGGCTGGACCCCAAGGCGCCGGGCGTGGCGCTCGACCGGTCGGCGATCTACGACCCGGCCGCGGACGCCTGGACCGAGGGCCCGAAACTGCCCGCGCCTCGCCACCATCCCCAGATCATCGCTGCCGGCGACAGGGTCTACGCTCTAGGCGGCTATGGCATGGGCAATGGCGGGTTCTGGAGTTCCAGGACCGACATCTTCGCCTTCGACGGCTCCGCCTGGACACCCGCCGGGCAGATGCCCGCTCCGCAGGCCGAGACAGTCACCGCCCTGCTGGGCGACAGGGTTCATATGGTCGGCGGCAGGGCGCCGAGGGGCGAGGCCAACGCCCAGTGGGACGACCAGGGCGACATCGACATCCACCGCGTCTTCGATCCGGCGTCCGGCAAGTGGGAGCTGGCCCGGCCCGCGCCTCAGGCCGCCAACAGCGCCGCCTGCGCGGTGATCGACGGCGCGCTGTATCTGGTCGCCGGACGTACGGTCGAGGACGGCAACATCGCTCGGCTGGACCGCTATGACCCCGAGACGGATCGCTGGACCTCGCTGGCGCCGCTGCCGCAGGGCTCGGGCGGTCTGGCGGCGGCCTCCATGGGCGGAAAGCTATATGCCTTCGGCGGGGAGTGGTTCACGCGCGACGCTGCTACCCGCACCGGCGGGGTCTATGCGGAAGCCTGGTGCTACGATCCCAAGGCCGATCACTGGCGCGCCATTGCGCCGATGAAGACGCCGCGCCACGGCCTTGCGGCCGCGACCATCGGCGAGCGCATCTTCGCCGTGGCCGGCGCGGCCCGCATGGGCGGCTCGGAGACGACCAACCTTCTGGAAGCCTGGGAGGCCTGAGCCCCGCGGCTCAGGCGGCGTCCACGGCGTAGCTCTGCAGGGGCCGCACCTCGAGGGTTTCGGGCGAGGCGCCGGCGATCGCCTGGGCCGCCGCCAGGGCGCCGGCCGCGGTGGTGTAGTAGGGGATCTTCATCATCAGCGCGGTGCGGCGGATCTCGAAGCTGTCGGCCAGGGACTGCTTGCCCTCGGTGGTGTTGAACACCAGCTGGACCTCGCCATTCTTCATGGCGTCGACGATGTGCGGCCGTCCTTCGAGCACCTTGCGGACAAACTCGACCTCGACCCCCTGCTCCTTGAGCCAGGCGCAGGTGCCGGCCGTGGCCAGCACGCGGAAGCCCGACGCCAGAAGCGACTTCACCGGTTCGAGGATGAAGGCCTTGTCGGCATCGCGCACCGAGACGAAGGCGCAGCCCGAGCGCGGCAGTTCGACGCCGCCGCCAAGCTGGCTCTTGGCGAAGGCGCGGGCGAAGGCGGGCGCGAGGCTGGTCTCGTCGTCGCGCTTCCAGTCCAGGCCCATGACCTCGCCCGTAGAGCGCATCTCCGGGCCCAGCACGGTGTCGACACCGGGGAAGCGGGCGAAGGGGAAGACCGCTTCCTTGACCGCGATGTGGTCCAGGCTGTCGGTCTGAAGGCCGAAGCCCGACAGCGCCTCGCCGGCCATGACCTTGGCGGCGATGGCGGCGATCGGCTCGCCGATGGTCTTGGCGACGAAGGGCACCGTGCGGCTGGCGCGCGGATTGACCTCCAGCACATAGATGCGCGGCGCGGCTCCCTGCGGCTCCTCGATGGCGAACTGCACGTTCATCAGGCCGCGCACATTGAGCGCCATGGCCATCTCGCGGGTCTGGCGCTTGAGCTCGTCGATGGTCTCGGGCCGCAGCGAGAAGGGCGGCAGGGAGCAGGCCGAGTCGCCCGAGTGCACCCCGGCCTCCTCGATGTGTTCCATCACGCCGGCGACGAAGACGTCCTTGCCGTCGCACAGGGCGTCGACGTCAACCTCGGTGGCGCGGCTGAGGTACTGGTCGATCAGCACCGGGCTGTCGCCGCTGACCTGGACGGCGGTGGCGATGTAGCGCTCGAGTTGGGCGTGGTCGTGGACAATCTCCATGCCCCGGCCGCCCAGCACGTAGGAGGGACGGATGACGACGGGGAAGCCGACCTCGTCGGCGGCCGCCACGGCTTCCTCGCCACTGCGGGCGAGGGCGTTGCGCGGCTGGGCGATCTCGAGGCGGTGGAGCAGCTGCTGGAAGCGCTCGCGGTCCTCGGCCAGGTCGATCGCGTCTGGGCTGGTGCCGAGGATCGGCACGCCGGCCTGCTCCAGCGGATGGGCCAGCTTGAGCGGGGTCTGGCCGCCGAACTGGACGATGACGCCGAGCAGCGTGCCCTTGCTCTGCTCGACGGCGATCAGCTCCAGCACGTCCTCGGCCGTCAGCGGCTCGAAGTAGAGGCGGTCGGAGGTGTCGTAGTCGGTCGAGACGGTCTCGGGGTTGCAGTTGACCATGATCGACTCGACGCCGATCTCGTCCAGGGCGAAGGCGGCATGGCAGCAGCAGTAGTCGAACTCGATGCCCTGGCCGATGCGGTTCGGGCCGCCGCCGAGGATGATGGCCTTCTTGCGGTCCGACGGATCGGCCTCGCAGTCGGGCGCTTGGCCGAGCGCGCCGGTCTCGTAGGTCGAGTACATGTAGGGGGTGGTGGCGGCGAACTCGCCGGCGCAAGTGTCGATGCGCTTGAACACCGGGCGGACATTGAGCGCGTGGCGGCGGGCGCGGACTTCGGCCTCGGTCATGCCCGTCAGCCGGGCGAGGCGGGCGTCGGAAAAGCCCTTGGCCTTCAGCCGGCGCAGGCCGTCTGCGGCGGGCAGGCCGGCGGCGCGCACAACGCCCTCCTCGCGCACCAGGTCAGCGATCTGGCGCAGGAACCAGGGCTCGTAGGAACAGGCCTGGTTGACCTCCTCGACCGTCAGGCCATGGCGGAAGGCCTGGGCGATGACGCGCAGCCGGTCGGGCGTGGGATTGGCCAGGGCGCGCAGCACCGCAGCGTGGGCGTTGTCCGGATCATCGGCGCCGGGGATGTCGATCTCGTCGAGGCCGGTCAGGCCGGTCTCCAGGCCGCGCAGGGCCTTCTGCAGGCTCTCGGCGAAGGTGCGGCCGATGGCCATGACCTCGCCCACCGACTTCATGCTGGTGGTCAGGTAGGGCTCGGAGCCCGGGTACTTCTCGAAGGCGAAGCGCGGGATCTTGGTGACGACATAGTCGATGCTGGGCTCGAAGCTGGCCGGCATCGCACCGCCGGTGATGTCGTTGTCCAGCTCGTCGAGCGTGTAGCCGACGGCGAGCTTGGCGGCGACCTTGGCGATCGGGAAGCCGGTCGCCTTGGACGCCAGGGCCGAGGAACGAGACACCCGCGGGTTCATCTCGATAACGACCATGCGGCCGTCGGCGGGGTTGAGGGCGAACTGGACGTTGGAGCCGCCGGTCTCGACCCCGATCTCGCGCAGGACGGCGATGCTGGCCGCCCGCATGATCTGGTATTCCTTGTCGGTCAGCGTCAGCGCCGGGGCGACGGTGATGGAATCGCCCGTATGGACGCCCATCGGGTCGATGTTCTCGATGGAGCAGACGATGATGCAGTTGTCCGCCTTGTCGCGGACGACCTCCATCTCGTACTCCTTCCAGCCCAGGACGCTTTCCTCGATGAGGACTTCGGTGGTGGGCGACAGGTCGAGCCCGCGCTCGACGATCTCGCGGAATTCCTCGACATTGTAGGCGATGCCGCCGCCGGTTCCGGCGAGGGTGAAGCTGGGCCGTATGATGGCCGGGAGGCCGACGAAGTCGAGGCCTTCCAGGGCCTCGTCCATGGTGTGGGCGGCACGCGAGCGGGGCGATTCCAGGCCCAGCTTGTCCATGGCGTCGCGGAATTTCTGGCGGTCCTCGGCCTTGTCGATGACCTCGGCCTTGGCGCCGATCATCTCGACCCCGAACTTTTCCAGCACGCCCATCGATTCGAGCGCCAGGGCGGTATTCAGCGCCGTCTGCCCGCCCATGGTCGGCAGCAGGGCGTCGGGCCGCTCCTTCTCGATGATCTTGGCGACCATCTGGGGCGTGATCGGCTCGATGTAGGTCGCGTCCGCCACGTCCGGGTCGGTCATGATGGTGGCGGGGTTGGAGTTGACCAGGATGATCCGGTAGCCCTCGGCCCGCAGGGCCTTGCAGGCCTGGACGCCGGAATAGTCGAACTCGCAGGCCTGGCCGATGACGATGGGGCCGGCGCCGATGATCAGGATGGACTTGATGTCGGTACGTTTGGGCATCGGCTACTCGCGCGGACGGGCGGTCGCGACTCTTCGCGCCCGGCCCCTTGGTCAATGTTCAGGCTAAGGCGCCCGTTTAGAGACGGCGGGGGGACGGGGCAAGCTTCCATTGCACCCCGGTGCGCGGCAATCTGCCCGCGGGGAGAGACCATGATGCGCCACGCAGCCTTCGCCATCGTCCTGACGCTCGCCGCATCGGCGCCCGCCGTCGCCCAGGCGCCGGAGAACCAGCCGCTGGGACGCTATACCGCGACCAACTCCGGCCAGACCATCGAGACCCCCACAGGACCGCTGGAAGTGACCGTGACCCGCGTGACCATCCCGGCCGGGGCCAGCCTTCCGGTGCACAAGCACCCGTACCAGCGCATGGCCTATGTCGAGGCCGGGCACATCCGGGTGAAGAACCTCGATACCGGCACGAGCGTCGAATACCGGCCCGGGGAGACGATCATCGAGGCGCGGGGTCAATGGCATACCGGCCTGGCGTTGGGCGAGGCGCCGGTGGTGCTGCTGGTCTTCGACCACACCCCGCCGGGCGAGGCCAACACGGTGCGCAGGGAATGACGATCGGCGGCCTCCTGAAGGCGCTCGGGGTCCGCACCAGGCTGGAGACGCTGCTGGACGACTATCCGCGCTACATCCGGCCCTATCCGGGCAGCGGCAAGATGCTGACCGACGACAAGGCGCGCGCCAACCTTGAGCATTTCCTGTCGGTGAAGGACGAGCGGCTGGCCGCCGTCACCGCCCTGCTGGCCCGGTTCGGCCTCGACGCCCGCCGCGCCATGACGGGCGATCCCAAGCCCTTCCTCAAGCGGCTGGCCGACTGGATCAGCCGCGACTGGCCGGCCATCCGTGATGCGCAGCAGGCCGACTACAAGACCTGGCACAACGGCCCGCGCGGCGGTCGCGCCGACCTGACCCTGATCGTCGACATCGCCATCCTGCTCGGCGAAATGCTGGCCGCCCGCCGTCCGGAGCTGAGCTGGCAGGTCATGCTGGGTCCCCTGCATCGGGGCGCCAGCCACTGGCGCGAGATTGCCCTGACCGGCGAGGGCGCCGGGATATTCTCTTT
>VFQU01001682.1_pt1 | contig 12220 bp, 7 predicted proteins | sample 3512311 | NCBI WGS metagenome assembly VFQU01 (sample SAMN10412377, study PRJNA504923) | tailings metagenome | isolation source: Relicate 3 Philex TSF3 active mining site | place: Philippines: Tuba, Benguet | collected 2017-08-29 | reverse complement strand
CGCTGCTGAAGTTCAAGTTCTAAGAGCGTTTTACCGATCAAAGGGCTTTCTGAAGGCACTTGTAGCCACTGGCAAGAAGAATTCGTCGAAGGCACTGCTGCTTCGCCTCTTGCCAGTTGGTCAAATGCAGCAACTTCATCGGTTTCACCGACGATCAATAAGCGATCGCCTTGTTCCAACGTCGTCAAACTCTCTGGATAATCGATCGTCAACCCACCCGCGCGACGAATTGCCATCACAGACACACCCGTTAAACGGCGAATATCCGTTTCTTCGATCGACATTCCTAACAGCGGCGATTCTTCTGGCAACGCATACCAGCGACTATTCATCTCACCTGTGACTGCTTTGAGATCTCGCGAAATTTCCTCAGAAGCCTGGTCTGGGCGGAACTCTAAATAATGAGAATTGCGAATCATCTGCACTTCTCGCTGCACTGCGGGACTTGGGATGCCGATTCCCGCCAGCAAATGAGCCGAAAGCTCTAAACTCGTCTCAAATTCAGGCTGAACGACTTCGCGCGCTCCAAGCTGATAGAGCAATTCGATGTCTTTGTCTTTGTTAGCTCTGACCACTAAATCTAAATCTGGGGAAATTTCCAGAGATCGCTTCACGCACAATCTTGTACTCATTGGATCAGGAAGTGCGATCGCCATGCCTTTCGCCTCTGCAACTCCTGCTTTTTCTAAAACATAGGAACTTGCAGCATTGCCGTAAATATAGGGAATTCCAGCGTCTCGAACTTTCTGAATTTGAGACTCGGATTGATCAATCACCAGAACCGGATGATTGCGATCGCGCAACAATCGCACAATATTTCGTCCAATTCGACCGTATCCACAAACAATGAAATGATCTTTGATCGGCAGATCCTCAGAAATCGCTAACGGTTCATCAGATTGTTCTAAGAATTTAGCCAACCAGGGGATCGATTCGCCCCAAGCAAATAATTTTGGAACGAGTCTCAATACAAATGGAGTCACAACCAAAGTCACCGCCGTCGTTCCCAAAATGAGAAGGTAAACTCGACGCGAAACTAATCCTAATGTCTGTCCTTCACTCGCCAAAACAAATGAAAACTCTCCAATTTGAGCCAGTCCCAACCCTGCAATCAAAGCGGTTTTCAAGGGATATCGAAAAATTCGCACCAGCGGCGTAACGATTAAGAATTTGCCAATGAAAACAAGGGTGACTAAACCGAGAATCAATTCCAAGTTATTCCAGAGGAAGACGGGATCAATCAACATCCCGATCGACGCAAAGAACAACGACGCAAAAATATCGCGCAGGGGTTCTACATAAGTCAGCGTTTGATCTGCGTATTCCGCATCTGAAATCATCAAGCCTGCGACAAAGGCTCCCATCTCGATCGATAGACCCAAATGCTCAGTTAATAAAGCAATACCTAAACAGAGCGCAACCACTCCCAGCAAAAATAATTCGCGGCTCTCAGTTTTTGCCAGTAATCTTAAAAGTCGTGGAATTACCCAAATCCCAGCGGCAACGGCTCCAAGTGCAAAGAGACCCGTTTGGAGAAGTGCCCACCCGATCGCTAAACCGACTTCTTCCGCTGGCTGATCTAACGCAGGTAATACCGCTAACATCAACCCCAACGCTAAATCCTGAACCACCAGAATCCCGAGCATCACTTGACCATGAGGCGTGCTGGTCTCGTTGCGCTCCATCAAACACTTAAGTACAACCGCCGTCGAAGACAGCGACAGAATCCCGCCTAGGAAGACTCCTTGAGGGGGAGATGTCACCCATCCCATTGCCAAAGAAACTAATGTCGTCACCAGAATCGTGAGCGCAATTTGCAAGCCCCCGCCCCCGAGACTAATCACTTTAACTTTTTTCAGTTCTGAAAATGAGAATTCGACCCCTAGCGCAAATAGCAAAAACGCCACCCCAAACTGGGCAAGCGTTTCGACCTGGATAATCTCTTTAATTAACCCCAAGCCAGTCGGACCAACAATCACCCCTGCCGCCAAATAGCCCAGCAACACAGGTTGTTTCAATAGTGCGGCGAATAATCCACCCGCTGCTGCTGCCGCTAATACTGAGACGAGATCAACGATTAAACGAAAGTCTTCTTGCACGAGCTTCCAGAATTATTAGAAAGTTTATGACAGCTTATTAATTTTACTTTACATTGAATCACCAGTTTGTAGGGGAACTGACGCAGAATCTAACTGAAACGCCCGACAATGGAGGTGATGCGGTAATCTATCTATATAGAGTGAGTACGATCGATATTGGATTGGGGGCAAGCTCCGCGCATTTTGCGTGATGTTTCGATTAATTTAATATCCTTGATCGTGCACTCTAACCTTCGTCTTCAGACCCGCTTTCAGTTCTGAGAAGCCCATTCATGACGATGCAGGCACACTCTAACCCAGCCACTGACCCCAAAGTGACACTCCAAATTTTGCTGTTCGTCGATCAACGACCCGCGTCCCGCGAACAGATCAGACAAATTCGCGGTTTTCTCAAAGACCGGAGCGCGGAATGTCCATTTGAATTAGAAGTTGTCGATGTCGGTGAGCAGCCTTATCTCGCTGAACATTTTCGCCTCATTGCTACACCTGCTCTAATCAAACTTCATCCAGAACCCCGTCAGACTTTAACTGGAAGTGATTTAATCGTTCAGCTGAAAAATTGGTGGTCGCGCTGGCAAAAATCGATCGAAGAGACTCTTCCTTCTGATTCTACTGAACCCTCTGCCTCTGTCGGCTATTCTGCGGAATTAATTAAACTTACTGATGAAGTTTTCCGGTTGCAGCGCGAGAACGAGAATCTCCAGGCGCAGCTTCAGTTTAAGGATCAAATTATTTCCATGCTGGCGCACGATTTGCGCAATCCGTTGACCGCCGCCTCAATTGCGATCGAAACCTTAGAAATTGCGTACAAACAAGCAGACGGGCAACCTTCTCGGCTCACTCCGCAAATGACTGCGAACCTGTTGAAGCATGGGCGCACTCAAATCCGGACGATCGACCGCATGATCACGGATATCCTGCAAGCGGCAAGAGGGACAAGTTCCGAGTTGCATATTCAACCTGAAAAAATTGATTTGAGAGCGCTTTGTGAGGATGTTTTAGCGGGACTCGGCGATCGCATGCAGTCTAAAAATCAGCAGATCGCAACAGATATGCCTTCGGATCTGCCGATCGTGTATGCCGATGGAGAGCGAATTCGGCAGGTGTTAGTCAATATTTTGGATAACGCCATTAAGTACACGCCGACTGGTGGCAAAATTCAGGTTTCGATTTTGCACCGCACTGCTCAGAAAGTGCAGGTCAGTATTTGTGATACGGGACCTGGAGTACCACCTGAAAATCGCGATCGCGTCTTCGAGGATCATTATCGGCTGCAACGCGATGAAGCTCAGGACGGATACGGCATTGGATTATCCTTATGCCAAAGGATTGTCAGAGCGCACTACGGGCAGATTTGGGTCGATTCGATCGCAAATCAAGGCAGTTGTTTTCATTTCACCCTGCCTATATTCCGCTCCTAGCCTGTGGAGAATACGGAGTTTTCAGTAGTTGTACTGAATGATCGTTTTTGAACCAACGAAGGTTCAAAAATCAATGTGCTTGAATGCTTGAATATGTAAGGATCTGAGCAAGAAAGATACTATTTCGGAGGATGCGATCTAAACCGAAAAAGCAGAATTTAAGAACCGAATCTTGCCTTATACAAAATCTTTAAACTCATCGTCTAAAACAACTCGTCTACTGAAGCGCGATCGATACTTGGCAACTCAGAAAAAACTAGGCTTAATTTCAGTCAATGTGCTTTTAATTACATTAAATTTAGTTAAATACGTAGAGAACAAGATTGATGGTTTCAAGGCGCATTCTCTAAAAACTGATTCGCTCTAGTTTTGCGAAGTCCACTCAGATCAGATCGAAATCAACCTAATCTGATATCGCTTAGATTTGTGCCATCCTTGCGTATAGGATTTAAGGATTGTAATACAGACTACAAGGGAATTTACTAGCTTCAGAAATTGAAATTACAGGTTGCTGAATCAGGGAGAACTTCATCAATGCATCACACAAATTTGAGATCAAAAAATCAAAGACGGACTCGATCAAAATTTTGCATTCAATCTTTCTGACTCTCCAATTCAAAGTGCCTGAAAGATTGGTGTTATTACGGTACTAATTCCAAAATCACTCCTCTATAACTGAGCATAAGCAGGATTTGAGAACGGCTGAGAAAATCAGGTTCACTTCTCAATGAAGCTGAGATATTGATGAATTTGATTCAGCGATATAGCTGATCTGACTAACTTCCTAAAAGTGCTAAGTTCAAGCAGTTAAAGGAACATCTACCAGATTGCTTCTAGATTAATTGCTGTTTCGGCGTGATTTCTTGAAGCACTCAACTTATCTGCATCTTTTTCGTGGCGATCTGCCAATTGAACAGCCTAATTCTGAAACCCTATCCAACTTAACCGCGTCATTGGGACTGCCTGCGTAGATGAATTACGATCCTTTAGAGTGTAAAGTCACAGCTCCAGCAGAGGTTGGAGTTTACGAGTGTGAGGTTCGACTGAAGTTTAGACTGATTGAAGAGAAGGGCGCTTTGAGCAACCCAGAGCAACTTCTAGAGTTTCTCTTAGATGCTTATTCCTGCGGAGCAGATGAATATTTAGAACCTCTGGATGTGGATGTAAAGGCAACGGAGATTTCTGAACTGGCGGCTTCTCCTCAGATGCGTCGCCGCCTCATGCGCCTTCGCAACTCGAAAGATTGAATCGTTCACAAATTGAATACTACAAAAAAGGAGCCGACGACAATCCGTGGCTCCTTTTTTGCAGGGTGGCGCGATTAGGCGCACAATTAAGAAGTGAATTTGATAGGTTAGCAGCCTCATGACTCGCGGCTGCCATCTCCTAAATCCGCTATGTCACCTGCTTTCTCGTTGGGAAACTCGCTCGACGAAGTGACTGAATCATTTTGGGGAATTTGACGATCGAATTTGCGACTAATCTAGTGATTTTCTAAAACATCTATGAATTCGGCATTATCTGACGCTAAGAACTTAATTTCTGATTTGATGAGTCGCTACCGTCATCAGGTCGATTATTTGGCAATTCGACTCGAAGCGGCAGAAGGAACCGACATTTTATTGCGAGGTCATAAGATCGAAACGCTGAGTGAAGGAATTTCAATCGGGGGACAGGTTCGCGCTTGCTATAAAGGCGGTTGGGGGTTTTCGAGTTTTAATCAGTTGTCAAGTTTGAAAGAGCGCGTTGAAGATGCGATCGCTGCTGCAAAATTAGTCGGCATGGATGAAACGATTTTGGCGCCTGTTGCGCCGATTCAAGACGATCGCGCTTTACGCCTGACAGGAAGCGATCCACGTCAAATTTCGCTTGCCCAGAAAAAATCGCTTTGCCAACATTACGGGGAAATTCTTCGCAGCGTCGATCCTCGAATTGCGACGATTTCAGTGCGGTATGGAGATAGCGCCCAGAAAATCATTTTGGCAACGTCTGACGGCAGCTTGATCGAGCAGTCTTGGGTCGATCTGGAGATGCGATTTGCAGCGACAGCCCGTGACGGCGAAACTGTGCAGACAGGGCGCGAAACGGTTGGATCACGGAAAGCTTACGAGGATCTACTGGGACTCGATCGACAAGTTGAAGAAGCCGCGCAGCGCGCGGTCAATTCTCTCGCATTACCTCCGGTTAAAGGTGGAGCGTATACCGTTGTTATTGATCCGATTCTGTCTGGACTGTTTGTGCATGAGGCGTTTGGGCATTTGTCTGAAGCAGATATGGCATATGAGAATCCGGACATTTTGGAAGTGATGAGCCTAGGGCGACGGTTTGGATCGCCGGAATTGCAGATTTATGATGGAGCCGCGATCGAGGGACATCGAGGCAGCTATTTCTACGATGATGAAGGCGTTCCAGCCACTACGACGCAACTGATCAAAGATGGCGTTTTGGTGGGACGACTGCATTCGAGGGAAACCGCTGGAAAATTAGAAGAAGCGCCGACAGGAAATGCACGCTGCTTGAACTATCACTATCCCCCGATCGTCAGAATGACCAATACCTGGATCGAGCGGGGTAAGACTCCCGTCAAGGATCTCTTTCAGAATATTCAAGAAGGTGTTTATGCCCGCAATTGGATCGGAGGCATGACCAATGGCGAAATGTTTACCTTTACTGCGGGCGAAGCTTGGATGATTCGGAATGGAGAAATTGCTGAGCCAGTGCGGGATGTCACGCTTTCAGGTAATGCGTTTAAGACCTTAGCCGACATTGAAGCGATCGGAGATGATTTCTTCTGGGATGAATCGGGAGGCTGTGGCAAAGGTGGACAGAGTGGATTAGCCGTCGGATGTGGCGGGCCGAGTCTAAGAATTCGAGATGTCGTGGTTGGCGGAGAAGCGATCGACGATTAGCAGAGTGTGTCGCCTAACACCTGAGATTCTCAATGCTTCGGGCGTTTTGATTTTCAGGTTCAGCACGGTGTAACTTTTGCACATGCATCATCGGAACCCAAATCCAATGCCTAAACTGCGATATTGTAAAAATTGTGATCGATCGTTAATTTCACACTCTCATGAAGCTTCGCATTGGCAACGGATACGATATTCATCGCTTAGTTAGCGGACGAGACTTAATCTTAGGTGGCATCCAGATCGAACATGAAACCGGATTGCTCGGTCACAGTGATGCAGATGTGCTGACTCACGCCATTATGGATGCCATGCTAGGGGCTTTGAGCTTGGGAGATATTGGTCATTATTTCCCGCCGACTGATCCGAAATGGGCAGGAGCCGATAGCATTGTGCTGTTAGAACAAGTTCATCGACTCATTCAAGATCAAGGTTGGCAAATTAGTAACATTGATTCGGTGATCGTGGCAGAGCGTCCGAAATTGAAGCCACATATTGAAGCGATGCGATCGCGTCTTGCCAATGCTTTGAACCTCACACCTGATCAAGTCGGTGTGAAAGCAACCACGAATGAAAAGATGGATGCAGTCGGGAACGAACAAGCGATCGCATCCCATGCGGTAGTTCTACTAATTCAAGCATGAGTTAAGAAACAAAACATGATTCAGTCATCGATCCCGCTCAACCTTTACAATGGCTGAGAATATAGTCCTATATGGGTCTGGGTCGTCGGCTGAACCCTCAACGACCTCAGCTTCTCGACCTAACTGGAAATTGCACAAAAAATTACACAGTTGGCGGGTTAATTATTATCGATGATTCTTACTGATTCTGTCCTGGAAGCCTTACTGAATGCGCTTCCCCAGGTGCGACCTCAAATCTATTTCAAGTCTTCCTTAACGGCATTGTCCCATGCCATGGAAGACCAAGTTTTAGCAGGTCACGATCGCCCACTGGTGATTGCGAGTTTCCAGCGCGAACGGTTCTATCGTCAAGAAGCGCATCGATATTTGAGAATTGCAAGCCGCACGGATCAAGTTTATGTGCTTGCCGCTCCTGAGACAGATTTCACCAATCGCTCAGAGCATTATGAAACGATCGCGTTTGAGCCAGAGGATGGACTCAGCCAAGAATGGCATTTAGTCGTCATGAGCGAACAATACGCATCGTGTTTGATTTGCCGAGAACGAGATTTAACGACGGAGAATCAATCTGCCCCACCGCTGCATGTCGATCAATCGCGTCGATTTGAAGGAATTTGGACATTCGATCGCGATATTGTCCTCAAAGCCGCTGAGATTTTGCTGCACCGCATTCTCCAATATCGTCCTGAATTGCAAACCAAGATTGCGCCTGTGCTGGATCAGATGGCGACTGGTATGGTTTCTAAGTTGAATCAAGTCGATCCGGCTCCGTTTGCCGATCGCTTAGTGACTTATTTGCAAGCAGGACAGTACAAATTAGCGAAAGCCTATCGCTCGATCGCTGAAAAAGAACGCAAAGAGCGCTTAGTCAATTCGATCACGTCAGCAGTTCGACGATCACTCAATCCAACTGAAATTCTGAATGTTGCGGCAGAAGAACTCGGCAAAGTTCTCGGTGCAGAGCGCTGTTTGATCTATCGCTGTAAATCGACTGATTTATCTGCCACTTTAAGTCACGAATATCTCACAGAATCCATGCCGTCTTTAGTAGGGCGCGTCTGGACATTACAAGGCAATCCTCTGTTTGAAGAAGTTGCTCAGCGCCAGGAAGCCGTCTTTATTGAAGATACGCAAACCGATCCGCGATTCTCCATGATCAAGGATGGCGATCGTACCTTGCAGGCATTAACGCTCGATTGGAATATTCGATCATGGTTAATGGTTCCGGTTCTGCATCAAAACCAAGTGCTCGGCATGGTGGAATTGCATTATTGGGGTGCAACACCGCATGTTTTAGAGCGCGATGAAGTCGAAATGGTCGAAGCGATCGCGACTCAAATCGGGGTTGCCCTGATTCAAGCCGAATCGTTTGCGAATTTAGAAGATCTCAATCAGCAGTTAGAGGCACTCGATCGCACGCGCAGCAATTTGATCGCGATTACTGGACACGAGCTTCGGACTCCACTTTCAACGATTCAAGTCTGTCTAGAAAGCCTAGCGAGTGAACCTGACATGTCCCCCGACTTGCGGCAAGTCATGCTGAATTCTGCGCTCGTGGATGGAGAGCGGATGCGAAAGCTGATTCAGGATTTTCTCACGTTGTCTCGCCTAGAAAGCGGTCGAGTTGAATGGCGATTTGAACCCTTACCTCTGTGGGAATGCGTCGATTTAGCGCTGAGTAGTCTGCAAACTCGCCGTATGACTACGAATTTGCCGCAAATTGTCACACAGCTTTCAACGGAATTGCCTCTGGTACAAGTCGATGGCGAATGGCTCGTCGAAGTCTTAACCAAACTGCTGGATAATGCTTGTAAATTCACTGACGCTACTGGCAGAGTGACGATTCGAGCACAGCGCAGCGGAGACACGATGCTGGAGGTAATGATTTCCGATACAGGACGCGGAATCGAGGAAAACCGCCTAGAAACCGTGTTCGATCGCTTTTACCAAGAGGAAGGCGCGCTCCGTCGAACGACAGGCGGAACAGGGCTTGGACTTGCGATTTGTCGCCAAATTATTACGAATTGGGGCGGAAAGATTTGGGCAGAGTCGAGCGGCAAAGATTTAGGCAGTGAGTTCCACTTTACGATTCCAATCGTTGCTACAGGCGAGACAAAGAGAACGGCACAGCGGAAAAGAACGTCTCGATCGAGAGACTAATCTTTGACATCAACAATGAAAAAACCGCCGCCCGATTGGGCAAATGATGCAAATTTTCTGAGTCTCACGATTTCAGAGAATCTGATTGTTTTGCCAATCTCAACTTGCCCGCTTCCCAGTGGTTTTACTTTCATTGTGGTCGAAGTAAATAATCCGAGTTCGGGAGACCGATGGGTTAATCTGCATGGTTTTTTGCCAGACTTACTGGATGATTCACTAGAGCCTGTGACAAGGCATTTCGCGCAACCTGATCAATGTGATTCTCTTTACCTCACCCGCATTCATAGCCATCGAGATGCAGGCTCGACGCTGATGTTTCGCTTAGCTTGGCAAGGTGAGAGGTTAGATATGGAAATTAGGACACATTTTGTCCGAGAGCTTCGAGCAACGTTTGAGAATCTGCGAGCGGGTGAATATTTGCTGAGGTTCAAACACTATCTTCCTTCTGGAACAAAATGGAAATCAACCGCTCTAGAAAGCAATTTCAAGACACTACGCTTTGTTGAGCCTGTGGGTTCGGATTATGGAATAGTTGAGGTTGACGGGATTCAATTTGAAGCGGTCGCACCCGAAGAAATTTTAATTCCATCTCAGCAAGTCGAATCCAGCATTCCGGTCGAATTCAAATTACGAATTCACAATACTTCGTCAATCCCACAGCTTTTTCTTTTGTTTCAATTGATGCCTGAAATTCAAGACAGCACAGGGCAAGTGCTCGATCGCTCGTATAACTGCAATGCAAGTTACAATCCGAGCGAATTTGATTTTCGCTGGCTGAAACCTGGAGAAGATCTAGCGTTTGCGATAAATGGCGAATTTTATTGGTATGAGAATCAGCTTCATTTGCGTGGCTATGAGAACTCAGGAGGGTTCTGGGGTTTTACGATTCCAGCAGGAGAATATTGGCTACGAGTCACTTACTGTAAACGTCGATGGAATCGAGACCCAAAATATTGCGAAGATAATGCATGGAAACTACATCGAGAGATTTGGGAGGGATGTGTCTCTACTCCAGTTAAGAAATTTAGAGTGATAACAGACTAATCGTTACTACTCTCAAATTCATCGGCAAATAGAGTTGGCAAATCACGTGCGCCATGAATAATTTTCAGATTCAGAATTTCAACTCCAGATTTGCTCAGCTGATAAAAAATTAAATAATTCTCAAAGTCTTTCTGTTTCTAGACATATATTCCAGCAAGTACTGGAATATCAACATCGTGATTTACGCCTAGATTGAGTTGGGAAAGCAAAAGGGCAAAGGCTCGATCTCAAGCCTCATAACGCCATAATCCTCCAGCAATACTGAAATAGGTCGCAATCTGAAGAGCTTCACAATCTAACGATATGAACGATACGTTAAGTGTCTCAACAGGCAGCACACTCTCGCCTATTAACAACTGTTACGGAATCGTTAAACCTGTAAACAGCCGATGATACGATGCCAAAAACGTTTAGAGCGAGACCTATGTCAGAAACTCTTACTGGACAAGCACCTTTGTTCGGAGGCAGCACAGGCGGACTGCTTACCAAAGCCTTAGTAGAAGAGAAATATGCCATCACATGGAGCAGCCCCAAAGAGCAAGTCTTTGAAATGCCCATGTGTGGTGCAGCCAAAATGCGTCAAGGTGACAACTTGCTGTATTTAGCTCGCAAGGAACACTGTCTTGCACTCGGTGGACAACTTCGCACGAAGTTTAAGATCACCAACTACAAGATCTACCGTGTCTTCCCCAACGGCGAAATTCAGTATTTGCATCCCGCAGATGGTGTTTTCCCTGAGAAGGTGAACGAAGGTCGCGTAGCCGTGAATAGCGTGCCGCGCAACATCGGTTCTAACCCCGAACCTGCAAAATTGAAGTTTAGCGGTCGTCTCCCTTACGATCCTTAATTTCAATTTTACTGGTTGTGCTTTTAGGAGCCAAAGTTTAGCCGTTTCGGTTGAAGTTTGGCTCCTCTTGTTGTTTCTGGCATACCAAACTGCTAATTAAGCTTGTATTCTTTAAAGCCAAGCTCAAACGTGATTCTATGATTTCTCCTGATTTTTCTCAGTTTGCCGAACTTGCAAAACAAGGTAATTTTGTCCCGGTTTATCAAGAATGGGTCGCAGATTTAGATACACCTGTCTCCGCGTGGTATCGCGTCTGTGCCGGACAGCCTTATAGCTTTTTGCTCGAATCGGTCGAAGGCGGAGAAACAATCGGGCGATATAGCTTTTTAGGATGCGATCCGTTGTGGATTTTAGAAGCGAAAGGCGATCGCACAACCCAAACGCATCGAGATGGCACTCAGCAAGTTTTTGAGGGCGATCCATTTACGACATTGTCTGAATGTTTAGCGCCTTATCATCCGGTAAAAGTGCCAGAGTTACCGCCTGGAATCGGCGGACTGTTTGGGTTCTGGGGATATGAACTGATCAATTGGATTGAGCCGCGTGTCCCGATTTATCAGGCGACAGAAGACGATTTGCCCGATGGGTTATGGATGCAGATCGATCAAGTTTTGATCTTTGATCAAGTGAAGCGGAAAATTTGGGCGATCGCTTATGCCGACTTGCGTGATCCAAATACAGATTTAAAGGCAGCTTATCAACAAGCGTGCGATCGCGTTTCTCAACTCGTCGATAAACTCAAAGCTCCCTTTTCCGAGGAAGATCGCCTCCTGTCTTGGACACCAAAGAATGATACTTCGGTGAATTGGACGAGTAACACGACGAAAGAACAGTACTGTGCCAGCGTAGAGACCGCAAAGAACTATATCAAAGCGGGTGACATCTTCCAGGTTGTGATTTCTCAACGGCTTTCTTCAGAATTTGAGGGCGATCCGTTTGCATTGTATCGATCGCTGAGATTGATTAATCCTTCGCCTTACATGGCGTATTTCAACTTTGGCGATTGGCAGATCATTGGCTCCAGCCCAGAAGTCCTAGTGAAGGCAGAACAAGCAAGCGATCCAACTGAACCCAGAATTGCCACTGTTCGCCCGATCGC
>VFQU01001680.1_pt1 | contig 12231 bp, 6 predicted proteins | sample 3512311 | NCBI WGS metagenome assembly VFQU01 (sample SAMN10412377, study PRJNA504923) | tailings metagenome | isolation source: Relicate 3 Philex TSF3 active mining site | place: Philippines: Tuba, Benguet | collected 2017-08-29 | reverse complement strand
GGGTGGAACACGCCGGTGTGCGGAATGCGTTCCTGCAACAGCAGCACGGTGGCCTGGAACTCGGCATCGGCCTCGAAGCGGCGCTGCATCGGCTGCTGGCGCAGCAGATGGACGAGCGAGAGAAAGCCCATGCCCTGGTGGTGCGCCATGAACGACCGCACCACGACGTGGGTCTGTCCAGGCGGGATGCGGGCCGCCGTGTAGTCGACGGCCTCGTACAGCCCGAACTGTCCGCCGAAGCCGAGCGCCGTCAGGCGCTGCAGGTTCTGACAGGCCGCCTCCGGCGCCACCATCAACGCCATCATGCTGGCATAGGGCGCGACAACCCGATCCTGGCTCAGTCCGCGCTTGAGGCCCAGACCGGGGACGCCGAACGCGCGGTACTGGTAGTTCATGCGCGCGTCGACTGCGTTGTAGCCCGACTCGGAAACGCCCCACGGCACGCCGTGGCGTTCGCCGTAGGCGATCTGGGCGTCCACCGCGTGGCGGGCGGTCTGGTCCAGCAGCGTATCCGGATAGCTCGGCATGACCAGCTGCGGCATCAGGTACTCGAACATCGAGCCGCTCCACGACAGCAGCGTCGCGTTGCCGTCGACCTCGGTCAGCAGGCGGCCGAGCGCGAACCAGCTCTCCTGCGGCAACTGCCCCTGCGCGATCGCGACGAAGCTGCACAGGCGCGCCTCCGACGCCAGCAGGTCGTAGAGGCCGCTGTCCAGGCGGTGCTCGTCGACGTTGTAGCCGATCACCAGCAGGTGTCGCGCGCGGTCGTAGAGGAAGTCGTATTCCATCAGCGAGAACTGCCCGGCGACATGCGCGAGCCGTTCGAGCTGGTGGATTCTCTCGCGCGCGCGCCTGGCGACCGACGGATCGGCGCCACGATCCTGCAGTTCGCGCAGCGTCGGGATGCGCTGATCGGTCCGCGTCTCGGCGTCCGGCAACAGGAACTCGAGCTCCACCCGTGCCGATCGGCAGCTCTCGATCAGTGCAGTCGGCCAGTGGTGGGGATGGACCGGCTCGACGGCGCCAGGCGGCCAGGCGGCCGCGACGGCCTCCGCGTGCTGCAGCAGGTGCGCCAGCAGCCGGTCGGCGTCCGCGACGGTGGCCGGAGGCGCCCGCTGCACCTGCAGCAGCGCCGTGCGGAACTCGGCCATCGCCTGCAACAGCGCGTCGCCTTCCACAGGCAGGCTCGCAAGCTCGTCCTCCAGCACGGCCAGCGTGTCGGCCAGACCGGCGAACGTGGCGGGCGCCAGGATCGGCGCATCGGCCAGTGCCAGCAGACCCTGGCGCAGGGTCAGCAGATGGCCGGCCAGGTTGCCGCTGTCGACCGTCGAGATATAGGCCGGCGGCAGTGGCTGCAGTGTCTGGGTGTCGTACCAGTTGTAGAAATGCCCGCGATGGCGCTTGAGCGAATCCAGCGTGTCGAACACCCGGCGCGTACGCTCGATCACGCCGCCGGCCTGCAGGTAGCCCATGTCGTAGGCGGCCAGGTTCGCCAGCAGCGACAGTCCGATGTTGGTCGGCGAGGTGCGTCGCGCCACGACCAGGGCCGGATGCTCCTGCACGTTGTCGGGCGGCAGCCAGTGATCCTCGGCGCGCACGTAGGTCTCGAAGAAGGCCCAGGTGCGACGTGACAGCTGACCGAGAAAGGCCGACTGGGACGCCGACAGCCTGCCGCCGCGCCGGCCGCGTGGTCGCCCCAGCCAGGCCATCAGCGCCGGCGACAGCAGCCAGGCCAGCAGCAGCGGCGCCGCCACTTCCAGCGCCGCCGGCTGCCGTGCCGCCAGCCATGCGGCGACGGCGGCGGCGATCAGCGGCGCCGGCGCCATGCCGATCAGTTCCGCGCGCACGCCGCCGCCGAGGCTGCGCTCCACCTCGCTGGAAGGCTGCCATTGCAGCAGGTGCCGTCGCGTGACCAGCAGACGCCACAGCGTGCGCAGGATCGCGACCAGGCTGTAGCTGGCCTCGTACGGCAGGCAGGCCACGCCGACCGCGGCGCGCAGCAGCTGTCGCAGGCTGGACCGGCCGACCTGGACCAGATGCGCCTCCAGCGGCATGTCGACCGGCAGCGAGAACAGATCGCGCAGCGCCGGCAGCAGCACCGGCAGCGCCCACAGGCTCAGCAGCCAGGTCGTCCAGCCGAGCGGGTCGGGCGAGAACAGCCAGCCGATCACCAGCAGCGCGAGGGTCGACGGCGGCGCCAGGCTGCGCCGCAGATTGTCGAGCAGCTTGCCGCGCGAGAGCCACGAGAGCGGATTGCGCTCGAACCCGCCGTCGCCGCGCGGCACCCACGGCAGCAGCCACGGCAACAGCTGCCAGTCGCCCCGGATCCAACGCGAGCGGCGCCGCACGTCGGCCGCATAGCGCGTCGGGTAGTCCTCGTACAGACGCACGTCGCTGACCAGGCCGGCTCGCGCATAGCAGCCCTCCAGCAGATCGTGGCTGAGAATGCGGTCGTCGGGAAGGCGGCCGGCCAGCGCGTGCTCGAATGCATCGACGTCGTAGATGCCCTTGCCGACGAAGGAGCCTTCGCCGAACAGATCCTGGTATACGTCCGACACCGTGCGCGTGTACGGATCGATGCCCGGCTCGCTGCCGAACATGCGCGCGTAGCGCGAACTGGGCCGTCCGCTGAGGCTGGTGCCGACGCTGGGCTGCAGAATGCCGTAGCCGCGCACGACGCGGTGCTGCCGCTCGTCGAAGACCGCCCGGTTGAGCGGATGGGCCAGCGTCCCGGCCAGCTCGCGCGCCGCGTCACGCGGCAGTCGGGTATCGGCATCCAGCGATATCACGTAGCGCACCTGCGACAGCACGTCCGTATTGCCGGTCACCTGCACGAAGTCCGCGCCGCCGCCGCGCAGCAGCCGATTCAGCGCCGCCAGCTTGCCGCGCTTGCGCTCGTAGCCCATCCAGCGCCGCTCGCGCGGATTCCACAGCCGCGGCCGGTGCAACAGGAAGAACAGATCTCCGCCTCCGGAGTCGGTCCGCTCCGGCGCATAGCGGCGGTTGAGCTGCTCGATCCGGTGCGCCGCATGCGCGACCAGCGCCTCATCGCCCGCCATGACGGCCTGATCGGCATCGAGGAAATCGCTGAGCAGGTCGAAGTTCAGACACGGGTCGCGATTGGCCAGGAAGCGCACTTCCAGCGCCTCGACCAGCCGGTCCGCGCCCGCTTCGCTGTCGAGCATGCACGGCACCACGACCAGCGTGCGTGCCGCGGCCGGAATGCCTTTGGTGAAATCCATCCGCGGCAGCGGATGCGGAGGCATCAGCACGGTCGCCGCCCAGTTCACGAGCGCGATCGCCAGTTCGCTGAAGGCGAGCAGCGCCAGCACGATCGTCAAGCCCATCGCCACGCCCTGCATGGGCAGGCCCGCGGACAGCAGGCCCCGCGTGAACAAGATGACGATCACCGCGATCGGGATCAGGTAGATCGGCAGCGGAATGCGGCGCACGTGCAGGGAGCGGCCCCGCCGTCCCGCGGATGGTCCGGCGACGGCCTGCCGGGTCCGGACGACGCCGGCGTCGATCAGATAGAAGCCCACGTGCGCCGTGTGGTGGACCGGATCGGTCGCGGCGGCGGCTCGGGCCAGGTCCAGCGCGACGTCCGCGACCGCCCGCTCGTCGACGCCGGCCCGGCGCGCGATCTTCTCGATCACATGCCGGTAGTTGTCGCGGGTGCTGAAGTCCATCCGTGCATAGATGCCGGCCGGATCGCTGCGCAGCGTGCGCTCGACCACGCTCATGTCCTCGACGAACTCCCGCCAGTCCATCTCGGCGAGGAAGCGCAGGCTGCCGATGCTGTTGCTGATCGACACCTGGTCGGCAGCCTGCTGCTGGCTTTCCTGATGAACCAGTTCCTCGATGCGCTGACCGCCCTGAGCAGCCCACTGCTCGAGCCAGGTGATCGGCATCGAGAACACGCTGCCGCGTCCCTGCAGCCCGCGTGTCAGTTCCGAGATGAACGCACCGCTCAGCGGCGGATCCGAGCGCGCCATGTCGGCGATGACCAGGACCACGTTCTTGGGATCCTCCGCCGCCGTCCGATTGAGCAGGCCGGCCCACTCGCTGGCCAGGCGGTGATCCTCGCCGTCGCGCCTCAGCCGCACCGCCATGCGACGCAGATTGTCGATCAATGCCAGACGCAGCATGATCGGGATCGCCCACAGCTCGCCGAGCTTCAGCGGCGTGACCGATTGATAGGCGGCGAAGAAGCGCCTGAGCGTCTCGGCGTCGATGCGACCGTCGCCGTGCGCGATCGCTTCCAGCGACAGGTCGTACACGCGCGGCAGGCCGGCGGACGGCCCCTCGCTCAGGGAAGGCAGCTGGCGGCTGTAACCCTTCGGCAGATGTCGCCGCGCGGTGACGATCTGCTCTTCGATCAGATAGTAGTTGTCGAGCAGCCATTCGCCGGCCGGCGTGACCCGCATGTCGTCCTGGACCATCCGCGTGAGCAGATTGCAGGCATCGTCCAGCACGCCTTCATTCTCGGTCAGACGCTCGAGCAGACGTTCCGGTCCGGGCTGCGCATGCAGTCGATGCGCCAGCGCCAGCGCACGCCCATGCCGCTCCATCTGCTCGACGTTGAACAGCTGCGCGCGCAGCGGCGCTTCGGCGCGCACCGTCTTCTGGGATACGGCACGCCGCCAGCGCCACAACCGCCGTCGCAGACGCAGCCAGCGGCTGAAGACCCTCCAAATCTGGGGCATCTCGAATCCTCTGGCAGCCACTGACCGACGGTGCGTACCGCTGCTGCCTCACAGGCGACGGCAGCGCGGCTGATCCGGGCGTTCCCCGAGAGCACACTTCCGCTCTGAGGCCATAAACGACCGGACGGCCCGTTTCCGCGACGAACTGCGGTACCAGGCCAGGTTCGACCGGGCCCGGGACACGCGGTCGCCCATGGGGTCACGCTCGGCGGCGAGTGTCACACACCGATTCTGTACGACTGCGTACGCCGGCCGCGCCGATCGGCGGTCCGGCTCTGATCGAACCGCGGCGACGGCGCTGCGCGCATCGCTCACCAAAGAATGAACCGCAACGGCGAGGCTCTCAGCGAACCGCCGCTGCGATTCGCGCAGCCGGCCGGCGCAGGCAGAGGCAGCCAACTGCCGACTCCTTGCCCCGCCTCGTGAACGCAATGCCGTCGGCGAGCAGCGCGCCGAAACGCCTGCACAGCGGCATTGCTCACGGTGCCGTGCGCACACGATCGAGCGCGCCGACGCCGACGGATGCGCGCGCCGGACGCGTTACAGTCAGCACGCCCCTGCGCCGTCGCTGACGGCCGCATCTCGAACGAGAACATCGGAACCCCTCATGACGCGACTGACGATCCGACCCGCTACCGCCGCCGACGTGCCCGGCCTGTTCGAGGTTCGCACCTCGGTCGTCGAGAACGTGATGAGCCGTGACGAGCTCGCCGCGCTCGGCATCACCGAGGCCTCGATCGCCGACATGATCGCGCAGGCCGCGTGCGCCTGGGTCGCCGACGAGGACGGACGCATCGTCGGCTTCTCGATGGTCGATCTCGACGAAGGCGCACTGTTCGCGGCATTCGTCCTGCCGAGCCACGAAGGCCGCGGCATCGGCCGCCGCCTCGTGCTGCCGGCCGAAGCGGCGCTGTTCGAACGGCACGCAGTCGCCTGGCTCGAGACCGGCAACGCGACGCGCGCGGCCGGTTTCTATCGGCGCCTCGGCTGGGGCGAGGAGCGCGACATCGGCGGCGGGGATGTGCGGATGGAGAAGCGGCGAGGACTCATCACGCGCTGACCTCGGACGCGCGTATCTGGCGTGCCGGGTACGCCACCGGCACCGACGACCACCCGCGATACGCCGATCGCCTCGCCGCCGAGTCCGGTTTCGCCCTCACTGGCGCTGGCCGAGCACGCCCGGGCGCGAGGGCCACCTTCACGTGCCGTGGCCGCCCAGCAGACATCCGCGCCGAAGGAGCGCACGCCGGACGATCGCCTCTGCGCACGTGTTTCCGGCGTCATCGATGCCCCGAATGCGTCTCGCCTAATACGGGGTACCGTCCTTGTGCACGAATCGGCCGTCCGCGTTGGCGCTCATCATGTCGATGTCCGAGCAGGTCGTGAGATCGTCCGGGTGCCGGGAGCCCATCTCCAGATACAGAGCCGTCATCGTGGATCGGTTGACCATATGGTGACCATTCCCGGTTCCCTTCGGGAAGGCTGCGCACTCGCCCGCACGGAGCACCGTCTCGCCCTCATTCTCGATCAGGACCAGTTCCCCCTGCAGTACGTAGACGAACTCGTCCTCGTGGCTATGCCAGTGGCGCTGGCTGGACCAGCCGCCCGGCGGCAGGGCCGTCAGGTTGATGCCGATATCGCGCAGGGCGCCCGCCTCGCCGAGGCGCCGACGGACTCGCCCGGCGCAGGGCAGGTCAAACGGCGGCGGGTAGCCTGAGCCCAGGTGGGCCGGCACGGCAGCCAGGTCGATCTTGGGCATACAGCGCTCCGCCGGGACCACGAAGGCGCCAGTCTAAGATCATTGCGCTGTCGGTGCACCGCGTAAAACGGTATCGGCCAACGCTTAACCGGTGCTCTGTTGCGACCTGGACATAGCGCCTCTCGAAACCCGACTGGCGACGCGTTCCCGGCGGAATGTCGGCGAACCGCCCAACCGCGAAAGCGTCTTGTACCGAAGAGCACACCAAGAGCCCGCAATCCGAACTGTCGATCTCAGCCCCGGCAGCCAATTGCTCGTCCATAGCGACAGCCGCCTGCGGCAATCGCAACGTGCTTTCGTTCAAACTCGAGCCAGTTATTCGAGCCAGTTATTCGAGCCACTGCACGAAGCTACAAAAGCGCGTCGACTCACTCCCACTCAATCGTAGCCGGCGGCTTCCCGCTGATGTCGTAGATCACCCGCGACACGCCGCGCAGTTCGTTGATGATGCGGTTGCTGACGGTGCCTAGGAAGTCATACGGTAGGTGCGCCCAGTGCGCGGTCATGAAGTCGATCGTCTCGACCGCGCGCAGCGCGATGACCCATTCGTAGGCGCGCGCGTCGCCGACGACGCCGACCGACTTGACCGGCAGGAACACGGCGAAGGCCTGGCTGGTCTTGTCGTAGAGGTCGGCCTTGCGCAGCTCGTCGATGAAGATCGCATCGGCCCTGGCGAGCAGTTCGGCGTACTCGGGTTTCACCTCGCCGAGGATGCGCACGCCGAGGCCGGGACCGGGGAACGGATGGCGGTAGACCATGCTGCGCGGCAGGCCGAGCTCGACGCCGAGGCGACGCACCTCGTCCTTGAACAGCTCGCGCAACGGCTCGACCAGGCCGAGCTTCATGTGCTCGGGCAGACCACCGACGTTGTGATGGCTCTTGATGACGTGAGCCTTGCCGGTCTTGCTGCCGGCGGACTCGATCACGTCGGGGTAGATCGTGCCCTGCGCGAGCCACCGGGCGTTGCTCAGCTTGTTCGATTCTTCCTCGAAGATCTCGACGAACAGGTTGCCGATGATCTTGCGCTTGGCCTCAGGTTCCGCGACGCCCTCGAGCGCCTTGAAATAGCGCGCGGCCGCGTCGACGCGGATCACCTTGACCCCCATGTGCTCGGCGAACATCGCCATCACCTGGTCGCCTTCCTGCCAGCGCAACAGGCCGGTGTCGACGAATACGCAGGTCAGCTGCTCGCCGATCGCCTTGTGCAGCAGTGCGGCGACGACGGATGAATCGACGCCGCCGGACAGGCCGAGGATCACCTCGTCGCTGCCGACCTGCTCGCGCACGCGCGCGATCTGGTCCTCGATGATGTGGGCGGCGGTCCACAGCGTGCGGCAGCCGCAGATGTCGACGACGAAGCGGCGCAGCAGCGCCTGGCCCTGCAGCGTGTGCGTGACCTCGGGATGGAACTGCACGCCGTACCAGCGCTTGTCCTCGTCGGACATCGCGGCGACCGGGATGCGGTCGGTGACGGCGGTGATCGTGAAGCCGGGCGGCGCCTGCGCGACGTGATCGCCGTGGCTCATCCACACGTTGAGGCGCGCGGTACCGGCGTGATCGGTCAGGCCCGCGAGCAGGGCATCGGGCGCGACGACCTCGACCTCGGCATGGCCGAACTCGCGCTGATCGGCGGCCTCGGTCGCGCCGCCGAGCTGGGCAGCCATCGTCTGCATGCCGTAGCAGATGCCGAGCAGCGGCAGGCCGCTGTCGAACACGGCCTGCGGTGCGGCCGGCGCGCCGGGCAGCGTGGTCGATTCCGGACCGCCGGACAGGATGATGCCTTTTGGCGCGAACGCGGCGATCTCGGCCGGGTCGTGGTCCCAGGCCCAGATCTCGCAGTACACGCCGAGCTCGCGGATGCGGCGCGCGATCAGCTGCGTGTACTGCGCACCGAAGTCGAGGATGAGAATCTTGTCGCTGTGCAGGGCGGTCACGCGTCAGAACTCCAGGGTCTGGGCCAGTTGCTTGCGCAGCGCGACGAATTCGGCGCTGGCATCGCCGGAGTCGGTCAGGGTGTCCTGCAGGACCAGCAGCGCGTCGTGGCTGCGGCCCTCGATCCGGTAGGCCTCGTAGCGCAGGCGGTTGCCGACCAGCGTCACGGTCATCGTGGTGCCGTCGAGTGCGCCGCTGCGCGCGCTGAGCAGGATCGACTCGCGCGGCGCGCGGCGCGCGCTCTTGAGGCTGTGCTCGATGCCGTCGAGCACGTCGTCGGGGTCGGGCGCCTCGCCCTTGGCGGCCGAGAACACCATGACGACGGCGCTGTTGCCGTCGAGCGTCCAGTTGCCGGGCTCGGCCTCCCACGACAGGTGACGCGGATAGTCGAACGCGATGCCGGCCTCGGCGAAGCGCCGGTACGGCAGTTCCTCGACACGCAGCGTCACGCGCTTGCCGTCGAGCTCGACCTCGACCGGGCGGCCGGCTTCGACGCGCAGCTCCTGTCCACCCAGCGTCACGCGCAGCTGCGCGGCGGGCTCGGCCGCGAATCCGGACGACACCGCGCCGATCGACAGCAGCGTCGACAGCGCGATCGCCCACCGCGTGCTGCGCATGGCCGCCTCTCAGGTCAGACGGTAGTTGGGCGCTTCCTTGACGATCTCGATGTCGTGCGGATGCGCCTCGCGCACGCCGGCGCCGGTCACGCGCACGAACTGCGGCTGGGTGCGCATCTGCTCGATCGTCGCGCACCCGCAGTAGCCCATCGAGGCGCGCAGGCCGCCGACCAGCTGATGCACGATGTTGCGCAGCGAGCCGCGGTACGGCACGCGGCCTTCGATGCCTTCGGGCACCAGCTTCTCGGGGTCGGACGCGTCCTGGAAATAGCGGTCGCTGGAACCCTTCTCCATCGCGCCGAGCGAACCCATGCCGCGGTAGCTCTTGTACGAGCGGCCCTGGTACAGCTCGATCTCGCCGGGCGCTTCCTCGGTGCCGGCGAACATGCTGCCGAGCATGACCGTGGAGGCACCGGCGACGATCGCCTTGGCGACGTCGCCGGAATAGCGGATGCCGCCGTCGGCGATCAGCGGAATCTCGTCCCGGAGCGCCTCGGCGACCAGGTCGATCGCGGTGATCTGCGGCACGCCGACGCCGGTGACGATGCGGGTGGTGCAGATCGAACCGGGACCGACGCCGACCTTGACCGCGTCGGCGCCGGCGTCGCGCAGCATGCGCGCGGCGTCGCCGGTGACGATGTTGCCGCCGATGACCTGGGTCTGCGGGAAGTGGCGCTTGACCCAGGCGACACGGTCGATGACCGACTGCGCGTGGCCGTGCGCGGTGTCGACGATGATCACGTCGACGCCGGCCTCGACCAGGGCCTCGACGCGGCGCTCGGTGTCGCCGCCGACGCCGACGGCCGCGCCGACGCGCAGACGCTCATGGTCGTCCTTGGCCGAATGCGGATTGTCGCGCGCCTTCTGGATGTCCTTGACGGTGATCAGGCCGCGCAGCTGGAACGCGTCGTTGACGACCAGGACCTTCTCGATGCGGTGCTTGTGCAGCAGCGCGAGGACGTCATCGTCGCTGGCGCCCTCGCCGACCGTCACCAGGCGGTCCTTGCGCGTCATGATGTTCTTGACCGGATCCTCGGGCTTCTTCTCGAAGCGCAGGTCGCGGCTGGTGACGATGCCGACCAGCTGGTCGCCGTCGACCACCGGCACGCCGGAGATGCCGTGCTCGCGCGTGATCCGCAGCACGTCGCGGATCGAGGTCTCCGGCCGCACGGTCAGCGGATCGCGGATCACGCCGGCCTCGAACTTCTTGACCTGCCGGACTTCGGCGGCCTGCTGCTCGACCGTCATGTTCTTGTGGATGATGCCGATGCCGCCGCATTGCGCCATCGTGATCGCCAGGCGCGACTCGGTGACCGAGTCCATCGCCGCCGACAGCAGCGGAATGTTGAGGCGGATCGAGCGGGTCAGGCGGGCGGAGGTGTCGACTTCGCGCGGAAGGACCGTGGAATGTCCGGGGACGAGGTAGACGTCGTCGTAGGTGAGCGCTTCGGCCAGGATGCGCATGCGGAGCTCCGCGGCGGCGATGGAAGCCCGCCATTTTACCGGGTTTGCCCGGTCGAGCGCCATCGTCGTCTGCGCGAAGGTCGGCTTGACCGGGATGCGACGGCCGCGCGCCGCGCGCCGTCGGGTAGGATCGCTTCCTTTTGTTCCGGAGTCCGCCGATGCACGCACTGACGCTCGCCGCCGCCCTGCTCGCCCACCCGGCCTCGGCCGCCGACCAGATGCCGACGATCATCGGCGGCGAGCTGTCCGAGCGCTGGCCCGGCGTCGGCGCGCTGCTGCACGGTGAGCGCTTCGGCTGCACGGCGTTCCTGGTCGCGCCGGACGTGGTCATGACGGCGGCCCATTGCATCATCGTGCCGAACGTTCCGCCGCCGGACGTGTTCTTCACCGGGCCGGACCTCGACCACGTCCTGAACCGCTACCCGATCGCCGACATCACGACGCATCCAGACTACGACCCGTCGAACGCCCGCTACGACCTGGCGATGATCCGCCTCGCCACGCCGGCGACCGAGCCGGTGGTCGAGGTCGCGACGACGCCGCTGAGCGAGGCCGACGGCGGCCGGCCGGTCTGGATCGTCGGCTACGGTCTCGACGAGAACGACGAGTCCAAGCGCAAGCGGATCGGATCGACCGTGATCGGCGGCGTGATCGACAACAACGTCATCATCGACGGCCTGCCGCAGGCCTGCTACGGCGACAGTGGCGGTCCGCTGCTCAGGATCGGCGCGGACGGACAACCGGTCGCGATCGGCGTCGCCAGCTACGGCACCGAGGTCGACTGCTACGGCAGTTCGCTCTACCAGCGCATCGACCGCGCGCTGCCGTTCGTACTCGGCTTCGCAGACATCTGCGTCGAGGACAGCCGCTGCAGCGACGCGCTGTTCGCGTCGGGCTTCGACGACTGACGGCTGCAAAGACCGGTCGGCGCCGCTTCTGCGAGCGGCGCCGTCGCGTCAGACCAGGGCCAGCGACAGCGCCGGCCAGTAGGTGATGATCAGCACCGCCAGCAGCAGGATCAGAAAGAACGGCAGGCTGGCGCGGACCAGGGTCATGACCGGCCGGCCGAAGCGCATGCTGGCGATGAACAGGTTCAGGCCGACCGGCGGCAGGAAGATCGCCAGCTGCAGATTGGCCAGGAAAATGATGCCCAGGTGAATCGGGTCGACGCCGTAGCCGAGCGCGACCGGCAGCACCAGCGGCACCAGGATCACGATCGCCGGGAAGCCTTCGAGCAGCATGCCGAAGATCAGCAGGAACACGTTGAGCACCAGCAGGAACGTGGTGCGGCTCTCGATGCTGCCGCGGATCGCGTCGAACAGACGCTCCGGCACGCCGGTGTCGATCAGCCAGTTGGTCAGCGCCAGCGAGAAGCCGAGGATCACCAGGATCGAGCCGACCAGGGTCATCGCCTCGCGCAGCACGACCGGCAGCCGCCGCAGCGGGATCTCGCGGCGGATCACGACGGTCACGATCAGCACGTACAGCGCCATCACGGCGGCGGCCTCGGACGCGGCGAGGATGCCGGTGTAGATGCCGGTCAGGATCACGAACGGCAGCGGGATCTCCCAGGCGGCGTCGCGCAGCGCGGCGCCGAGCTCGCGCGCGCTGGTCGAGCCGGTCACGACGCCGGCACGGCGCGCGTGCCAGACGCTGTAGACCGACAGCATCACCACCATCAGCGCGCACGGCAGCACGCCGGCGCGGAACAAGGCATCGACGGTCACCGGCGGCGTCGTGTGGAACTGCTGTG
>VFQU01001679.1_pt1 | contig 12243 bp, 12 predicted proteins | sample 3512311 | NCBI WGS metagenome assembly VFQU01 (sample SAMN10412377, study PRJNA504923) | tailings metagenome | isolation source: Relicate 3 Philex TSF3 active mining site | place: Philippines: Tuba, Benguet | collected 2017-08-29 | reverse complement strand
CGGCCAGGTCGCGGTATTGCCGTGTTTCCAGTTCCTCGCGCGTGACCACCGAGATGGACGCGGGCGCCTGCTTGAGCTCCTGCTCGAAGCCGGAGGCGGACACCACGACTTCATTGAGGGACGCTTCGCCTTGCTGGGCATGGGCGGTGCCGAGGGCCAGCAGCGAAAGGCCGCAAGTCAGGGCGGTGGCGTGAAGCGGGAAGCGTTGAGCCAGCGGGGCGGTGCGACCGAGGCTTTGGCCTCGCGCGATGGATGCTTGCGACATCGATGTTCCTTGTGTTCAGGGTTGCTTGAGAAGGGATGGCTGGCTGGTTTCTCGAAGCACACAAACACGGGGAACGCGGCGCACTGGAAGCTGGCTGGCTGGTCGGTAGCATGCTTATTATTACAAATGAAAACGATTCTTCTTCGTGAGTGCATGCTGCGTGTGCAAAAACACGTACCACTGCTTCCGAAAGTGGAGCGTAGAAGCCCCGATCCAGTGAGAATCCAGGGCGATGTTTCGATTGCTGCTAAGCAGCAATAAAAGCTATCGACGGGATATCGACTATCAATCCGATCGATGAATAGTCATCAACTATCATTTCCCGGTCGGGCGAACAGCCCCCTCCCGTTTCCATCCACCTCAACCAGGAGTTCCCATGTCCTTGATCAACACCACGGTCCCCACCTTCGCGACCACCGCTTTCCACAACGGCAAATTCGTGCCGGTGTCCGACGCGAGCCTGCGTGGCGAGTGGTCGGTGCTGGTGTTCATGCCCGCCGCTTTCACCTTCAACTGCCCGACCGAAGTGGAAGACGCGGCCGACAGCTACGCCGAGTTCCAGAAGCTGGGCGCCGAGGTCTACATCGTCACCACCGACACCCACTTCTCGCACAAGGTGTGGCACGAGACCTCGCCCGCCGTGGGCAAGGCCAAGTTCCCCCTGGTCGGTGACCCCACCCACACCCTGACGCGCGCCTTCGGCGTGCACATCGAGGAAGAAGGCCTGGCGCTGCGCGGCACCTTCATCATCAACCCGGAAGGCGTGATCAAGACCGCCGAGATCCACGACAACGCCATCGCGCGCGACATGAAGGAAACCCTGCGCAAGCTCAAGGCCGCTCAGTTCGTGGCCAAGAACCCCGGCCAGGTGTGCCCCGCCAAGTGGAACGAAGGCGCCAAGACGCTGACGCCTTCGCTGGATCTGGTCGGCAAGATCTGATCGCTGCCATCCACAGAGCCCGTTGAGGGTTTTGCGTTGAACGTTGGGCGCCATGCGCGCCCAGCGTTTCTCGCAAAACTTTGCATAGCGCTGAATCAGGAGTCCCCCATGCTCGACGACACCCTCAAGGCCCAGTTGCAGGCCTACCTCGGCAAGCTGCAGCGTCCCATTCGCCTCATCGCCTCGCTCGACGACACGGCTTCGTCGCTGGAGATGCGTGAGCTGCTGACCACCATTGCCAGCCTGTCCGACCGAGTGGCCTTCGACGACAGCGGCAGCGATGCGCGCAAGCCCTCGTTCGTGATCGCCCGGGAAGGCGAAACCACGGGCGTGCGCTTCGCGGCCATCCCGCTGGGCCACGAATTCACCTCGCTGGTGCTGGCCCTGCTCTGGACCGGTGGCCACCCGCCCAAGGCCGAACAGGAAACGCTCGACGCGATCGGCACACTGCAAGGTGAGATGGATTTCGAGGTCTACATGAGCCTGTCGTGCCACAACTGCCCGGACGTGGTGCAGGCGCTCTCGCTCATGGCGATCCGCAACCCGGCGGTGAAGGTCACGGTGATCGACGGTGGCCTGTATCAGGCCGAGGTCGAGGCGCGCCAGGTGATGGCCGTGCCCATGGTCTACCTCAACGGCGAAGAGTTCGGCGGGGGCCGCATGACGCTGGAAGAGATCGTCGCCAAGCTCGATGTGAACGCCGACGCGCGTGAAGCCGCCAAGCTCGATGCGAAAGACCCGTTCGATGTGTTGATCGTGGGCGGTGGCCCGGCCGGCGCTGCTGCCGCGGTGTACGCCGCGCGCAAGGGCATTCGCGTGGGCGTGGCGGCTGAGCGTTTCGGTGGCCAGGTGAACGACACGCTGGCGATCGAGAACTACATCAGCGTGCTCGAAACCGACGGCCCGAAGTTTGCCGCCGCGCTTGAAGCGCAGGTGCGCCACTACGGCGTGGACATCATGAACCTGCAGCGCGCCGAGAAACTGGTGCCCGCCGCGGAACCCGGCGGCCTCATCGGTGTGCAGATGGCCAACGGCGCCACGCTGCAGGCGCGCAGTGTGATCCTCTCAACCGGCGCGCGCTGGCGCAACGTGAACGTGCCCGGCGAAGCCGAGTACCGCAACAAGGGCGTGGCCTACTGCCCGCACTGCGACGGCCCGCTGTTCAAGGGCAAGCGTGTCGCTGTCATCGGCGGCGGCAACTCGGGTGTCGAGGCGGCGATCGACCTCGCGGGCATCGTCGAGCACGTCACGCTGATCGAGTTCGCCGACGCGCTCAAAGCCGACGCCGTGCTGGTGCGCAAGCTCAAGAGCCTGCCCAACGTGGCCATCCACACCAACGCGCAGACGACCGAAATCACCGGCGCCAATGGCACCGTCAATGGTCTGAGCTACAAGGACCGCGCGAGCGGTGAGCAGCGCCACATCGAGCTCGAGGGGGTGTTCGTGCAGATCGGCCTCGTGCCCAACACCGAATGGCTCAAGGGCACGGTGGCGCTCAGCCGCTTCGGCGAGATCGAGATTGACGCCAAAGGCCACACCAATGTGGACGGCGTGTTCGCTGCAGGCGACTGCACCACGGTGCCGTACAAGCAGATCGTGATCGCCGCGGGCGCTGGCTCTACCGCTGCGCTCAGCGCGTTCGACCACCTGATCCGCCAGCCGGTGCAGGAGACCGTGGCGGCCTGAGCTCAGTACTCCAGCCGCTCGGGCCGCACCTCTTGCAGGATGGTGGTGGAGATTTCTTCGATGGATTTGGTGGTGGTCGAAAGCCAGCGGATGCCTTCGCGGCGCATCATCGATTCGGCTTCGGCCACTTCCACGCGGCAGTTGTCCAGGCTGGCGTAGCGCGAATTGGGCCGGCGCTCATTGCGTATCTCGCTCAGCCGCTCGGGGGCGATGGTCAGGCCGAAGAGCTTCTTGCGGTGCGGCACCAGCGCCGGTGGCAACTTGCGGCGGTCGAAATCTTCAGGAATGAGCGGGTAGTTCGACGCTTTCAGGCCGTACTGCATGGCCAGGTAGAGCGAGGTGGGCGTTTTGCCGCTGCGGCTCACGCCGACCAGGATCACGTCAGACGCTTCGAGGTCCTTGTGGCTCTGGCCGTCGTCGTGCTCCAGCGAGAAGTTGATGGCCTCGATCCGGTCGTGGTAGGCCTTGCTCTTGGACGCGTCGGAAAAGCGGCCCACCCGGTGGTTGCTCTTGATGCCGAGCTCCAGCTCCAGCGGTTGAACGAAGGTGGCGAACATGTCGAGCAGCATGCCGCGGCAGTGCTGCTCGAACACGGCCAGCACCTCGTCGTTGGCCACGGTGGTGAACACCAGCGGGCGCTTGCCTTCCACCTCGGCGGTGTGGTTGATCTGGCGCACAGCCTGGTGGGCCTTGTCCACGCTGTCCAGGAAGGGCAGGCGCACGCGGCGGATGTTGGCCTCGAACTGCGCGAGGATGGCGTTGCCGAAGGTCTCGGCGGTGATGCCGGTGCCGTCGGAGACGAAGAAGACCGTTCGGTGGGGCATGGGGTGCCGTCCTTACAATTGCCGGGTTTTGCGTGGCGGCCATTATCTGGCGCGCTTGCAACCCGAATTTCTGCCCTGCCCGGTGGCCGACCCACAACAGAACCACAGGTCACACGCTGGTGCATGGAGCCCCCCGGTTTTTCAACCTCAGGAGCCTTTCCATGTCCAACCTGTTCGAGCCGACCGCGCTGGTCGTGCCGTTCGAGAAATTGCGGATGAGCGATGTCGAGTCCGTGGGTGGCAAGAACGCCAGCCTCGGCGAGATGATTTCGCAGCTGCCCAGCGGGGTGAAGGTGCCCACGGGCTTCGCCACCACAGCCCACGCCTTCCGTGAGTTCCTCCAGCACGGCGGGCTCACCGAGCGCATCAACGCGCGCCTGGCCACGCTGGACACCGAAGACGTGCGCGCCCTGGCCGCGGCCGGCGCCGAAATCCGCGGCTGGGTCGAGGCCCAGCCGTTTCCGGCCGATCTCGAATCGGCCATCCGAGAAGCCTTCATCACGCTGAGCGCGGGCAATGCGCAGGCCTCGTTCGCGGTGCGCTCGTCGGCCACCGCCGAGGACCTGCCCGACGCGTCTTTCGCCGGCCAGCAGGAAACCTTCCTCAACGTGGTCGGTATCGACGACGTGCTGCACAAGATGAAGGAGGTGTTCGCCAGCCTCTACAACGACCGCGCCATCAGCTACCGGGTGCACAAGGGCTTCGCGCACGCCGACGTGGCGCTGTCGGCCGGTGTTCAGCGCATGGTGCGTTCCGACCTGGGCGCCGCGGGCGTGATGTTCACCATCGACACCGAGAGCGGCTTCGAAGAGGTGGTCTTCATCACCAGCAGCTTCGGCCTGGGCGAGACGGTGGTGCAGGGCGCGGTGAACCCGGACGAGTTCTACGTGCACAAGCCCATGTTGAAGGCCGGCAAGCGCGCGGTGATCCGGCGCAACCTGGGCTCCAAACTGATCCAGATGGTGTTCAGTTCGCCCGAAGAGAAAGCCGCCAACGGCAAGCTGGTCAAGACCATCGACGTGCCGGTGGAGCAGCGCAACCGCTACAGCCTGTCCGAGGCCGATGTGGAGCAACTCGCGAAGTACGCCCTGGTGATCGAGCAGCACTACGGCCGCCCGATGGACATCGAGTGGGGCAAGGACGGCACGGATGGTCAGATCTACATCCTGCAGGCGCGCCCCGAGACGGTGAAGAGCCAGAGCGCCGGCAAGACCGAGGTGCGCTACAAGCTCAAGGGCAAGGGCGCGGTGCTGGCCAGCGGCCGCGCCATCGGCCAGAAGGTGGGCACGGGGCCGGTGCGCCTTGTGCACAACATCAGCGAGATGGACAAGGTGCAACCGGGCGACGTGCTCGTGACCGATATGACCGACCCGAACTGGGAACCGGTGATGAAGCGGGCGAGCGCCATCGTCACCAACCGCGGCGGGCGCACCTGTCACGCGGCCATCATCGCGCGCGAACTCGGCATTCCGGCCGTGGTGGGCTGCGGTGACGCAACCGACCTGCTCAAGGACGGCACGCTGGTCACCGTGAGCTGCGCCGAGGGCGACACCGGCAACATCTACGACGGCTTGCTGGAAACCGAGATCACCGAGGTGCAGCGCGGCGAGATGCCCGAGATGGATCTGAAGATCATGATGAACGTGGGCAATCCGCAGCTCGCGTTCGATTTCGCGCAGATTCCCAATGGCGGCGTGGGCCTGGCGCGGCTCGAATTCATCATCAACAACAACATCGGCGTGCACCCCAAGGCCATCCTCGACTACCCGCAGATCGACGCGGACTTGAAGAAGGCGGTGGAGTCGGTGGCGCGTGGGCACGCATCGCCGCGCGCGTTCTACGTCGACAAGGTGACCGAGGGCGTGGCTACCATCGCCGCGGCCTTCTGGCCCAAACCGGTGATCGTTCGCCTCTCCGATTTCAAGAGCAACGAGTACCGCAAGCTGGTGGGGGGCTCGCGCTACGAACCCGACGAAGAAAACCCCATGCTGGGTTTTCGCGGCGCAGCGCGTTACATCAGCGCCGACTTCGCCGAGGCCTTTGCCATGGAGTGCGAGGCGCTCAAGCGTGTGCGTGAAGACATGGGCCTGACCAACGTGCAGGTGATGGTGCCCTTCGTGCGCACGCTCGCGCAGGCCAAGCGCGTCACCGAACTGCTGGCGGCCAAAGGGCTCAAGCGCGGCGTGAACGATCTCAAGCTCATCATGATGTGCGAGATCCCCAGCAACGCCGTGCTCGCCAAGGACTTCCTGCAGTACTTCGACGGCTTCTCGATCGGGTCGAACGACCTCACGCAGCTCACGCTGGGCCTCGATCGCGACTCCGGCCTCGAACTGCTTGCGCACGATTTCGACGAGCGCGACCCGGCCGTGCAGGCGCTGCTCAAGCTCGCCATCGGTGCCTGCAAGGCCGAGGGCAAGTACGTGGGCATCTGCGGCCAGGGCCCGAGCGATCACCCCGACTTCGCGCAATGGCTGCGCGACGAGGGCATCAGTTCGATCTCGTTGAACCCCGACACCGTGGTGGACACCTGGCAGTTGCTGGCCAACACCTGAGCCCGCGAGCCTTTCGCGAGAAAAGAAGCGGCCGGCAACCCCGGCCGCTTCTTTTTGTGTAGTGCTTTGTGGGCAAGGTGAGTCCAGGCCTCGGGAAAACCCCGACAGGGTTTGACCTGCACCCGGGCCTGGGACGCCGGTCTTTGTAAGAGGGCGGTAAGTTGCCCGCCAAGAATCGCGGCAACTCTCGGGCCTCCCTCAGATGCTGCTGTTTCTGTCCATCGTCAAGCTGATCGCCGAAATCGCCCTGATGGCGCTGTTCGGGCAATGGGTGCTTGGCCTGCTGGCTGGCGCCAAACGCGACCAGAACTTTTTCTATCAACTGCTGGCCCAGGTGGGCCGCCCGTTCGTGGTGCTTGCGCGCTTCATTTCGCCGCGCAGCATCGTGCTCGACCGCCACGTGCCGCTGGTGGCCTTTCTGGTGCTGGCCTTCACGTGGCTGCTGGTAACGGGGTTGCGCATCCAGCATTGCCTGCAGATCGGCGTGGAGTTGTGCAAATGAGCTTCAACCTCGACCACTGGTTCCAGCGCCTTCAGGTGAAGGCGCTGCTGGTGCTCAACCGGCGTGAGGCCGCGCTCGACCGCGTCTCGACCATGTTGTCCACCGACCCCGACGACCTCTACGCGCTGGCCACGCAAGCCCATCTGCTGGCCGCCAAGGGCGACAAGGCCGGTGCGGTGGCCACCATCGAGCGCGTGGTTGCCATCCAGCCGCAGCACGCACCCGGCTGGTTCAACCTCGGTTTCCTGCGCGAAGAACTTGGCCGCCTCGACGAAGCCGAGCAGGCCTTTCGGCGGGCCATCGCCCTGGACGACAAGTTCGACCGGGCCTGGTACGGCCTGGCTCTGTGCCTGATCCGCCAACGCCGCTTCGACGAAGCGGTGGTCGCCCTCAAGCGCAACACACAACTGCAACCCATGAGCCCTTTCGGCTGGTACCAGCTGGCCCGGGTTCATGTCGATCGGCAAGAGCCCGAAGAGGCAGCGAAGATCATTCGCCACCTCCGCAAGTTCGAGCCCAAAGTGGCCGCCCAGCTGGAACGCGAGACGGGATTGGTTCAACCCCAGTCCTGAGTCCCGGGTCGCAGCTGAGCGGCTGAAAAAGGGGTGCCGGGTGAGAGCCCGGTACCGAGAACACGAACCGGTTGCAGGCCACCCTTTGGAGACGGTGGTGTTCGTGACGTGCCCGAGAGGGTCTTGTTGATGGAGGTCGATGCGATGCAATTGACAGAGAAGCACCGCCTGTACTGGCGGAAAAACCTCAACATCACGGCCATATTGCTTGCAATCTGGTTCTTCGTGACGTTCGTGGTGGGCTATTTCGCCCGCGATCTGAGCTTCAACTTTTTTGGTTGGCCGTTCAGCTTCTGGGTGGGAGCGCAGGGTGCGTTGGTGGTCTACGTGGTCATCATCGGCTACTACGCCTGGTACATGAACAAACTCGACATCGAGCACGGTGTCGAAGAAGCCGAGGAGTAAGTCATGGCAGGCATGTTTGAAACAAGCGGCGCCGGCGGCGCGGGCTCCAACAAGGCCTTCAAGCAACAGCTCAACAAGGTCTACAAGTGGTACACGGGCGGCTTCTTCGTCTTCGTGATCGCTCTGGCCATTCTTGAGCAGATCGGTCTCTCTCGCGAGTGGATCGGCTTCATCTTCCTGATCGCCACCATCGCGCTCTATGCCGGCATCGGCATCATGAGCCGCACCACCGATGCGGCCGAGTACTACGTCGCGGGCCGCCGCGTGCCAGCCGTCTACAACGGCATGGCCACGGGGGCGGACTGGATGTCGGCTGCGTCCTTCATCGGCATGGCCGGCACGCTGTACCTCACGGGTTACGGTGGTCTGGCCTTCATCATGGGCTGGACGGGTGGCTACTGCCTGGTCGCGCTGTTCCTGGCGCCGTACCTGCGCAAGTTCGGCCAGTTCACCATCCCCGACTTCCTGGGTGAGCGATACGGCGGCAACCTGCCGCGTTTCATCGGCATCTTCGCCGCCATCCTCTGCTCCTTCACCTACGTGGTGGCGCAGATCTACGGCGTGGGCCTGATCACGGCGCGTCTGACCGGCGTGGCCTTCGAACTCGGGATTTTCCTGGGCCTCGGCGGCATTCTGGTCTGCTCGTTCCTGGGCGGCATGCGCGCGGTGACCTGGACGCAGGTGGCGCAGTACATCATCCTGATCATTGCCTACCTGATCCCGGTGGTGTGGCTGTCGGTGAAGCAGACCAGCGTGCCGGTGCCGCAGCTCGTCTACGGCCAGCAGCTCGTGAAGGTGACCGAAGCCGAGACCCGTCTGATCAACGATCCGAAGGAACTCGAGGTTCGCGCCGTCTTCAAGGCCCGCTCCGATGCCCTGGCAGAGAAGCTGAAGGATCCGGCTACTGCGCTGGCCGCCGACAAGGCTGCTGCCGAGAAGAAGCTGGCCGATCTGCGCTCGACCAACGCGCCGAGCGCCGAGATCGCCGCCGCAGAAAAAGCCGTCGCCGATCTGCCGAAGGATGAAGCCGCTGCCAAGGCCGCCTGGACCCGCGCCAAGGCCGCAGCCGATGCCAAGACCCGTCCGCTCAACGGCATGCCGCGCCACGCAGCGCAGTACGCCGGCGATCCGAACGGCGACGCGGCCGCCAAGAAGACCTTCGACGAGTCGCGTCGCAACTTCCTGGCGCTCATCTTCTGCCTGATGGTGGGTACCGCTGCGCTGCCGCACATCCTGATGCGCTACTACACGGTGCCTTCGGTGAAGGAAGCGCGTTCCTCGGTGACGTGGTCGCTGTTCTTCATCTTCCTGCTGTACTTCACGGCGCCGGCGCTGGCCGTGCTGGTCAAGTTCGAGGTCTTCAACTCCCTGGTGGGGACCCCGTTCAATAACCTGCCGGAGTGGATAGCCGCCTGGAACCGCGTCGACCCGAGCCTGCTGTCGGTGACCGACGTCAACAAGGACGGCATCCTGCAGCTCAACGAGATGACGATCGGTGGCGACATCATCGTGCTGGCAACGCCCGCCATCGGTGGCCTGCCGTACGTGATCTCCGGCCTGGTGGCTGCTGGTGGTCTGGCCGCTGCGCTGTCCACCGCGGACGGCCTGCTGCTGACGATCGCCAACGCGTTGTCGCACGACCTGTACTACAAGATGATCGACCCCAACGCCTCCACGGCTCGCCGCGTCGCGATCTCCAAGACGCTGCTGCTGGTGGTGGCCCTGGCCGCTGCCTACGTGGCGGCCCAGAAACCGGCCGACATCCTGTTCCTGGTCTCTGCGGCGTTCTCGTTCGCGGCGGCGGCGTTCTTCCCGGCTCTGGTGCTCGGCATCTTCTGGAAGCGCGCCACCGGCATCGCCGCCTCGCTGGGCATGGTGGCCGGCCTGGGCATCACCTTCTACTACATGGTGACCACCCAACCCTGGCTGCGCGGCATCTTCGGCGTGACCTCGCCCATCGAGCTGTGGTTCGGCATCCAGCCGATCTCGGCCGGTGTGTTCGGTGTGCCGCTGGGCATCGCGGTGATCGTTCTTGTCAGCCTGGTCACTCCGGCGCCGAACCGGAAAATCCAGGAACTGGTGGAGCACGTGCGCTACCCGAACCTGAAACTGTCCTGATCGATCCTGAAGGACGAAAGCCACCCGCCCGGCGGGTGGCTTGAGGGCCCGGACCCCCGGAAGGGGGCCGGGCCTTTTACTTTTGTATAATCGCGGGCTTGCCTTGCTGCACCCCTGCTGACGCCTGGGGGCAGCTGCCAACCTCCCCGGCCAGGGTTTCCCGGTCGGCCGGGGTCATCCACAAGGAGAGTCCATGCGTCACTATGAGATCGTTCTGCTGATCCACCCGGATCAAAGCGAACAGGTTCCGGCCATGCTGGAACGCTACAAGGGCATGATCACCGCCGGCGGCGGCAAGATCCACCGTGTTGAAGACTGGGGTCGCCGTCAACTGGCTTACCAGATCAACAAGCTGTCCAAGGCCCACTACCTGTGCGTCAACATCGAAGCCGGCCAGGCCGTGCTCGAAGAGCTGGAGCACGCGTTCAAGTTCAACGACGCCGTGCTGCGTCACCTCACCGTTCAGCGCAAGAAGGCCGACACCGGCCCGTCGGCCATGATGAAAACGGTCGAGCGTGAAGAGGCCCGCAAGGCTCAGCAACAGTCGCAGGAGCAGGCCGCCTGACGCCGCAGGCGTGAGGCTCGCGGGAATCGGGTGAACCGTCTCCAGTTGCAGGCCGTCGTGGTGCAGGTGCAGAGCCTGCGCTACACCCCGGCAGGCATTCCGGTGCTCAACCTCGTGCTCGAACACGAGTCGGAGCAGACCGAACTGGACACCCCCCGAACCGTCAAGCTCCAGCTCAGGGCCGTGGCTTTCGGCGCCCTCGCCGAAAGCCTGCAAAAGCAGGCTTTGAACGATGCTGGTGATTTCGACGGCTTTCTCGCGAACGCACGCAACGGCAAAGGAGTGGTGTTCCACATCCAAGCATTCCGAAAGACATAGGAAATTTCATCATGCCGGCACCCAAGCGTTTCAATAAAGACAAACGCCCCAAGCGCAACACGCAGTCGCTGCTGTTCAAGCGCAAGCGTTTCTGCCGCTTCACCGTCGCCAAGGTCGAAGAGGTCGACTACAAAGATGTTGATGTCCTGCGCGACTTCATCTCCGAAAACGGCAAGATCATCCCGGCCCGCCTGACAGGCACCCGCGCCATCTACCAGCGCCAGGTGACCACCGCCATCAAGCGCGCGCGCTTCCTGGCCATGCTGCCGTACAGCGATCAGCACCGCGTCTGATTGAGGAGCCCGACATGCAAGTGATTCTTCTCGACAAAGTTGTCAATCTCGGCGCCCTCGGCGATGTGGTGAAGGTGAAGGACGGGTACGCCCGCAACTTCCTGATCCCCAGCGGCCGCGCTCGCCGCGCCACCCAGACCGCCGTGGCCGAATTCGAAGCCCGCCGCGCCGACCTGGAAAAAGCCGCAGCCGCCAAGCTGGCCGAAGCCCAGGCCCTGGGTGAGAAGCTGGCTGCAGTGAGCCTCAAGCTCACGCAGAAAGCCGGTGTCGATGGCCGCCTGTTTGGTTCCGTCACCAACCACGACGTGGCCGAAGAACTGCAGAAGCAGGGCTTCAACGTCGCCAAGGCCCAGGTGCGCATGCCCAACGGCCTGCTCAAAAACGTGGGCGATTACACGGTTCAGGTGCACCTGCATACCGACGTCACGGTCGACGTGGCTGTTGCGGTGCTCGGCGAAACCGCCTGATCGCCGCGGGCCATCCCGCCTGCAAAGCCGCTGCCTCCAGGCAGCGGCTTTTGTTTTTGTGCAGCCTGCACGCTGGTCTGCACACGGGATGTTCAAGCCATTTCCACAGCCTTGTCCACACACGCCTGAGGTGTACGGGCGTACGATGCCTTTTTGCCCCGAAGCCGCATGTCCACCGCTTTTTCCAGCTCCTTTCCCGACCTCGGTACCGGCCTCGATGAGAGCAGCGATCGGCAGATCGCCCAACTGCGTGTTCCCCCACATTCCATCGAAGCCGAGTCCAGCGTGCTCGGCGGCCTGTTGCTCGACAACGGGGCCTGGGATCGCGTGGCGGACCTCGTCAACGATTCCGACTTCTATCGCTACGAACACCGCCTGACCTACTCGGCCATTGCCACGCTGGTCAACGCCGGCAAACCGGCCGACGTGGTGACGGTGTTTGAGCATCTTCAGAATCTCGGCAAAGCCGAGGAGGCGGGTGGGCTGGCTTATCTGAACTCGCTCGCGCAGTACGTGCCGAGTGCGGCCAACATCCGCCGTTATGCCGAGATCGTTCGCGAACGTGCGGTGTTGCGCAAACTCGTGGCCGCCAGCGACGAGATCGCCACTGCCGCGTTCAACCCGCAAGGCAAGGCGGTCGCCAAGATCCTCGACGAAGCAGAGCAGAAGATCTTCCATATCGGCGAGGAAGGCTCGCGCATGAAGGAAGGCTTCCAGTCGATGGACAGACTGG
>VFQU01001678.1_pt1 | contig 12266 bp, 13 predicted proteins | sample 3512311 | NCBI WGS metagenome assembly VFQU01 (sample SAMN10412377, study PRJNA504923) | tailings metagenome | isolation source: Relicate 3 Philex TSF3 active mining site | place: Philippines: Tuba, Benguet | collected 2017-08-29 | reverse complement strand
CTTATGAAGCCAATATGGCGAGGCATGACTGCGACGTGATGATCAATATCGGCGCGCGCTTTGACGACCGTATCACCGGTCGCGTCGATGCTTTCTCGCCCAATAGCCGCAAGATCCACGTCGATATCGATCCCAGCTCGATCAACAAGATCATCCGGGTGGATATTCCCATCGTCGGTGACTGCAATCGCGTGCTGGCGGAGATGATCCGCATCTGGCGCAGCAAGACCAACCAGCCGCGCACCGAGGCCATTGCGCCCTGGTGGAAGCAGATCGAGAAGTGGCGCTCGGTCAATTCGCTCAACTTCAAGAACTCTGACACGGTGATCAAGCCGCAATGGGCCGTGCAGCGTCTCTATGAGGCAACCCGCAAGCAGGCCAAGGAGGTGTTCATCACCACCGAAGTTGGTCAGCACCAGATGTGGGCGGCGCAGCACTTCCATTTCGACGAGCCGAACCATTGGATGACATCCGGCGGTCTGGGCACGATGGGTTATGGCCTGCCGGCCGCGGTCGGCGTGCAGGTGGCCCATCCCGATGCATTGGTGATCGATATTGCGGGCGAAGCCTCGGTGCAGATGACCATGCAGGAATTGTCGACGGCGGTGCAGTATCGCCTGCCGATCAAGGTGTTCATTCTCAACAATGAACGCATGGGCATGGTTCGCCAGTGGCAGGACCTGCTGCACGGCTCGCGCTATGCGCATTCCTATTCGGAATCGCTGCCCGATTTCGTCAAGCTTGCCGAGGCCTATGGTGCAAAGGGCATCAAGTGCGACACACCCGCCGAGCTCGATGCGGCTATCGCCGAAATGATCGACTATGACGGTCCGGTGCTGTTCGACGTTCTGGTTGAAAAGGACGAGAACTGCCTGCCCATGATCCCGTCGGGTAAGCCGCACAACGAAATCATCCTGCCCGATACGGCCAATATCGGCGACATCATCGACGAGAAGGGACGCCAGCTGGTCTAGGCCAGGGCGGAGGAAACGACATGAACGCACATCTGCAACCCACCGGGTCGGCCTATTTCCTGGCCGCCGAAACCCAGCAGACCGAGCGCCATACGCTTTCGGTTCTGGTCGACAACGAACCCGGGATTCTGGCCCGAGTGGTGGGCCTGTTCTCGGCCCGCGGCTACAATATCGAAAGCCTGACGGTCAGCGAAACCGAACACGACAAGCGACTTAGCCGCATCACGGTTGTCGTGATCGCCACGCCTAAGGTTCTGGTCCAGATCAAGACCCAGCTCGAACGGCTGGTTCCGGTGCACAAGGTGCACGACCTGACGGCCGAGGGCGCCTATCTCGAACGCGAACTGGCGCTGATCAAGGTCAAGGGTTCGGGCGATCATCGCGCTGAAACCCTGCGCCTTGCCGATGCTTTCCGTGCGCAGATTGTCGACGCGACCGTTGAGAGCTTCGTGTTCGAAGTGACCGGCAAACCCACCAAGATCGACAGCTTCATTGCATTGATGTCGCCGCTTGGACTGGTGGAAGTGGTGCGCACCGGCCTTGCTGCCATCGCACGTGGCCCGGACGGTATGTAAATCGAACTGGCGGGCCGGCGGGGCAAGTTCTTGTCTCCGCCGACCCTGCATATTCCCAGATCGGGATTTCGTCCCCACGTTGATGAGCATCATCAAAAGGAACGATTGGGCGCGCCCGATCTGATGGTGTATGGCAGCGGTAATATAGCTCAGGCCGCGCCATGACCCTTTTGTCCGTCAATCTTAATGCAGTCGCACAGCTCAGGAACAGGCGCGATCTGCCCTGGCCGAGCGTGATGGGCATTGCGCGCGTGGTGCTGGATGCTGGCGCCTGCGGGATAACGGTGCATCCACGGCCCGATGAGCGGCATATAAGGCGCAGCGACGTTTTTGATCTCGCCGAATTGCTGCGGTCGGAATATCAGGATGCCGAGTTCAATATAGAGGGCTATCCTAGCGAGGATTTTCTGGCGCTGGTCGAGGCCGTCAAGCCGCAGCAGGTGACGCTGGTTCCCGACGACCCGAGCCAGGCGACGTCCGATCATGGTTGGGATTTTTCTGGTCAGGGGAACTTCTTACGCTCGATAGTCCAGCGCCTCAGTGCCAATGGCATGCGGGTGTCGCTGTTCAGTGATCCCGATGCCGGCGAAGCGGGCATGCACGCGGCACAGGCGACGGGAGCGGACAGGATCGAACTGTTCACCGGGCCATATGGCGCTTGCTTCGACGATCCGGAGCGAGCCAAGGTCGAGCTTGCTGCTCTGGCGGCAACCGCGGCAGCTGCTATGCGCCTGGGCCTGGGCGTCAATGCCGGACACGATCTGACCCTCGACAACCTGCACGCCTTTCAGGCGGCGGTCCCCGGTGTGGCGGAAGCCTCTATTGGTCATGCGATCACTGCCGATGCCCTGCTTATGGGTTTTGCGGAAGCAACGCTTCGCTACCGGCAGGCGCTCGGCGACCTTTGACGCGCGGTTAAGGCTCCCGCCTTATACTGCTTGGCGTTCGGGAGTTCACCATGCACGAGACCGCCTATCGCCGCGTCATGTTCGGCAGCGCCATTTACGACCTGCTGTTCACGATCCCCTTTGCGACGCCGTGGGGCTTTGAGCTGATCGCTTCTATGTTGCGTTGGCTGGACGAGTCCCTTGGACTGCCCGGGACCATCGTGGCGACCGATCCGCTCCATGCGCTGCTCGCCAACCTTATGGCCTCAGCCGTGCTTGTCTGGGCGATCCTCAGACTCCAGCTCCGCCTGACAGTATTTGGCCGCTATGACGCTGCAATCCGTGTTCTGTTTGCCATCTGGATTGTGGTTGCGATGCTCAATGGGGTCAGCCTAGTGCTGATCGGCCTATTGGCGTTGGAGATTGTGCTTTTCACCCTGCAGCTCATGCCGATCCGCCCTTCCGCCAGATCCTAAAGCGCATCGCGATCTTTCAGATTGCCTCCATGCGCTCTAGATCTTGTTTTGACGTATGTCTTTCTTCTGAAACCGCTACCCCTTTCAGGAAACATGCTGCAAATCAACCGGCGCGGATTGTTTGCGTTTTGTGAACGGTGCGTGCGTCGGCCAGCCGCTCGGCCTTGTCGTCGCCACGAAAACGGTGGGACAACATAAAAACGCCAACTCTTTCCATTGGTTACACGAATGTAGCCTAGTGATTTTTCTGTTTCCGGAAGACAAAAAGGTGCGTTCTTGAGTTCGTATGAGGCAGGCACATATATCGCCTCAGTTACGATTTGTTACCAAGGAGGGCACGCAAATGTCCAAACTCAAGATCGGCGTCATCATCTCGTCCACCCGTCCGACCCGCTTCGGCGAAGCCCCTGCCAAGTGGATTCTGGAAAAGGCAAATGAGCGTCCCGAGATCGACGCGGAAATCGTCGACCTGCGCGATTTCAACCTGCCCTTCTTCGACGAAGTGGCCTCGAACGCCTGGGTGCCGAGCCAGAACCCGGAAGCCGTTCGCTGGCAGAACAAGGTTTCCGAATTTGACGGCTACATTTTCGTGGTCGCCGAATACAATCGTGCCATCACCGGTGCGCTGAAGAACGCGCTCGATCAGGCCTATACCAACTGGAACAAGAAGACCTTTGGCGCCGTCGGCTACGGTACCGTGGGTGGTGCACGCGCCATTGAAAACCTGCGCACCATCGGCGTTGAACTGCAGATGGCATCGACCCGTTCGGCCGTCCACATTGCTGGCGCCGACTTCATGGCGGTTCATCCCGGCTTTGGCGGCACCAAGTTGCTGAGCGACATCGAAGCATCGATCGGCAACTCGGCCAAGGACATGCTGGACCAGCTGGTCTGGTGGGGCAACGCCACCAAGGCTGCTCGCGCCGCCGAGTAATTTTCGAAGACCTCCATCTTCGTTTACCTGGCAGGGGTCGTTCCGCAAGGAGCGACCCCTGCTGGTTTGTGAACCAAACGCCTCGGCAACTGTTGTGTGTTTCGGGATCCGGGTGTATAGCGGCGCCCGCCTTGCAACAGCGAGAGCCCAAAAGCTCATGACGCATACGAAAGCACCCGGTCCCGCAGCCGGTGTCGTAGCGACCGAAAAGGCCAGCCACGAAAAGACCAGTCTGCCGCTCCTGACCCTGGGGGCCATCGGCGTCGTCTATGGCGACATCGGGACCAGCCCCATCTATGCGTTCCGGCAGGCGACGCATGTCCGGCCGGGCGTGGCTGCCACCGATGTCGAGGTCCTGGGCCTGCTCTCGCTCATCGTCTGGGCGCTGACCCTAACCGTGGCGATCAAATATGTGTTCTTCGTAACGCGAGCCGACAATAATGGCGAAGGCGGTACGTTGAGCCTGATGGCGCTGGCGCGCCAGACTTTCACCAAGCCGCCGATCTGGATCACGGTACTCGGCGTGCTGGGCGCCGCGCTGTTCTATGGCGATGCCCTGCTGACGCCGGCAATGTCGGTTCTATCGGCGGTGGAGGGGGTGGAGCTGGTTGCGCCCGGCATGGAACGCTGGGTCGTTCCGATCACACTGATCATCATCGTCGGCATTTTCACGGTGCAGCGGTTCGGTACCGCAAAGGTGGCCATTGTCTTTGGCCCGGTAACGGCGGTCTGGTTTCTGATCCTGGGCCTTTCCGGCCTCGTGCATATCATCGCCTATCCGGAAGTCTTGCTTGCGCTTAACCCGTTGTTTGGCTTTGGGTTTCTGTTTACCCATTTTGGCGTTGCCTTTGTGGTCATGGGAGCGGTTTTTCTCGCGGTCACCGGGGCCGAGGCCCTTTATGTCGACCTGGGGCATTTCGGGCGCAAGCCGATTGTGCTGGCCTGGTTCGGGCTCGTCTTTCCCTGCCTGCTGCTCAATTATTTTGGGCAGGGGGCTTTCGTGCTGGAAGCCGGTATCGACAATGTCGCCAGCCCTTTCTTCCAGATGCAGCCGGAATGGGCGCTGCTCCCCTTCGTCATTCTGGCTACGTTGGCGACCATTATCGCCAGCCAGGCGGTCATTACTGGCACCTATAGCCTGACCCAGCAGGCCATCGCGCTCAACATGCTGCCCCGCATGGTAGTTCAGCACACATCGGCCAGCCAGAGCGGGCAGATTTACATGCCGCAGATCAATACGATGCTTATGGTCGGCGTGCTGGTTCTGGTTGCGACCTTCGGTAGTTCCGCAGCTCTATCAAACGCTTACGGCATTGCCGTGTCGGGCGTGATGGTGGTAACGCTGGCGCTGCTGGTGGTGGTGATGTGGCGTAACTGGAAATGGCACCCGCTGGTGGTCGTCGGTTTCGGGATTGTCTTTGCCATTATCGATGGCTCGTTTTTTGCGGCCAATGCGGCCAAATTATTCCAGGGCGGCTGGGTGCCGGCGGCGGTTGCTGCCGTGGTGGCGCTGGTCATGTGGAGCTGGATGGCGGGGCGGCGGCGGCTGTCGGAAAAGACCAGGCGGGACGAGGTTCCGCTGGAATTTCTGGTCAATAACCTGGCCAAGAAACGGCCGACGACTGTGCCGGGAACGGCGGTTTTCCTCACTTCTGATGTCGAGGGCGCACCGACGGCGCTTCTCCATTCTCTCAAGCATTACAAGGTGTTACACGAGCAGAACGTCATCCTGACGGTGCGGACTTCGACCTCGCCGCGCGTTCCAGACGACGAGAAGGTGACGATCGATGCCTATAACGAGCTGTTCTTCAGGGTGGTTGTGACCTTCGGGTTCATGGAAAGTCCCAATATTCCCAAGGCTTTAGCTCTGGCGCGCAAGCTGGGATGGAAGTTCGACATCATGTCGACCTCGTTCTTCCTGTCGCGGCGCTCGCTGAAGCTGGGACAGCGCACGGGCTTGCTAAGATTCTGGCAGGACAGGCTTTTTATCCGGCTGGCGCGCAATGCGAGCGATGCGACCGAGTATTTCCACATTCCCACCGGACGGGTGGTGGAAATTGGCACTCAGGTTATCATCTGAGGCAATTGGCTAACAGACTGTTAGCGTTGACCGCCTCACTCTGGCAGTTCGGGGCACACATAGGGTGCGCTTGCGGGAACGAAGGCCTGTTCCTCGTCACCGCCGATCAATTTCAGGTTGAGGATGAGCTGGCTGTCGGTGAGTTCGGTCACTTCGGCATTGATGGTCATGCCGTCCTCTTCCCAGGCAATTTCGGTTTCGGACACCTGCTGCCATTTCGAGAGCCGGTAGGTTTCCCAACAACTGTCCGAAACCAGCGTACCATCGGCCAGGAAGATGCGCATGACGCCGGGCAGGGCGGAAGCATTGCCCTGTGCCACCCAGACGCGATTGAGGAGCGGGTTGTCCTCACTGGCGCTGTCTTCGGCGGAAGTGGTTTCGGTTTCCTGCGCGGCTGAGGGGAGAGCGGTGCAGACGCCCACGCCCCAGACTGCCATGAGGGCAACAATTGCGGCTTTGGTATCCATCGACCTTCTCCCGTTCGATGCGAAGCATGGGAGCAATCTGGCCGGCTAATCGCGGCAAATTTGCGTTGGCATCGCAATTGTGTGGGAAGGGTCAATTGTTGCGGACGTAAACCGGGTCCGGCTGGGGCGTGGCAACGGGGCCGAACCAGCGCAGGCGGGGCAGGACCGGCATCAGCTTGCGCAGGGCCCAATAGAGCGCGACGACGGTGACGAGGGAGGCATAGCCGTCGATGGCGTAGTGCCAGCCCAGATAGACCGAGCTGAACTGGATAAGGGCAAAATAGGCCCAGGCGAGAGCGCCCAGCCTGCGGGAATATTCGCTGGCGAACAGCGCGACGACGACGACCAGCGCCACATGCATGGATGGGAAAGCCGATATGCCCGAGCCAACACCGGCATGGCCGGAAGTGTGCAGAAACCAGAGATATTCCTGAAAGCTGGATGCGGAACCGGGCAAATCGGCGTTGAGGGACAGGAAGGCGTTCTGTTCAGCGAAGCGGGCCACATCGCCGGTGACGCGGCCATAATAGATGGGGCCGGCCGAGAGCCACTGGCTGGCCATGGCAATGCCGACCACGAGCCAGCTGCTCAGCCAGGTGGCGGCGAAGCGCAGGCGCACGGCGCCTGTTCGCGGCGAGGTCATGACGAAATAGAGCGAGAAATAGGCGACGGCGAACCAGACCACATTGTAGTTCAGCTCGATGATGCGCAGCACCCATTCGTGCTTGGCGAAGCCATAGAGATAGTGGAACGGGTCGATACCAAAATGCAGCATCCGGTCGATTTCGGCATGAAGTATGTCGAAGGGGAAATCCCGCCCCATGGGGAAGGTGGCCTTCATAGAGGAAAAGACGGTGGTGAAGAGCAGGCCCGCCGTGACCATAAAAACGGTGCCAGAAGCGAGACGGCCCAGGCGGCGCGGCTCGATCATGGTGCGATAAGCGAGGCGCTTTCGGCCCTTCATGCGCAATGTGATGTGGGTCACCCCGATTGTGAGCGCGAAGAAGGGACCGAGAATACCGAAACTGGCCGCCCATTTGACCAGATAGGTTTGCAGCGTGCTGAGGACGGAATAACCGGCACCGAGGGAGTGGACGAGGCCGAAGAGCACGAAGAGGCCGACCAGAGCGTAAAGCGGCAGATCGCTCCACACTGCTTTCAGGAATTCGGCAATAAACCGGGGCCTGTTCTGGCCTTGCTGGGGCATCGGGCAAAGGGTCCTTTTGCCACCAGCATTAGCCGTTCCGCCCTTAAAATAGGGTTAGGTGGACTGCGCAAATCCCCGCAGGCCCAGCCAGCGATCACGCTCGCGGACACGGGCGGCCTGAATGGGCCACAGATCGTAGCTGGTGTCGCCAAGATCGAGGGCGGCATGCAGCGCCCAGTTCGGATCGTCGAGCGCGCCGCGTGCCAGAGCGATGAAGTCGGTCTCGCCATTTTGCAGCAGGGCCTCGTCGGCCTTGGCATCGTCGAGCAGGCCCACGGCCATGGTGGCAATGCCGGCGCCCTTTTTGACCGCGCTGGCAAAGGGGACCTGATAGGCGGCGCTGGAGGCGATGCGGCCCTGGGCGAAGCCTCCGCTGGAGCAATCGATGGCATCGACGCCGAGCGGCTTGAGGGCGGTGGCGAGGGCGATACTGTCCTCGACAGTCCAGCCATCGGCGGCATTGTCGCTGACCGAGAGGCGAACCAGCAGCGGCTTATGCGCGGGCCAGACGGCGCGAACGGCCGCGGTGACTTCAAGCGCGAGACGCATGCGGTTCTCGCGGCTGCCACCATATTCGTCGGTGCGGTGATTGGCGAGCGGGGAGAGGAACTGATTAAGCAGGTAGCCATGGGCGGCGTGGACTTCGATCGTGTCGAAGCCTGCCTTGTCGGCCCTCTGCGCGGCGGCAACGAAGCCGTCGATAACGCGGCGAATGCCCTGCTTGTCGAGTTCGGCCGGCACCTGAAAGTCGGGATTGGCCGGATCGTGCGACTCGGCGCTGGGCGCAACGGGAAGCCAGTGTTCGTAGCCGACAGCCTTGCGCTGCTCTTCGGTGGCGAGCTGGTCCGGGCCCATCCAGGAAACCGGGGTGGACGCCTTGCGGCCGGCATGGGCGAGCTGAATGCCTGCGGCAGCGCCATTGGCATGGAGGAAATCGACAATGCGGGACAGGGGCGCAATGTGCTCGTCTTTCCACAGGCCGAGATCGGCGTAGGAAATCCGCCCTTCGGCGACGACGCCGGTGGCTTCGAGGATGACAAGCCCGAAGCCGCCCAGCGCGAACCGTCCCAGATGCACGAGATGCCAGTCATTGGCGAAGCCATCGACAGAGGAATATTGGCACATGGGCGCGACGACGGCGCGATTGCGCAGGGTGAGGCCGCCAAGTGTGGCGGGCGACATGAGCTTGGACATGGACGGCTTTCGGCTGAACAGGGCAGGACCCGCCATACATGGACTCTCTTGTCTCCATCGGCAAGTGCCGATGGAATAAAACCGATGCCGATGTGGTGACGGCCTTGAATGGCAATGCGGTGGCTGACAGAAGTGGAACGCAAGATGCGTCCGGGAGGAGAGCCGCTGATGAAAGTGACTTTGGACCTCGACGTGCTTGTCGCCCAAGGCAAGCTCAGTGCCGAGGAGGCTGAGCGGCTCAAGGGTTTTGCCACGACCGAAACCGGGGCGCTGGCCGCCAATATCCTTTTCGGACTGGGAGCCACCGGGATTGCCATGGGGATCGCGGCGTTGATCCCCAGTCTCTATAGCGTGGCCGTGATCGGTGGGATCATGTTTGCCATCGGCTTTTCCATCCGGCTGCAACGGGTGGAAGCGGCTGCCATATTCGGCCAGATCGTCATGGTGGTTGGCGCATTGGCAGTCTGCGCCGGCATTGGCGGGCTCTGGGGCGACATGCTGCTGGTGCGCATTGCCCTGACGCTGGGTCTTGCGGTTGCCGCCGTGGCGGCATTTTCGGGCCTGCTTACCGCGCTGGCTGTATTGGCCTTCGGGCTGACCATTACCATCGACGCTGATCCCTGGGTGCCGACGCAGTTTCTGACCGTCGCCATCATGGCCCTGTCGGGGCTGGTCCTGGGGCTTTATCTCCTGTCGCTGCGCCTTGCCCCGGCCTATGAGCGGCTCGCCATCATCGCCATGCGGGTGGCGATCATTCTGGTGAACGCGGCGTTTTTCGCCGGATCGCTGGTGGGTGACAGCGGCGCCAATGTGCCGGCCGGATTGTTCTCCATAGCCTGGGCACTGGCCCTGCTCGCTTTTGGAGCCTGGGCGGTGTTCGCCAATCGGCGCTGGGTGGTGAACAGCGTGGCCGTGTTCGGGGCGCTGCATTTCTTTACGCAGTGGTTCATCGCGCTGGGGGCACAGCCGATTTCGATTCTGGGCGGCGGGGTGTTGCTGATCGGCTTCGGGGTGGCGCTGGTTCGTTTCAACACTTGGCTGGCGGCGCGCAATGCCGACCCGGCAAAAAGGATTTAGTCATGGCGATAACGGCGAACCGGTTTCGGGATCTGCTCGGCTTTGCCGAACCTGACGTGGAGTTCGTTTCCAGCCGGATGGAAGAAGCCGAGGGCTATGTCATCGAGCATTTGCGGCTGCGTCTGGGCCATGAGGAGGTGCGTGGCATCCTGACCCGGCCCGAGCGCAGCGAGGGGCGCCTTCCTGCTATCCTCTATGGCCACTCGCATGGCGGCGGCTACCAGATCGGGGCGCGGGAATTGCTGGATGGGCGGGAATATCTGCTCGATCCGCTAGGCCCGGTCTTTGCGCGAGCGGGCTATGTGACGCTGTGCATAGACATGCCTATTTTCGGGGAGCGGGCGACTGTTTCGGAGAGTTTTGCCGCCAAGGCGCTGCTGTGGCAGGGAAAGTCGCTGTTCGGAAAAATGCTATCGGACCACGCGGCGGCGCTGACCTATCTCAGCGGACGCCAGGATGTGGATGCGGAGCGGATCGGGGCCTTCGGGCTCTCCATGGGCTGCGTGTTGAGCTACTGGCTGGCGGCTGTGGACCAGCGCATCGCGGCGGTGGCGCATCTGTGCTGCTTTGCCGATTTCCGCACGATGATCGCGCTCGGTGCGCATGATGGGCACGGTATCTATCTGACGGTGCCGGGCCTTTTGCGGGAAGCTGACGGCGGCACTATTGCCGGGCTGGTGGCGCCGAGGCCGCAACTGATCTGCGTCGGCGAGGCCGATGCGCTGAGCCCTGTGGCGGCCGTGGCCAAGGCCATGGAAGAGTTGCGGCCCTACTATGCCGACGCGCCCGACCGGCTGGCGTTTCTGAGCGAGTCCGGCGTGGGGCACGAGGAAACACAAGCCATGCGGGCGGCAGTGCTGGCGTTTTTTAGGAAGTGGTTGGGGTAGAGAGGGAATGCCTCGCCCGTCTCATGCAATGCGGGGCTATCGCGCATAAGCTTGGGGCTTGCTTGCGTGGCGCACCCCCTCCCGGCCTCCGCCGTCAAGGGGGAGGTGCCCATCGTGCTCGGTGCAGCAAATCGGTCAAAATCACCGACCTATCATCCTTTCGCGCAAGGGAAAGGGGAGGCCCCCTGATATTCAGCGCATGCCGAGGATTGTCTGGGCCTGGCTCCAGAACTGGGTGGCGAGGCCGGGATTGAACCAGAGCAGGGCGATGACGGCGACAATGGCGGCGATGAGGGCGAGGCCGAAGAGCTTTTTCAGCACGGAAAAGACCAGCCAGACGACAACAACGGTGCCTACGGCGAGGCCGATCAGCATTTGAGGGTCGTTGGGCATGGTGCGCATCCTTTGTCGGCCGAGGGGCCGGGCCTGTGGCGCACTACAATCAGCGCATGATTTTGGCAAGGTGAGGGTTATGGGCAAAGAAAGGGCCGTATGCGGGGAAGCATAGGGCCCTTGCGGTTGTGAGCGGCATGTCAGGCAGCCAGCCGGAGAACCTTGGCGGGTTCGGCATGGGCGAGGGCCCAGTCGAGTGCCTTGTCGGCGACCTTTTCCCAGCCGGCATCCATCAGCGTCCAGTGCGACCGATCTTCGAAGATGGCCAGTTCGGTGAGTGAAGCGGCGCGCTTCTGCTTGTTGTAGATGGCTCGGGTCATCGAGGCATCGGCGATCAGATCCTTGCCGCCGCCGATGAGCAGGAGCGGGGCGCGGGTCTTGCTGGCAAAGTCGATCTTGATTGGATTGACGACGCCATTCCAGTAAACGCGGCCCGGGGTCGGGACGATATAGCGGTCATAATTGGCATCCACTTCATGGGCCGGCTGAGTCTGGGCGAAGCGGGCGGCAAAGAAGTCACGTGCCATCACCTTGGCCTTGCGCCAGGAGAAGAGATCGCCAAAGACCGGCAGGGCCGAGACAATGGCATGGGGGCCGAGGGCAACGCCGGGTGTGGGGGCCGGATTGATCGCCACGCCGGCAACGCCAAGACCACGGTCGAGCAGGTGTTGCACGAAGACGCCACCCAGCGAATGGCCGATCAGGATCGGCTTTTCCGGCAGAGCGCGGATGATGGCCTCATAGTGAGCGACGATCTGGCGCTGGCTGAGGCTGGCAAGTTCGGCGGCCGGATTGGCGCGAAGTTCAGCGGGGCTGCGATTGTCAAAGGGCCAGTCGGGGGCGATGACATTGAAGCCCCTGGCTTCGTAGCGGGCCTTCACCTTTTCCCAGGAACGGGCATTGAGCCAGGCGCCGTGGATGAGAACGATTGTCTTGGTCATTTTAGTCTCCTCAGTGTTTGGCGAACTCCTTGTTCGCCGTTGATGAGGAGAGACTAGGCGCGGTTTGCTGGAACCACGATTGGCGTATATGACATTGTCAGGTCTAAAAGTGACAATTGCCATGACAGATGTTTCCGAGCCGGTGGAAATCGGCGTGATGCTTTATCCGCAATG
>VFQU01001677.1_pt1 | contig 12277 bp, 9 predicted proteins | sample 3512311 | NCBI WGS metagenome assembly VFQU01 (sample SAMN10412377, study PRJNA504923) | tailings metagenome | isolation source: Relicate 3 Philex TSF3 active mining site | place: Philippines: Tuba, Benguet | collected 2017-08-29 | reverse complement strand
CCTGTTCCAGCTGCGCCGCCAGCCGCAGCAGGCCGGCGTCGTCGGCGGCGCGGCCGGCGAACTGGATGCCGATCGGCAGGCCTTCGCGGCTCATCGCCAGCGGCACGCTCATCGCCGGCTGCCCGGTGACGTTGAACAGCTGGGTGTTGGGCATGAAGTCGAACAATCGCCCGGCATAGCCGCCGAGATCCAGCGGGTCGCCCCGCAGGCTGCCGCGCCGCACCGGCGGCTGGCCCATGGTCGAGGACAGCACCACGTCGAACCGCTCGAACACCGGCGCCACGGCGCGGCCGGCGGCGTGGGCGATCTGCATGGACTGCACGAACTGGCCGCCGCCCACCTTCTGGCCGCGCCGGTACATGGCCATGGTCACCGCATCCACCTCGCCCGGCTCGATCGGCCGGCCCCGCCGGGCCGCCTCGCCGTCCAGGGTGGCGGCGATGCTGGCGGCGATCACCGCGCCGGTGGCTTCGCGCAGGCCAGCGAAATCAAGATCCAGCCGCACCTCCTCGACCGTGTGGCCCAGGCTCTCGCAGAGCCGCGCCGCCGCCTGCACCGCCTCGGCGCACTGCGGGTCGGTCGCCGTCCCGTCCAGCGCGCCCGGGATCAGGCCGATGCGAAGCCGCCCCGGCTCGCGGCCCGCCTCGTCCAGGAACGGCTGCGCCGGCGGGTCCAGCCAGTAGGGATCGCCGTCGACCGGCCGGCAGGCCACATCCAGCAGGGCGGCGCTGTCGCGCACCGTCCAGGTCACCGCATGCTGGATGGAAAATCCGCCCCAGCCTTCGTCGGCCGGCGCGAAGCTCACCCGTCCCCGCGTCGGCTTCAGCCCGAACAGCCCGCAACAGGCGGCGGGCATGCGAATCGATCCGCCGCCGTCGCTGGCGTGCGCCGCCGGCAGGATGCCCGCCGCCACCGCCGCCGCCGCGCCGCCGGACGATCCGCCCGGCGTATGCTCCAGGCTCCAGGGGTTCAGCGTCGCGCCGAACAGCTCCGGCTCGGTCACAGGCTCCAGCCCGAACTCCGGGGTGTTGGTCTTGCCGAAGATCACCAGCCCGGCCTGGCGATAGGCGGCCGTCAGGGCGCTGTCGGTCGCCGCCACGGCGTTCGCGAACACCCGCGAGCCCGAGGTCGTCGCCGCGCCCTTCACCTGGGCGCCGATGTCCTTGATCAGGAACGGGACCCCGGCCAGCGGCCCGGTTGGCTCGGCCTTCGCCAGCTGCGCCCGCGCCTCGTTCGACAGGTCGAGGATCACCGCGTTCAGGGTCGGGTTGACCGCCGCCGTCTGCGTCAGCGCCGCCTCGAGCACCTCGGCGGCGCTGACCTCGCGCGCCGCGATCAGGCCCGCCAGGCCGACGGCGTCATGGGACTGGTATTCCTGCTGGTTCATCGCGCCCTCCCGTTCCTGTTCATTTGTCCGCCCCCTTATCCGCCCGAAGGCGGCTCTATCCCCGGCCGTCCCTCACCACCGATCACGCTCGCGAAGGCGGGCGTCCACATCGGCCCTGCGGTGCGGAACCCCTGTGGGCCCCCGCCTGCGCGAGGGCTTACGGTGGTTGAGTATGGAGCGCGGGCGCCGGCCCTGTCACCCGTCGGCCGGTTCAGGCCAGGATGTCGAGCAGGGTTCCGGTCATCCGGTCGGCCGTGCGGATGACCGCGGCGTTGGCCTTGAAGGCGGTCTTGGCGCTGATCTGTTCGACCGCCTCGACCGGCAGGTTGACGCGCGAGCCCTCGGTTCCCCACAGCGCCGTGCGCTGGGCGCTCTGGTCCAGGCGCTGGGCGGCGCTCATCAGTCCGGCGGTGGCGATCGGCATGATCCGCATGTCGCCATTCTGATGCAGCCACGGTTAAGCGTCGGCTTGGAAGCAGGGTAAATTTCAACGCGGCCTTTTCGCCGCCGCCGCCCGGTGATTTAACCGGACCCGATGACCGGCAAGACCGAAAGCCCGACCGAACCCTTCAAGCGCGCCCTGGCGCACGCCGCCCGCTCGCTGGCCGAGACGCCGGACCTGGAGGTGGTGTTCTCGGGCGACGGACCGCAGCTGTCGGGCAACCGCGCCGTCCTGCCCCATCCGCCGCGCGACCTGACCGGGCCGGAAGCCGCCCGCATCCGCGGCCTCGCCGACCAGATGGCCCTGCGTCTGGCCCACCATGACGCGGCCGCCCATGCGCGCGGCCGTCCCGCCTCGCCCCAGGGCCAGGCCATCTACGAAGCCATCGAGCAGTCGCGCATCGAGGCCATCGGCTCCAATGCCCTGGGCGGGGTGCGCGGCAACCTCACCGCGGTTCTGGAACAGGCCATCGAGCGCAAGGGCCTCGCCCGCATGCAGGATCGCGGCTCGGCCTCCATGGCCGACGTGCTGTCGCTGATGGTCCGCGAGCGGCTGACCGGCCAGGCGCCGCCCGACGGGGCCAAGGCCGTGGTCGACCATTTCCGCGCCGAGATCGAGACCAAGGCCGGCGCCGACCTCGACCGGCTGCTCGCCTCCATCGACGACCAGGCCGCCTTCGCCCAGGTCACCCGCGCCATCCTGCGCGACCTCGACATGGGCGACGAGGGCGCCGATCCCACCGACTCGTCCGAGGACGAGGAGGGCGACGAGGAACAGAGCCAGTCGCAGGACGACAATGACGGGGACGGCGAGGGCGAGTCCCCCGAAGGCTCCTCCATGCAGGAGACCGAGACCAGCGACCGCGAGTCGGAAGACGGCGAGGAGCAGGCCGTCGAGGTCGAGGACGACGAGGCCGAGGTCTCCGACGAGGCGCCCGAGATGGGCGACGGCGCCAAGCCGGCCCGGCCCGATCCCAAGGACAGCGGCCGGCCCGAGCCGGCCTACCGCGTCTTCTCCACCAACCACGACGAGATCGTGCCGGCCGAGGACCTCTGCGACGGCGAGGAGCTGACGCGCCTGCGCGCCTATCTCGACCAGCAGCTCGCCAGCCTCTCCAGCGTCGTCTCGCGGCTTGCCAACAAACTCCAGCGCCGGCTGATGGCCCAGCAGAACCGCTCCTGGACCTTCGACCTGGAGGAGGGGATCCTCGATGTCGCCCGCCTGCCGCGCGTCATCATCGATCCCACCGCCCCGCTGTCGTTCAAGCAGGAAGAGGACACCACCTTCCGCGACACGGTGGTGACGCTGCTGATCGACAATTCCGGCTCGATGCGCGGGCGGCCGATCATGGTCGCCGCCGTCTGCGCCGATATCCTCGCCCGCACGCTCGAGCGCTGCGCGGTCAAGACCGAGATCCTCGGCTTCACCACCCGCGCCTGGAAGGGCGGCATGAGCCGCGAGGACTGGATCAAGGCCGGCAAGCCGCCGGCGCCGGGCCGTCTGAACGACCTGCGCCACATCATCTACAAGGCCGCCGACAATCCCTGGCGCCGCGCCCGCCGCAATCTCGGCCTGATGATGCGCGAGGGTCTGCTCAAGGAAAACATCGACGGCGAGGCGCTGATGTGGGCGCACCAGCGGCTGATCGGCCGGCCCGAGCAGCGGCGTATCCTGATGGTCATCTCCGACGGCGCGCCCGTCGACGACTCCACCCTGTCGGTCAACAGCGGCCACTATCTGGAACGTCACCTGCGCCAGGTCATCTCCGACATCGAGACGCGCAGCCCGGTCGAACTTCTGGCCATCGGCATCGGTCACGACGTGACCCGCTACTATCGCCGCGCCGTGACCATCGTCGATGTCGAGCAGCTTGGCGGGGTGCTGGTCGAGCAGCTGGCTTCCCTCTTCGAGGAGGAGCCCAAGGCCGTCGCCCGCTCCAAGGGCCTCTTGGCCCCGCCGCCGGTGACCCAGCCCGCGCCGCCCAAGGCCGCGACCCTGCAGGCGTTGCGCGAGGCGCTGACGTGAAGCGGCTCCTCGGCCTGATCGCGGCCCTGGCGCTCGCCGCCTGCGCCGCGCCGAGGGTCGAGCTGCCCGCCGAGCCCCAGCCGGCCGGTCCCGCCATCAAGCTCCAGGCCGTCGCCGTGCCGCTGGATACGCGCGATCCGGCCCGGGACCGCATCGGCGGCTTCGCCTATGCCGGCGGGCTGGCGATCACCAGTCCCGACAATGCCCTGTTCCACGGCCTGTCCGACATGAAGATCACGCCCGAGGGCGTGCTGGTGGCCGTCACCGACTTTGGCGATCTGGTCGAGATGCGCATGGACTTCGACCCGGCCGGGCGGCTGGTCGGCGTCACCGACGGCAAGATGTGGCCGCTCAAGGGTCCTGACGGCCAGGCTGTCCAGGGCAAGGCCCAGGCCGACGCCGAGGGCCTGGCTATCCTCGCCAACGGCGACCGCCTGATCAGTTTCGAGCGCGATCACCGCATCTGGCGCTATCCCGCCGCCGGCGGCCCGCCCGTCGTCGCCCCGATGCCGGCAAACCTGTTTTCCGACAACGAGGGCATGGAGGCCCTGACCCAGTATCCGGTCGCCGGCCCCGACGCCTACCTCGTCGGCTCCGAGGAGGGCGAGGTCTGGCTCTGCCGCCTGGCCGCCGCCTGCCAGGCGTTCAGTGTGCTTGCCCTGCCGGACCTCGATTTCGCCCTGACCGCCTTCGCCGCCTTCGGCGACGGCTCGCTGGTCACCATCCATCGCGCCTACGATCCGGTGCGCGGCGCACGGGGCCTGATCAGTGTCTATACCGCGGCCGCCCTCAAGCGGCGCACGCCGTTGCCGGTCGCGACCATGATGCTGGACGGCTCCCTGACCCGCGACAACTTCGAGGGCGTTGCCCTTGTCACCGGGCCGGGCGGGGTCTCCCGCATCCTCATCCTGTCCGACGACAACAAGTCGGCCAGCCAGCGCACCCTGCTGATGGCCTTCGACTGGACACCCGGTCGGTGACGCCTGTCTGCGTCGGCGACTACCGGGCGCTGGCGCGTCGCCGGGTCCCGAGGGTTCTGTTCGACTACCTGGACGGCGGCGCCTACGCCGAGGCCACCCTGGCCCGCAACCTGTCCGACCTCGAGGCCATCGCCCTGCGCCAGCGGGTGCTGCGGGACGTTTCCAGCCTGTCGATGGCCACCGATTTCTTTGGCCAGGCGGCCAGCATTCCGCTGGCCCTGGCGCCGATCGGCATGGCCGGCATGTACGCCCGTCGGGGCGAGGTCCAGGCGATGCGGGCGGCCCGCGCCGCCGGCGTGCCGATGTGCCTGTCGACGGTGTCGGTCTGCGACCTGGCCGAGGTGACCCGCGACGGCGGCGCCCCGCCCTGGTTCCAGCTCTACATGATCCGCGACCGGGGATTCATGGCCGAGGTGCTGGCCCGGGCCGCCGATCTGGGCTCGCCCGTGCTGGTCTTCACCGTCGACCTCCCCGTGCCGGGCGCCCGCTACCGCGACGCCCGCAACGGCCTGTTCGGCGCCGGGCCGGCCACCGAGATCGCTCGCGCCATCGATGGCCTTTCCCATCCCGGCTGGCTGCTGGACGTCTGGTTCGGCGGCGGGCCGCACCGGTTCGGCAACATCGCCGCGGCGATTCCCGAAGCCCGGGGCATCTTGGAGTTCTGGCCCTGGGTCGGCCGCAACTTCGACCCGACCCTGACCTGGAAGGACCTGGACTGGATCCGAGGCCACTGGAAGGGCCCGATCCTGCTCAAGGGCGTTCTCGACGCCGAGGACGCCCGCATGGCCGCCGACGCCGGGCTCGAGGGCCTTGTGGTCTCCAACCACGGCGGCCGCCAGCTCGACGGCGTGCTCAGCGGCGCGGCCGCCCTTCCGGCCATCGCCGAGGCGGTCGGCGAGCGCATGACGGTGCTGATGGACGGCGGCGTCCGTTCCGGCCTCGACCTGCTCAAGGCGCTGGCGCTCGGCGCCGACGGCGTGCTGATCGGCAGAGCCTGGGCCTACGCCCTGGCGGCGCGGGGCGAGAAGGGCGTCGCCCATGTGCTCGAGATCATCCGCCAGGAGCTGGCGGTGGCCATGGCCCTGACCGGTTGCACCGACGTTCGCAAGGCAGGGCGCGACCTGCTGGCCTGACCGTCGGCGACGAATGTCGATTATCGACAACATTCACGCTGGGGTTCCGTCCGCCGCGCGCATCGCCCGTCCGGAGTTGATACAACCGACTACAGGCCCGTGGGGATTTGTACCCCAACATCGCCCCCCGCCTGTCACGCCAACACCCACCGGCGACCTACACGATCCCCGCATCCGGCCCACGGCTGTATAGCCACAATCCCTACGGCCGTGGGGCTCAACCGCCGCTGACCCCCCGTTCGGCGTTTTCCGCGGCGTGGGGGACCCCCATGCGCCGTCGCCACAACGCGAAACGGCCCGCGAGTCGCCTCGCGGGCCGTCGATCCGGAAGTCCGGAGAATTCGCTTAGGCGGCGGCCGTCTCGGCCAGCTTGGCCTTGACCTGGCGCTTGATCTTCAGGGCGCGCGGCGAGAGGTCCTCATCCTTGGCCTTGACCAGGAAGGCGTCCAGGCCGCCCTTGAAGTCCAGGGTGCGCAGCGCTGCGTTGGTGATCCGCAGCTTGAACGACTGGCCGAGAGCCTCGGACTGCAGCGTGGCGGGCGACAGGGCCGGCAGGAAGCGGCGCTTGGTCTTGATGTTCGAGTGGCTCACGTTGTGGCCCACCATGGGACCGACACCGGTGAGTTCGCAGCGGCGCGACATGTCAGCGACCTTCAGAATAGTCATACGGACGCGCAAGGAGGCCCTGCGCGCGGGAGCGGCGTCTATAAGGGAAGGGGGCCTCGCGCGTCAACCCCGCCGGGACGGCTGACCCTGACGGGCGAAGGGACTTCAGCCGCCATTCATGCGCCTACATTATAGGGCATTCTATCTGACCGCCCTTGGAGACAGACCGATCATGACCCGCCCGGCCGCCCTTGCAGGCCTCGCCCTTGCCGGCGCCGCCATGCTGGCCATCCCCGCCTCGGCCTCGGGCCAGCAGACCGACACCATCCTGCCCGGCTACTGGGAATACCGCAGCAAGGTCAGCTACGGCGTCTCCAGCTCCAGCGTCGAGAACCGCTGCGTGAAGCCCGCCGACGTCGAGAAGTTCTTCAGCGGCCCCTCCAACCGACACTACAAGTGCACCTACCCCACACGCCGCGTGGGCAACGGCAAGGCCGAGTTCGACGGCGTCTGCGTCGACAAGCGCGGTCGCAAGGCCTTCGTCACCGCCTCCGGCACCTACAGCCCGAAGTATTTCCAGCTCAACGCCCGCATCAAGACCTCGATCATCGGCCTGCCGATCACGCCGACCGGCTCGATCGAGGCGCGCTGGATCAAGGCCGACTGCCCGCCAGAGCCGCCGAAGAAGCCGAAGAAGAAGAAGTCCTGACGCGCGTCCGGCTCACCTCTTGTGGTTAATCCGCGTTAAGATACAATAGGTTGCGGTGAACAAACGCCGAATCGAGCGAGGTCGCTGATTCGGTCATGATTCGTTTCGCGCCTGTTCGCCGGGTTCCGGCCGGGGCGTTAACCGCTTTCGGGGAGCCCGCCATGATCTCGTCCCTCCGCAGCCTCGCCGCGCGCTCCGCCGTCCTTGCCGCCGCCCTGGCGGCGCTCGCCGGATGCGGCGGCGCCGAGGCCGATGGCGACGACTTCCTGCTGGTCGGCGGGACCTTCGTCACCCAGAGCCAGGCCATGACGGACGTCCAGCCCGGCTTCGCCCCGGTCGAGGCGCTGGTCGTCCGCGACGGCAAGATCGTCTTCTCCGGCTCGCTCAGCGACGCCCGCGCCCAGGCGGCGGGCCTGCCCGAGATCGACATGAAGGGCGGGACCGCCCTGCCGGGGCTGGTCGACAGCCACACCCACCTGACCGGCGTCGGCCTGAGGGAGATGACGCTGAACCTCGACCAGGCCGCGTCCCTCTCGGACCTGACCACCGCCCTGAAGGCCCACGCCGAGGCCAACCCCGGCGCCGGACCGATCGTCGGGCGCGGCTGGATCGAGACCCACTGGCCGGAAATGCGCTTCCCGACCCGTGCCGACCTCGACGCCGTGGTCGCCGACCGGCCCGTGGCCCTGGAACGCGCCGATGGCCACGCCACTGTCGTCAACAGCGCCGCGCTCAAGCTGGCGGGGATCACCCGCGACACGCCCGATCCCGCCGGCGGCCGGATCGAAAAGGGCGCCGACGGCGAGCCGACCGGCATGCTGATCGACACCGCCGCCGGGCTGATCGACGCAAGGCTGCCGCCGCTCGACCAGGGCCGCCGCCGCGAGGCGCTGGAGCGGGCGGTCAAGCGCTACGCCAGCCTGGGCTGGACCGGCGCGGTCAACATGAGCACCTCGGCGGAGGACGTGACGATCCTCTTCGCCCTGGCGGCCGAAGGGAAGCTGCCGATCTTCGTCGATGTCTTCATGACGCCCGAGGATTCGGCCGAAGTCCTGCGTCGCGGGCCCTACAGCGACCCCTCGGGCCTTGTGCGGGTGCGCGGCGTGAAGCTCTACATGGACGGCGCCCTCGGCTCGCGCGGCGCCCTGTTGCTCAAGCCCTACAGCGACCTGCCCGCCAGCTCCGGCCTGCAGATCGCCGAGGAGGAGGCGACGCTCAAGCTGCTGCGCCAGGCGCTGAAGGTGCGCGCCGACATCGCCCTGCACGCCATCGGCGACGCGGGCAACCGCAAGGCTCTGGACTGGTTCGAGACCGTTCTGGCCGAGGACCCGGAAGGGGCCAAGGCCGTCCGCTGGCGCATCGAACACGCCCAGATCCTCGACCCGGCCGATATCCCGCGCTTCGCAAGGCTTGGCGTCGTCGCCTCGATGCAGCCCTCGCACGCCATCGGCGACCTCTATTTCGCCCCGGCCCGGCTGGGTCCCGATCGCCTGGTCGGCGCCTACGCCTGGCGCAGCCTGCTGGACAGCGGGGCGCTGGTGGTCGGCGGCAGCGACGCCCCGGTCGAGGTCGGCGATCCGCGCATCGAGTTCTATGCCGCCGCCGTGCGCAAGGATCTCAAGGGCGCCTCCGGCCCTGAATGGCGCCCGTCCGAGGCGCTGGACCGGCCCCGCGCGCTTGGCCTGTTCACCTCCGGCCCGGCCCGCGCCGACCAGCGTCCGACCGGCTGGGGCACGCTGCACGTCGGCGCGCCTGCCAACATCACCGTCTACGCCGTGGACCTGACAAAGGCGCCGGAGACGCAGATCGCCACGGCCCGGCCCCTGCTGACCATCGTCCGGGGCAGGGTGGTTTTCGACGGGCGTGCGGGCTGAATCACCGCCACCGCGCCTTGCCGCGCGCTGATTCCCGCCCCACCTTCGGGTCATGAGCGACCGCGCCACGGGACGGGCGCCGGCCCGGCTGATGGCTGTGCTGGGGCCGACCAACACCGGCAAGACCCATCTGGCCGTCGAGCGGATGTGCGGCCACGCCAGCGGCATGATCGGTCTGCCGCTGCGCATGCTGGCTCGCGAGGTCTATGACCGCGTCGTCGCCATCAAGGGGCCGCGCGAGGTCGCCCTGATCACCGGCGAGGAAAAGATCGTCCCGCCGCGGGCCAACTACTTCGTCTGCACCGTCGAGGCCATGCCGCTGGGCCGCGAGGTCGAGTTCATGGCCGTCGACGAGATCCAGTTGGCGACCGATCCCGAGCGCGGCCATGTGTTCACCCATCGCCTGCTGCACGCGCGGGGCCGTTCCGAGACGATGCTGCTGGGCGCCGGGACCATGGCCTCGCTTGTCCGTCGCCTCGTGCCCGGCGTCGAGATCGTCACGCGGGAGCGCTTCTCCAACCTGACGTATGCCGGCTCGAAGAAACTGACCCGCCTGCCCAAGCGCAGCGCCATCGTCGCCTTCAGCGCCGAACAGGTCTACGGCATCGCCGAGCTTATCCGCCGTCAGCGGGGCGGAGCGGCGGTGGTCATGGGCTCGCTCAGTCCCCGCACCCGCAACGCCCAGGTGGCTCTCTACCAGTCCGGCGAGGTGGACTTCCTCGTCGCCACCGACGCCATCGGCATGGGCCTGAACATGGACGTCGACCACGTCGCCTTCGCCGGCCTGCGCAAGTTCGACGGCCGCCGCATGCGCTGGCTCCATGCCCAGGAGATCGGCCAGATCGCCGGCCGCGCCGGCCGCTTCCGGCGGGACGGCACCTTCGGCGTCACCGGCGAGGCCCAGGAAATCGACGAGGATCTGGTCGAGGCCGTCGAACAGCACCGCTTCGAGCCCGTCACGGCGGTAGAGTGGCGCAACAGCCGTCTGGACTTCGCCTCGGTCCCGGCGCTCATCCGCTCGCTGGGCGAGACGCCGTCGCGCGACGGCCTCAAGCTGTCCGCCGAGGCGCTGGACGAAACCGCGCTCAAGCGCCTGGCCGATGATCCCGACATCGCCGGTCGCTGCCGGCACCGCGAGCAGGTCGAGCGGCTGTGGGAGGTCTGCCAGACCCCGGATTTCCGCAAGATCGCCAGCGACGATCACATCAACCTGTTGCGGCGCCTGTTCCTCGACCTGACCGGCGGCGTCCGCCGTGTTCCGAAGGACTGGATGGACGCCCAGTTCCGCGCCCTGGACCGCACCGACGGCGATATCGACAGCCTGGCTCAACGCCTGGCGGCCGTGCGGACCCTGACCTACATCGCCAACCGCCCCGACTGGCTGCACGATCCCGCCCACTGGCAGGGCGCCACGCGGGGACTGGAGGACCGCCTGTCCGACACCCTGCACGAGCGGTTGATGGCCCGCTTCGTGGACCGACGGACCAGCGTGCTGATGCGCCAGCTTGGCGAGCGCGATGTGCTGCTGGCCGGGGTCGCCGAGGATGGTGAGGTGACCGTCGAGGGGCACTATGTCGGTCGCCTCAAGGGCCTGCTGTTCGAGCAGCCGCGCGGCGTGACCTCGCTGGAGGACAAGGCTCTGCGCGGCGCGGCCCGCAAGGCGGTCGCGCCCGAGATCGCGCGGCGGCTGGGGGCGCTGGCCGCCGAGCCGGACGAAGCCTTCGCGATCCTGCCGGACGGTCTGGTCCTCTGGCGGGGAGGGGCGGCGGGACGCGTGGGGTCCGACGGTCGCCTTGCCCTTCTGGGCGATCTTGGTCCCGAACCGGCGCGCGAGCGGGCCCTGCGCCGGTTGGAGGCCTGGCTCGCTGCCGAGCGCGGCCGCCGGCTGGCGCCGCTGGTGCGCCTTGAAGCCGCCATGGCCGATGGGGGGCTCAAGGGTCTGGCCCGGGGGATCGCCCACCGCCTGATCGAGAGCGGCGGCGTGCTGCCGCGCCGCGCCGTCGAGACCGAAGTCCGCGCCCTGAGCCAGGCCGAGCGCCGGATGCTCAAGGGCCTTGGCGTGCGGATCGCCGCCTACAGCCTGCATCTGCCTGGCCTGCTGTCCCGGTCTGCGATGACGTTCGCCCAGGCAACCGGGCCCGGACGGGATAGTCCGTCGCCGGCTCGCCTGTCGCCGCTGCCAGAGGCGATCGATGCCCGGGTCCTGGCGGCGCGCGGGCTCATGGCCTGCGGCGGGCTGGCCTGTCCTGTCGATCAGCTGGAGCGACTGGATACCCTGCTGCGCGCCGGCCCGCGCCAGGGCGAGGGCATCATCCTGTCGGACCAGGCCCGCGAAGAGCTGGGATGGTCCGCCGACCAGGCCGCCCGCATCCTGCGCGGTCTCGGCTACGCGCCGGCCAGCCGCGGCGAGCCGGTTGTCTGGCGGCGCAAGGGTCGGGCCGCGGCGTCCCGCAAGGCGGAGCGACCCGCCAATCCCGCCTCTCCCTTCGCCGCACTCGCCCAGCTGAAGGCCGCTCCGCCAGCTTCAGCTCCGGAGGCCAGGCGGCCCCGCCGGCGACCCCGTCGCCGTCCCAAGGCCGCGTCGTGAGCGATACCGAGCCTGCCGACCAGACCTGCCGCGCCGACGTCTGGCTCTGCCGAGCGCGCTTCTTCAAGACCCGCGCCCTGGCCGCCCGCTTCCTCGCCGACGGTCGGGTGCGCCTGACGCGGGGCGGGGTCGAAAGCCGGCTGGACAAGGCCAGCCGCACCCTTCACCCGGGCGACGAACTGGTCTTTGCCCTGGGCGGGCGACTGGTCGCGGTCCGCATGCTGGCCCCCGGCGAACGGCGCGGACCGGCGCCTGAGGCGCGCGCGCTCTATCTGCCCTTGGAGAATAACTGAGGCCCCGCGCCGGCCCGCCGCATTGACATCGAGACGCCGCCAAACGAAATACGCCCGCCCGCGATCACCCGCCCGCGCGTCTTCGTCTGTTCCGAGACCCTGATGACCTACATCGTCACCGACCCGTGCATCAAATGTAAGTTCATGGACTGTGTCGAGGTCTGCCCCGTCGACTGCTTCTACGAAGGCGAGAACTTCCTGGTCATCAATCCGGACGAATGCATCGACTGCGGCGTCTGCG
>VFQU01001676.1_pt1 | contig 12294 bp, 9 predicted proteins | sample 3512311 | NCBI WGS metagenome assembly VFQU01 (sample SAMN10412377, study PRJNA504923) | tailings metagenome | isolation source: Relicate 3 Philex TSF3 active mining site | place: Philippines: Tuba, Benguet | collected 2017-08-29 | reverse complement strand
ATCACCGCCACCTTGTGCGGAATCGTCAGGTTGAATCCCCGCCAGCCCATCGCCCGCGCGCCCTCCACCGCCGTGCGCAAGTTTTCCGGCGCCACTTCCACCGTCAGGTAACGCCAGTTCAGCCCGCAGGCCGCAAAGGCCGCCTCCTGCATCGCCCCGGTCGGGTTCTCGGCCACCGGCTGGCCAAACACCCCCACCAGTTCCGCCTGATAGTTCCGTGCCATGCCGCCCTTACCTCCCCGCCGCCAGCTTCTGGCCCTTCAGCCGCGCCGCATCCCGCACCCACACCTCCAATATCTTGTAGGCCTGGTCATTCGGGTTGAAGCGCCGCCCGCCCTGGTGGCCGTCCTCCTGCCCGCTCTGCACGTTCAGCGGCTTGCGCAGGATCTTCGACGTCTCCACCGCGCTCTCGTTCACCCGTTCCAGCAAGGCCCGCCAGTTCTTCTCGAGGCCCTCCATCTTCACGTAGCCCAGCGTATCGGCATTGGCCAGCTCCATCGACGGCACCCGGCCCGCCACCCCGTGACAACCCAGACAGCTCATCTGGTCCTCCCGGTTCGGCTTGGTCATCTCCGGCGCCACCCAGTCCCGGAAGTATTCCCAGTTCCGCCGCCACTCGGCATTCAGCGCCTTCACCCCCGCCGGCTCCTCCTCAAAATACTGCGGGCTCGCCTTTTTGAGCACCGGCGCGATCTTCTCATGCCGCCGCACAATCGGGTCCCCGGCCAGCGCCAGCGCCGCATTCCGCGTCCGCCGGTCCTTCTTGCCTTCCACCGCCTGCACAAACAGCTCCACGGCCCGGTCCCGCACCGCCGCATACTCCGGCGGCACCTGCTGCTCCTGGCCCACTTCCGGCACTTCCTGCCCAAACCGCAACAGCCACTGCACCGCCGGCGCCCACAACCGCTCCTGCATCGGCGTCGTGAATTCCTTCGGGTAGTACATCAGCAACATCGGCGTCTGCAGGTCCGGGTTGTTGTGCAGTATGCTCGCAATCTGCTGCGACACATACCAGTCCACCGGGTCCTTTTCCATCTGCGCCAGCACCTTCGTGTTCTCCTCCAGCTTGCCGCGCTCCGGCGCCCATTCCGGCAGCAACAGCTTGTAGAAAATCCGCTGCTGCTCCTCGGTCTTCGGCAGGTTCCAGCGCGCTCGCTGGAACAGCTTCACAATCGGCCCCACCAGTTCCGCCCGCCGCTCCGGCTCACTCGCCCCGCGATAGAACTGCTCCATCAACGGCTCCAGAAACTCCTGCGTCCCGGGCAGCGTAATCAGCCGCGGGTCAGCGAGCGACGTCGACGCCAGCGTCCGCAACTCCTCCGGCCCGCTCGACGCATAATCGAGCAGCTTCTTCTGCAGCGGGTCGTACACAATATTCGCCGCCGCCTCCACAGACAACTTCAGCCGCAGCGGGTCCTTCTTGGCTTCGCCGCTTTCCCAGAACCGCAGCACCGCCTTGCCCATCATCGGCGCCGCGTGCTCGGTCACATAACCCATCTGCCCCGGTCCGCCGTCGCCCCCCGCCTGGCTGTAGTAAGTCGCTGCTATGGCCGTCAGCCGTTCCACCATCGCCTCGGGCGCCTTGGCGTCCAGCCGCTTCGACAGCCGCTCAAACAGTTGCGACAGTTCCGGATACTGGTGCTCCTTGCTCCCGTTCGCCCGCTGTCCGTTGGCGATAAACAGCGCCTCCAACTGATAGCGCAGCGCGTTCTCCACCAGCACGCTCGGCTCCTCGCGTTCAAGCGCCCGCATCACCGCCCGATTCACCGCCTCGCGTACCGGCGGGTTATAGATCCACCAGTTCCAGGCCGCCCGCGCCGCCCACGCTCTCACTCCCGGCGCCGCGTCCTCATTCATCATCCGGTCCAGCGCTTGGCCCAGCCGTCCAAAACCCACACTCGACCGGCTCATCACTGCATCCGCCCGCATCACCAGCGCGCCGGCAATCGTCTCCCGGGTCCGGTCGTCGCCCTGCCGCGCCTGCGCAAACACCAGGTCCCAGCCCTTGTCATCGAGCAGCGTCTGCCTCAGGCCCCACCGCGCCGCCTCGCGCACCATCTTCACGCCATCGCCCGCCGCCGCCATCTGCGCCGTCACGCCCCGGTCATCCCGCAGCGCCCCCAAGGCCAGTTGCGCCATGTAGCGCACCGCCGCCACCGGATGCTTCGCGCCCTCCAGGGCAAAGCGCGTCAACTCACGGTCCTCCTCCTTCCAACCCCGCTGCGCCAGCGCCCGCATCCGCGCCAGCGTGTCCAGCGCGCTTTCCCCGGCCTTCGGCTCATACTCGCTCAGAGCAGGCTCGGCCGCCGCCATCGGATACAGCCGCGCCAGCGCCTGCTCCACATACGCCGTCGTCACAAAGCCCGTCAGCGCGCTGTGGTTCCACCGTCCATACGGGTCCTGCTTGGCCAGCAGCCAGTCCACGCCCTTCTTAACCGCCTCATCCCGGTCATCAAAACCCAGCGCCCCGAAGGCCATCAGCGCCAGCGCCGTCGGCGCCGGGTCGCAATCGCTCTTCTCGTCAAAGCCCCAGCACCCTTCCTTTCGCTGCGCCTTCCTCAGCCACCACTCGTCCTCGTGCAGCTTGTCCAGGATTCTCTCCTCCAGCTTGTGCCCCGCATACGGAAACACCTTCCGGAAAAACTCCACCCGGTTGGCCGGGTCGTCCGTCCACCGCGGCTTCAACTCCAGCAGCTTCTCCGCCTTTTCCTCCAGCGCCGTAAAGTACTTCGGGTTCTTCGTGTCCCGCCACGCCCGCTCGAGTATCGTCCCCGCAAACCGGTACACCACCGCCTGCCCGTAATTGCTCCCCGGCCCCGCCGCGTTAATCCCGCTCGGGTCCGCCGACTGCAATACAAAATTCGCCGTCCGCACCTGCTGCGTCGAATGCAGGCGCTTCGGCCCGGTCAGCATCTCCGCCATCACCACGTTGTAGCCCGCCGCCCGCGTTCCCGCCGGCCCGTCGCCCAGGTCCAGCGGCGGCAGCGACGTATTGTTGGCCGCCTCCACCAGTGTGTTGGTCGGCCGCAGGCACTCATACATCGTGTTGATCAGCTGCCGCAGGTTATGCGCCGTCTCGAGCGGATACCCGTGCACCATCGGCACCGCCGGCCCCCAGATGCTCGATTGCGTATGACAGCTCATACAGATCGTTCCCAGCAACGACCCCGTATCCCGTATCCTCCGGTCCACGCTCGCCCCCCGCGGCCGGTTCAGCAGCCACGCGTGCACCTGCGTCATATGGTCATACATGGCCTGCTGCACGGCCTTGCGCGGGTCCTTGTATGGCGCAAAATCCCGCATCCGCAGTTCCACTTCATAGCCCGGCGAATTGGCCTCTACGGCCAGGTAATACACACCCCCCGGCTCAAAGCGCCGCGTGATTGCCGTCCGGTGCTCATCCAGTTGCTGGTGCACGCGTTCATTCGCGTTCTGTCCTTCCCGGTATTCCTTGCCATCGGCCGTAAACACGCGCAGCCGTGCCACCACCAGCGGGTCGGGCAACAGCAGGCTTGCCGTAAACAGCCGCGGCCGCGTGCCCTTGTATTCAAGGCGGAAATAATCATCCCCCGCGCCCTTGGTCACCACGCCGTTATCGAAATACTCGAGGTCATCCGCTCCACCCACAATGTGCTGGTTTTCATCCCGGTCCCCCGCGCCAATCACCACCCTTTGCGCCTCGGCAATCGTGTTGTTCGGCTCCACCTCCAGCGTCATGCCCCGCGTGCTCGTGCCCAGTTGCACCGGCGTCACCCGCGCCGTCCACGCCACACTGTGCCCCGCCGGCCAGGGCGTCCGCCGCGGAAAGGTCTTGAGCAGGCCCACGCTGCCAATCTCCCGCCACCGGGCTTGATTGAAAATCGGTTCCTCGTCCTCCACCGCCCGCGCCGTCAGTGCATAGCTGCCGGCCTTCGGCGCGCGGTAATAGAAACTCACATCGGGGTCGAGGGCGTGCACCACCTTACGCAACCCGCCAAACTCCACGGCAATCCGGCCATTCGGCGGCAGCTTGCTTGGGCTGCCCACCCCGGCCGTCACTTCCACCACCTCGCCCGCCTTGAGCGTTACGGTCTTCTCATACCGGCCCGTGAAAACTTCCTGTCCGCTCAACCCGCCAGCCAGCGCCAGTCCCGTCAAGAAAAAAAGATGCCGCATAATGGTTCTGGCCGCTATCTTTTCATACGTAGTTATGCTTTGGGAAGTCATCCTCCTCATCCTCTCGGTCGTTCTGCTGTGTGTGTACGGCCTGGTGCAGGACGTTTTGGTGCACTGGCGCAATCAGCGCCGTGCGCTGGCCATGAATGAGGAACTCGGCCAGCTTTCGGGCAAGATGGCCTGGGATGCGGAAAAGGTCTTCGGCCCCCCGACGGAAATTGTGGAGGGCACCTCCGGCCGCCGCCTCTACATCTGGAAGAGTCTTTCCCTGCCCCGCATCCCCCAGGCCGACGGCCTGCTAGTGGTCACCCTCACCGTCAACCCCGACGGCACCGTCTCCGACACCCACTGGCAACAGCGCGGCTAGCGCCCGCCGTCTTCGGCTTCCCCTGCTTCTTCGGCCATCCGCGCCAGTTCTTCATCGCTGATCTCGGCGTTCAGTAACGCTTCGGCCGCCTCCAGGTGTTCCTGAGTCGTCACCAGGTCAATGGGGGCGTTCGGGTCAATGCCCTGCTGCCCCTTCTTGTGCTGTCCGGCGATCCACACGGGAATGCCCTCCTGCTTCAGCAATTGGTAGGCAAAGCGGGCTTCCATGAAGTTTTCGTAGCGTCCCAGCGGCGCCAGTTGGTCTTCCTCCGGCTTCGGAAAGCCGGTTGTCTCCTCCACCACGGTTTCTTCCTCACCGGGCCAGGCGAGTCCCCGGCTGGCGAGTTCCGCGTCATAGACGGCCTTGGCCTCTTCGGTCAATTCCTCGGGGTTGGTTTCGAGTATCGCCTCATCGGTCAGATCACTCAATCGTTGCCGCAGTCTTTCGACATCCATAGCTGTCCTCCATCTTACGTTGACACTTCGCCAAAATTCTTTTTTGCTCTCTTATCAACCCCTTAGCCACCTCCGTACGCAAACAGCGCTTTGCCATGCTCCATGCTGAATCCGTACTCGGGGACCAGTCCTGTCCCCTCTGAAAGATAGCGAAAAGGAACCCAATTGCCATGCCCGCGACAGCAACCGTCAAAAATTCTTCTCTCACCCCCAAGGCCCACGGCCTCACCTACGTCCCCTCCAACCTGTTTGAACAAAACGAACCCATTCACGCCCAATACAACCAGCTCCGCGAAAAACTCTTCGACCAGTGCGCCCCCCAGGGCGAAATGGAGCTGCAAACCTTCGAGCGTTACGCCTATGCGACATTCCAAATCGACCGCATGCGAACCCTCGAACTCGACGCGCAGCTTCGTTATCAAAACGAACCCGATTCCGACAAGTGGTTCAAACAGTTGGAGCGCATCTCCAAAATGGCCACCGACTTCGAGCGCCGCGCCGACAGAGCCTTGAAAGAACTCCGCCTCCTTCAGATGGACCGCGTCTCCGCCACTGACATTCAGGCCGAGTTCTATTCAATGAAGAAGAACTTCCCCATTCCCGCGTCCTTACCCACAGCCCGCATGCGCGCGATGTCCATCAACGGCACCCCCCGTGCTGCGATGACCCTGATGGTGGGCCACTCCCAGCCCCGTTATCAGAAGGTCTTCCGCGAGCTGATCGCCCTCAAAAATTTGAACAGAACGAACCCAATCTAGGTCCCCAGCCACCAGCGCGGCACCCTCCGGCACCCTCGGCCACCAGCGCGGCCACCCTCCGGCACCGTCGGCCACCAGCGCGGCCACCCTCCGGCACCCTCGGCCACCAGCGCGGCCACCCTCGGGCACCCTCGGCCACCAGCGCGGCCACCCTCGGGGACTGTCCTAGGACCGCCCGCAGGGCGGGCCGTGGGACTGTCCCCTCCACTAGCCCTCAGGGCAAATACTTCTTCAGGTCTGGGTTCACCAGTTCCTGCATTTCCGGCGTGTCCACGTTCTGTGCCGTCACCAGCTTCGGCGCCAGGTTATTCACCTTCACCACTTCCTTGCCGCCCAGGTGATTCACCGCCGCCATCACGCTCTGGTAGCCCATCTGGAAAGGCTGCTGCACCACGAGGGAATCGATGAGCCCCTTGCGCAGATCCTCCACCAGTGGCGCTGACGAATCGAAGCCAACCATCTTCACCTTCATCGCCGTCCGCGCCCGCAGTGCCTGCGCCGCCCCAGCCGCGCTCGACTCGTTCGACGCAAACAAACCCGCCACCTTCGGGAAGGCGGTCAGCATGTTCTCGGCCACCGCCAGGCTCTTGGCGTAATCCGCCATGCCAAAGCGCTTGTCCACAATCTTGATGTCCGGAAACTTCTTGGCGATCGTTTCCTCAAACCCGCTCTCCCGCGCCATCGTGGAGGCGGCCCCCGGCTGCACGGCCACCATCACCACATCGCCCTTGCCGCCCAGTATCTCGCCCATGCGCTCGGCCGCCATCGCGCCCGCCGCATAGTTGTCCGTCGCCACCTGGCTCACAAACTTCTCCGTGTCCACCGGCGAATCAAAGATCACCACCGGAATCTTCTGCGCCGCCGCGCGCTCCACCACATTCACCATCGCCTTCTTGTCAATCGGCGCCAGGCAAATCGCATCCACCCGCCGGTTGATCATCGAATCGATAATCTGCAACTGGCCGTTGAAGTCGGTCTCCGTCGCGGGCCCGTTCCAGGAAATCTCCACGCCCGTTTCCCGGCTCGCCGCAATCGCCCCGGCCTGCACACTCTGCCAGAACAGATGCGCCCGCCCCTTCGGCACCACGCCGATTACCCGCTTCTTCTCCCCACCGCAGCTTGTCACGAGCAGTGAGGTGGCGGCCCCACCAACGAGGCCGCCCAGTACCGTCCGTCTTGTCTTCATCATTTGTCCTTATTGCGGAAATGTCGCCGGCGGCGTCAGCTTCGCCTGCCAGCCTTCGCCGTTCAACGCTTTCAGAAACTCCACCAGGTCTTTCTTCTCCTGGGCAGTCAACTTCAGCGGCTTCATCGTGGCATCCAGATTCTTGTTCGGAATGCCCCCTTTGTCGTAGAAGTCCACCACCTCTTCGAGCGTCGCCAGGCTTCCATCATGCATGTAAGGCGCCGTCCGGGCAATCTCCCGCAGGGTCGGCGTCTTGAAGGCGCCCCAGTCCGCCGGGTTCTTCGTCACCGCGAAACGGCCCTCATCCGGGTTCGGCTTGTCCATCCCGACTCCCAGGTTGTGATACGCGTTCGTCGTGAAGTTGATGCCCTCGTGGCACTGGTCACACTTCGCCTTGTTGAAGTACACATCCATGCCGCGCACCTGCGCCTCACTCATCGCCTTCTTCTGGCCCGCCTTGTAACGGTCATAGGGCGAGTTACCACTCACCACCGTCCGCTCGTAAGTCGCAATGGCCTTGGTCACTTCCTCAATGCCAAAGTCTTCCTTGCCAAAGGCCTTCTGGAATAGTGCCCGGTATCCGGCAATGCCCTTCAATGTCTTCACCATCACCTCATGCGTGTTCCCCATCTCAATGGGGTTCGCAATCGGCCCCGCCGCTTGCTCCTCAAGCGACTTCGCGCGCCCGTCCCAGAATTGCGCCAGCGAGAACGCCCGGTTGAACACCGTCGGCGCACTCCGCCCGCCCTTCTGCCCGCGTATGCCCGTGCTCACCGGCTGCCCATCGGTAAAAGCATGTTCCGGCGCGTGGCACGATGCGCACGCCACCGTGCCGTCCGCGCTCAGGCGCTTGTCGTAATACAGCAGCCGCCCCAGCTCCCGCTTCTCGACCGTATAGGGATTGTCCGCCGGAAAGCGTAGCGGCAACAAACCCAGCGGCACTTCCAGCGCCGGGTCCGCGGCAAACAGAATCAGGGCTGGCGCCGCCAGCGCCAGCCCGAGGGTCATCTTGTACTTCATGGCCTACTGCTTCGTGTAACCGTGCACGTACAGGGCCTTCACGCCGTTGTGTTCCCAGAAGGTCCCGGTCACTTCCATGATGTGCGCCGCATGGTCAATCGCCGCCTTGCGGAAGTCCGTCAGCCCGTCGCGCCGCAGGTCATGCTCTTCTTCCATCAGCATGTACATCGTGCCATCCTTGGCCAGCAGCCCAATCGGCTGCCCCGCCGTGAAGCACTTTTGCGCACACGCCCGGTGCTTGTCGCCGTGCTTGCCAATCTGCATGTAGCACGAAAAGTCGAGTATCTCACCCACCACCGTCATTTCCTTCGCGCCCGGGTTCGGCTTGCCGTCCACCGCCGCGCCAATCGTGGTGGCCGACCATTCCTCACCCTTCGCGACAGCCTTGCCAATCTTGCCCATCGGCTTCTCATAGCTGCCGCCTTCCGGCGCCACCGTCATCTGCGGTTGCAGTATGCCGCCCTTCTTCGTCTGCGCCACCAGCATGGTGCCCAGCAGGCACACGCCCACGCTGGCCAGGATCGTCTTCATTCGGTTCGTCATGGTTTGCCTTTTCTCCTCTTTTGCCTTAGCCGCGCGTCGAGGCGGCCGGTATCTTCTTCAACAGGTCTTCCATCTCCGCCCGGCTCTCGCTGCCAATCGTGAAGCAGTCCGTCAAGCCTTGCGCCAGATGCCATTGGATGGCCTCATCGGCCTTGGTCCGCAACTTGCCCGCCCCCAATACCTTCATCCCGATAATCCCCTTGCCCGCCGCCTTCATCTCCTTCAGTACGCCCGCCACCACTTCCGGCTTGGCGTCCATGGCGACACCCGCCGGGTTGAACCGCGCCAGGTCCACTTCCACCCACGGGCTCTTGGCCGCCGTCTTCAGCGCCCCCAGCGTATGACAGCTCACACCTTTGGTCTTGATGATGCCCTTTTCCTTGGCCTCGCTCAATACCTCCATCGCCCCCTTGCGACGCTGGTCCCAATCGTCATCCAGCATGCAGTGCAGCAGCACGATGTCGATGTAATCGGTCCCAATTTCCTTGCGGAAGCGGTCGAGGTCCGCCCGCATCTCCGCCGCCGTCGTTGCATGCGTCTTCGAGAGAATCGTCACCTTGTCGCGCGGCACCGTCTTCAGCGCTTCCTTCAGGTGCGGGTGGCTGCCATACTGATCCGCCGAATCCCAGAAGAACACCCCCTGGTCATAGGCCGCCCGGAACAGCTCTGACACACCTTTGAATCCAAGCTTCTTGGTCTGGTTCGACGAACCGCCCACGCCGTTCGTCCCGGTGCCCATCGCCAGCCGCGATACCGGCACCTTCGCTGGACCCAGCAGCACGCGGTCCTGCGCTTCCTTCTTCGTACCCGCATACAGATGATGCGGGAATTGCTCCAGCGCCAGCAGCGCGGCGCTGGCCTTCAGAAAGTGTCGCCGTTGCATATTGTGGCAGGGCGGCAGGGCATTGTGGGGACGCGGCATATGGGTTCTCCGTGCAAGTCCGACAAGAAAATCAGCTTTGAGGGCTTACCCAAGAGACTATCATGGAGAACATGTTTACGAGACGCCAGTTGCTTGCTGCCGCCCCTGCTTTTGCGGCCTCCCGCAGCCTGCGCATGGCCACCTTCTCCGTCGATGTCACTCCCCCCATCGGCGCCCCGCTTTGTTACTCCCTCGTCGTGCCCGCCACCGCCGTCGAGACTCCCCTGCTCGCCAAAGGCGTCGTCCTCTACCCCTCCGGCCAGGCCCCCATCGTCCTTTGCGCCATCGACTGGCTCGGCATCGGCAACGACTCCCACCTCGATTGGCGCACCCGCCTCGCCCAGGCCCTCCGCACCACTCCCGACCGCGTCGCCATCCACACCGTCCACCAGCACGACGCCCCCGGCGATGACCGCGCCGCCCTCGCCTTCGCCCCTCCCGGCACTCTCACCCCCGGCGACTTCTGCCGTGCCGCTGTCGCTCGCGTCGCCGCCGCGGCGAGAAACGCCAAACCCCAGCGCGTCGACCGCCTCGCCCTCAGTCAGGCCCCCGTCGAGAAAGTCGCCTCCAACCGCCGCATCCTCAGCCCCGACGGCCAGACCTTCCTCTTCCAGCGCTTCACCGCCTGCCGCAATTCCCCCCACTGCGACGCCCCCGACGGCGTCATTGACCCCAACCTCAAAACCCTCAGCTTCTATTCCGGCTCCCGCCGCCTCGCCAGTCTCCACTACTACGCCACCCACCCCATGTCCTACTACGGCAAGGGCCTCATCGGCCATGACTTCGTCGGCATGGCCCGCGAGTCCCTCCCCGGCTTCCATGTCTACTTCACCGGCGCGGCCGGCAACATCGGCGCCGGCAAATACAACGACGGCGCCCCCGAAAACCGGGCCGTCCTCGCCAACCGCATCGCCACAGCGATGAAGGCCGCCCTCGCCGCCGAAAAGCCCATCCCCCTGCCCGCCCTCGACTGGCGCGCTATCCCCGTCATCCTGCCCCACCGCACTGGCCCCGGCTTTGACGAAGCCGCCATCCGCGCTGTCATCGCCGACGATAAGGTCCTCCCCCGCGACCGTGCCAGCCACTCCCGCTATCTCGCCTGGCTCCTCCGTTGCCGTCAGGGCGGCCCCAACATCACCCTGCAATCACTCCGTCTCGATGGCGCCGCCATCCTCCACTACCCCGGTGAACTCTTCGTCGAATACCAACTCGCCGCCAGCGCCGAAAACCGCAATGCCTGGACCGCCATGGCAGCCTACGGCGATTACGGCCCCATGTACATCGGCACCGCCAAGTCCTACGCGGAAGGCGGTTACGAAACCAGCGCCGTCTCCCGCGTCGCCCCGGCTTCCGAAGAAATCCTCCTCGGCGCCATTCGTCCCCTGATCGGTTAACACTTCCCGGACAAACAGCGATAAGTTGTCAGGATAACTATCTATGGTGGCCATCCGGGTCATTCCCTTGTTTCTGCTTCTGGTGGCCTGCTCCCCGCTGGGCCAAAAGCCCAAACTGCGCATGGGCAGCAACCATAGCGAACCCTTCAATTACTGGACACCCGACGGCCAGCCCAAAGGCTTCGCCATCGACGTGATGAATCGGGCCGCCGAAATCGCTGGCTACGAGATCGAATGGGTCCGCTCGATGGAAGGTCCCGAGCCCACCTTTGCCGCCGGCAAGGCGGATTTATGGCCTTTCATCACCGCCTACACCGAACGCCGCAAAGTCATGCACCTGACTGACTTCTGGTGGCGTATCGGCACCATCCTGATTTTCCCCAAGCAGCTCCACATCGAGTCCCTCGCCGACCTTGACGGCAAATCCATTGCCCTGACTTCCCCCATGCGGCGCTACACCCCCAGTGCCCGCTTCCCGGCCACCACCCGTCTCGCGATGTTTGAAACCCCACGCGCCGCCTTCGCCGCCATGTGTTCCGGGAACTATGACACCGCCCTGATTGACCATCGCGTCTCCGAAGGCGTCATTCTCAACCGCCCGCCCGAATGCCCCCAGCGCGAACTCAAGTCCCTGCTGCTGGCCGAGACCGCCCGCAATTTCGCCATTGGCGCCCGCTTTGGCTTTGAGAAACAGGCAGACCGTTTACGCGCCGCCATCGATCAACTCGCTGACTCCGGCGAACTCGTCGATATCGCCACCCGCTGGCAGTTACTGCACCGCGACGACTCCACTGTCCTGCTCTGGATCGAACGCGCCAAGGCCCGTAATCTGCTTCTGCAACGCCTCACCGGGGCCCTCGTCGGGCTGCTGCTGGTGGTCCTTTTCTTTGCCTACCGGCTTTCCCTGGCCCGCCGCCAGGCCGAAACCAGCGCCCGCGCCCGCAGCCAGTTCCTCGCCAACATGAGCCACGAAATCCGCACGCCCATGAACGGCATCCTCGGCATGACCGATCTTGTCCTCGCCTCTCCGCTCAACCCCGAACAGCGTGGCTATCTTTCCATGGCGCGCAATTCAGCTCACGGCCTGCTCCAGATCCTCGACGACATTCTCGACTTCAGCCGTATCGAAAGCGGCAAGCTCTCCGTCGAAGCCATTCCCTTTGACCTGCGTGAAACCGCCCGCCGCTCCCTGCAGATCGTTCGCCTCACCGCAATTGAGAAAGGTCTGGAGCTGAGTGACTGTATCGACCCCCAACTTCCCGCGGGCCTGCGGGGCGATCCCGTCCGTATCCAGCAGGTGCTCGTCAACCTCCTGGGCAACGCCGTCAAGTTCACCTCCAACGGCTTTGTCCGGCTCAGCATCGATGTGCTCGACCTTTCCCCCACCGAAACGCGCTTGCTCATCTCCGTTCAGGATTCCGGCCCCGGCATTGAGCTCGCCAAACAGCACGCTATTTTTCAGGCCTTCACTCAGGCCGACGCTTCCACCACCCG
>VFQU01001675.1_pt1 | contig 12297 bp, 7 predicted proteins | sample 3512311 | NCBI WGS metagenome assembly VFQU01 (sample SAMN10412377, study PRJNA504923) | tailings metagenome | isolation source: Relicate 3 Philex TSF3 active mining site | place: Philippines: Tuba, Benguet | collected 2017-08-29 | reverse complement strand
TCCTCGGCCAGTAGCGGCTGCGCACCGCCCCACTGCACCTGCACCTTGTTCAACAGCTTCTGTATCGTGAGTACATCCGCGTTCTGATTGACGCCGCCCTGCCCGACTGAACTCTTGATGGATTTGTCCAATGTTGTCTCCTGAACTCGCTCCAGCCTACCCTGTTTTGCCGTCCGCCGCTAGATAATGAAGAGACATGAGTGATGCGTTAGTAATCGCCGGCCGCCCCTTCCGTTCCCGCCTGTTGATCGGTACAGGCAAGTACCGTTCCCATGCCGAAATGCAGGCCTGCCACACTGCCTCGGGCGCCGAGGTGGTCACCGTCGCGGTCCGCCGTGTGCAACTCGACCGCACCCAGGAAAGCCTCCTCGATTACATCGACCCCCAGCAATACTTCCTCTTGCCCAACACCGCCGCCTGCTACACCGCCGAAGACGCCATCCGCACCGCCCGCCTCGGCCGCGAAGTGGGCCTTTCCGACTGGGTGAAGCTCGAAGTCATCGGCGACCCCAAGACGCTTTACCCCGACGTCATCGGCCTCATTGAAGCCACCAAAGTGTTGGTGAAGGAAGGCTTCACGGTGCTGCCCTACACCAACGACGACCTCATCACCGCCCGCCGCCTCATTGACGCCGGCGCAGCTGCCGTCATGCCCATGGGCGCCCCCATCGGCTCGGGCTTGGGCATCCAGAATATTGCCAACCTGCGCATCCTCCGCGAGTTGATTACTGAGGTGCCGCTCATCGTCGATGCCGGCGTGGGCACCGCCAGCGATGCCGCCATCGCCATGGAGCTCGGCTACGATGGCGTCCTGCTCAATACGGCTGTGGCCGAAGCCGCCGACAGCGTCAAGATGGCCGAAGCCATGAAGCATGCCGTGCTGGCGGGCCGCCTCGCCTATCTGGGCGGCCGCATGCCCAAGCGCCTCTACGCCTCGGCCAGCAGCCCGCTCTCCGGCACGATTTCCTGAGTTAAATGCGGTGGAAGCCGCGCAGGATGTCCCGCGTCGAATAGCGCAGCGCAATCGGCCGCCCATGCGGGCAGGCCATCGGATACTCACACCGCGCCAACTCCGTCAGCAGCCAGTCCATCTTGGCCTGGTCGAGCGGCGTATTGATCTTGATCGCCGCCCGGCAGGCCACACTCGCCGCAATACCCCGCCGCAGGTCTTCGACGCTCGCCTTGCGTAGCTCCGCCTCGGCAATGTCGAGTATCTCGAAGAGCACCTTCTCGATTTCGCCCGTTGGCAGGCCCGCCGGCGCCGCCTGTATGGCCACCGTCCGCTGCCCAAAGGGCTCGGTGGCAAAGCCCGCCTTCTCCAGTTCTCCGGCGATGCGCGCATACTCCAGTTGCTGCGCCACCGTGAGTTCGAGCACCATGGGCATCAGCAACCGCTGCTGCGCCGGCTCGCGCCGGGCAAACTGCGCCAGCACCTGCTCAAAGAGGATGCGCTCGTGGGCCACGTGCTGGTCAATGATCCAAAGCCCGTCCTTGCCCGCCGCGAGGATGAAGCTGTTGTGCAACTGCCCCAGGGGCCGCAAGTCCCCCAGCGAACCCATGGACTCATACTCGCCCTCCGGCGCCACGCCCGGCGGCAGGGGCCCGTGCGTATCGGGCACGCGCAGCCGCACCGGCAAGGCCTTCTCTTCAAACAAGGGCCGCGCCGCCTCAATCGGAATCACCGGATGATACTCATGCGCCGCCGCGTTCTCCATGCGCTGCGTGAACTCGCTGAAAGGCAGTGCCGCCGCAGGCTGGCTGATCTGGGGCGGCGTCGCCGGCAGCGGCAGGCTCGAGATGGGCTTTGATTCCATCAGCGTCTCGCGCAGGGCGTCGCGCACGAAGTCGTGCACGAAGCTCGAATGGCGAAAGCGCACCTCGGTCTTCGAAGGGTGCACATTGACGTCCACTTCGCTGTAGGGGCACTCAAGAAAGAGCAACGCGAAGGGGAAGCAGGCCGGGGGAATCAGGTTGTGATACGAGCTCGTCAGTGCGTGCAGCAACACCTTGTCGCGGATCAGCCGCCCGTTCACGAACAGGTAGATCGAGTTGCGGTTGAGCTTGTGTACATGCGGTTTCGAGATGAAGCCCGAGAGGCGGAAGTCGCGCGTCTCACCCTCCGCCGTGGTGAAACTGCTCGTTACTGGCCCAAAGGAAACCAGATCTTCGAGCACCCGGCTGCCGAAGACCTGAAACACGCGCTCCTCGGCCGTCAACACCGGCGCGACGCGCAGCAACTCCGCGGGGCCGTGGTTGAGCTCAAAGGATTTGTCCGGATGCGCCAGGCTGTAGTGCGTCACCAGAGAGGCGATGTGGGCGAGTTCGGTCTGTTCTGAGCGCAGAAACTTCTTGCGCGCCGGCACGTTGTAGAAGAGGTCGCGGACAGTAATCACCGTGCCCGCGGCCAAGCCAGCGTCCTCGCACTGTATCAGCTTGCCGCCGTGTATGGTCACCCGCGTGCCGCTCGATTCCTCCCGCGCGTGCGTTTCCAGCGTCAGGCGCGATACCGAGGCGATGGAAGGCAGCGCTTCCCCGCGAAAGCCGAGCGTGCCGATCTGAACGAGGTCGTGCACGGTGGTGAGCTTCGAGGTTGCGTGGCGTTCGAAAGCCAGCAGGGCATCGTCGCGCAACATGCCGCTGCCGTTGTCGGCGATGCGGATGAGGCGGCGGCCACCGGATTCGATATCCACTTTGAGGTCCGTCGCGCCGGCGTCGAGCGAGTTCTCGAGCAGCTCCTTCACCACCGAGGCGGGGCGTTCCACCACCTCGCCGGCGGCGATCTGATTGGCTACGGCGTCCGGAAGGACCTTGACTCTACCCACTCAGTTCGTACTAATACCACGCTCGGTGAGCAGGGTGCCGGTACGACGGTAGAGGTTGAGCAGGTTGCGGCGGTATTGGACGCTCTGCGTCACCAGGTCGCTCTGCGCCTGCGTGAGAGCGTTCTGCGAGTCAAGCAGGAAGAAGAGCGTGATGGTGCCGAGCTCATAACGCTTCTGGTCGGCTTCGACGCGCTTCTGCGCCAGGTCCGCAGCGATCTTGGCCAGGTCCACGGAGGCGCGCGAGTTTTCCACCAGGTTGACGGCGTTCAGCACGTCGAGGCGGATGTTCTGTTCGACGGCGCGGACGCGCAACTGATCGAGCCGCTTGGTGACTACGGCATCCGCGTAGTTGGCGCTGGCGGCGCGGTCCTTGATGGGCAGGCGCAACTGTATGCCGCCACCGATGATGGGAAAGCCGAGGCCCCACATCTGGCTCAGGGCGTCGTTGAAGCCGCCTGGGATGATGCGCGAAATCGGCGAGGTGGTGCCATCGGGGTTGAAGATCGTCTGGCGCTGTACGGTGGGGCCGCCACGGCCTTGTGTGGAGTAGTTGCCGAAGAGCTGCAGTTCGGGCCGCAAGGCGTCTGAGGTGGCCTTCAGGTTGATGTCGTCAATGTCGAGTTGCTGGCGCTGGAAGAGCAGGTCTGGCCGGACGCGCAGGGCATCGGCCACGAGGGCTTCCTTGTCAAAGGGCTTGTTGTCGGTGGGCGGCAGCACGCTTTCGGTAAGTACGATGGGCAGGTTGCGCAATTGCGGGTCGAGGTCAATGCCCATCTGGCGGCGCAGCGCGTCTTCGGTCTGGGCCAGGCGGTAACGCGCCTGCGTAACGAGAATCTCCGCGCGGGCATAGACCGCCTGCGGCTGGTAGATTTCGAGGGCGGGCAGGGCCCCGAGTTCGAGTTCGCGTTGGGCCCGCTTCAAGCTGGTGTCGGCCAGAGCGAGGGCCTGTTCCTGCACCTTCAGATTTTCACGGGCGCCGATGACGTCCCAGTAGGCGTTTTCGGCGTTGGTGAGCAGGGTTTGCAACTGGTCCTGGAAGGCATATTCACTGCCGCGCAAGCGGCTCTTGGCGAGAGTGATGGGCGTGCGAAGCACTCCGGTGTCACGGCCCCGCAGCAGGTTCTGCGTAAAAGAAAGGTTGAGGTTCGACGCGTAAGCCGGGTTCAGGTTAGCGAAGGCCGAGTTGGTGGAGCTCTTCGAGGCGCTATATGACACGGTGTATTGGGTGCCCGTGGTGGCTGTCTGCGTCCAGTTCAGGAACAGCGGCTGGTTGAGGTTGGACAGGGTGGCCGCACCGGCGAGTACGTCGGTGGTGAAAGTCTTGGTGCGCGTGGCGTTGAAGCGGCCAAGGAACTGCGGGTCAAAGATGGAGAAAGCGCGGGTGATGGCGTTCTTGGGTACTTCGAGCACCAGCCGCTGTATCTGGACATCGGTGTTGTTGGAGAGCACCAGTTCGAGGTAGGACTTCAGGGAAAGCTCAAGCCGGTCCTGCACAACGAACTCGTCGAGCCGGACGGGACCCTGTATCTCGAACTTGGGGGCCTCGCGGCGGAAGATGGTGCGGACGTAATCCTTCGAGCCGAACTTCGGGTAAGGGGAAAGCTCGGCGGAATCGTTAAACCGGTTGGGCGTCTGGACAGCCTGTTGCTGCGCGGAAAGGGAAAGGCCCACCAGCAGGAGGGAGAGATAAGAGCGGAGCATATTATTCGTAGCGAATGGCCTCAATAGGATCAAGCTTGGCGGCCTGCATGGCCGGGTAAATACCGAAGAGGAGCCCGATGCCGACGCTGACGCCGAAGGCCACCACGATGCTGGAGGTGGTGACAACGGTGGACCAGCCGGCGGCGGTGGCGATGACCTTCGACAGCGTGAAGCCGAAGGCGATGCCGATGAGGCCGCCAAGCATCGAGATGAGCAGCGCCTCCATCAGGAACTGCCTGATGATGTCGGCCTGACGGGCGCCAATGGCGCGGCGGATGCCGATTTCCTTGGTGCGTTCGAGCACGGTGGCCAGCATGATGTTCATGATGCCGATACCGCCCACCAGCAGGGAGATGCCGGCGATGCAGAGCATGACCACCGAGAAGATGAAGCTGGTGCGCTGGCGCTGTTCGAGCAGGCCGGCGGGGACGATGGTGTTATAGTCGCCGGCGTCCTTGTGGGTGGAATCGAGGATGGCGCGCACGATGGCGGCGGTTTCAATCGAGTCCGTGCCGGGGGCGACGCGCATGTAGATGCCGTCAATTTCGTCCTTGAGATAGCTGTTGTTATCTTCAAAGCGGCGCATGACGGTGTTGAGGGGCGAAATGATGAGGTTGTTGCGATTGGAAACCTCAACGCCTTCCATGTCGGAGTCAGCGGTGGCCTGTTGGGCCAGCACACCGATCACCTGCAGCCAGGTGTCGTTGACCTTGACGTACTTGCCCACGGCGGGCTCATAGCCGAGCAGGCTGACTTTGGCGGCTTCGCCCAGCACGCAGACCGGGGCGGAGGTGTCATTGTCCTGATCGTTGAAGAAGCGGCCTTCCACGACCTTGAGGGAATTGATGACCAAGTAGGAGGGCTCGACGCCGATGAGCAGCGGTGTTTCGGAGACTGTCTTGGGCAGCACCTTCAGCGGCTTGAAGCGCTTGCGGGCCGAAATGGCCTCGAGGCCCTGGACGTTTTCCTTGATGGCGCGGTAGTCGCGGAAGGTGAGACCGGGAGAGATGAGGCGGCGGGCCTGGAGTTCATTCCGGTCCACCGACTCCTTGGCCTCGACGATGATGTTGTTGACGCCGAGCAGATCGATATAGCTCAGCATCTCTTTCTGGGCGCCGGCGGTGATGGAAAGCATGGCGACCACGGCGCCGACGCCGAAGATCATGCCGAGCATGGTGAGCAAGCTGCGCAGCTTGTGCACGAGCAGGCTGGCGAGGCCCATGTAGAGTTCGGGCAGCAGCCCTTGAAAAATACCCTTCATGACTGCTTAGATTCCCCCCTTGCCGCCGGGCAGCACAGCCGCGGCGCCGCCGCTCTTGCCTTCACCCTTTTTCTTGTCGCCCGGCTTGGCTTCCGGGTTGGCCATGGCGATGGTTTCGCCAGCCTTGACGCCTTCGGCGATGATCATGACGTTTTCACTGCGCTTGAGCGGCTTGATCTCGCGGGCCTCGAAGCGATTGCCGTTCTTGACGTAAACCACGGGCTTGCCGTCCTTCTCGAAGACCGACTGCAGCGGAACATTGATGGCGTTGGGCACCTTGTCGACGATGATCTCGACATCGGCCAGCAGGCCGGGCCGCAGCAGAACATCGAGCTGGTTGTCTTCTTCGGGGGGCGGGGGCAATTTGGCCGTGTCGAGATCCGACTGCGAGAAGAGGAAGCCGCCAATGTTGAACATGGCCGGCATGCCGGGGGCGCGATTGCCGCCGCCACGGTTGCCACCCATGGGCGCCATGCCAAGCTTTTCGAGCTCGGCGTTGACCTTGGCCATGACGGTGGTGCGCTCTTCGGGAGTGAGGTCCGCAATGCTCTTGCCGCCGGAGAACTTGGCCACAAGTTCGCGGCGCTTGGCCTGGGCGGCGGCGTCCTGTCCGCCGTTGCCGCGCTGGCGCTGTTGTGGCTCGGCCGCACCGGCGGGCGGGCCTTCCGGCATCGGGGGCATGGAGCTGGAAGAGGAGGTGGAGATGCCCTTCTTGCGGTTGGTCTCAGCCTGAGCGAGGATGCGCGAGATCGCGGCATCATTGGCGCCGAGGGCGCCGAGCAGTTGGCGCATGTCGATGGAGAAGAGGACGTCGAACTTCTTGGCGGGATCCGAGCTGAACATGTTGGCCGAAGCGGTGCCGGACATGGACTTGATGCGGCCGTTAAAGGTCTTCTCCGGCAGAGCGTCGAGGCGCATGAGCACCTCCTGACCTTCGGTGAGGTTGGCGCGATCGAGTTCGCCCACCTTCGCGATGACTTCCATTTCGCTCAGGTCGAGGATGTCGACCACAGGCATGCCGGGCTGCACCTGGTCGCCTTCGCGGATATCGGGCAACTGCATGCCGAACATCATGACGGAGGAGCGGTTCTGCTTCACGGCCACGAGACCGGCCATGGGGGCGAGCAGCTTGACCTGGGCGAGGCGCTGCTTTTCGCGGTTGAGTTCGAGGTTGGCCTTGTTCTTCTTTTCGCGCAGCACGGCGAGTTCGGCCTGAGCCTGTTCGCGGCGGCTCTTGATGTCGCTTTCGAGCTGGGTGAGGCGGCGCTTGGATTCTTCGAGCGTCAACTGGTTCTTCTTGGCGTCAATGGCCGAGATGAGCTCGTTGCGCTTCACTTCGAGTTCGGCGCGGCGCACGGAGTAGCGGGCGCGGAGGAGTTCCACCTGATCCTGGTTGTCGCGGATGGCGAGATCGGCCTGCGCCTTCTTCACCTGCTCGTCGATCTGGTCGAGTTCGAGCTGCTTTTCCTCGAGGCGGGAGAGCACTTCGGCGTCGTCAAACTCGACGACGAGATCTTTCTCGCGGGCGAGGGAACCGAGGGCGGCGAGGCGGGTCACCTGGACGGTGCCGAAGAGATTCGGAGCCGTGAGGGTGACGCTGCGAACGGCGCGGAGTTCGCCGCGGGCAAAGGAGCGCACGACGACATCGCCCTGTTTGACTTTGGCGGTGGCGAAGGCTTCTTCGCGTTGCGGCAGGGCGCGATAGACGCGGTAAGCGGCATAGACAGCGCCGGCGAGGACGCTGAGAATGACGAGGCGGAGGATAAGTTTACGCATGGAGGGTCTTAGAGCTTCTTCTGCTTGCGGGCAGCTTCAAAGGGATTTTCAAGGGTGACCATTTCCCCTTCGGCGACACCATTGAGCACCACGGTTTCGCTGTCATTGCGCTTGCCGACTTCAATGGGACGGATGACGAAGGTCTGGCCGCGCTGGACGTAGACGCTCGGCTTGCCGTTGACGGTGAAGCTGGCGCGGGTGGGAATGAGCAACTGGTTGGGCGTGCTTTCGAGCAGAATCTCAGCCGAAGCGGACATGCCGGGACGCAAGCGGGCATCGGTGCCGGCGATGGTGGCGCGGGCGGGGAAGGTTTTCTCGGTCATGCCCATGCCGCGCCACTGGACGGCGGCGATGGGGGAAATCCAGTCGAGGGTGGCGTCGAACTCACGGTCAGGAATGGCGTCGATACGCACCTTGACCTTCTGGCCGAGGGCGAGCTTGCCGCGGTCGACCTCATCGAGCTTGAGATCGATGCGGAGCTTGGAAAGGTCGGGGATTTCGGCGATGGCGGCGCCGGTCCAGGCGCGGTCGCCTTCCTTGAAGGGTGGCGGACTGGAGCCCCAACTGCCCTGGGTACGGAAGTTGGGCAGCACGTTGACGATGCCGTCAGCGGGAGCACGCAGGACCATGTTGCTGAGATAGCCACGGGCGCGTTCGACATCGCGGAGGGCCTTTTCGCGGGTCTGGTTGAGGCGTTCGAGGTCGGCGTTCTGGGTGGCGGAGTGGGTCTTGATGGTTTGGCCGACCTGGCCGAGTTCGCCTTCGGTGATGGAGACGTCGATGCGGCTCTTGGCACCTTCGATTTCGCTGACGACTTCCGCCTTGCTGGCTTCGAGCTTGGCGCGCTCGAGGTTGTATTGGGCCGTCATCTTGTTCATGCCATCGAGTTCATTGACGATGCGGTGGCTGGCCTTGGTCTGGACAACCTGGCTATCGATGGTGCGGACGCTGGTGTTGCGTTCGAGGAGGTTCTGTTCCTGCTGGGCGGCGTCGAATTCAACGACCACATCACCCTTGCGGATGGGCTTGCCGGATTCAGCGAGGCGGACGATGCGCGGGTCAGGCACCTGGGGGGCGGTGATGATGGTGGAGTTGACGCTGCGGATTTCGCCGCGGGCGCGGACGACGAGGGTGAAGTCGCCCTTGCGGACACGGGCTACGGGGACTTCGATGACGGTGGCCTTCTGGTTGTAGTTGTAAGCGGCATAGCCACCACCGGCGCAGGCCACGAGGAGGAGGGCGCCGATGATGCGGCGGCGGCGAACGGAAGACTCGGTTTGACCGATGCGGATTTTGGGCTTGATTTCAGACATGGCGTACTACCCTTTGCCTCCGGCCGGAGGCGGATCGAGTGCGACGACGGCGCCGGCGGGAAGACCTTTCACAGAAGTAACGAGGAAGTTGGAGAGGCCGAGTTCGATATCGCGACGGCGCCAGGCATTGCCTTCGCGGAGGAAAACGTAGGGCTTGCCGGATTCATTGTCGGTGAAGACGGCGGCGAGGGGCGCGACGGCGGGCTGCTCTTCGTTGGCGAGGACGACGTCGACGCTGGCGCTGAGGTCGGGAATGATGCGGGGGTCCATCTGATCGAGGCGCAGGCGGACGGGAATCTCGCGGACATAGTTGGCGCGCATGCCGCCGGATTTGGGCACGGCGGCGATGTTGACGATGTGGGCGGGGACTTCGAGCCCGGGGTAGGCGTCAAAGCGGACGCGGGCCTTCATGCCGATGCGGAGCTGTTCGCCATCGACCTGGTTGACGGTGGCGTTGATGATCATGGAGTTGGGGTCCACGACCTGCATATAGAACTGGCCGGGGTAGATCTGGTCGCCCTGCTGAATCTGAGCCATTTCGCCGCCGCGGAAGATGTTCTGCATGACGGTCATGCCGGAGATGGCGGCCTTGGCGAGCATGCGGTCCGCATTGGACTGGGCGCGGCGGTATTCGATTTCGAGGGCCTTGAACTCGAGCTCGGCGTAGCGAAGCTGGGCCTTTTCCTGCTCGTCAATGAACTTGCCTTCGGCGACCTGTTGCTTGTACTGGGCTTCGGCCTCTTCGAGGGCGAGCTTGACGCGTTCCTGATCGATGGCGCTGAGGACCGGGAGGGTCTTCATGTCGAGCTTGGCCTTGTCGAGGGCGGCTTTGGCCTTTTCGACATTCTGATTGTGGACGTAGCGGGCGAGGTCCAGATTGGCGCGCTGCTGAGCGAGTTGGGCCTTGGCCGTTTCCATGGTGGACTTGTAGTCTTCGAGGCGGAGCAGCATGTACTGGCGGTCAAACTCGGCCACAGTATCGCCCTGTTTGACGAGGGAGCCAGGCTTGATGAGCTGCTGAAGGACGAGGGTAAAGTCACCACCGCCGCCGCCACCACCAAAGCCGCCACCACCGCCACCACCACCGGGGTTGCCGAGACCGTTGCCGAGTTCACGGGAAGTGGAACCGAGGCCGTCGGAACCGAGGGAAGCGCTGGAACCACCCGCAGAAGCAGCCGCGCCACCGGAACGGGCGGCAGATTGACCAGAAGAGATGCGGCTGGAAGCGGCGCGGGTGGCGCCGGAGCCACCGAAGCTGCGCTGGGCGCCGCCACCGGTGGACTGCAGGGAAGCCGCCGCGCCGGCAGCGCCGGCTGAACCGGAAGTAGAGGAAGACGAAGTTGTGGAGCGGGAAGCGCCGCCCCCGAGAGCGGGGAGGCTGGCGACGCTGATGGATTCCATGCCCGCGAGGTTGATGGAGCCGCGGTTGCGCCCGGAGCGGCTACCGCGAATCTGGGGAGCGACCAGGGAGGCGTATTTTTCGGCAGCGGTGACGCCGGACAGGCGAAGGGTGCGCTCGACCGCGCCGGACTGGACGGTGGCGGTGCGGATGGCGGCCTTGGTGACGGCGGCCTGTTCTTCCATCTGCGCCTGCTTTTGCCACAGCCACCAAGCGGCGCCGGCGACGGCCACCAAGACCAACAGAATCAACCACTTGGAGGTGGGACGGCGCTCCGGCTCAGGGGCCGGTAAAACTTGCGGCGCGACCGGGCGCGGGGCCACGGGAGCCGGGCCGGGATTGACTTGCGGCTGCATAGAGATTTGGATCCTATTATGCTTGACGACGAATCATAAAGAAAGGTTAGCCTTCGAACAGAAGTGATAGGATCTGGAGCTGATATGACCCGATTTGCCATCGTTCTGGCCCTGTCGATGGGCCTTGGTTTTGCCCAATATTCGCCTCTTCGGCAGATACACCGCCAGAATGTGAAGAAGCTGAAAGTGGCCTGGACCTATGATTCCGGGGATGCGTATCCGGGCTCGGAAATGCAGGCGCGGCCGGTGTTCGTCAAAGGGGTCATCTATACGACAACGCCCAGTTTGAAGGTGGTGGCGATTGACGCCGGGACGGGGCAAGAGATCTGGAAGTATGACGGGCTGGGCGGGAAGCGGCCGGCGCACAAGAACCGGGGTGTGACGTACTGGACAGACGGGAAACTGGAGCGGGTGTTTGTGACGCTGGGGGTGCGGCTGATTTCGCTCGACGCCAAAACGGGGAAGCCGGACGAGGCCTTTGGGGAGAAGGGCGAAGTGGACATGCGGGACGCCTTTGAGATGCCGCGGGAGAAGGTGCAACTGACGGTGACCTCGCCGGGGGTGGTGTTTCAGGATGTGCTGATTCTCGGCAGTTCGGTGCCCGAGAACCTGCCCTCGACGCCGGGGGACATACGGGCCTATGACACGCGGACGGGGAAGCTGCGGTGGGTATTCCGGACGATTCCGAAGGCGGGCGAAGAAGGCAGCGAGACGTGGCCGGCCGGAGCGCGGGAACGCAGCGGCGGGGCGAACAACTGGGTGGGGATGGTGGTGGACGAAAAGCGGGGTTATGTTTATGTGCCGACGGGGTCGGCGGCTTTCGACTTCTATGGCGCGGACCGGCACGGGGACAACCTGTATGCGAACACGCTGCTGTGCCTCGATGCGTTGACAGGGGAGAAGAAGTGGCATTTTCAGGCGATCCGGCATGATGTGTGGGACCTCGACTTTCCGCAAGCGCCGGTGCTGGTGCGCGTGCGGCGGGACGGGCGGATGGTGGACGCCGTGGCGCAGGCGGGGAAGGATGGCTTCGTTTGGGTGTTGAACCGGGACACGGGCGAGAGCCTGTTTCCGCTGGAGACCCGGAAGATACCGGTGAGTCCGGTGGAGGGGGAGAAGCTGGCGGAGACACAGGTAGTGCCAACCAAACCCGCACCGTTCAGCCGGCAGAAGTTCAGCGAGGACCTGGTGACGGACCGGACGCCGGAGGCGCGGGCGGCGGTGCTGGAGCGGCTGAAGGGACTGGACTACGGGGACCGGTTTACGCCGCCCTCGACGCGGGGGACGGTGGTTTACCCCGGGTTTTCGGGAGGAGCGGAGTGGGGCGGCAGTACTTTCGACCCCGAGACGCGGATGCTGTACATCAACGCCAATGAGATGCCCTGGGTGCTTCGGCTGGTGCCGCCGGAGAAGATGCGGCGGGTGGAAAAGGCGAGCCGGATTTATCAGAGCCGTTGCGCGAGTTGCCACGGTTTGGAAGGCAAAGGTGCGCCGCCCGAGTATCCGGCCGTGACGAACTTGGGGCCCAAGTATACGAAGGCGCAACTGACGGAGTTTGTGGGCAATGGGGGCGGGCGCATGCCGGGGTTTGGCAATCTGGGACCGCTGGCGCTGGAGGCGCTGAGCGACTGGCTGTTGACGAAGGAGGACCGGGAGGCGCCGATTGGAC
>VFQU01001674.1_pt1 | contig 12298 bp, 10 predicted proteins | sample 3512311 | NCBI WGS metagenome assembly VFQU01 (sample SAMN10412377, study PRJNA504923) | tailings metagenome | isolation source: Relicate 3 Philex TSF3 active mining site | place: Philippines: Tuba, Benguet | collected 2017-08-29 | reverse complement strand
GCGACGGCGTCGAGGGTGCCGGGCTCCTCGAACAGGTGCGTCGCCCCCTCCACCACCTCCACCCGGTGGGGGCACGTCAGCCGGGCGGCGGCCCGGCGGTTCAGCTGCAGGACCTCCGGATCGCGGGAGCCGACGATCAGCAGCGTCGCCGCCCGGACGAGCGGGAGGCGCTCGGATGCGAGGTCGGGTCGGCCGCCCCGCGACACCACGGCCCGCACGTCGTCGCCGAGGGCGGCGGCGGCCCGGAGCGCGGCCCCGGCGCCGGTCGAGGCCCCGAAGAACCCGACCGGCAGGCCGCGCACCTCCGGCTCCTCGCGGGCCCGGCGGGTCGCCGCCTCCAGGCGCGCCGCCAGCACGGGGATGTCGAAGACCAGGTCCCGGCGACCCTCCTCGTCCTCGGCGAGGAGGTCGAGCAGCAGCGTCGCGAGGCCCGCGGACCGCAGGCGCCGCGCGACGGCGCGGTTGCGCGGGCTGCGCCGGCTGCTCCCGCTGCCGTGGGCGAACACGACGAGCCCCGTCGCGTCGGCGGGGACCGCGAGGTCGCCCCGCAACGGGACGCCGCCGACGTCGAACAGGAGCTCGCGGGCGCCCCCCGTCACCCCGTCCGGGGCGGGCGTGAGCCCGTGGGCGGCGGCCGCGGCGAGCTCGGCGAGGACCTCGTCGTCGGAGACCTGGCCGAAGTCGCGGTACCAGTTGCCGACCCCCATCAGCTCCCGCGGGACGGTGTGGCAGACGACCTCGTCGGCCTCCCCGCGCAGCATGGCGAGCCCCTGCGGCGACCCGACGGGGACCGCCACGACGATCCGGGCCGCGCCGCCGGCCCGCAGCGCCCGCACCGCGGCGAGATCGGTGAGGCCGGTCGCCACGCCGTCATCGACGACGACGACCGTCCGGCCACGGACGTCGGCGGGGTCGCGTCCCCCGCGGAACAGCTCGATGGCGTGGCGGATCCGCCCGGCCTCCCGGTCGATGATCCGCTCCAGGGCGTCCTCGGTCACCTCGAGGCGACGGGCGACCACCGTGTCGAGCACCGCGGACCCGTCCTCGGCGAGCGCCCCGATGCCGAACTCGGGCTGCCCCGGCGCGCCGATCTTGCGCACCATGAGGAGGTCGAGGGGGGCGTCGAGGGCCCGGGCGACCTCCGCGGCGACGGGCACGCCGCCGCGGGGCAGCGCGACGACGACCGGCCGCTCCCCGGCGAAGCGGTCGAGCAGGGGGGCGAGACGTCGCCCCGCGTCGTGGCGGTCGTCGAACACCGTGGGCCGATCGTGTCGACCGGGCGGCGCCCCGCCATCGGCGCGCACCCGGATCGCGGCGGCGCCTTTCCCGCAGGACGGCGGGACCCTCAGGAACGGCCGAGCGCCGGCTCCCGTCGCCGGGCCGGAGCGTCACCCGGACCGGGTGACGGGTCGTCCCCGCGGGGCGGCGGCGGCGGCGCGTAGTGGTCCGCGAAGACCTTCGCGACCAGCTCCCCCCGGCTCGAGACGCCGACCTTCTCGAACGTCGATTTCACGTAGTCGCGCACCGTGTGGGGGGAGAGGTGCAGCGCCGCCGCGATCTGCGAGGTGCCGAGGCCGCGCGCGATGGCGCGGGTCACCTCGAGCTCGCGCGGGGTCAGCCCGTACGCCTCGACGATGAGGGGCGCGACGTCGGTCGCCGTCGCCGGCTCGATGATCACGGCCATCCGATCACCGTCCTCCAGCATCGAGGCGTGCATCAGCAGCCAGACACCCGAGCGGGCGCGCATGCGCGCCGGACCGATCTCGGACGTGGCGGTGCGGGCGGCCTCACCGCGCACGTGGGCGGCGTAGGCCAGCACCTCGATCGGGACCGGGACCCCGGCGCGGGTCGGCAGGCGCGACACCGAGTCCATCTCCTCCAGCCACCCCGACGCCTCCCGGGTCACCGACTCCACCCCGCCGGCGTCGTCGAGCAGCACCAGGCCCGGTCCGCGGCGACCCGCCGGGGGGTCGGGTCGGGTGAGGAGCGCGCGGCGGACGCCCCGCGCGACGACCGGCGCCACCCGGGCGAGCCAGGCCCGCTCCTCCTCGGTGTACCGCGGCGAGTCGCCGTGCCGGTCGAACTGCCCGATCGCCCACACCGCCCCGCCGACGGTGAAGGCCGCGCGGAGCTCGGAGCGGAAACCCGTCGCCGCCCCGTACTCCCGCCACCGGGCCGAGCGATCCGGGCGGCCGCCGGTCGCCGCGTGGAGGTCGGCCACCTGGGCGCCGCTGAAGCCGATGTCGGCGAACTTGAGGTAGTCGGGGACGAGGAACTCGTAGTCCCAGGTGGGGACGCACTGGCTCTTCGGCAGGTCCCGCAGCACGCCGGTGCCGATGGAGAGCGTCGTCGCGGGGTCGGTCGCCACGATGAAGAAGCCGTCGGACGGGACGACCGCGTCGATGCGCCGCGCGGCCTGGGTGATCAGCTCCTCGGCGGACAGCCCGGCGTCGGCGAGGCCCTCGATGACCGCCAGCGCGCCCTCGGCGTTGCGGAGTCCCACGGTCATGGCGCGACCGTAGTACGGCCGGGGCGCCGTTGGGAACCCCCGCAACTGGGGGGTCGGGGTCCGCGTCGATCACCCCGGCTCGCGGGATGGTGGCGCGCGGGGGGCGCGAGGACCATCGGGGCACACCGACCAGGGAGGAGCCCCGATGTCCCGCACCGCCACCGCCACCGCCCCCCGCCGGCCCGCCGGCCGCGTCGCCGGACGCGTGATCCGCCCCTCCGATCCCGGCTGGGACGACGCGCGCCGCGCCTTCGACCTCACCGTCGACCTGCGGCCGGCCGCCGTCGTGCTGCCCCGTGACGCGGCGGACGTCGTCGCGGTGGTCGACCACGCCCGCGCCCACGGACTGCGGGTCGCGCCCCGGTCGACCGGGCACAACGCCGGGCCGCTGGCCTCGCTGGAGGACACCCTCCTCGTCGACGTCCGCGAGATCGCCGACGTCACGATCGACCCGCTCGCGCACCGGGTGCGTGTGGGCGCCGGGGTGCGCTGGCGGGACATCGTGCCGCAGCTGTCGGAGCTCGGGCTCGCCGCCCTCCACGGCTCGTCGCCCGACGTCGGCGTCGCCGGCTACTCGCTCGGGGGCGGCATGGGCTGGCTCGCGCGACGCCACGGCCTGCAGGTCGACAGCGTCACCGCGATCGAGCTGGTCACCGCCGACGGACGCCTGGTGCGGACCGACGCGACCCACGAGCCGGACCTCTTCTGGGCCCTCCGCGGCGGGGGCGGCAACTTCGGCGTGGTGACGGCGATCGAGTTCGCCGTGCACCCCGTGGAGGACCTGTACGCCGGGGTCATGTTCCTCGCGCCCGAGCGCTTCGCCGAGGTGCTGCACGCCTGGACGCGGATCATGCCGGGCCTGCCCGACGAGATGATGACGTGGGTGTCGCGGATGCGCTTCCCCGACATCCCCGCCGTGCCGGGGCACCTGCGCGGGCGGGCGTTCGTCGTCGTGTCCGGCGCGTACCTGGGCGAGGAGGAGGCGGGGCGGGAGCTGCTGGGCCCGCTGCGCGACCTCGGCCCGGAGATGGACACCTTCGCGATGGTGCCGCCCGGCGACCTCGCCGACATGGCGATGGACCCCCGGGAGCCGCTGCCGTACGCATCGGCCCACGGGCTGCTGGGCGCGCTGCCCCCCGCGGGGGTGGACGCCCTGGCGGCCGCCGCGGACCCCGCCGCCGGCCACGAGCTCGACCTGGTCCAGCTGCGCCACATGGGCGGCGCGCTCGCGCGCCGCGCGCCGGGGGCGGGGGCGCGTGCCACCCTGCCGGGGGAGGTCTGCTGGCTGGCGATCGGCGTCGCCCCGGACCCCGCCGCGGCGGCGGGCGTCGCGGCGTCGCTCGGCCGGGTCGACGCGGCCCTGCGGCCCCACCGCGCGGGCCACTACCCCAACTTCGTCGAGCGACGCGCCGACGCGAGCGCGTTCTTCGACCCCGCCACCTGGGACCGCCTGCGGCGCGTGAAGGCCGAGTACGACCCCGGCGACGTCATCGTCGCGAACCACCGCGTGCCCCCCGCCGGCGAGGACCACGCGGACGGCTGAGCCGCCCGCGTCGTACAGCACCGAAGGCCCCGTGCGGCGGATCCCGATGCCGCCGCCGCGGGTCCGCGGGAGGCTGAGCGCCGCAGATCAGTCCCTCCGTCCGGGAGTCGCCATGCTCGAGCTCATCGGTCTGATCGTCGCGGCAGCCGTGCTCGCGCTCGCCGTGCTCGTCGGCGTCATCGTCATCGGCATGCGCAGGCGGTCCCCCGCCGTGCTCGGGGCCGTCCGGCAGTTCAGCCGGGTCGTGGTGAACCCGCGGATGCTGGCCACCGCCGGGACCCCCGGCGCGTACGCCTCCCTGATCAGCCACGTCGGCCGGTCGACGGGCCGGGTCTACCGGACCCCCGTGGTGGCGGCCCCGACGGACGACGGCTTCGTGATCGCCCTCCCCTACGGGACGACGTCGAACTGGGTGAGGAACGTGCTCGCGAGCGGGTCCGCGACCCTCGTCCACGAGGGCACGACCCACCGGCTGGATCAGCCGGAGATCGTCCCCCTCGACTCGGTCAACGAGCACTTCCCGCCGAAGGAGCGACGCAGCCACATCCGGTTCCGGGTCGCCGAGGGCATGCGCCTGCGACGGGTGGATCGCCACCGCGGGACACCGCCGGCGCCCCGTGGCGGGGGGTCAGCGGTCGAGGACCGCTCGCCCGCCCTCCCCCGGTGACCCCTGGCCGCCGAGGTCGGTGACCACGACGGCCTCCGCGAACCGCTCGACGGCCCGGCGGCCGCAGGCTCCGGTCGCCGTCGCCGGGCCGCCCGTCCGTCGGCGGCGCGCACCGCGCCCGCCCCGTGGACGTCCGCTAGGCTCGCGACCGCATGGGAATCGCCTCGATGAGGCTCCGCTCCGCCTGACCGGCGCCGCGGGGCCACGATCCGCCGCGCCCCCGACGGCCGCGGCCACGACGCCGTGCCCGGCGCGCCGACGCCCGAACGTCCGACTCCGGGCGGCGGGTGACGCGCAGGCCACCTGACGCGCCCATGCCCCGTCCGGGCCCCCCGGCCCGGACGCCCCGTCCTCCGGAGCTCCGCCGAGCCCAGGAGGACCCATGCCCCGACGCCACCCGCACGACGGCCGACACGAGAACGGCCAGAACATGCTCATCGACCGGCGCACGATCGGCGCGATCGTCGCGGAGGTGTCGTCGTGGCCTCCCGGCCCGCTCACCGAGTACGCCGCGGGCCGGGGCGCACTGACCGTGCCCCTCGCCGCCGGCGGGCGTCCGGTCACCGCCGTGGAGATCGACGGGCGCCTCGCCCGGACCCTGCGCCTCCGCGCGGGCGACGGGGTCGACGTCGTCGTGGCGGACATGCTGACCCACCCGGTCCCGGAGTGCGGCGACGTGGTCGCCAACGTCCCGTTCCATCTGACGACCCCGTGGCTGCGGCGCCTGCTCGGCCACGACGGCTGGGAGCGGGCACTCCTCCTGCTGCAATGGGAGGTCGCCCGCAAGCGGGCGGGTGTCGGCGGCGCGACCCTGCTCACGGCGCGCTGGTGGCCCTGGTACGACTTCGCCCTCCTGGGGCGGGTCCCCGCCCGCGCGTTCCGGCCCCGGCCGGGCGTCGACGGCGGCCTGCTGCGCATCGACCGGCGGACGCGACCGATGCTGGAGGACGGGGCCCGCCACTCCTACCAGGCGTTCGTCGCCCGGGTCTTCGCCGGCCGCGGGCGGGGGGTCGCCGAGATCGTCGCCGGGACGGAGGGGCGGCGCGGGACCCGGGCCTGGATGCGCTCCCAGGGCATCGACCCCCGCGCCCGCCCGCGCGACCTGCGGGCCGGGGAGTGGGTCGCCCTGCACCGGTGGGCCCGGGACGGGCGCCGGTGACCGTGCGGTGCGGTCGCCGGCGGGGCGCCGTGGCGGCGCCCTACTCCACCACCCGCAGCGTCGACGGGATGTCCATCCGCCGGAGTCGTCGCGCGCCGAGCAGCGGCGACACCCCGACCGCGACGACGCCGACCAGCGCCGCCGTCGCGACGGACGCGGCCGACAGCGTGACCGGCAACCCGAGGTCGGGGTAGGTGTCGCGCGACACGACGTTCACGATCCAGCCGAGGATCGCGATGCCGCACGCCGTGCCGACCACCGTCCCGAGGACGCCGATCAGGGTGCTCTCGACGACCGCGTTGCGCAGGATGCTGCGCTCCGGGACCCCGAAGGCGAGCATCGTGGCGTGCTCGCGCCGTCGCTCCTCCGTCGCGATGCTCATCGTGTTCACGGCGATCAGGACGGCCAGGAGCAGCGTCACGGTCTGCGTGATACGGAGGATCGCGAGGAACTGGTCCATGTAGGTGCGGACGGCGTCGGGCACCGCCGAACCGGACTCGACGTACGCGACGCCGGGCATCGCGAACAGCGCGCGGGTGACCGACCCGGGGTCGCCGCGCGGCCGCAGCTCGACGGCGTTCGCGGCCCCGGCCAGGCCGAACAGACCGGCCTGCCCGGCGTCCATGTACGCCAGCCCCCGCAACGGGTTGGCGTGCAGCGCGACGACCGGCACGGCGGTGGTGACGGTCGCGAAGCGGGAGCGCCCGGTGCGGACGGGGTGGGCGAGCGCGACGGTGTCGCCGACGCCGACCCCGAGGTCGTCGGCGGCCCGGCCGGCGAGCACGAGGCCGCCGCGTCCCGGGAGGAACGCGCCGCGCGTGATGCGCGGGCTCCAGACCCCGCCGGCGGGGTCGAGGAGCTCCAGCGCCGCGTCGACCGTCGTCCCCCCGGCCGCGAGCGTGACGGGGAGGACGAGGACCGGCTCGGCGGCCGCGACCTCCGGCGCCGCCGCGACCGCCCGGACCACCGGTCCGTCGGCGGGGGTGACGGTCCGCAGCGTCGCGGTCATCCGCCGCGGGTTGCCGTGCAGCGCCTCGTCGTGGCTCGCGTCGAGGGCGGAGCCGAACGAGTCGAACACCCCGGCGAGGGCGACGACGACCGTGACCACCGCGGCGATGCCGAGGAGGCTCAGCACGGTCCGGCGCGGCGTGCGCGCGAGGTTGCGGACCGGCATCCGCGCGAGGGTCGATCCGGGGAGCCGCAACCGCTCGAGGGCGGGGGCGAACCCGGCCCCGGACGCGCTGAGCGCGCCGACCCGGATCGCGTCGACGGGGCGGACGAGGACGGCGCGGGCGACGGGGTAGGCGGCCGCCAGGACCGGGATGGCGAGGCCGAGCGCTGCGGCGCGGACGTAGACGCCGGGGATGAACGGCGTCTCCCAGACGGGGAGGGCCAGCAGGTCCTGGAGCGCGCCGCGGAAGGCGCGGTTGACCACCAGCCCCACGGCGATGCCCGCCGTCACCCCCAGCGTCGAGATCTCGGCGGCGAAGAGGAGCGGCCGGATCGCGAGCCGCGCCGGGCTCACGCCGAGCGCCATGCCGATGCCGATCTCGCGCCGCTGCGACTCGACGACGCGGCTCACCAGGTTGAAGGAGGCGAACGCCGCCCCTGAGAGCAGCAGCCACGCGAACACGTCGACGAGCCGCTGGTCGCTGCGGGCGTCCTCGTAGAGGACGCGGTGGGCGCCCTCGTCGGCGCGGCGGGTGAACGTGACGCCGACGCCGGGGAGGCGCTCCGCGATCGACCGCTCCAGCGCGGCGGCCACAGCGTCCGGGTCGGCGCCCGGCGCGAGGGTGAGGACCATCTCGTTGACCCGGCCCGGCGCGGCGGCCAGCGACCGGGCGGTCGCGAGCGACGTGTAGACGACGGCGTAGCCCGCCTCCGCGCCGACCGTCCCGTCGCGGGTGACGAGGAACTGCTCGGGCTGCAGCACCCGCCCGACGACGCGCAGGCGGCGGCCGCCGGCGACCCGGACGTCGGTGGGGACCGCGAGCCCGTGGTGATCGGCGAAGTTGTCCTCGACGACGGCGACCGCCTCGCCGGCGTCGCCGGGCGCGAGGTCCCGCCCGGCCTGCGGGGAACGGCCGTCGATGCCGCTCCCGGGGCCGGCGAGGGGGACCCCGACGATCCGGCCGGGGACGAGGACCGTGCGCCCCGGCGCCGACGCGTCGACCTGGGTGGGCACCACCAGGCGCTCCTGCACGCCGGTGATCCGTCCGGCGGCGCCGGGCGCCGCGGCCGCGGCGGCGGCGAGCTCGCCCGCGGGGACCGATCCCTCGGCGGCGAGGGAGACGCGCAGGTCGTGCATGTCGAGCAGGGCGAAGCTGGCGTCGTTCGAGCGCACGCGCCACTCCTCCATGCTCCCCAGCCCCGCGCTGACGCCCGTCGCGAGGGCCACGACGAGCGCCAGCGTCGTCACGAGGACCCAGCGGCTCCGGAGGTCCCGGAGGGACCAGCGGAGCCAGAGGCCGGTGCGCCGCCCCGCTACCAGGCGAGGTCGGAGATCTCGGCCCGGCCGCCCGGCGGCGGCCCGTCCGAGACGATGCGGCCGCTGGAGAGCTCGACGACGCGGTCCGCCATCCGGGAGATCTCGCGGTTGTGGGTCACGACGAGGACGGCGGTGTCGCGCTCGTGGGTCTGCTCGTGGAGGAGCTCGAGGATCTGCACGCCGGTGCGGAAGTCGAGCTCCCCCGTCGGCTCGTCCGCCAGGAGGACCGGGTTGCCGGTCGCCAGCGCGCGCGCGATCGCGACGCGCTGCTGCTCACCACCCGAGAGCTGGTGCTGGAAGCTGTGGAGGCGGCCGCCGAGTCCGACGCGGCCGAGCATCGCCGCGGCGTCGACCCCCCTCCCGCTGGCGTCCGCGCCGAACTGGACGTTCTCGAGGGCGGTGAGCCCCGGGAAGAGGTTGAACGCCTGGAAGATGAAGCTGACGGTGCGGCGGCGGAAGCGCGCGAGCTGCCCGCGACCGGCGTCGGTGATGTCCACCCCGCCGACGACGACCCGGCCGCCGGTGGCGACGTCGAGCGCCCCGATGACGTTCAACAGGGTCGTCTTGCCGCAGCCGGACGGGCCGAGCAGCACCACGAACTCGCCCGCGGCAACCCGCAGGTCGACGGCCCGGAGGGCGTGCACCGCCGACGCGCCCGTGCCGTAGACCCGCGAGACGCCCTCCAGGTCGATCAGCCGGGCGGGGTCGCCGGGCGCCGTGGCCGGGGCGCCCCCCGCGGGGGACGCCACCGCCCCCGGGCCGTCGGACGGGGCGGCGCCTAGCGCGGCCACGGGCGGCGTCCGCTCGGCCGGGCCGGCGTCGTCTCCGGCGCCGGGGCGGCCGGGTCGGCCGCGGCGGGCCGGTCGGGGGCGGGACCGCCGTGACGGGCGTGCCGGCGCCAGGCGGCCCGGTCGGCCTCGTCGTCGAGCAGGTGCGACAGCCGCCGGTCGAGGTGGTCCGCGACCTCGGTCATGTCGTCCTCCAGACGGCGGCGGACCGCTCCCCCGGCGCCCGCCCGCCCGTGCTCGGCGGTCAGGTGGCGAAGGCGCGCGGACAGGTCGAGCAGCTCGGAGCGCGGGTCGTCGTGGACGGTCATCGTCGCCTCCTCGGCGCGGCGCGGATCGGGTGCCCATCGTCGGGCGGCGGACCCCGCCGCGGCATCCGTGGCGACCCGTACGTGCGCCACCGCAGGAAGCCGCGCCCCGCGCCGGCCGCCGGGGTGTAGCGTCGTGGCCATGCGCCGGCGCGCCATGACCGCGGTGGGGGCGGCCCTCGCGGGGGTCGTCGCCTACGACGTGACCCAGCGCAGGCACGCGATCCTGCGCAACTTCCCGGTCGTCGGTCACCTGCGCTACCTGCTGGAGGCGTTCGGACCCGAGCTGCGGCAGTACATCGTCACGGGGAACGACGAGGAACAGCCCTTCTCGCGCAACGAGCGGCGCTGGATCTACGCGACGGCCAAGCGCCAGGACCCCCACTTCGGCTTCGGCTCCGACGTCGACTGGTCGACCCGCCCCGGGCACGTGCTCATCAAGCACGCCGCCTTCCCCGAGACCTCCATCGCCGACGCCGAGCCGGCGGGCTGGCCGCTCCCCTGCGCCAAGGTCCTGGGGGCCGCGCACGGCCGCCGCCACGCGTTTCGCCCGCCGTCCGCGGTGAACGTGTCGGGCATGAGCTTCGGCGCCCTCGGCGGGAACGCCGTCGCCGCGATCAGCCGGGGGTGCGCCGCCGCCGGGTGCCTGCAGAACACCGGCGAGGGCGGGATCAGCCGGCACCACCTCCACGGCTCGGACCTCGTCTTCCAGATCGGCACCGCCTACTTCGGGTGCCGCGACGCGGCGGGCCGGTTCAGCCTGCCCGCCCTCGTCGAGCGGGTCGCGGCCCACCCGGTCCGGGCGATCGAGGTGAAGCTCAGCCAGGGCGCCAAGCCCGGCGTCGGCGCCCTGCTGCCGGCCGCCAAGGTCACGCCGGAGATCGCCGAGGCGCGCGGCGTCCCGGCCGGGGTGGACTGCCGCAGCCCCTCGGGCCACACCGCGTTCCACGACGTCCCCGGCCTCATGGAGTTCATCGAGCGCGTCGCCGACGCCACCGGGCTGCCCGTCGGGATCAAGTCGGCCGTCGGCGAGCTCGACTTCTGGGAGGAGCTCGCCGGCCGCATGGCGCGTGAGGGGACCGGACCGGACCACATCACCATCGACGGCGGCGAGGGCGGGACCGGCGCCGGGCCGCTGGTGTTCACCGACCACGTCGCACTGCCCTTCCGCCTGGGCCTCGGCCGCGTGTACCCGATCCTCGCGGAGGCCGGCGTCGCCGACCGGGTGGTGGTCGTGGGGTCGGGGAAGCTGGGGCTGCCCGAGAACGCCCTCCTCGCGTTCTCGATGGGGTGCGACATGGTCTCCGTCGGCCGCGAGGCGATGATGGCGGTCGGGTGCATCCAGGCACAGCGCTGCCACACCGGCCGGTGCCCGACCGGCGTCGCCACGCAGTCGGCCTGGCTCCAGCGCGGACTGGTGCCGGAGCGCGCCGGTCCGCGCCTCGCCCATTACGTCGCCGGTTTCCGGGCCGAGCTGCTGCGGCTCGCGCGCGCCTGCGGGGTCGCGCACCCCGCCCTCGTGGGGTGCGACCGCATCGAGCTGCTCGACGGCGAGAGCACCGTCAGCGCCGCCGAGCGGTTCGGCTACCGGCCCGGATGGGGCCTGCCGGGCGAGGCGGACCGGGCGGCCCTGCTGGAGCTGATGCGGGCCCTCGCCGCCGCCCGCCCCGAGGCGGAGCGGCAGACCATCCCGACGAAGCCGGGCGAGGCGCCGCACGTGCCCTGATCAGGGCCGGGCCGGGGCCTCCGCGCGCGGGGGCTCGTCGTCGCGGACGGGCTGACCGAACTCCGGGCAGGCCTCGTCGCGGCACTCCCAGCCGTGCTCGGGACCGGCGAGCGCGGTGCTCGCCGGCTGACCGCACGAGGGGCAGATCGGCGGGGGGGTGGTCGTCATCCCCCAATCCTCCCATCGACCGGCCGGCGGCGCGACCGCGGGCGGGCCGCGGTCGCGCCGCACGGTGCGGGCCGGCTCACTCCTCGGGGTCTGCCAGCTCGGCGCGTTCGTGCCCGTACTCGTGACGCAGGCGGGACACGAGCGCCCCGTCCTCGTCGCCGAGGGCCTCGCCGGCCGCGAGCCGGCCGACGACGGCCCCGAGCCGGCGGACCACCTCCGGGTCCTCCCGGCCCGTGACGAGGGCCCGCAGCTCGGCGACCTCGACGGCGGACGGTGCCGGACCGGTCACCGCGTCACCCCCGGGGGCGCATGCCGCGGCCCCCGCCGGGAGGCGCGACCCGCGCCGTGCGCGGACGCCCCCATCCGTCCTCGTGCCCGGGACTCCACCATCGTCGTGCTCCCCCCTCGGGTCGGCGGCGTCACGCGCCACCGGTGCCGGATGGGGCGATCCTCGGGGCCCCGCGGCCGCGCCGCATCGGCGCAACCTCGCACCAGGGGCGCGGCATGTCCGCAGACGCAGCGCGGTCCCGCGCGTCGCGGGAAGCCCGCAGGGCCGGTAGCGCCATCCCCCGACGCGCGCCGCCCACGGGGCGGAGCACGATCGACGCGTGGGATCCCCGGGACCCGTGGCGACGCCGGTGGCACCGCCGCCGGGCCTCACGCACGAGGAGGCACGGCGGCGGCTCCTGACCGTGGGCCCGAACGCCCTCGTCGAGGCGGCGGGGACCTCCGCGGTGCGCGACTTCCTCGCGAACTTCGTCCAGCTGTTCGCGCTCCTGCTGTGGGCGGGCGCCGCCCTCGCCCTCGTCGCGGGGATGCCGGCCCTCGCGGGGGCGATCGTCGCCGTCATCGTGATCAACGCCGTCTTCGCGTTCGCCCAGGAGCACCGCGCGGAGCAGGCGGTCTCCGCGCTGCGGCGGATGCTGCCCGCCCGGACGCGGGTCC
>VFQU01001673.1_pt1 | contig 12298 bp, 9 predicted proteins | sample 3512311 | NCBI WGS metagenome assembly VFQU01 (sample SAMN10412377, study PRJNA504923) | tailings metagenome | isolation source: Relicate 3 Philex TSF3 active mining site | place: Philippines: Tuba, Benguet | collected 2017-08-29 | reverse complement strand
GTGGACCAGACCATCTATGAGTGGCGAGGTTCTGCTCCGCAGGAGATTCTGGAGCACTACAAAAGAGAGTACGCGCCGCTGGTGGTGCACTTTGAGGAGAACTTCCGTTCGACGCGCCGAATCCTGGAGGCTTGCGAACGAGTGATCCGCGCTCACCCGCAGGCCTTGACCCAACGGATATTGCCTTCCAGCCAGGAAGAGGGCGAACCCGTGCGGGTGCTGCCCTTTGGTTCGCCAAACGAAGAATATGACTGGATCGCAGAACAGATCCAGAACGATTACCAGCGGCACAAATTGCATTGGCGTGACTTTGCCGTGCTGGTGCGGACCAACTTCACAGCCCGTGACATTTCTGAGGCGCTGGAAGGGGCTGGCGTTCCTCACGTGCGCGTAGAGGAGGAGAAATTCTTTCAACGCGCGGAGATCAGGACGGCCATTGCGCACCTGCGCCTGCTGCGGAATCAGAACGAAGCCAATTCGCTGCACCGCTATCTGCAAACCCCACCGAAAGGTATTGGGGAGGCCACGCTGCGCAAACTGGCCGATCTGCCGCGGCAGGCCGGTTTGCGGTTGGGGGACTTGCTGCTGCCCGCCACGCACCAGCATCTGGACCCGTTCGGCCCCTTACTGGATTGCCCCGCGGTTGTAGTGGATGTGGAGACCACGGGCACGGATGTGACACTGGATGAGGTGGTGGAGTTGGCGGCGCTGCGGGGCGAGCAGGAATTCCACCGCCTGATGAAGCCGACGCGCGCAGAAACGTGGAAGCGGCTGGAGCAAGCAGCTGCCATTCATGGAATCGACAGGAAGCGGCTTAAGGCAGAGGGAGTGGACCCCGAGCAGGCATTTGGGGAATTTGCGGAATTCGTCAAGGACCACGTTGTGGTGGGCCACAACCTGGAGGCATTTGACTGGCCGCTCATCTTGCGTCAGAGCGGACTCAGCTTCGCCATTGCGGGAACCGCGGACACGCTGGAGATCAGCCGTCGATTGCTCGATCTGCACCGTTACCGGCTGGAGAATGTGGTGGAAGCCCTGGGAGTAATAAAGCGCGACGCCCACCATGCCATGGAAGACGTCCGCATGACAGCTGATGTGCTGGCGCACCTGAAAGTGAAGCTGGCCGAACAGACGGCGATGCGGCAGGAAGTGGTCAGCAAGGTAGGCGGCCGTTTTGTGGAACTGGCGGGGCAACTGGCAGACTGGCGGGAGCGGGCGCAGAAGCAGTCGCCACTCGAAAGCCTGGACATGGTGCTCTACGAGGGCCTCCTGTTGGAACACTTCGGACGCATGGAAGATGGCGAGCACCGTCTGGAACATCTCGAAGAACTGCGGCGGATTGTGGGCCAAGCGTCGACGCTCGATGCCGCGCTTGAAGTATCCGCCCTGGGGCTCGATCTGGAGCGGCAACTGGGGGAAGAGGACCGGGTACGAATTCTCACCGTACATCAGGCCAAGGGCCTGGAGTTCGACACCGTGTTTGTGGCCAAGGCCGTGGAGGGAGAATTCCCCTCGTGGCGGAGTATGCGCGAAAACCGGTTGGACGAAGAGCACCGTTTGTTTTATGTGGCCGTGAGCCGGGCGCGAAACCGGCTTTACGTGAGCTGGCAGCAGCGCGATGGGCGCGGCCGGAGTGTCAACTCCAGCCGCTATCTGAAGGCCTTGCGGGGCTAGCCGGGCAGTGACTCAAGAGAAGTAAAGACGAGCGGGATTGGTGGAGAAAACCAGGGAATCCCACCTGGAGACGGCTTGTCGAAAACGCTGCAAATGTGTCTGATCGTCAATCCGCGCAGAAGGGGTAATGGAACCGATGGAAGCGGCTGGGGTCCCGGGGTGAGGCCAGTCAGTGCCCCAGAGAACGCGTTCCGGGTTGCCATTCAGAAGTGTGGTCAGCATACGAAGGCCCGCTGCTGGATTGGGGTCGAGAAAGCGGTGAGTCACCTTGACGTAGAGCTTGCCTTCCCGTACGAGCTGCAACATGGCGGCAAAGCCAGGCTGAGCAGGGCCTGCATCAGGGTTCGCTGCGCCGACGTGGTCCAGCACCACCGGAAAGGGTGCGGAGCGGACCAGACCGGCAAGAGCCTCGAGTACATTCAGTGGGCAATAGAGCTGAATGTGCCAGGGGAAGGACTGAATCTGACCTTGTGTCTGCCGGAAGCGATGGATGGCCGGTCGTGGATCTTCAACGGCCCCCAGGTTGATGCGCACCCCGCGCACACCCGCAGTGTGCAGTCGCTGCAGTTCCGCGAACGGCGTCGCATCATCAATGACCGCCACGCCCCGGGCGCGGGCACCCAAGACTGACAGGCCGTGAAGTGTAGCGGCGTTGTCGGCGCCGTATACCGATGGGGTTACGATTACAACCCGGCCAACACCAAGCTGGCGATGGAGGGCGAGCAATTGGGCGGGGCTTGCTTCCGGTGGTGTGTAGGTGCGCTGGGGGGAAAAGGGAAAGCGGGCGGGATCGGGAAATACGTGGGTATGAGTGTCACAGGCATCCGCTGGCAGCGCAGCCACTGCTCCAGCCAAATTGAACGCAGAAGCGAGAAGCGACCGCCGCTTCATGACACTATTTGCCCTGAAGGGTTTTCAGATATTCGACAACGCGGCGCACGCGGACCAATCCAAGGTCCTGATCATTCTCCACACGGCGGAAGACAGGACCCCAAACAGGCATATCCGGTGAGCCGTGAGCCGCCTTTGCCTCACTCTCACCAAGGATAAACTTCTCGAGATCCGAAACGACGAACTTGCCGCCACGGCGCTTCTGCATCGTGGTGAGATCGGGAATGGGGGTCTTCAACGCAGCAGCGACAGGTCCCTTGCCCTTGCCATCCGTGCCATGGCAGGAAGCGCAATAGCTCAGGTAAAGATCCTTGCCTTCGAGAGAGGCAATCAACTTGCGCGGGGACTTGGTTTGAGCCATGGCCAGGCTGGCGACGAAAAGAAGTTTCCAGAGCATAAGCGACGCCTTGAGTATATTTCAACGCGGGGACGATGGGCTGGAGTCCGAATCTTCGTCTTCGTCGTCTTCGTCGAAGTCCTCCTCGTCATCCAGGTCGTCTTCGAAATCTTCCTCGCCAGGAGTGAAGATCGCTTCAATCGCCTCCTGTACCCGATCGAGAGCAACATCTACCGGCATCTCGTTCGTATCGAGAACTTCCAGCTCACCATCCCCCCAGGGTATCCACCGGATCATGAACCGTTCATTCGGGAAGCCACGAAACAGCAGCAGGCCCGGAACACCGAGGGCACAGGCAGCATGGGCGCCCGCGGAGTCATAGCCGATAAACAGATCGCTGGCGTTGATCTCACTGGCAAATTCCTTGAAGCTGCCGTAGTATGGCGTGACGCTGCCGCTTTCCGAAGGCCGCACTTCCGCAATTGCCCGATGAACCCGTTCGGCCTCAGCGCCCCCGGCGCCAGTATCCACAAGCACACGCAAGCCCCGGTCCACCAGCAGTTGCAGTAACCGTGGCTCAAACGGCCATGGCATCGCTTTATCGGTGTTCTCGCCCACGCCCAAGCTGATGGTGACATCAAAGCCTTCCACTCGATCTTCGACTGCAACAATCGGCATGTGCAGCGGCACCTCGAAGGTCTGCTCGATCCAGCGCTCTGTCATCTCGCCGAGCGGCATGTCTTCATCGCTCCACCAACTGCGCGATTCAAAGAAGTAGTAGTTCTCCTCTTCACCCAAAGGCAGAAGACCCAACTGGCTCAGGCGGCTATCGGGATCGATGATAAGGGCATCCTTTACGGACAAGGCCTCGCGCATGGCGGGGTAAACGCCCAAGCGTTCCTGCAATGTTCCAGATCGCTTGTAGGGCACTTCCACCAGCGACAATCCGATTTCTGGCTCGAAGAGCTCGAAATTGCGGCGCGGTCCAACGAAGTGTATCGTCGCGTTTGGGAAGTGAACAAAAGCAGCGCGCAGTATGCGGCTGGTGATGGCGATATCGGCGCCAATGGTTACGCGCGACAAGACGAAGACATGTTCAACTTGCTCCGGGTTGCCCAGGAACTTGCGCGGACGGCGAATCCGCATGAATCGTTCCACGAGGCTGGCGGCTTCGAGGTCGGGCAGCGCCGCCTCAATGGCGCGGGCAAAAACATGCACATAGGCGTTGACCAGCTCGAATTGAAAGGCGTCCGCAAGCGGTTCCACTAAATCACGAAAGAGGGCGCTTGAGCCCTCAGCCGAGTCCAGCGCCTCGCGGATGACTTGATCCACAAGACCGGCTGGCTCCGGCGCGCTCGCCAACAGGGCTGCGGCCAATTGACTAGCGGAAGTATTTGCCAACGATGAGCTCCAGCTTCTCCAGCGTCGCGGGGGGGACTTTCGACCGGTCAGTGATGATGGCATTCTTCAATGCATTCTTGCAGGAACACTCTCCAGGCGCGGGCATCGATTCCACCGCCAGCCGGACCATTTTCGCCGCATTGGCGGCATTCTTGTGCAGCGTGGCGATGATCTGGTCTACAGTCACGGCGTCATGATCGGGATGCCAGCAATCATAGTCGGTCACCATGGCCACGGTGCAATAACAGATCTCTGCTTCACGAGCCAGCTTGGCCTCCTGCAGATTGGTCATACCGATGATGTCCATTCCCCAGGAGCGGTAGACGTTGCTTTCAGCCTTCGTTGAAAATGCGGGGCCTTCCATGCAGAGATAGGTGCCGCCGAGTTTACTGGTCACTCCCGCCTGCTGGCAGGCCGCATGCACGACTTCCATCAGATGATGGCAGGTGGGCTCGGCAAGGCTGACATGGGCCACAATGCCTTCGCCAAAGAAGGTGGATACGCGTCCCATCGTACGATCGAAAAACTGATCCGGCAGCACGAATTGCTCAGGCGCGTGCTCCTCCTTGAGGCTGCCGACGGCCGAAACGCTGATGATGCGTTCTACGCCCAGCTTCTTGAAACCCCAGATATTGGCTCGGAAGTTCAGCTCACTCGGGGTGATGCGATGGCCGCGGCCGTGCCGGGCCAGAAAGGCGACCGGCTTACCGGCAATGGTGCCGACGACGTAGGGGTCTGATGGCTTGCCAAATGGCGTATCCAGTTCCACTTCTTCGGTGACTTCGAAACCGGGCATGGAATACAAGCCGCTGCCGCCAATGATGCCAGTGTCAATCTTCAAGGGTTAATCGTGCTCCTCAATTAGTTCTAGCAGCAGTCCGCCTGTTGTGGCGGGATGGACAAAAACATAACGGTGGCCGCCGGCGCCAATCTTTGGCTCGCCCAGCACTTTGCCACCGGCGGCAGTGATGCGGGCGGCCGTAGCAGCGAGGTCTGGCACACGGATGGCGACGTGATGCAGACCGGGTCCGCGACGTTCCAGGTACTTCGCAATCACGCTGTCTGGCGCCGTGGCCTCCAGTAACTCGAGCCGGCTTTCACCGGCAGGCAACATGGCGACACGGACTTTTTCCGACTCGACGGTTTCCCGTGTCGCGGCACCCATGCCCAGGACCTCTTGATAGAAGGGAAGTGCTTCCTCGATTGATTGGACAGCAATGCCAAGATGATCAATCGCGAAGCGGGCTGCGGTAGGCAAGGCTTCACGGGCAGGCCGCGCCTGCACCGCGCGCCAGACTTCCGCCACGCCGGCGCCGCGCGAAGCCACTGTCTTCAGAATCGGCCGCTGGCCCAACGACGCGGCGAGAAGATCCTGCTCGAGCTGGTCCGCGCCAGGCTGATCGGATTTGTTGATGACATACACATCGGCAATCTCCATCAGTCCGGCCTTGATGGCCTGAATCTCATCCCCTTGCCCCGGGGTCAACAGCAAGACCACGTGCGTTGCCAACCCGGCCACATCAATCTCGTCCTGCCCCACCCCCACGGTCTCAATCAAAATCACCTGGAAGCCCGCCGCATCGAGTATGCGCAACATCGCTTTTGCCGCCGGCGCCAGCCCACCGGTTTTGCCCCGCGTGGCCAGACTGCGAATGAAGACATCCGGGTCGTCGTGATGCCTTTGCATGCGGATGCGATCTCCCAGAAGCGCTCCGCCGGTGAGGGCGGATGAAGGGTCAATGGCCAATACAGCGACGCGATAACCCTCCTCGCGCAATTGCCTGAGCAGTTCGCTAGTGAAGGTGCTCTTGCCGGCACCGGGCGGGCCTGTGATCCCCACAACCACGGGGTGATGCGTGGGAAGCGGCGGCAAGGCCTGGCCCTGCTCGACAAGCGTGAGGGCCCGGGCCAGGGCGCGGCGGTCGCCAGCGGCAAGCAATCGAGGAAGGTCATTCATGCTGACTTTTCATATTGTCTCCCGGCGGCTGATAAAATCTTTCCTTCAGCATGAAAGTCGAAATGCCCGCCTCCACGGCGCAGCTGGTGGAACTATTGCGGGACTGTCAATCTGCGCAACGCACCGTGGAGATTGCTGGCGCCCGCAGCAAGCAACGCATGGGCGGCCCCATCGCCGATTCCGAAATCCGGATCGACACGCGCAAGCTCAATCGTGTCCTGGCCTATGACCCGCGCGATTTGACGATCAGCGTCGAGGCCGGCATCACCTACCGCGAGTTGCTCAATACAGTCAGCGAGAAGGGGCAGTTCCTTCCAATCGAGCCACCTTTCGCGAGTACGGCCACCATTGGCGGAGTTCTCGCGACGCATTCCAGCGGTCATCGCCGCCGGCTCTTCGGAACCGTTCGGGATCTGGTAATTGGTATGAATTTCGCCACGCTCAGCGGCAGAGTGGTGCAGAGTGGCGGAATGGTAGTCAAGAACGTTGCGGGGCTCGATTTTGCCAAGCTCATGACGGGCTCATTCGGAACGCTGGCCTGCATCACGGCTGTCAACTTCAAGTTGATGCCAGCACCCGCGGATGCACGCACCTTTCTGTTTCAGCATTCCCAACTGGACGAAGTCTTTACGCGCCGCAACCAGTTGCTCAAGAGCGTCCTTCAACCCGCGAGCGTCGATTACCTGAACCCGGCTGCAGCCAGCCAGATTGGGCTGCCGGCGCGGCATACCCTGATGGTGGAGGCACTGGGCAGCGCGAAGGTCCTCGACCGTTACCAGCAGGAACTGAACACCTGGCAGACCACCGACAACACCATGTGGGCGCAGGTCCGCGAGTTTACTCCGGCCTGGCTTGGGGCGCATCCCGGGGGGCAAGTGCTGCGCATCAGCACGACCCTGCAGGGTATGATCGACGCAATTCGCCGCCAGCCAATGGAATCCCCCATCATAGGCCGGGCTGGCAATGGCGTCCTCTATGTGCATTGCCCTGGGAATGCCACGCTACCGGCTGGCACAAAGGGAGTCGTGGAGTTCTCGCCGGCTCAGAGGCCAGCAACTGAAACGCTGTGGCCATCGCCTGGCAAGGACTTGTCGCTCATGATGAAGATCAAGCATTATTTCGATCCGGACGGGCTATTGAACAAGGGGAGGCTGTATGGCCGCATCTGAAACGGCACTGCGGGTATTGGAGAATCGACATCCGGATGCCCCGCAACAGAAGGATCTCGACAAATGCGTTCACTGCGGACTCTGCCTGAATGCCTGCCCCACCTATCGGGAATTGGGCGTGGAAATGGATTCTCCGCGCGGCCGTATCTACCAGATGGTGCAAGTCGCCACGGGATCCGCGCCGCTGGATGAAAGCTATCTCGAACATATGGCGCTTTGCCTGGGTTGCCGCGCCTGCGAAACTGCTTGTCCCTCCGGGGTGGAATACGGAAAGTTGATTGAGGCAGCGCGCACGGAAATACAAGCGCGCGTCAATCGGCCTTTCCCCTGGCAGCAAATTGAAGATTTCGCTTATGGCACTTTGTTGCAGTCCCCCGCCCTGCTGCGGCTGATGGCAGGCCCCATGTGGCTCTATCAGAAGTCCGGTCTGCAAAGTCTGGTGCGGAACTCGGGCTTGTTGAAGCTGATGGGTCCGCTGGGCCAAGTGGAGCACCTGACTCCAGAAGCACAACTCCCAACGTTCTTTACGCAGTACGGCAAGGTTTTCCCCGCTGAGGGCGAGCGGCGCTACCGCGTAGCCATGCTGGGTGGTTGCATCGCCAATGTGTTCTTCGCCCGTCTGCACGAGGCGACGGTACGGGTGCTGCAGAAGAATGGTTGTGAAGTTGTGGTCCCCGCCAACCAGGGATGCTGTGGCGCGCTGCATGCCCACGCTGGGCGGCGCGAAGAAGCGCGAGCACTGGCGCGGCAGAACATTGACGCGCTGCTGGCTTCGCCGTTCGATGCAATCATTTCCAACACGGGTGGCTGCGGCGCGACGCTGAAGGAATATCACGAGATCCTGGAACACGACGCGGCTTACCACGACAAGGCGAAGACCTTTGTTAGCAGGCTCAAGGACGTCAATGAATTTCTGGCGTCGATCGAGTTGAATCCCCGCATGGGCAAAGTCAGCCGTCGGGTGACCTATCAGGACAGTTGCCATCTTTGTCACGGCCAGAAGGTCAAGGCGGCTCCCCGGAAACTTCTGAAGTCCATTCCCGGCCTGGAGTTCGTCGAGATGCCGGCTAGCGACGTTTGCTGTGGGTCGGCCGGCGTCTATAACGTTGTGCAGAATGAAATGGCGGAGCAGATTCTGGAATCGAAGATGCGGAACGTCAACAGCGTCCGGCCCGAGCAGATTGCCAGTTCCAACCCGGGCTGCATGATTCAACTTGTGGCTGGATCGCAAAAGCACGGCCACCCTGCGTTGAAGAACGCGGCGCACCCGGTACGGCACGTCGTCGAACTGCTGGATGAGGCCTACCGCAACGCCTGACGCGAGGGCAGCGGGGCTTCTTCCATCGCGGTCATGCGCTCCGGCAGCGTGAAAACGGAGCCGTCCCGCGTGGCGAAGTGTACCTGAGAAAGAGATGGCGCAAGCGGGTTGCCGTCCGCCCAGATGGCATAGAACTCTGGATGCGCATGTAGAGGCTTACGGGCGTAGCTGTGGTTTCGTGGACTATCTTTGGTAAGGACCTTGGCCCGCTTCCACGTGCGTCCCTGATTGCGCGATGTCCACATCTCCATTTCTCCACCGGTGCCAAAGGGCTGCGGCCCTGGCGCCATGGGCGCAATAATGCGCCATAGCTTACCTTCGATGTAAAGCGAACCGTGGTCGTAGTTATGATCACTCTCGCCGAATCTCCGCCGCTCCCATTGTTGGCCATCCCAACGGGCCGTCCACCATTCATAGGGGCCACTGGCGGGCCCTGGGGCATAACCGCGTGAAGTGAGATAGAGCACAATGGGTTGTCCGTTGTCGGTGAAAGCGAGGTCCTTCAAGTAGACATTCCGGTCTTGCGAAAGGTAATCGAACACCCGGGCAGGGTTGTCGATGGATTGCAAGGGTAGGTTCACATCACGTCCATCCACTGTCTGCCAGGTGCGTCCCGCGTCAGCCGTCTCGAGGTAGTAGAGATTGGTGCGATAGTTGAGACCTTTGCCGGCACGGCCCCGCGAAGGGTGCATATCGAAAACTGTGGCCACCTTGTCCTTGTACGGCCAGGAAATCTGGTAATCGCCCATATCGATGTGCGCAAAGAGTTCCGGTTCCGTCCACCGCCGTCCGTCACCCGATCGACTGAGATGGAGCGACCGTTGGCCATTCCGGTAAAGGGTATGCAGGAAGACAAACTCGTTACGCCCTGGCAAAAACCAGGGCTGGGGGTAGCTGAAGTTGTCGTTGCGAATCAACTCCCAGTCGGAGATGTCATAAGGCCGTTTGGAACGGTGCACATAGGCTGGCCGCGAGACGCCGTGGGCAGCGGAAAACACCCAGAGGTGGCCGTCACGGTCTATCGAGAGGACCGGATTGTCATGTGCGTCTTCGGTCTTCTTGTTCAGCAGACGAACTGGCCGCGACACTTTGCGTGTCGCGTGATTGAAGTATCCAACCAGATGGACCAGTTCATCCTTCCGTTCCGAGATATTGCCATTTGATCCTCCCAATACAAAGAAGGTCTTGCGTACCTCAGCGGAATAGATGGCGATTGGCAAGTGCCACTGCGGATAAGTGGCAAAGCCGCCGGAATACTTGTAACGGTGAGCGTCTCCGGTGGGCTGATTCATGTACCATATGCCCCGGTAGCCATCCCAGAGAGCGGGTGTCAGATCCGCTACAGCAGCATTCAGCAACAGAGAAAGGAACAGAATACGAACCATTGTGCTCAGGCTATCTCAAGCTGCCTGCTGGCCAGAGGCACCGGCTGACGATTTCTGGCCGCGGCGGCGCCAAACTTTGCTGAGACTGCGGTTCCACCACATCAAAGCACCGGTGAGGAAGAGTGCGGTCGGAACTATTCCAAGCAGAACCCAAGCGACTCGTGAGTAGTGGCCAGCAAAAGTGCCAAAGTGCAGGCCGAACATGTCACGCTGCAAGCGCACTCCCAACGGAAGGTCCCGATGGTAGGTGATGCGAACCACCTCGCCGGTCTGCGGATGCAGGTAGACCGCATTGTCGCCCTGTGTGCGCCAGTCGCCCGGCAGACGATGATGCAAGGTGTGAACTTCGCCCGGCTTGGCCGCAGGGCGAAACAGAGTGGGAACACCGCCCGGAATCGCCGCGACAGCAATCTCCAGTACCTGGTCAACGGGGACGTCAGGCATGCCGGCAATCGGCGTGACTCGGGGCGCATTCAGTTGAGCTGGCCCCTGTGTCAACCAGGCAAAGAAGCGATGATACTCAGCCGCAAAGGGGAAATAGGCGCCGGTAAGCGCTACAACGACTAACAGAAGAGCCGAGTAAAAACCGCCCAATTTGTGGAGATCGTAGTTTTGCCGCTTCCAGCGGGCTCGCTTCTCGTAGCGGAATCCCTGGCGCCACCAACGGCGGCCAGGCCACCAGACCACCAGCCCACTCACACTGACGATCGTCAGGGCCACCCCACCCCATCCATTCAGCCATTCGCCCCAGTTCCCCAGTAGCAAGTTGACGTGCAGATCGTAAACCCATTGCAGAAACTTGTCGCGGTACCGGTCTTCACCCACAATCGCAACGCGGTAAGGATCCACATAGACCTGAATACGGCCTTCATTCCTGGACTGCATACGAAAGCTCCAGGTATCCCCGGGCTCCCAATAAGTGTAGATATTGGAAAGGCTTGCTTGCGGGTAGGCCTGCTTGACCTTGCTGATCATCGCCGCCAGCGAACCCCGTTCCGTGCCGGGCTGCACCCTGACCAGCCGCGGTATCATCGCTCGCTCCAGTTCTTTCTTGTAAACGATGATACTGCCGGTAATGCCAATGACGACGTAGTAGAGTCCCAAGGCAATGCCCAGCCACAGATGGACCTGGAATAAAGCATTCCGCCACCAGACTCGCCGCGGATCACTCAGGAAACTCATATTTCCTCAGAATAACTTTAGAAGAAGCGCTCCTGGCGGCGCAAAGTGCCGAAGGAGCCGAGGTTGGCAATGGCGAACGCCATCCGGAACTGGTTTTCGTTGCGGGTGCCGAACGAAAAGCGGCGATACTGTACGGAAAAGCCGCAGCAGTCAGTATTGTAAGTAATCTGCGTGTTGGCGAACTGTAGAACACCGATTCGATAATCGTAAATCGCATTGAACGCTGCGTTCCAGCCGCGGCGGTTATCCGCTCCCCAGCCAATCAGCCCGCGGAACTGATTGTTTTGAGGAGACAATGCCTGCAGACTGTCCACCTGAGTGTGCCCTGCAGAGAGAAACCACTGATTGATGCGGCCATCCACCGTAAAGGAAGAATTGGCTACCCGCTGTCGCAAGGGGTCATAGTCAAGCCGCCACTCTACCCCAGTCCCCGGTAATGGTGTCATCCGCACAGCACTGGCCACAGGAGAATAGTTGCGGGCTCCCGCCAGAAAGGCAAAGGGAGAAAACTCGAGGGTAGACTGGTTGACATTTCGTTGCCCGGGAACCACGGAACCGCCAAAGCTCGGGTCAAGGTAACGCTTCTGCCAAACCTGCCAGGAAAGAAACTCCTGGGTCACCTCGCCACGCTTGGTGTAAAGCCTGTTGGTCAGAGACACTTCCACTTCATGGGTATTGGTAAGTAACTCGGTTTCGTCAAAGCGGATGATTTTCGAGAAATCACTGATGCCCGTGACATAGCGGTAATTGGCTCTGGGCTCAATGACATGTTTCATCTTTCCCCCACCCATCCATTTCGGCGAGCGAGCAAAGACGCGGGCGAAAGAAGGCATTGCCAGATCCACAAAAACATCCTGCGCACTGCGGCGAACATTCCCCCCTACGACGCGTTCGCTTTCCCGTGAACTCCCCCAATAGGATTCGCGCAAGCCGAAGCTGGGCATCAGGGAAAAACCCGCAGCTCGCAACACCGTGGAAATGCGC
>VFQU01001672.1_pt1 | contig 12298 bp, 14 predicted proteins | sample 3512311 | NCBI WGS metagenome assembly VFQU01 (sample SAMN10412377, study PRJNA504923) | tailings metagenome | isolation source: Relicate 3 Philex TSF3 active mining site | place: Philippines: Tuba, Benguet | collected 2017-08-29 | reverse complement strand
CTGGCGCCGGGCGACATGCCAGGCCCCCATCGCCAGCGTCAGCACGCCGCCCGCAATCGCCATCACCAGCAGAAGTTGCAGGAATTGGGCAGGTTCAACCCACAGCGCCAGCACCGTCAGCAGCTTGACATCGCCGCCGCCCATCATCTTGAGCGCAAACAGCCCGGCCAGCAGCACAAAGGCCGCCAGCGCCACACCCAGTTGCAGCGCGACATCGGGCCACAGCGAAAGGCCGCTGGCCCACCAGAACACAGGCGCACCCAGCGCAATCGCGAGGTTCAGCCAATTGTCGATCTGGCGCCGCCGGATATCGGTGAAAGCGGCAAAGACCAGTGCGATTGCCAAGGCAATCAGCAAGCCGTACTGGATATTTTCTTGCAACATAAAGCCCCCAAGAACCGGAGCGCCAGCCGCGCTGGCAGTCCTGAATTGGGACATGTGTTGCACAGGAGTGCTTACCAAATAGTAACCACGCGCGGAGCGGCCCATCAACGACCTTGCAACCCCTTTGCCCACCAGTCCCGCGATCAACCGCCGCGCCATTCCGCCCGCTGCCCGCGAAGGCGTGTGGCACGCGCGCGATGGCCATGCGATCCGCCGCATCGATTGGCCGGGCGTTGCCGCTGGCGCGGGGGCGCGTGGTGCGATCCTGTTCTTTCCGGGGCGCGGCGATGCTTACGAGAAATATCTCGAAACGCTGGAGGAATGGCACCGCGCGGGTTGGCGGGTAACCGCTGCCGACTGGCGCGGGCAGGCCGGATCGGGGCGGCTGGGCAAGGATGCGGTGACGGGGCATATCGCCGATTTCGCCATCTGGCTTGATGATCTTGCCGCGTTCTGGGCCGATTGGGTGGCCGAGACGCCCGGCCCGCATGTGCTGGCGGGCCATTCGATGGGTGGGCATCTGGTGCTGCGCGGTGTGGCGCAAGGCTATGCCGCTCCGCAAGCGCTTGTGCTCAGCGCGCCGATGGTGGGGGTCAAAGGCCCGCCTGTGCCGCTGGCATTGCTCAATGCGGTCGGCAAGGCGATGTGCGCAGTGGGCGATCCGATGCGCCCTGCGTGGAAATGGAGCGAAAAGCCGGGTGAGCTTCCGGCAGGGCGCGCCGATCTGCTCACCCATGACGCTGCGCGCTATGCGGATGAGGAATTCTGGCGCACGGCGCGGCCTGAATTGGTGATGGGCCCGGCGAGCTGGCGCTGGGTCGAACGCGCCTATGCCTCATGGCGGCAGCTTGAGGCGCCGGGCGTGCTTGAGGCGGTGCACACCCCCGTCCTGATCCTGTCCACGCGCATTGATGCGCTGGTGAGCCACCCCGCCAATCTGCGCGCCGCCGCCCGCCTGCCGCATGGCGAGATGATCGCATTCGGGCCCGAGGCACGCCACGAAATCCTGCGCGAGGTTGATGCTGTCAGAGCGCGCGCGATGGCCGCGATTGCCGATTTCCTTGATCGCGTCGCTCCGCGTGCTAATCCGCCGGGATGAGCGATCAGACCCTTTACGATTTCGCGGTTGTCGGCGCCGGCATGGCCGGTGCCAGCCTCGCCGCCGAACTGGCCCCCCATGCCCGCGTTCTCCTGCTTGAGGCGGAGGACGCGCCCGGTTACCATTCGACCGGGCGTTCCGCGGCGTTCTGGGATGAATGCTATGGCGGGCCGGAGATCGTGCCTCTGACGCTGGCCTCGCTCGATTACCTTGAGCAGCAGGGCGTGCTTACCCCGCGCGGCGCAGTCTATCTCGCCCACGAGGACAGCCGCGGTGCGATTGACGCGTTCATCAACCGCTTCGCGCCGACCGGCGCGCGGATCGAGCGGCTGGATAGCGCCGCGCTTGCCGCGCGCGTGCCGCATCTGCGTGCCCCATGGGGCCGCGAAGCCGTGGCCGCGCCCTACTGCGCGGATATTGATGTGGCAGGCCTTCACCAGCATTACCTCGGCGTTGCGCGGCGGCACGGGGTGGAGATCGCGTGCCGCGCGCGGCTTGCCCGGGCCGAGCGGGCAGGGGGCGTATGGCACCTGGCCAGCGAAAGCGGCGCTGAATGGCGTGCGGGCGTGCTGGTGAACGCTGCCGGAGCCTGGGCCGATACCATCGCAGGGCTCGCCGGGCTGCGGGCACTCGGCATTGCGCCTAAGCGGCGCTGCGTTGCGGTGCTGCGGGTTACGCCCGAGGCGCCGGCCGATCTGCCGCTGACCATCGACATCGCAGGCAGCTTCTATTTCAAGCCTGACAATGGCCGACTGTGGCTCTCCCCCCATGACGAGGTGCCGTCCGAGCCTTGCGATGCGGCGCCTGAGGAGCTTGATATCGCCATCGCCATCGACCGGTTTGAGCAGGTCACCGACTGGCCGATCGCAGCGGTCGAGCGGCGCTGGGCTGGCCTGCGCAGCTTCGCGCCTGATCGTGCGCCCGTCTATGGCGCAGACCCGGCTGAGGCGGGCTTCTTCTGGTTTGCCGGCCAAGGCGGCTTCGGCATCCAGACCGCGCCTGCTGCCGCGCGCTTTGCCGCGCAGATGCTGCTTGGCCAGAGCCGTGACCCGATGACTGCTGCGCTCGATGCTGCGCTCTACACGCCGGGGCGGTTCATGGCCGGGGCTGAGGCATAAGCGCCTAGCCAAGCGGTGGGCGATATGTCAGTTCTGGCGGCCTGTTCATCACAAGGGAGGGGCGCAAATGGCGCACAAGTTCGAGATCTACAAGGACAATGCCGGTGAGTTCCGGGTGCGGTTCAAATACAATTCCGAAGTGATGTTCTCCACGCAAGGCTACGCGAACAAGGCGAGCGCGCAGAACGCCATCGATTCGATCAAGAAAAACGGCCCCGACGCGCCGGTTGAAGACAACAGCTGACTTTCAAGCCCTTCCCCGGGGGGAAGAGTTGGGATGGGGGTTCGGCGCGCGATAGGGCACAGCCCCCACCCGCGGCCCCTCCCCGAGGGGAGGGCAGACGCGAACGTAGCGCAAACGCTTGACCTTTATCCTCCCGCCTGCCGCGCGGCTTCGGCGCTGGCGAGGCTATCGACCCGTTCGTTTTCGGGGTGGCCGGCATGGCCCTTGACCCAGTGCCAACTGACCTGATGGCGCGCCGCTGCCTCGATCAGATCGTGCCACAGATCGGCGTTGCGCACCGGCTTCTTGCTGGCGTTCATCCAGCCGTTGCGTTTCCAGCCGGGCACCCAGCGGGTGATCCCTTCGATGACATATTTGCTGTCGGAATAGAGATCGACCGCGCAAGGCTCGATCAGGGCATTCAGGCCCTTGATCGCTGCCATCATCTCCATGCGGTTATTGGTGGTGTGCGGCTCGCCGCCGACCAACGCCTTTTCGTGCGCGCCCATCTTGAGCAGCGCGGCCCAGCCGCCCGGGCCGGGATTGCCCTTGCACGCACCATCGGTGAAAAGACTGATCTTTTTCATGGGACCTGCGCAATGGCCTGAACGGGCAGGCTATGCAACCAGCCTTGCACCGTGCTCGGCATAGAACTGCCATCTGCGCACAAATTGCATCGGATCCTTGCGCATCACCAGCGCATCATCAGGGGTATCGAGCCAGTCCTCGGCGCGGCTTGCGACAAAGCGCAAGGCTGCACCCTTGGCGATTTCGGGAAAGAGCGCGCGTTCGGCAGGCTCCAGCGGGCGCACCGCCTCATAGCCTGCCATCAGCGCATCGCCGAGATCGGAGCGATAGGCGTTTGCGCCATCGAAACACCAGGCCGCATGGGTCACCGCGAGATCGAGCGCCATCGCCCCGGTGCAGGCAAAGTAGAAATCAATCAGCCCGGTGACACGGGCCCCCAGCATCAGGACATTATCGGGGAAGAGATCGGAATGGATCTGCGCTTGTGGCAGCGCATCCAAATCGAGCATGGCCGCCGCGCGGGCAGGCGCGAGCATCGCGGGCAGATCGGGGTGAATCGCGGCGAGTCGCGCGGTGCCGCAGGCCTCCAGCGTCGCGGCGTTGGCGGCAAAGCCCATGGCGTTGGCGCGCGCGAGTGGGAAATCGGCGCTTGCCAGATGCATCCGGGCCAGCACTTCACCAAGGCTCTGCGCCTGCGCGGGCGTTGGCTGGGTCGGCGAGACGCCGGGCAGAAATTCGATCAGCGCGACCGCCTTGCCATCTTCCAAGCGGAACGATGCGCCGGTGCGATCATGAATGGTGCGCGGCACCGGGCAACCGCGCGCGGCAAGATGATCGAGCAGCCCGAGGAAATAGGGCAGATCAGCAAGGTCGATCCGCCGTTCATACATGGTGAGGATAAAGCGCTGCGAGCCTTGCCCACTGGCCCCGGCAGTCTCGATCAGCCAGTTCGAATTGGATACGCCCTCGGCAATGCCCTTGGCCGAGACAAGTTCGCCCACATCATATTGCGCGATCAGTTGGCCCAGCGCTTCGGCCCCGAGATGGGTGTAAACCGCCATGCGCTCCCGCTGCCTCCGGCCGCGCTTACTCGGTGAGCTGGCGGGGCAGCTTGAACACCATCTTTTCGACTGTGGCGGTGATTTCGCGTTCCTTGATCGTGCGGTGCTGGCGCAGCGCATCCACCACCTCGCGCACGAGGATTTCGGGCGCGGAAGCCCCGGCAGTCAGTCCCAGCGTTGTGACGCCTTCGAGCCAGCCGAAGTCAATTTCGCCAGCACGCTGGATCAGCTTGGCGGGCGTGCCGAGCCGCTCCGACACCTCGACCAGCCGCAGCGCGTTCGATGAATTGGGCGAACCGATCACCAGCACAAGCTCGCAATCATGCGCCAGTTCCTTGACGGCGGCCTGCCGGTTGGATGTGGCATAGCAGATATCCTCGGCACGCGGGCCAGAGATATTGGGGTATCGCCATTCAAGCGCCTGGATGACCTCGCGCGTATCATCCACCGACAAGGTGGTTTGGGTAAGATAGGCCAATTCCTCGTCGGCATCGAACGGCAGTTTTTCCACGTCCTCGATGGTTTCGACCAGCGTCATCTGGCCCGGTTCGACCTGCCCCATGGTGCCGATCACTTCCGGGTGGCCTTCATGGCCGATGAAGATGATGTGGCGCCCCTTTTCGATTTGGCGTTCGGCCTGACGGTGCACCTTGGAGACCAGCGGGCAGGTGGCGTCGACATACAGCAGCTTGCGGCGCTTGGCCTCGGCCGGGACCGCCTTGGGCACGCCGTGCGCGCTGAACACGACCGGCGCATCATCGGGCACTTCATCAAGTTCCTCGACAAAGATCGCGCCCTTTGCCTTCAGCCCTTCGACGACGTATTTGTTGTGGACGATTTCGTGGCGCACATAGACGGGCGAGCCATAGCGTTCGAGCGCGCGTTCAACGATTTCGATCGCGCGATCAACGCCTGCACAAAAACCGCGCGGAGCAGCAATCAGCAGGTTGAGCGGCGGGCGGGCCGCGCTCTCGGCGGGGGTGGCTGCGACAGCGTCAGCAGGGGGGAAGAGTGCGTTCATGAATACCTCTCTAGCGCTTTCGCGTGCGCATCGCTAGGGCAAGAAGCGCGCTCTGGCAGGGCGCACCGGATCGTGAATTTGCAAGGACGCCCCTTTAATGATGCATCGCACCTGTGCCGTTACGGCTCTGGCTCTTGTGCTGACGCTTGCCGGTTGCAACAAGTCGGGCGAGCTGGTGGTCGATCAGGGTATCGGCATCACGTCGGTGCTGACAGCGTGCCCGGCTGTCGGCATTCCCGATTACACCGGCGATCTGACCCAGTTCGGCGCGGGCGCGGATACCACCCTTGGCAATCTTGATCTTACCGCCACCCTGACCAATCTGCGCTCGACCTGCAACGAGGCGGGTGAGCGGGTCTATACCGAGGCAAGTTTTACCGTGCAGGCGCGGCGCAGCGATGTGCGGGGCACGCGCACGGTTGCCTTGCCCTATTTCGTCACAGTCCTGCGCGGCGGCACATCGGTGGTGAGCAAGCGGGTGGGCAGCGTAACCCTTACCTTCGCTGACGGGCAGGAACGCGCCAGCGCCAGCGGGCGCGCGGGCGCTTTCGTGACCAAGGCCGATGCGACCTTGCCGCCCGATATCCGCGAGCAGATTACCAAGCGGCGACGCGCGGGCGATGCCGAAGCCGCGCTCGATCCGCTCACCCTGCCCGAAGTGAAGGCGGCGATTGCCCGCACCCGTTTTGAAATGCTGGTCGGCTTCCAGCTGACCGAGGCGCAGCTGCGCTACAACGCGACGCGTTAGTTTTTCCGCACGCCCTCCGGCGTGCGAATTCCTCGCTCATGCGGCCTGACGGCCGCGTCGCTGCGGGCGGCCGGTCGGCCTTGCGGTCACTTTGTGACCGTTGGCGGCAATCGCTGTCCTCATCGTCGCCCCGGGCTTGACCCGGGGCTCGGCTTCCTTCTTTGCATTCGCGTAAATATTCGCATGAGATAACCATGACCCAACCTATCACCCTCTACGCTGCCTTTGCTGGCGTCATCGAAGCCGCGATTGCCGAGCTGGTGGGCGAAGCCGTGCTGCCGCAAGGCACTTCGTTTGCCAATGTCACGCTGGAGCCGCCGCGCGATCCTGCCCACGGCGATCTGGCCACCAATGCTGCCATGGTGCTGGCCAAGGGGGCGGGGGCAAACCCGCGCGCGCTGGCCGAGGCGATTGTGGCAAAGCTTGCCCAGCATCCGCACATCACCAGCGCCGAGATCGCCGGCCCCGGCTTCATCAACCTGCGGCTTGCGCCCGCAGCGTGGCTCGATGAACTGCGCGCCATCGCGCAACTGGGCGCGGATTATGGCCGTTCCGCGATGGGCGGCGGCACGCGCGTCAATGTCGAATATGTCTCGGCCAATCCAACAGGGCCGATGCACATGGGCCATTGCCGGGGCGCGGTGGTGGGCGATGCGCTGGCGAGCCTGCTCGAATTTGCAGGCCACACGGTCACGCGCGAATATTACGTCAATGATGCCGGCGCGCAGGTCGATGTCCTCGCCCGTTCGGTGCACCTGCGCTACCTTGAGGCGCTCGGCCATGACATCACTATCCCCGAGGGCCTCTACCCCGGCGAATATCTGAAGCCGGTGGGCGAAGCGCTCGCCGCCGAATTCGGTGACACCTACGCCGCCGCGCCCGAAGCCGAATGGCTGGTCCTGTTCCGCACCCGCGCTGTTGCCGCGATGATGGACATGATCCGCGCCGATCTGGCGACGCTCGGCATTGCGCACGACCTGTTTTCCTCCGAGGCTGAGTTGCAGGCCTCGGGCAAGGTCGATGCCGCCGAACAATGGCTGCGCGCGCATGATCTTGTCTATGACGGCGTGCTGGAAGCGCCCAAGGGCAAGGCCCCGCCCGAAGACTGGGAGCCGGTCTCGCTCCCGCTGTTCCGCTCCACCAAGTTTGGCGACGATCAGGATCGCCCGATCAGGAAGTCGAACGGCGCGTGGACATACTTCGGCGCGGACTTGGCCTACCACTTCCAGAAGGCACAATCCGCCGATGCGCTGGTGGATATCTGGGGCGCGGACCATGCGGGGACGGTCAAGCGGATCAAGGCTGCGGTCGCCGCGCTCACCAGCGCCGACGGGGCGGCGCCCAAGCCCTTCGAGGTCAAGCTCGTCCAGATGGTGCAGCTGATGAAGGGCGGCCAGCCCTTCAAGATGTCGAAGCGCGCTGGCAATTTCGTGACGCTCGCCGATGTGGTCGAGATGGTCGGCAAGGACGTGGTGCGCTTCACCATGCTCACCCGCAAGCCCGATGCGCAGATGGATTTCGATTTCGACAAGGTGGTCGAAGCCTCGAAAGACAATCCGGTATTCTATGTGCAATACGCCCACGCCCGGATCTGCTCCACGCTGAGGAAGGCGGCTGAGGCGGGCCTTGCCCCGTCCGATGCCGCGCTCGCCCTGCTCGGCGCGGAAGACATGGCGCTCATCGCCAAGGCCGCGCAATTCCCGCGCGAGATCGAGGCCGCCGCCCGCGCGCGCGAACCGCACCGGATTGCCTTTTATCTCTATGATCTTGCCGCTGCTTTCCACGCGCTGTGGAATGCCGGCAATGATGACCCGCAAAAACGCTTCATAGTGGAACAGGACGCCGCGCTGACTGCGGCAAGGCTTTTCCTGGTGCGCGCAATCGGGCAAGTCATTGCGGGCGGGCTGAAGGTGCTGGGTGTCGAAGCGGTGGAATCGATGTAAGCACCACCCGCCCGGCGGTAGGCCCGTTGGCAGTAATACTCGGAGTGCGCCATCATGGCGATCATCAATGCGGAATATGAAGAGCTGGACGACGGCGCGGGCGAGCTTGATCTTGTTCCCGAAGGCAGCCTGCCCTGGCTTGAATCCGATGAGGATGACAGCGCGGCGGGCGGTTTCGACACCCGCCAGATCATCCTGTTTGCAGGCGGCCTGCTGGCCTTTGCCGCGATGGTGGTGGGGCTGGTATGGTCGGTCTCGAACCGGATGAGCAATGCTGCCCTCGAACCCGATGGCAGCGTGATCGCCGCGCCCGAAGGCCCGATCAAGGAGCGCCCCGAAAACCCCGGCGGCAAGCAGTTTGCCGGCACCGGCAGTGTCGCGCCGCTGGTGGGTGAGGGCGGCACGCCGCAATCGGTGGTGGCGAGCCCGGCCAAGCCGGTTGCCGACCCGTCGCCTGTTCCGACCAAGCCGGTGCCGGCCGCCAGCCCGGCAGCGCCAAGCCCGCAGGGTGCGGGCCAGGGGGTGGGCGTGCAGCTCGCCGCCTATGGCTCGCGCGAGCGGGCCGAACAGGGCTGGGCCGATATCGCGCGCCGCTCCGAGGCGCTCAAAGGTGTCCCCCACCGTGTCACCGAAGGCAAGGTTGATGCTGGCACCGTGTTCCGCCTGCAAGCGGTCGCCTCAACCCCGGCAGAGGCGGAGGCGTTGTGCGCAGCGCTCAAGCGTGAGGGGCTGGATTGCCAGGTCAAGCGCTGAGCCAGTGCAAAGCCCTGTGCATGGTGCGAGCGCGCTGCTTGCGTGAAGCGCCGCCGCCTGCGACCATTGCTCCATGACTCCGGCGATCTTCGGCCTTTCCGGCCCTGTCCTCACCGCAGATGAGCGGGCGTTCTTCCGCGATTGCGATCCGGCGGGCTATATCCTGTTTGGCCGCAATTGCGTGGATGGCGCGCAATTGCGCGCGTTGACCGATGATCTGCGCGAGCTTCACGGGCGTGATCGCCTGCTCATTTCGATCGATCAGGAGGGCGGCCGCGTCGCCCGGCTGCGCCCGCCGTGCTGGGCACCCTATCCGGCGGGCGAGGCGTTTGATCGGCTGTATCAACGCGCTCCCGCCAGCGCCATCGCCGCCGCGCGCGCCAATGCCCATGCCATGGGGCTGGAACTCGCTGCCATGGGCATCACGGTCGATTATCACCCACCGCTCGATCTGCGCTTTGCCGACAAGCATGATGTGATCGGCGATCGGTCCTTGGGCGCTGATCCGATGCAGGTTGCAGCGCTGGGCCGCGCGATCATCGAAGGGTTGGCGGCAGGCGGAGTTGCGGGCTGCATCAAGCACATGCCCGGCCATGGCCGCAGCGAGGTGGATAGCCACAAGGATTTGCCGGTCGTGCACGCCAGCGCAGAAGAACTGGAGGCTGATCTTGCGCCGTTCCGCGCCCTTGCCCATGCGCCCATCGGCCAGGCCCTGATTGGAATGACCGGGCATCTGGTGTTCCCGGTATGGGATCCGGAAAACCCCGTCACTTTGTCGCCCACCATCATCACCCAGGTGCTTCGCGGCGCGATCGGATTTGACGGGTTGCTGCTGACGGACGACATCGACATGGAGGCACTGGGCGGCCCGATCCCTGAGCGTGCCGCCCGCGCGCAGGCGGCGGGCTGCGACATCATCCTGAATTGCTGGGCAAAGATGCCGGACATGATCGGCATCTGCGCGGCGCTCGCTCCCATGTCCGCCGTCACCGCCGCGCGGCTTGAGCGCGCGATGGCAGGCACCCGCATCGCGCCTGCCATCGCGCCGCAAGCTGCTGAATTGCTGGCCAAACGCGATAGCCTGCTGGCGCTCGCCTGAACCCCCGCATGACAGCCGACGACGCGCCCTTCATGTTCCCCCCCGAGACCGCGCGGCCCGAGACGGACGCGCTCTATATCGAGGTGGACGGCTGGGAAGGGCCGCTCGATCTGCTGCTTGATCTGGCGCGGCGGCAGAAGGTGGATTTGCGCCAGATTTCCATTCTGGCGCTGGTCGATCAGTATCTCGGCTATATTGAACGCGCGGGCGCGATGCGGCTGGAACTGGCGGCCGATTATCTCGTGATGGCGGCCTGGCTCGCCTATCTCAAATCCGCGCTGCTCTTGCCCAAGGAAGAACAGGAAGACCCATCGCCAGAGGAATTGGCGCTGCGCCTGCAATTGCGGCTCCAGCGTTTGGGCGCGATGCGCGAAGCGGCAGCGCGGCTGATGGCGCGGGATCGGGTGGGGCGCGATGTGTTCCTGCGCGGCGCGCCCGAAGGGCTGCGGACGGATCGCAAGATATTGTATCGCAGCGATATCTTTGCGCTCATTCAGGCCTATGGGCAGGTCAAGGCGCGCACCGCCCCGCGCATCTATCATGTCGTGGGTCGCCCGGTGATGACGCTTGATTCGGCGCTGGAGCGGGTATCGGCGATGCTCGGCGTGACGCTTGAATGGCTCGAATTGCGCGATTTTCTTCCCCCCCACGCCTCGGGCGAGCTGCGGCGTTCGGCCTTGGCATCAAGCTTTGTCGCAGCGCTTGAGCTGACCAAGCGCGGCAAGGCGGAGCTTGAACAGGAGGGCGCCTTTGCCCCCTTGCGCATCCGGCGGCTCAAGGAAGGCAGCGCTGCATGAGCGATGATGTGATCGCCCGCGCGATCGAGGCGACGCTGTTCGCGGCCGAAGAACCGGTGACGCCCGAACAGCTTTGCGCGCACCTTGGCGGGCTGGAGCTCGCCGCGGTCAAGGCCGGACTGGGCGCACTGGCGGATCATTATGCGGAGCGCGGTGTGCAACTCGTCGAGCGGGGTGGACGCTGGCATTTCGAGACTGCGCCTGATCTTGCGCATCTTTTGCGGCGCGAGAAGGAACAGGTGCGAAGGCTGAGCCGCGCCGCCACCGAAGTGCTGGCGATCATTGCCTATCACGAACCTGTCAGCCGCGCTGAAATCGAATCGATCCGCGGGGTGCAGACCAGCGCGGGCACGCTCGACGTGCTGCTTGAAGCGGGCTGGATCAGACTGGCGGGCCGCCGCGAAGTGCCGGGCCGTCCGGTGATCTATGCCACCACGCCCGCCTTTCTCGATCACTTCGGCCTTGCCAGTCGCCGCGATCTGCCGGGCATCGAGGAACTGCGCGCGGCAGGCCTGCTCGATCCCGTGGATGAAGCAATGAGCGCGGCGATGCACTTTGATCCCGACGCGCCCGATGACGAGCCGGAACCCGAGGATGCCGATTGACAGTGGCGTAGCGCGCGCAAGGCTCCTATATTGCACGGGCGCGTAACCTCAAATGCGAAAGACACAGGCTCCATGAACATCGGCATCTGGCAAATCGTCATCATTGCACTGGTTGTGCTTGTGCTGTTCGGGCGCGGGCGGATTTCGGAAATGATGGGCGATTTCGGCAAGGGCATTTCGAGCTTCAAGAAAGGCATGAACGAAGGCGATGCTCCGGCAGCGCCGGCCAAGCCGCAGATCGAAGCGCCGGTTGCCGATGGGGCGGCGGCAGAAGCCACAACCCCGGCGGACAAATCGCAGGGTTAAGCCGCATTAGCGCGATTTAAGGGCGCAGCCGGTGGGCTTTTGCGCGCTTATCGCCCGGTAAAGGAGGCCGCTGGCTGCCCGTCCCATGTTTGATATTGGCGCTGCTGAACTCTTGGTGATTCTGATCGTCGCGGTCCTTGTGATCGGGCCGAAGGATATGCCGCTGGCGATGCGCACCGCCGGGCGCTGGATCGGCAAGGTCCGGCGCGTCTCAGCCCATTTCCGCACCGGGATCGATGCGATGGTGCGTGAGGCGGAACTCGAAGACATGGAGAAAAAGTGGCGCGCCCAGAACGAGGAGATCATGCGCCGCACTGCCCATCTCGCCGAGACCGAACAGGGCGCCCCGGTGATGACAGGGCCTCCGCCCGTCGAGGTGCCGGTCGATGAGCCGCCTGCCGCCGCGAGCCCGCCGCCAGCCTTGCCGACGGCTTCGCCTGAGAGCGAAAAAAATGTTTGAGATCAAGGATCTTGATGAAACGCGCGCGCCCTTGCTCGATCATTTGATCGAGCTGCGCACCCGGCTGGTGCGTTCGTTCATGGCGCTGGCGGTCGGTTTTGCGGTATGTTTCTACTTTGCCGACGAAATCCTCGGCTTTCTGGTTCAGCCGCT
>VFQU01001671.1_pt1 | contig 12298 bp, 10 predicted proteins | sample 3512311 | NCBI WGS metagenome assembly VFQU01 (sample SAMN10412377, study PRJNA504923) | tailings metagenome | isolation source: Relicate 3 Philex TSF3 active mining site | place: Philippines: Tuba, Benguet | collected 2017-08-29 | reverse complement strand
AACGAGCATGGCAGGAATCGAACCTGCGACACCCAGAACCGGAATCTGGTGCTCTATCCCCTGAGCTACATGCCCTCGCAACACTCTTGTGAGTATAGCAAGAATTCGGAACTAAAGAACTTAAGGATTCCTTAATTCCGAATTCTAATCTCTTAAGATGCGACTCTTGCGGCCGATCGTGTTCTTCCCGGAGTCGATTTCACCACAGGCGCGTCCGGAGTTTGCATCAAGAACACTAACAGCGGATTGCTTTGCAGTTCTCGACGCAGCAAGCGATGAATCTCGCGCTCGATTTGAACTTCCAAACCAGCCCAGTCGATCTCAATGCGACCCTCAAACGTGCTGTAGAACTCCTTCCAGCGATCGCTTAACACCGCCTCGATCGCGTCTTGAATTCTCGTTCTCAATTGCTCTGGATTCACCGAAGTTACAACCCCACGCAAATGCACATCGGGCTTACTGAACAAGCGCCCTTCATTCGTCACAGCCGCAGCAACGGTTACAACACCATCACCCGCTAACTGCTGACGCTCTTTCAGAACGCGATCGTCCACCATGCCCGATCGCGAAGTATCGACTAACTCAATTCCAGCTTTCACTTTGCCAGCCTTGCGGATCGAATCTTTGGTCAATTCAACAACATCACCATTGTCGATAATCACCATATTCTCAGCCGGAATGCCCGTGCTTTGAGCCGTTTGAGAATGTTTGATTAACATCCGATGCTCACCGTGAACGGGTAAGAAGAACTTCGGACGAGTCAGAGCCAGCATCAATTTCTGATCTTCTTGGCAACCGTGACCTGAAACGTGAATGCCTTGGTCTTTTCCATAAACGACCTTCGCGCCATTCATCATCAGCTTGTCGATCGTGTTGACAACCGCGATCGTATTTCCTGGAATCGGATTCGCTGAGAAAACAACGGTATCACCTTCCCGGATCTTGACCTGGCGATGTTCTCCATTGGCAATTCGAGTCATCGCTGACATCGGTTCACCTTGCGATCCAGTCGTCAAAATCAGGACATCTTTATCGGGCATCTTTTGTGTCACATGCAACGGCTGAAGAATATCATCGCGGCATTTGATATATCCCAAAGTTCGCGCGTGAGCGATCACATTCAGCATCGATCGACCTAAGACCGAAACCACACGACCATGCTTTTCTGCCAGTTCCAAAATCATGTTGATCCGGTGCACAGAAGAAGCAAACGTCGTGATCAGTAAGCGACCTTGAGCTTGTGTAAACACTCGATCGAGATTCGGGAATACAGCACGTTCCGAAGGAGTAAAACCTGGAATCTCAGAGTTCGTTGAATCGCTGATCAAACATTGCACACCTTTTTCGCCGTACTCCGCTAAGCGCTGAATGTCGAACTTCTCGCCATCAACTGGAGTGTGATCGAATTTGAAATCGCCTGTGTGAATCACAACCCCGACAGGCGTATGAATCGCAACGGTGAAACTATCCGCGATCGAGTGAGTATTCCGAATGAACTCGACAAAGAAATGAGAACCAATGCGGATAATGTCGCGTGGGCGAACCGTTCTGAGTTCTGTGCGGTCGGCAACGCCAGCTTCTTCGAGTTTGCCTTCGAGCAATGCCAGAGCCAAACGAGGTCCATACATCACTGGAATATCTAGCTGCTTCAAGTGGAAAGCAATGCCACCGATATGATCTTCATGACCGTGGGTAATAATCATCCCCTTGATCTTTTCGCGATTTTCCCGCAAATAGGTCATGTCCGGCAGCACAATATTCACACCGTGCATCCCATCGGTCGGAAAAGCAAGTCCAGCGTCGAGAAGCACAATCTCATCGCCGTATTCAAAAACGCAGGTATTTTTACCAATTTCATGTAATCCGCCAAGCGGGATGATTTTGAGCGCGTTTGAAGAGTTATTTTGAGTCATCAGTATCCTTCAGGTTTACGAAAAAAACTTAGTGAAAAGTCAGCAGAGCAAGTTTTCAAGTCGCTGACTAAAAAATGGAGCTATTCAGTTGTGCAGAAACTTGTCAGACATGTGCAGCATTCAGCAAGTTCAGTTCACTCATGACTTGCATGACTTGATCTCGCACAGCGTCGTCAGGTGCGCAGAGCGGTAAGCGTAAATCCCCAACTTGCCAGCCCTGCAGGCTCATAGCAGCTTTGACTGGGATCGGATTTGTTGTGACAAATAGAACTTTAAACAAGGACAACAACTCTAAATGAATTTGGGTTGCTTTCTGGACTTGACCGCTCTCGAAAGCTCGGATCATCTGCTGTAAGCGATCTCCCACTAAGTGGCTCGCTACGCTCACAACGCCTTTTGCTCCAATCGCTAACATCGGCAGTGTCAAGGAATCGTCTCCAGAATAGATTGCAAACTCTGGCGGGGTCATCCGTCGAATTTGGCTTACTTGATCTAGATTGCCACTCGCTTCCTTAATTGCAACAATATTTGGAATTTTCGCAAGTCGAGCGACTGTCTCAGCTTGCAAATTCTGACTGGTGCGCCCTGGTACGTTATACAGCATCAGCGGCAGATCGGAAGATTCCGCGATCGCTTTAAAGTGCTGATACAACCCCGATTGTGGTGGCTTGTTGTAATAGGGCACAACTTGTAACGAACCGTCTAACCCCATTTTAGCGGCTTTTTGAGTTGCCTCGATCGCTTCTGCTGTCGAGTTTGATCCCGTTCCAGCCATGACTTTTGCCTTACCTGCCACAGCACTTTTTACGACTCGGAATAATTCAAATTCTTCGTCCCAAGAAAGTGTCGGGGATTCCCCGGTTGTGCCGCAGACCACGATCGTATCTGTACCATGATCTGCTAAATGAACCGCTAATTTTTCGGTCACAGCATAATTGACTTCCCCATCTGCTGTGAAGGGCGTAATCATTGCGGTCAGAACATTTCCAAAATTTATCACACTCTATCTAAACTCCCTATAAATCCTATGAGTTGGCGACTAAAGCTGGTTTCAAGAGATTCTTCTCGATCAAGAGTTCAGCGATTTGAATCGCGTTGAGTGCGGCGCCTTTGCGAATTTGGTCGCCACACAGCCAAAGCTCTAAACCATTGGGATTGGAAATATCTTGACGAATCCGCCCCACTAAAACATCATCCTTGCCGCTAGCATCGATCGGCATCGGGAAATAGTTTGCGTCCCAGTCTTCGACTAGCTGGACTCCAGGAGCTTGGATCAGGAGTTCGCGCGCTTTCTCGACTGCAAAAGGAGAATCAAACTCTAGGTTAATCGCTTCCGAGTGTGCCCGCAAGACAGGAACCCGTACACAGGTTGCGGTAATCCGCAGATCGGGCGCGCCAAAAATCTTGCGCGTCTCATTCACCATTTTCAACTCTTCTTCGCAATACCCGGAAGCTTCGAGTTTTGAATTGTGTGGAAACAGATTAAACGCTAATGGATAAGGCAAAATTTCGGCTTTTGGTTCTTGCCCTTGTAGAATCGCGATCGATTGTTTTTTCACTTCTTCCATCGCTCGCGCACCTGCACCACTAGCGGATTGATACGTCGATGCGACAATCCGCCGAATCGGCAAGACTTGATGTAACGGATAAACTGCAACCGACATCAAAATCGTGGTGCAGTTCGGATTCGCAATCACACCTTGATGGGCTGCTGCCGCTTCTGGATTTACCTCTGGCACAACCAAGGGTACATCTGGCTGCATCCGAAACGCGCTAGAGTTATCAATCATCACGGCTCCAGCCGCAACGATATCTTTCACCCATTGCTTGGAAATTGATCCGCCTGCTGATGCGAGAACAATATCGACATTATTGAATGACGACTCGTTGACGGCTTCGATCGTTAAACTTTCGCCCTGAAACATTACGGTTGAGCCTGCCGATCGTGGAGAGGCTAATAGCTTCAACTCAGACACGGGAAAATTACGCTGATCCAACAGTTCCAGTAGTTCAGTTCCAACCGCCCCTGTCGCCCCTAAAATCGCTACTCGATAGGATTGACCCAAAATAAATTCCTCCACAGTGAATGACTAAAGTCTCAAAAGCTTCAATAAGATTTTGTTTGAATACGAATCGGTAATACGAATAATCTGAAATATAAAGACTTTCGGTTGCTTCTGATTTCTTTCAGAGACTAGCGTGCTTTTGAACCGAATTCAAGTAGCTGATCCGACAAGGTTTTGATCCTTGGTATTTCTTAAATTATTATTGCAGAGCGTTGATGTTTATAGATATCACCTGCACTGTTTGCCCGATCGCTGCAATGTAGGGCAAATGGAAACGAAGCATACAGCCTCATATTCTTCTCCAGGCGGGCTTTTATAACAATCTGGACTCTCTAAAATCTAAAGATTCACCGAAACGAATCGCGCAACCGTGACTAGAATCGGTTAGTATAGCTTACTGCTTGGTAGAAATTCGCATTTTTTGTCACTTACGCCGATGAAAGTTACCCAGGAAAAGCTTCCCGCCAGTCAGGTCGGGTTAGAAATTGAAGTTACGCCAGAACTGTCTCAGAAAACTTACGATCGAGTCCTTCAAGACTTCACGAGATCGCTAAATATTCCTGGGTTCCGTAAAGGAAAAGTGCCGAAACAGGTACTGATTCAGCGGATCGGCTCGTTGCGCATCAATGCATCAGTTGTGGAGGAATTGGTTGATACTGCACTGAAAGAAGCCATCAAACAAGAAAAAATCGACGCATTGGGCAACTTCCAACTGAAGTCGTCGTTTGATGAACTGGTTGGAAACTACAAACCAGGCGAAGCCTTGACCTTCTCTGCCTCTGTTGATGTCCCACCGGAAGTGAACCTCAAGCAATATAAGGATTTCACGGTTCAAGCAGAAGAAGTGAAACCCGATCCAGAAAAAGTGGATTCTGTCATCGAAAATTACCGCACTCAGCTAGCAACCTTGATCCCGATCGAAGATCGTCCTGCTCAGAAAGGCGATGTTTCCGTGATCGACTTTAAAGGTCGCTTTACTCCGGCAGAGGGTGAAGAAGAAATCGAAGTTCCGGGCGGCGAAGCATCAGATTTCCAGCTTGAACTCGAAGATGGTCGTTTTATCGAAGGCTTTATTGACGGAATTTTCGGTATGAAGCCTGGCGAAACCAAGGAAATCTCCGTCACCTTCCCCGAAGATTACCCTCAAGAACAACTGGCTGGACGACCCGCAAAATTTGAAATTACCCTCAAAGAACTGAAAGGAAAAGAACTTCCTGAAGTCGATGACGATTTTGCCAAAGAAGCGAGTGGCGATGAGTATGAAACGATCGCTGAAATGCGTGAAGCCCTCGAAAAGCGTTTCAACGACGAAGCGGAACAGCAGACCAAAACCAACAAAGAAGAAGCACTGCTCAACGAATTGTTGAATCAAGTTGAAGCTGATCTGCCTGAAACCATGATCGAACGTGAAGTCGAATACATGGTGACTCAAACCGCGATGCAGCTTCAGCAGCAAGGCATCGACATCAAGCGCCTGCTCAACAAAGACACCATCCCAATGTTGAAAGAGCGCTCTAGACCGGATGCGATCGAGCGAATCAAACGCACTCTTGCCTTGGGAGAAGTTGCCAAAAAAGAATCGCTCAAAGTCGAAGAAGACGAACTGAATACCAAAATTCAGGAACTTCTGACAGAATTGGCGGGACGCGACATTGATATGGATCGGCTCAGAAGCGCGGTTGAAGAAGACCTGCTGAAAGAAAAGATCATGGATTGGCTGATTGCAAATTCAACGATCGAGCTTGTCCCAGAAGGCACGTTGAAAAAAGACGAACCCGATGAAGACGACTTGGACGACGACGAAACCGAAGCGGAAGCAGTCGAAGTTGAAGTGGTCGAATAGGGTAGCGACAGAATGAATTGTGGGGCAAAATATTCTGCCCCACCGCAGGCAAGATGCCTGCTCCACAACCGGAATTCAATTTTGTCGAGATCTAAAGTCCATCCACAAATCTGTAAGCATTCGGATGTGTGCCGGATAACTTCGCGTTTGTTGGCTAGAATTGAACTTGTGGAACGTAAGCCGCTTGCCTCATGTATAACTCTCAGTCTTTCGACTACGCAATTCAAAATCTCAGCACGCTGGATGTCGTCTCTCAAGCTGCCCCAACTAACGTCGTTCCGATGGTGGTGGAGCAGTCTGGTCGCGGTGAGCGTGCCTTCGACATCTACTCCCGTCTGTTGCGGGAGCGCATTATCTTTTTAGGAAGCGCGATCGACGATAGCGTTGCGGATTCTCTAGTCGCGCAATTGCTGTTTCTCGAAGCTGAAGATCCTGAAAAAGACATTCAGATCTATATCAATTCTCCGGGCGGGTCAGTCACGGCAGGAATGGCAATCTATGACACCATGCAGCAAGTTAGCTGTGATGTTGTGACCATTTGTTTTGGGCTTGCTGCTAGTATGGGAGCGTTTCTCCTCTCAGGTGGAACACCCGGTAAACGGATGTCTTTGCCCAGCTCTCGCATCATGATTCACCAGCCGCTCGGCGGTGCTCAAGGGCAAGCAGTGGATATCGAGATCCAGGCGAAAGAAATCCTTTATCATAAGCGCAAGCTAAATGAGCTTTTAGCTCAACATACCGGACAGCCGCTTGAGCGCATTGAAGCAGACACGGAGCGTGACTTCTTTATGTCTGCTGACGAAGCAAAGCAATATGGCTTAATTGACCAAGTGATTTCCCGGCAGAACCTTCCCAAAGCTGGAGAACCTGTCGCCGCAGCAAGATAAGAGGCAGCTATGTCAAAGTACGACTCCCATCTGAAATGTTCTTTTTGTGGCAAGTCTCAGGAGCAAGTCCGCAAGCTAATCGCTGGACCTGGGGTTTACATATGCGATGAATGCGTGGATTTATGTAACGAGATTTTAGATGAGGAGTTGTTTGACTCCAGCGCTGCTCCACAACCTGTGCCGCGCCGAGAACAAGCGCCTGAAAAACGTCGATCGCGCTCAGCCAATATCTCTCTCAATCAGTTGCCGAAACCCCGGGAGATCAAGAAATATCTGGATGAGCATGTGATCGGTCAAGACGAGGCGAAAAAAGTGCTCTCGGTCGCGGTCTACAACCATTACAAACGCTTGAGCTTTTTACAAGCGAAAAATAGCGGTAAGTCATCGCCTGATGATTTGGTTGAGTTACAGAAGTCAAATATTTTGCTGATTGGTCCGACGGGGTGCGGTAAAACGCTCTTGGCTCAGACCTTGGCTGAGATTTTAGATGTACCGTTTGCGGTTGCTGACGCGACGACCCTAACCGAAGCAGGTTATGTCGGCGAAGATGTTGAAAACATTTTGCTGCGTCTTCTACAAGTTGCGGATCTCGATGTTGAAGAAGCGCAACGCGGCATTATCTACATTGACGAAATTGATAAGATTGCCCGCAAGAGCGAAAATCCCTCGATTACTCGTGATGTTTCAGGCGAAGGGGTTCAGCAAGCTCTGCTGAAGATGTTGGAAGGCACGATCGCGAATGTTCCTCCGCAAGGCGGTCGCAAACATCCTTACCAAGACTGCATTCAAATCGACACCAGCAATATCTTGTTCATTTGCGGTGGTGCATTTGTTGGATTGGATAAAGCGGTTGAGCAACGCTTAGGCAAGCGATCGATGGGCTTTGTCCAAGCGGGCGAACAATCGAAAGAGAAGCGAACTGCCGATGTGCTTCAGCATTTAGAGCCAGATGATTTGGTGAAATTTGGGTTGATTCCTGAATTCATCGGTCGTATTCCCGTGATGGCAGTCGTTGATCCACTCGATGAGAAAGCACTGTCTGAGATTCTCACCGAGCCGAAGAACGCGCTGGTCAAGCAGTTCCAGAAATTGCTGAAGATGGACAATGTGCAGCTTGAATTTAAGCCGGATGCGGTGACCGCGATCGCTCAAGAGGCATATCGCCGGAAGACAGGAGCACGGGCACTTCGCAGCATTGTCGAAGAAATGATGCTCGACATTATGTACGAGTTGCCTTCGCGTAAAGATGTGACTCGCTGCACTATTACTCGCGAAATGGTTGAGAAACGATCAACGGCTGAATTGCTGCTACACCCGTCTTCTTTACCAAAACCGGAATCAGCCTAAAGCTTCTTAGCGGATTGAAATTCCAGTGCTACCCTAAGTTCTGGACATGTTTCAATCCGCTCATGGCTTACATCTCTGTAAACGGTTTTAATCACTACTACGAATGGCTTACTGAATCGGGAAATCAGCCGAGCGGTAAGCCTGTTTTAGTTTTTGTGCATGGTTGGGGAGGGTCGGCGCGCTATTGGGAAAGTACGGCTCGATCGCTCTGTCAACATTTCGATTGTTTGCTATACGATATGCGCGGATTTGGGCGATCGAGAATGGATGATGCGCCTGAATCAACGTATGAACTAGATATCTATGTTCGAGATTTAGCAGGATTACTCGTGGCACTGCGGCTTCAGAAAGTGAGTCTGAATGCGCATTCGACCGGCTCGTCAATCGCCGTTTTATTCCTGAATCGGTACGCGGAATTCGTCGATCGAGCAATTCTCACCTGTAGCGGCATTTTTGAATACCAAGAAAAAGCGTTCAAAGCATTTCATAAATTTGGCGGCTACGTTGTGAAATTTCGCTATCCGTGGCTCTATAGTTTGCCGTTTACCGATCGACTATTTATGCAGCGCTTTCTCCATCAGTCTGTGCCCAGGGAAATGAGCCGAGCATTTCTAGATGATTTCTTAATGGCAGACGAACCTGCTGCACTCGGAACGATGTTTTCTGCGGTGAGTAAAGAAGCAGCGGAGACAATGCCAGGGGAGTTCTCTCGAATTATCGTTCCAACGTTGTTGATCTCAGGAGAGTACGACAAAATTATTCCGGCTGAAATGGGCAGACAGGCGGCAGCATTAAGCGATCACATTCAGCATGTTGTGATTCCGAACACGGCTCATTTCCCGATGTTGGAAGACCCGACAACTTATTTGCGGTTTGTGACTGAGTTTTTAGAGGTTTCAAGTCCAGCCGTTCTATGATGCTCAACTGCGGTTCTGAGGTCGTCAGCCAGCCAGCGATCGTACTGCGGATAGATGGGCAGGCGCTGCACTAAGTGATAGCTCTGCGGCTCAAGCTGTTGTCTCAGCGCCTCAACTTTAGGATGCGGATAATCGGGATTAACTTCATCATGCGGGCTAATCCCACCCAAATCCTGCGCACCTGCGTCTAAGCAGGCAATCAAATCATCTGCGACCAAGTTCGGTGGAATCTGAATTGAAATTGTATCTGGCAAGATCGATCGCGCAATTTTAATCAGTTGAACGAGCTGCCCAGGCTGAAAAGCAGCTTGAGAAAGGCTCTCTTTCTGTCCAGGACTGTAAGGCTGGAGAATCACTTCTTGGATGTGTTTGTATTGTTCGTGAATGTTCGCGATCGCGACTAATGTCTCAATGCGATCGCGTTCACTCTCTCCAATTCCAAGTAATAATCCAGTTGTAAACGGAATCTGCAATTCACCAGCCCAGGCTAACTGCTGCAATCTCACCTCAGGTAATTTGCTTGGTGCATGGCGATGGACAGATTCGAGTAAGGTTGGGGTCATTTGTTCTAACATTAACCCCATTGAAACATTGACGGTCTTCAGCTTTGCCATCTCATCAAAGCTGAGAATTCCAGCATTGGTATGCGGGAGAAATCCCATCGATAGCGCTAATTTGCAAAGATCGAAAATGCGATCGAACCAAGAAGCGCGTCTTGTACTGTTTGGATGGACTTCGCCGCTCAAGATTAGTAGTTCGACAACATGGTCTAATCGTTGCAAAATATGCTCGGCTTGTGCCAAACTCATCCATTCATCCTGACCCGGATCAGTACGAAAATTGCAATACGTACAGCGATTAAAACATTCGTAGGTTGGAACAATCGTGTAAGCCGAACTATAGGTAATCGCTTTCATTGATCCAAGAAGACTTGCTATCAGGCAATAGAGCCATCATACGCCGGGTTGAGCATAGTCGAAACCCAACCCTGACGGGATGCTCGACTCAATTTGTCTATCTGGAATACCAAATTTGCTGTTGGTTCCCTATGCTCTTGCGTTTTGCATAAATATTCTTAACGTGGGTCTTGACCGTATTCAATGTGATTTTTAGAAAGTCTGCAATCTCTTGATATGAATACTTTTGCCGCAACAAACACCAAACTTCGGCTTCTCGTTCGGTGAAATCGTATTTTACTTGTTCGATCGTCAATTCTTCCTGTAACAAGGCAAAACAGTCTTCTAAATGAACGAGAAAGAATGTCCGTTCAGCTAAATTTAGCCAGCGAACCTGTAATCGAAAGAGTTTATTGGCTCCATCTTGATACTCCATTATGAGGGGGTCTGGTATGACAAATCCTTCTGCTAGCAATCGTTCACAGAGCGAACGAACTAACGCTGGTATAGAGTTATTGGGTTCTAAACGATGACATAAGTGCTTTGCTGACTCATTGCAGTAAAACACTTGTAATTCATCGGTGAGCACCATCATCCCCACTGGCATCGTATCTAACAAAACTGCCCATAGTGCATCCTGGCTAATGAAATTACGACTGAAATCGGGTGATTCAACCGATCGTAATCGCTGCTGCTTATTAGTATTGAGTTGTTTTCTCTGAGAACGCCGAGACGATCTCTTTTGCAGATTAGGCGTGAATACAAACTGGGAATCCGATGAAACAGAAAAAAGGCGGGCAGTCATAATGTGACATCCTCAAGCAATTTCATGATTGTGAACATCGTACGTCCGAAGTCACAATGAGCGCACAGAAGCTCCCCGAAGAATGCCGAACAAAGGTGAACAAGGCTGAAATAATTTAAAGATTTAGGGCTTTTTCATCCCAGAGGAAAAACAGTTAGTCATAATCGTAAGAACAACAGGAGTTTTGCGCTGCATGACCGAACTGATGCAGGGCTATCTCTGCTTGGATTGACTAACGATGCACCAGCAATTTCACTTGTGCAAATGCCTCGCACTCTAAACTATTGCTGATCCAAGCATTATCTCGCTTCACCCATTCAGGTTGTTTTATCAACTCTCTTTAGCCCCCACCTTTGCCATGCTTCCAGATCTGGTCGATCGCTTATTTCCAATCGAGGTTCAACGTTCTTACATCGCTCTGATTCAACGCCGAGGCGGACTCACTCGGCGCAAGGCAGAATATTTTGTCCGCCTCTGGGCGTATCTCTTGCTGAAACAGCAAGAAGAATTACATGGCGGTATTCCAACTCGCTTAAAAGAACTTCGTGCTCCAGAAGGATTAGTCAACTGTACTCATCGTGAAGCAGCTGAGCTGTTTTACCGAGATCAGGAAAAAGGTAGCGATCGTGCGGCGGGAATGATGATCGATCGTCTTGCTGCGTTAGGATTACTCGACAAACAATATGATGGGAATTCTCTCGCACTCAAAATACGTACCTTTCCTGAAATTGAACTTCCTCCCAGCGAAGAGCCTGTCGAGCTTTTTGCTGATATGTTTAATCCTCGAACTGACGCAATTACTATCTCAACGCTATACACCAAAAACTATGCACCGATGATTCGGGATGGTGCAGCGATGGCTAAGCTTGCTAAAGTTCTCAGATTATGGTCACAACAGTACGGCAAAGGAATGCGGGTACTTCGGCGGTCAGATAATCATAATGTAGTGGCCGCTTGTGTTCTGTATCCAGTCGCCGCAGAATCCGACCAGTACTTCTTTCAGCAACCGAGTAAAAGCTTTTATCTCACAACGGACAATCCAGTTGATCCATTCATCATGGCTCAGCCAGGCGATAAGACCTGCGTCTCGATTTACATTCGGGCTTGGGTGATTGATCAACCGTATCTAACGATCACATCGCTCTGCCAGCTCTTAGAAGATACTCAGCAGACCTTAATTAAGATGCGTGAGGATTATCCGGAAAGCTGTGACCTTTACACATTAATCGTTCACCCAATTTACGAAGAGTTACGTCGAATTCTAGGATTTGAGCGAATTTGTGAAGACAGTCAGCGTTCCTTTGCTTGGATTCATGGCGCAATCGATCGTTTCTTAGAAACTGATATGCAGCGGGCACTCTCAAATCTCAGAATCGGAGACGCCTCACAATAAGCTCTGTGTCAGGCTTTGCAGGGATTCAATGCCGATTTTGTGAACTTTCTGTTACAAAACCTGAGTAAAAACTTAATTTACCTCTTTACAAAATGAAACGATTCACTTAATCTAGATTCATAGATTGAAATTTCAATCTAATCTTTGAGCAAACAAATCAAGCACTCATACAGAATCATGACAACGACCTTACAGAGACGCGAAAGCGCAAACCTGTGGGCGCAGTTCTGC
>VFQU01001670.1_pt1 | contig 12301 bp, 9 predicted proteins | sample 3512311 | NCBI WGS metagenome assembly VFQU01 (sample SAMN10412377, study PRJNA504923) | tailings metagenome | isolation source: Relicate 3 Philex TSF3 active mining site | place: Philippines: Tuba, Benguet | collected 2017-08-29 | reverse complement strand
ATCCACTCAGCCCAAGCTTTGTCATGCCGATTGTAGCTGACAAAAAAATCCTTCTTTGTGTCCGTACTCATCGAGGCAACTCAGAGACAACACTGTTTCTTTTCTACCGCAGAAGAAACTCGGAGTCCGCGAATTGTCACAGCTCCTTTAGAAACGATTTATTTTGCTGCTTGAATCTTCTGGATCTGCTGAGTGAAATAATCAACTCGATAATTAATTTGTTTTGCAACTTCTAACCCTTGCTGAAATGCCTTTGCAGCCTCCGCTGGCGCATTTCGTTGCAGTTGAATCTGACCAATCTGATCTAGCGCATCCATTACTCCATACGTGTCATACGCCTGCTGCTGCACGCCCGCTAAATAGTTGTAAACCTGAAGTGCTGCCTCTAATCGATTGTTCGATCGATAAAGCACCCCTAATTTTTTCAACGCATCACTCGCATATGCCAACTGTCCCAAAGGCTGTGCAAGCTCAAATGCATCCTGATATACCCTTTCTGCCGCATCTAATTGCTGGCTCGCAACAAAATTATCTCCCTGTCTGATCTTCAAAGCCGGAACGAACAAAGCTTGCTGCGGATTCTTTTGATAAATCTCAATCAACTGCTGCTGATACGTCACCGCTTGAGCTGATTGCTTAGCTTGTTCGTGAATGTAAGCAAGCTGAGCTAAATTTGTCACAATGTTAGGCGCATCATTGCGCGATCGCGCCAATTGCAAAAGCTCCTCATACGTCGCGATCGCAGGCGGATAATCAAACCAGCTTAAATGCAATTGTCCGATCGTATTGAGTAAGCTCACTTCTGCCACGGAGTCTTTGCGCGTTCGGGCTTCACTCAACATTTGCTGATAGACCTCCAGCGCCAGTCCTGGAGATCGCACTTGTTGATAAGCAATACCCAACGCAGGGAAAATCTGAGCGCGATCGGGCAGACTGACCTGCTGTTGATTTTGCAGCGGTCTTTGAACTTGGGTTTGAATCGCGGACAGACGATTGGTAATCACTCGGACTTGGGGATTTAGATTTTGTCGCCAAGCGATGTCTCCTACTCGACCCAAAGCCTGCACTTCTTCTAAAAATCCCAGCGCCCGTCTGAGTCTTAATTCTCGGTTCCAAATTTCAAACGATCCTAGAACATCTCCAGCCCGTAGTTTTGCGATCGCTTGTGTATTTAATTCATCTAATGCTTTGCGTAACGTTTGACGTTCTGGCTCCAACAAAGGGCGATTTAGCCCTCCAGGCAACAGCGGATCAGGAGCCGTCAACTCCAGCGGATTCGGCGGAAATTTATCCGGTTGTTTGGGCGGTTCAGCCGCATTCACACTTAAGGTCAATGAAACAACTCCGGCAATTGCCATTCCACTGAAGCCCCGCCAGTCAAATCTTGTCATAAATTTATCTCTAGAAGCGATCACCCTATCTACTTAATAGAATTCCAGACTCTGGAAAAGTTTCAGCCAAAAATTTGCGATTTGCTGGAATTAAACGAAAATTCATAATTTCCGCGCACTGAAGATTTTACAGTTAGGCTTAAGATTTGTACTGGACTAGATGCGAAAATCGATCGCGCTATTTCTTGATGAATTTATCCATTTGGTTTGGGTGAGGAATCTGTGAGAGTTTTGGTTGTTGGCAATGGTGGGCGAGAACATGCCCTAGCTTGGAAGTTCTTGCAGTCCCCGCAAGTGCAACAGGTGGTCTGTGTTCCGGGAAATGGCGGGACGGCTTCTCTGAAGAATTGCCGAAATTTAGCGCTTTCTGTAGATGACTTTGAAGGTATTGCCCGATATGCCTTAGTCAACAACATTGGAATGATCGTTGTCGGGCCAGAATTACCGCTATCGCTCGGCATTACAGATTATCTCAAAGCGCAGGAATTAACCGTCTTTGGACCAACCCGAGAGGGGGCACAAATCGAGTCGAGTAAAGCCTGGGCAAAAGACTTGATGAAAGCCGCAGGCATTCCCACTGCGCGGGCAGAAGTTTTCACAGACGCAGAATCTGCGATCGCCTATATCCGCTCTCAAGGAGCGCCGATCGTGATCAAAGCCGATGGCTTAGCTGCCGGAAAAGGCGTCACCGTTGCTATGACGCTCGAACAAGCTGAAACTGCGGTCACTGCTTGTTTCTCCGGACAATTTGGCGCAGCAGGTAGCCAAGTCGTGATCGAAGAATATCTGCAAGGTGAAGAAGTTTCGATTCTGGCAGTCACCGATGGTCTAACGATTCGTCCCTTATTGCCCGCTCAAGACCATAAGCGAATTGGCGAGAACGATACTGGCGAGAATACAGGCGGCATGGGGGCTTACGCTCCAGCCCCGATCGTCACTCCAGACTTAAAACAGCGCATTCAAACAGAAATCCTGGAGCCAGCCATTCAAGCGTTGCGCGATCGCAATATCGATTATCGAGGCATCCTCTACGCTGGATTGATCATCACACCCGAAGGCGATCCGAAAGTGATCGAATTTAACTGTCGATTTGGCGACCCCGAAACTCAAGTCGTTCTGCCTTTACTAGAAACGCCGCTGGAAAAACTGCTCTATGCCTGTGCCAAGCAGAAATTAGCAAACTTTCCAGAGATCGAATGGAAATCAGGAGCAGCAACTTGCGTAGTGATTGCTTCAGAAGGATATCCCGGCAATTATCCGAAAGGCTTGCCGATCAACGGAATTACAGCCGCAGAAGAGACAGGTGCAGCTGTCTTCCATGCCGGAACCCAAATGAAGAATCAACAAATCGTCACAGATGGAGGTCGCGTGTTTGGTGTAACGGCGATCGCAGACACCTTTGACCAGTCGATCGAGCAAGCGTATCGAGCCGTCGATCAAATTCAATTCGAGGGGATGTACTTCCGTCGAGACATCGCGCACCGAGTCCGAGGAAAAAGTATGTGAAGCGGTAGTCCTTCAAAATCCCCGTGAGCAGTTTGACAGTGGGGAGTAGGGAGTCACCTAGACTTACTCCCTACTCCCCACTCTTTTTGGGACTTACAACTCCACCAGAATCGCTATCGTTTTATACCGCGCTCCACTTCCGAAATTTCGCGGCACTGCATCACTTAGGCAAAAGTTTCAGATTCCCTAAACACAGTAAGATTAAAAGACAGTAAGGCGTGAAACAAACTATTAAGTTTCAACCTTCGTTCTTCATTCTTTAGAATCTGCCCGTGTCCTCCTTTATCACACCGATTCGAGACGTTTTACGACGCTGGTGGTCAGGATTTAGCCTCCAGACAAAACTGATGGCGGCGGCAACTTTAGTCGTTTCGATCGTCATGAGCGGTCTCACATTTTGGGCAGTCAATACGATCCAGCTCGATGCCCGAATGAATGACACTCGCTTCGGCAGTGATTTAGGCTTGTTATTAGCCGCCAACGTTGCGCCATTGGTGAATGAAGAAAATCGCACCGAACTGGCTCAATTCTCGCATCGGTTTTATGGCAGCACTTCTAGCATTCGCTACATGCTCTATGCCGATGCCGATGGCAATATTTTCTTCGGCATTCCTTTCTCGGATTCCGAGGTTCAAAATTCCCTAACCATTCAGCGCAAAATTCAACTGCCTGAAGACTTTAATGAACGCACCAATCGTCCCATGGTGCGTCAGCACATTACGCCGGATGGTGAAGTCACCGATGTGTTTGTGCCCTTGGTTTTTGAGAACAAATACCTAGGCGTTTTAGCGATCGGAACCAATCCCAATCCAACCGTTGTCACCTCATCGCATTTAACGCGAGACGTCACGATCGCGGTTTTCGTCTCAATCTGGGTGATGGTCATTCTTGGTGCAGTCTTCAACGCGCTGCAAATTACCAAACCGATTCGGGAACTCGTGATCGGCGTGAGAAACATCGCCAAAGGAAATTTCAAACAACGAGTCGAACTACCTGTTGGCGCAGGCGTGGAACTAAGCGAACTGATTGCCAGCTTTAATGACATGGCAGAACGCTTAGAACGCTATGAAGAACAGAACATTGAGGAATTGACCGCCGAGAAAGCAAAGCTTGAGACTTTGATTTCGACGATCGCAGATGGAGCCGTTCTGCTCGATGCCAACATGCGGATTGTTCTTGCCAACCCCACCGCACGGAGAATCTTTGGCTGGGAGAACAAAGCGATCGAAAGCGAAAACGCCATGTATTTCTTCCCGGTTGCCGTTCAAGTCGAACTGACGCGCCCGCTCTTTCAAATGGCGCGTGGCGAATTGCGAGAAGAAGCAGAATTTCGGATTACCGCGATCGAGCCGAATAACCGGACGCTGAGAATTCTTTTAAATGCCGTCGTCGATCCAGTCCGAGACAACGTGAAAGGAATTGCGGTGACGGTGCAAGACATTACCCGCGAAGTTGAACTGAATGAAGCAAAAAGTCAATTTATCAGCAATGTCTCGCACGAACTGAGAACGCCATTATTCAACATCAAGTCGTTTATTGAAACGCTCTACGAATACGGCGACGAACTCAGCGAAACTCAGAAGCTCGAATTTTTGGAAACCGCAAATCGAGAAACCGATCGCTTAACTCGCCTGGTTAACGATGTTTTAGATCTGTCTCGCCTCGAATCCTGCAAGATTTATCAATTTGAAGCGATCGACTTAGTGCAACCGATCGAACAAATTCTCAGAACTTACCAACTCAACGCCAAAGACAAAGGCATTGAACTGATTAAAGATATTGAACCCGACCTGCCACCTGTATTTGGGCATTACGATCTGTTGCTGCAAGTCTTTGCGAATCTCGTGGGCAACGCTTTGAAATTCACCGAAGCGGGTGGAAAAGTCGCCCTGCGCGCCTACTCTTTAAGATCATCTGAAGATCAAGTCCAGCAGTTCGTGAGAGTTGAAATCGGTGACACTGGCATTGGAATTGATGGCGCAGATCAAGAAGCAATCTTCGATCGCTTCTTCCGAGTCGAAAACCGAGTCCATACCTTAGAAGGAACAGGCTTAGGACTATCGATCGTCAAAAATATTATCGAGCGTCATCGGAGCCATGTCCGTCTCGTCAGCGAAGTCGGCTGTGGCACAACCTTCTGGTTTGATTTGGTGGTGTTTCAGGAGAATCCTGAGTTTGAAGAAATGTCAGTCACTCTGGACAGTCCAGCACTCCTTCAATCAAAACCAGGATAGATGCACAGCCGGACTTAGACCTTCAAGAAGCTGTAAATCGTTTGAGTTGTCAGCAAGTCACAGATCGTAGAAGGCAGACGATGTAACGGGAAGGTTTGATGATCGAGTTGAATCTGGAGTCCAACTAATGGATCACTTCCAGGTGAAACGAGAAACTCCATCTTCTCTAGAGACAGGCCCATCGTAATTTGATCCAACATATCGGCAACAGCGATCGTAAACGGATGCTGCGCAGACTTGTACCACTCGGCATCAGCGGCGATTTCATGCTCAAAGCCTAAATTAATGATCAATGACGATCGATCAAACAGCGCGAGCGCCATCGGTCGAGTTTCTTCCTGTAACATCAAATCCCGAGCTTTCGCCACATGCCGTAATTTCTCAAGCAGCGCATACCGCTCGGTCACAGAATTCAGATCATCTCTTAAATTGATCGAAATGGTTGCTAAGTAAGTGCGAAGAAATAAATGCCCTAATTTTTCTGCTTTCGTCGCCAAATAGCCAGAATTGTAAGTCGTCGCTTCTGTTAATAAAGGAACGCGATCGATCATTTCCAATCCATAGCCTTTAAGTCCTGCAATCTTGCGCGGATTATTGGTGACTAGACGAATCTGTTTTACCCCCAGATCATTCAAGATCTGAGCGCCCACTCCGTAATCCCGCAAATCTGCTGGAAATCCTAGCTTTTCATTGGCTTCAACGGTATCGAGTCCCATGTCTTGCAGCGAGTAGGCTTTCAGCTTATTCACTAAGCCAATCCCTCGCCCTTCTTGTCTCAAATACACGACGACACCGGAACCGTTATGCTCAATCATCTTCAATGCAGCTTCCAGTTGCACTCGGCAATCGCAGCGCAATGACCCTAAAGAATCGCCAGTCAAACATTCTGAATGGACGCGCACCATCACAGGCTGGTTTGAAAACTCGGCGGGATCACCTTTGACGATCGCCACATGCTCTGTATTGTCGAGCAGATTCCGATAGCCATAAATCTTAAAGTGCCCAAATTGGGAAGGTAAATCAGCAACCGTTTCTCGATGTACAAATCGTTCATGCTTTAACCGATAGCTGATCAGATCGGCGATGCTGATAATTTTTAAATCATGCTCACGGGCGTAGTCGATGAGCTGTGGCAACCTTGCCATCGACCCATCTGGGTTTTGAATTTCACAGATCACACCCGCCGGATATAAACCTGCCAAGAGAGATAAATCGACCGCTGCCTCAGTATGTCCTGCACGTTTCAGAACACCGCCGCTGCGTGCGCGGATCGGGAAGATGTGTCCAGGACGACGTAAATCAGTCGGACGCGTGTCGGGATCAAGAACAGCCTGGATTGTTTTAGCGCGATCGTCGGCGGAAATCCCGGTCGTGACGCCGATCCGAGGAGACGCATCAATACTGACAGTGAAAGCCGTCTGATTCGTATCCGTATTTTCTCGAACCATTAAAGGGATATCTAGCTCATCGAGCCGTTCTCCCGTCATAGCGAGACAGATCAGACCTCTAGCATAAACTGCCATGAAATTAATCATGTCAGCCGTGGCAAACTGCGCGGCGCAGATGACATCCCCCTCGTTCTCCCGGTTCTCATCATCGACAACAACGATCGCTTTTCCGATTTTCAAGTCGGCGAGGGCATCATCGATCGAATCGAAGGTAAACGGTTGGGTATAGGTTGGTTGAGACGATTTAACAGAGAAGTTCAAGGCGACCACACCGTAAAGTTTCTTGAAGCGGACTTATCTTTGATTGTAATTCTTTTGACTACGGAACTCATCGTCTAATTGTAATTCTTTTTACGCAGAGGGATGGGCAGGAGGCAAGCATCGCACGCTACACTTCTAAAAATCAATACGTAGGATATTGTACAGATCCGTAAGATTTATGAGAAAACCAGTGAGTATTCACATTCGTCAATTCTCTGAAGTCGTATCGAGCGAAGCAGTTTTGATTGAAGTGTGACCATAGATTAAAAATGCAAGTGTAACGGCTGAAATCTGTCGAGATCGGCTTTGAGAATTTCACGATCGGCATTACAATGCAGCAAACATTAAGGTGATTCACAGAAGGTCGAAGGCTATGGGTGATTCAGAACGGATCTCCGTCGGGATTATAGGCGCATCAGGTTACGGAGGAGTTCAACTCGTTCGCCTGTTGCTGGATCATCCGCGCCTGGAGTTGGCTTATTTGGGCGGCGATAGTACTGCGGGACAGGATTTCTCTGCTCAGTATCCTCATCTTTTTTACGCAGTACAACAGCCGATCGAAGCAATTGATCTCGATAAAATTGCTGAACGTTGCGATGTCGTTTTTCTTTCTTTGCCAAATGGTTTGGCACTGAAGATGGCTCCAACGTTGCTAGAGCGCGGCTGTAAGGTTTTGGATCTGTCAGCCGACTATCGTTTTTCGGATTTGTCAGTTTACAAGCAGTGGTATGGCGGCGATCGTACCGATGATGCCGTCGCTGAAACGGCAGTCTATGGCTTGCCGGAGTTGTATCGCGATCGCATTGCTGGAGCGAATTTAGTCGGTTGCCCGGGATGTTATCCGACCGCAAGTTTGTTGGCGTTGTCTCCTTTGCTAAAGCAGGGATTGGTTGATCCAGGAACTGCAATTATTGATGCGAAGTCTGGGACTTCTGGCGGCGGGCGAGTTCCCAAGACTGGCTTCCTACTCGCCGAGGCGGATAATTCGCTGGGGGCTTACGGTGTGGCGCGGCATCGTCATACCCCAGAGATTGAGCAGATTTGTAGCGATCTGACCGGGCATGATGTGCTTGTTCAGTTCACACCACATTTAATCCCAATGGTGCGCGGGATTTTATCCACGGTTTATGCAACGTTGCGCGATCCAGGATTGGTGCGGGATGATTTGCTGACAATTTATGGGGCATTTTATCGATCGTCACCTTGGGTGAAGTTGTTGCCCAGTGGAACCTATCCGCAGACCAAATGGGCATGTGGAACGAATCTTTGCTATATCGGCATCGAAGTCGATCAGCGAACGGGCAGAGTAATTGTCATGTCTGCGATCGACAATTTAATGAAGGGACAGGCAGGGCAGGCAATTCAATGTCTCAACATCATGATGGGATGGGATGAAACTCTAGGATTGCCGAAGTACAGCTTTTATCCTTAATGCAGTGCTAGGTGAACTCTATCAATCAAGACATTATTCGGAAGTTGGATGATCTTTAAACAAGCGATCGTGTTGTGGATCATAAAGTCGCGATCGCGCGTTTAAATTCACGCCTTCAGACCCATAAGGAACAGTTGCAGCACTCAAGGCAGGACTAATCACATAAAGGGTTGTCCGAATTAGATTTTCCTGTTGGGTCACTTCTGCCATTTGAGCAAGGGGAACGACTCGAATTTTTTCATCTTCCCAACCTAAGCGAAAACAAATTGCAACCAGCGTTTCGGCTGAATAGTGTTGCAGAAGTTTGTGCTGAGCAGTTTCAACATGGCGCGCACTGAGATAGAGACAAAGCGTTGAGCGATGGGCTGCCAATGACGAAAGTTCTTCGGATTCTGGCACCTGAGTCCGTCCGCTAATGCGAGTCAGAATGATCGACTGCACTAAGCCTGGAACGGTAAATTCAACTCGCAACCGCGCAGCCGCTAACTGATAAACACTAATGCCTGGAATGACTTCAAACGGAATATCCGCATCAAATAGTGCCTGCATTTGTTCTTGGATAGCACTGTAAAGACAAGGATCGCCGGAATGAAGCCGGATCACCGATTTGTGCGATCGCACTCGATCAATCAGAATCGGCAAAATCTCTTCTAAAGTCTTATCTGCTGTCGGAATCACCTCAGCATCAGCCCGAATCCCCTCAAGAATTTGAAGAGGAACTAAGGAATCAGCGAATACGATCGTATCTGCCTGAGCTAAAAGTTTTTGCGCTTTTACCGTCAGTAAATCGGGATCGCCTGGTCCTGCACCGACAATATAAACTGCGGGAGAGAGAGGGATATCATCCATAGCAATTTTCACCGCGAAAAAGCAACGATCGCATTCTGTCCCCCGAATCCAAAACTAAAACACAGAACATTTTCTAATTTTGCGGTCTGAGCCGATCGCGCGATCGCTAACTCAAACTCTAATTCTCGCAAACCTACATTCGGTGGCACAATTTGCTCTTGCAAAGCCATCAAACAAAACGCCGCTCCCAAAGCACCCGATCCACCCAAAGTATGTCCGGTCGCTCCCTTCGTCGAACTGACCCAAACCGAATCGGAAAAACAGCGCTGAATTAACTGGGCTTCATTGCGATCGTTCAATTGGGTAGACGTTCCATGAGCGTGAATGTAGTCAATCTCTTGGGGTCGAAGTTGACTCCGCTCCAAACAGTGTTGAACCGCAGCGATCGCGGCTCGGCTCTCAGGTTCCGGCGCGCTGACATGATACCCATCCGCTGTCAGTCCAGCCCCCAAAATTCGTCCATAGATTTTGGCATTTCTTTGAGCGGCTAACTCCGCCGACTCCAAAATCAAAACTGCCCCACCTTCTCCTAATACTAAGCCTTGTCGATCTACATCGAACGGAAACGCTCCCTCTCTCGCTAAGGCTCCCATCCGTTCAAATCCAATCAGGGTCAGAGGAGTAATGGGTGCTTCGATCGCTCCACAAATGACACGATCGCACTGTCTACTGCGAATCAATTCCGCCGCGCGCGCGATCGCCCAAAGTCCAGTCGCACAGGCGGCCATCGGAGCCAACACAATCCCTTGAGAGCCGACCATCTGAGCCGTCGCGATCGCCGCCACATTGGGCAACGTATTCAACCAGTTTGACATCTCTCCTTGCCCTGCCGCTAACTTTTCCCACTGCATCTGGTTGCCACGACTTGACCCCAGCACAATCCCACAGTCAAACAAAGGTGATTCTAATCCTGCATCCTCGATCGCATCTGCTACAACCTGTCGCGTCAACGTTAAAATCTCACTCGGCTGTTGTTCAATCAATGCGATGGGTTTCGGCTCCACACACGAAAAAGGCTGGTAGAACTGAATGCCTGATCGCATTTCTACCAACCCTTTCCAACTCGACATTAGATTTCCCAACGCTGAGACTAAACCAATCCCAGTAACAACGACATTCATTGAGTAGTTCGCAAGGTTAAACGTGAAAAACGAAGTTGGGGAATGAAGAAACCACTCCCAACTCTTCATTTTCTCACTAGGGTGAAGTCGTCGGACTTGGAGAAGGACTTGCGCTTGGACTCGCCGCTGGACTCGCCGAACCTCCCTTTAAATTTTCTAATCCCTGAGTGACCTTCGCAGATTCAATACGATCGCCCTGTTGAATCTTATCCACCGTCTCCATTCCCTGGGTCACATATCCAAACACGGCATAATCGCCATCTAGGAATTGCAAATCTGCCAACGCGACATAGAACTGTGATGAAGCCGAATCCGGAGACTGCGATCGCGCCATCGCGACTGCTCCACGAGTATGTCTAAGTTTCGGTGGAACATTCACCCCAGCTTCTCTAAATGTACGGCTATAAATCGGCTCTTTTGCATCTCGGGGCGTAATTTCCAATGGAATGTCTCGCGGTTGCTGAGTTGCTGGATCAATAAATCCACCTGTTCCCAAACGATCGAGCGGTACATTCGGATTCTTACTTTGAGGATCGCCACCCTGCACTACAAACGGTTGAGGTTCCCGCACTACACGATGAAACACCAATCCGTCATAAACCTTGCGGTTTACCAAATCGACAAAGTTTCCGGCTGTAATCGGTGCACTGGTTCCATCTAATTCCATTGTGATGGGCGCACCTTTCACCGTCATCACCACGGTTGCTTTTCCTTCTAAGCGAGGCAGTGTCGTTGCCGTTGGCGAACTTGTTGCTGGTGTAGAAGGGCTTGGAGTAGGCGATCCGGTTGGAGCGGCAGAAGTTTCCGGTTGAGAATTACACCCAACTAAGGCAAACATTGTGATGACCAATAAACATACAAGCCAATTCTGGAGTTTTGTCTGCATTTCTAGATACCTATTCCAACAAAAAGCCAACTAACATCTTACGCACATTCGCGCAAATGAAGCATAAAAAAGCTTGTAGATTCCACACCCACAAGCTTTTCTATACATTCATCAGTTTCTATCAACAGAATTCATCATCTGTAAGCTGCGTCAACGTTTGCTACAGCATCGTAAATCCGCCCTTATAAACCTTCTAAGGGAACACTTAAAAACTTCGCCAATCCTGCTGCTTCGTTCTCTAATTCTGCTAGTGTCATCGGCTGTCCGACGCGAGTCAAAGGAATATCGCGCATTCCTTTCACTTTCAAGTACAGCGATCGTCGAGGATTGACCCCTTCTCTCAGCGTCACTTTCACTGCCTGAACATCCGAAGTCTTCAAATCAACTTCAACCTTACGATTTTTTCCAGGAAAACCCCAGCGAAAGATTTTGACTTCGCCTTTCTCTTTGTTAAATTCGTTGTAACCGCCGCCTAAATCCCAAGAAATCGTCAACCATAAATAGGTTGCCAACAATAATCCAGCCGTGCCATAAAAGCCCATCACGAGTCCTTGCGGCACGAAGACAAGCTGAGTCGGATCAGAAAACGGCAAAAAATTCGTTTTGGTATAGCTAGAAATTGAAGCTAGGAAGAATCCAGTCGCTCCTACTGAAACAACCGTTGCCCAAAAATAGTTACTGAACCGCCGCGCACCTAAGACTGGCTGCCTCAAAACAAGGCTTTCTGAAGATGATGTGGTTTGTGCCGCCATAGCGCTTTTACTACCTAAAAAACTTACAAAATCTCAAATTCATTGATCGCGTCAAACCGTATCCCAGCCCGATCTACAATCTTACAGACAATCTTAATTAGTATACCGCCTGCAACACTTCGTTAAGTACAAGTAAACATAAGTATAGTTACTCATTGACAATCGAGCGTTCTCATAAAGCGATTCAAAGACTGAAATGCTGAAAAGCCTGATTTGTTTAGCGATCGCAAAAAAGTACAAAAAAATTATGCTGAGATTCGACGTGTCGGTTTGTAAATTTTCTAATTTCTCTTATTATATATAGGCATATAAACTCGTTCACTCTAGACAGCCAGCAGTTTTTATTAAGCTAGAGGATTTTGATTCATGACCATCGCAGTAGGTCGCGCGCCGCAGAGAGGAGTCTTTGACGCTCTCGATG
>VFQU01001669.1_pt1 | contig 12306 bp, 9 predicted proteins | sample 3512311 | NCBI WGS metagenome assembly VFQU01 (sample SAMN10412377, study PRJNA504923) | tailings metagenome | isolation source: Relicate 3 Philex TSF3 active mining site | place: Philippines: Tuba, Benguet | collected 2017-08-29 | reverse complement strand
TCTTCGTGCGCAAGGTCCGCCAGAAGCTCGCCGCCGCCCGGCCGGACATGACCTACGTGCAGACCCACTACGGCGTCGGCTACCGCTTCGAGGCGGTCCCCGTGGGCGAGGGCGCCCCCGCCGACTGACGCCGCGCGGGCCTGCTTGAAGGGGCCCGGTGCCGCGGCTACCCTTCCGAGGCTCGAATCCCGGGGGGATGCCCGAGCGGTCAAAGGGAGCGGTCTGTAAAACCGCCGGCTACGCCTACGGAGGTTCGAACCCTCCTCCCCCCACTGCCGTGTCCGCCGCCGTCCCGGCGCGGACCGCCGTCACGCGGGGGCGGCGCCCAGCTCGGTGCGCGCCGCCGCGGCCAGGGCGTCGCGCGCGACGCCCATCCCCTCGAGGGCCCGGGCGGCGGTGCCGTGCTCCATGCCCGCCACCGCCAGCAGGACGTGGGCGCCGCGGAGCCGCGAGGGACGCTCGGAGCGGGCGAGGCGGACGGCCTCCTGGAACGCCGCGCGGCAGGAGGCGTCGGTGCGCAGCGGCCCGGAGCGCACCGGCTCGGGGGGGACCGGCGGGACCGGCGCCGCCGCGACGGAGATCCCGACGGCCCGGAGCGCCGCGGCGTGCTGGGCGGCGATCGCGTCGGCGAACGCGTCGGGGTCGGCGCCGACCCGGGCGAACGCGGCCCGCGCGGTGCCGTCGGGCAGCTCCAGCGCGGAGAGGACGAGGTGCTCGGCCCCCGGCAGGTCGTCGCCGAGCCGCCGCGCCTGGGCCTCGGCGCCCGTCAGGAGCCGGTCGATGGTGCGCACCTCGCGCACGGGGTTGGGCAGCCTCACGTCGTCCTCCGTCCTCGTCACCGGTGCCGGCGGGCGTGGCGCTTGTGGGCCGCCTGGCGCGTCACGCCGAGCGCCTCCGCGACCTGCGCCCACGACCACCCCTGGGCGACGGCGCGTTCGACCGCCGCGAACTCGAGCCGGTCGGCCGTCCGCCGCAGCGCGACCACGGCCGCGAGCGCGGCGGCGGGGTCGTCGGGCGACGGGAGCGGGATCGGCGGCTCGGACATGCGTCAACCGTAGTTGACGATCTCACGGTGTGTCAACCGAGGTTGACACCGCTGCGGGCTGACCCGGGTCGCGGGCTCCGCTAGAGTCCCCCGGGCACGCGGCGGCGCCGCGGCGACCCCGCCCAGTTAGCTCAGCTGGTAGAGCACTTCCATGGTAAGGAAGGGGTCAGCGGTTCGAATCCGCTACTGGGCTCTCCCTCTCCCCCCGTCGACGGGGAACCCGGCCCGGGATAGGGTCGGCCGCAGATGCCGGGGCACGAGCACGAGGAGCTCACCGAGCGCACGCCGCAGGGGCCCGCCGCCCCGGGCGGCGGGTCGCCGGCGCCCCTGCTCGGCATCGTGTCGGCGGTCGGCAACCGCTCACTCGCCCGCGCCGTCGCCGGGGGCCTGGTCCCGCCGGCGATGGTCGTCCCCGGCGGGCGGCTCGTCGTCGCCCGGGCGCCCACCGTGACCCCCGCGCCCGCGGCGGTCGCCCGCGACGACCGCGAGCTGACGGAGAACGACAAGACCCGCCTGCGGACCCTCGTCGTCGGCCGCCTCAACGCCGCGGTGCCGCAGCTGCAGGACCCCAAGAAGGCGGACCTCCCCCGCATCGCACGGCACCTGAAGCCGGTGGAGGGTGTCCTCAACAGCTTCGCGGCGGGGGGTGAGGCGCAGGCGACGCTGGCCTCCGTCGCCGACGAGGTCCGCGCCCACAGCCTCGCGATCGCGTCGTCGGCGGGCACCGTGAAGGCCGCGGTCGGTCGCGCGCGGAACCGGTGGCAGGCCGCCCAGCGGGCGCTCGGCGCCGCCCGGAGCCAGATCCAGGGCGAGTTGGTGCGCCGCCAGCGCCAGGACGCGAAGGCGAAGGCCGGTGAACCCCCGGCGGAGGACGACCGCGAGCAGCTGATCCAGGACGCCTCCCACCTGAAGGCCGTCCAGGCCCAGGCGGGCAACGCCGTCACGGACCTCGCGGAGGCGCCCCGCAACGAGGAGGGCCTCGGCGCGATGCTCGAGCTCAACATCGCGGTGGCGGACGAGATGGACGCGATGGGCACCCTCGCCTTCGCGCCCGCCCAGACGGAGCTCGACCGCGCGAAGCAGGCGTTCAGGGACGGCGTCTCGGCGCTCGCGCCGTTCGCGATGCCCCGCACGGACTTCCTGCGGGAGATGCGCCAGGGACTGCAACGCGCCGTGAACCAGATCGCCGCGCTCGTCGGCGACGCCGAGGGCGAGGTCGAGGCCGACCCCGACACGGAGCCCGCGCCGGCGCCGCCGCCGGACGACCCCGGTCCGGCGCCCTCGCCGAACCCCCTCCCGCCGCCTCCCCCGCCGCCTCCCGGGACCACCCCGTGATCGCGGGGCGCCGGACCGGCTAGGATGTCCGCCGCGCCATCGCGGCGGAGTAGCTCAGCTGGTTAGAGCAGCGGAATCATAATCCGCGTGTCGGGGGTTCGAGTCCCTCCTCCGCTACCTGCCGGACCCGCCGGGCCGCGTCCGGCTCCCCCGCGGGGGAGCCCCGCCCGGGGGCCGGTTAGCATCGGGGGCGGCAGCCGCGGCGGACCGCCGCGACGCCGCCACCCCGACCCCGGTGACAGCCGCACCAGCCCGACACCTGCTGAGGTCCTCGGCGTCCCCGCGGCCGCCGGACCGCCCGCCGCGCGACCGGCCGCCACGCGCGGCGGGGTCCGCGCCCCGCGGCCGGGGCACGGCCGGCGGCGGACCACCACGGGGGACGCCCTGGACCCCGCTGGCGATGAGGATCCCCGACCTCGTCGTCCTGCTGCTCATACTCGTCTCGCTCGGCGCGCTCGCGGTCATCTCGCTCACGCTCGCCGACGTGCTCTGGGGCTGGGGGATCCTGCTCTTCTACACGCTCCCCGCGCTCGCGGTCCTCGCCTGGGCGTGGCGCGAGTCGTCGCCCGCGACGTGGCGCAGCACCTGGCGCCGGGTCACCGGCCGCGGCCCGCCGCCCGCCGCGCCACCCCCACGCCCCGTCCCCACGGAGGGCGCGCCCGCCGTCCTCAGCGGCACGATCCACGCCTGGCTCCTGCTGATGCGCGCCGGCCTCGCCGCCTGGCGCTCGCCGCGAGGGCGCATCGTGGTGAACGTCGGGTTCGGGCTCACCGCCGTCGGGACCTCCGTCCTCCTCGTCCGGCACTTCGCCACCGTCGGGTGGCCGCTCGCCGGAGCCGACCTGCCCCTCGTCGGCGCCGCCGGCGGCCTCCTCCTCGGCACCCACGTCCTCAAGGCCATCGGCTGGAGGCAGCTCTTCCGCCGCCACGAGCGGCCGCGGTCGCTCATGCTCGCGACGTCCAGCGGCGCCGCGTCCCTCGCCGGCGTCGCGCTCCCCGGCCGCTTCGAGGACGTCGTCCGCGTCACCGTCGTCCGGCGCCTCCCCGGCCGGCGCCCCGGCGTCGGCACCATCGTGCTCACGCTCTTCCTGCTCGGGCTCCTCGACGCCGCGGCGCTCGCGCCGTTCGCCGCCGCGACCGCCGCCACGTCGGACTCCGCCACGGGCGTGCGGATCGTCCTCGTCGTCGTCGCGTCGGCGGGGGTCGGCGCCGCCCTGCTCTTCGCCACCCTCACCCGCATGGTGGCCGGCGGGGCGCCGGCCCACCACCGGCTCACGCGCTGGCTCCGCCACCACGCGCCCGCCTCGGCGCGCGACGCGTGGCGTGCCGCGGTCATCGTCGCGACCGGCGTGCTCGTGCGGCTGCTCGCGCTCGTCGTCCTCCTCGCCGCCCTCGGCGTCGGCACCTCCATCGCGCTGGCCGTGACGTTCCTCGTGGGGGGAGCCGTCTCCGCGGTCCTGCCGATCGGCCCGACGGGCGCGGCGACGCAGGCCGGGGGCGGCGCCGCGGCGCTCGCCGCCAGCGGCATCGGCACCGACCAGGCCGTCGCGTTCGCGATCGTCGCCCAGGGGCTGTCCGTCCTCGCCGGCGGCGCGATCGTCCTGTTCGCCATCGCCCTCCACCTCGGCCGGAGGCTGCGGACCACGCCGGTGGCCTAGCGGACGGGACGCCCCCCTTCACACGGCGGCCCGCCACCACGTACCGTCGCCGTGTCCCGGCCGACGGCGCCGGATCCGGACCGACCGAGGGAGCCGAGATGGCGAAGGGTGGCGGGTACTCCAGCGTGTGGGGGGGCTGGGTCGTGTTCGCGTCGATCATGTTGATGCTGATCGGCGTGCTCACGGCGATGCAGGGGCTTGCCGCGCTCCTCGACGACGAGTACTACCTCGTCGCCGAACGCGAGCTGCTGGTCCTCGACTTCACCGCGTGGGGCTGGATCATGCTGATCATCGGCTCCGCGATGGCCCTCACCGGCGCCGGCCTCTTCCGCGGCAGCCCGTGGGCGCGGTGGGCGGCCCTCGCCGTCGTCGGCGTCAACGCCATCGCCCAGGTCGCGTTCCTCTCCGCGTTCCCCGTCTGGACCGTGCTCGTCGTCGCCCTCGACGTCGTCGTGATCTTCGCCCTCACCGCGCGCTGGGACGAGGCGATGCGGGACCTCGAGATGCGGTAGCGCCGACCCGCTACGGCCCGGCGTGCGACGACGGCGCGCCGGGCTCCACGGCCTCGACGTCGTAGCGGGCGAAGACCCGACGGAACGCCTCCGGGTCGGGCGGCCCGTCCGGCGGCATCGCGGCGGCGAGGTCGCGGAGGTAGCCCTCCCAGCCGCCGGGGGAGTTCAGGTTCAGCACCCGCACCGGCGCGTCACCCGGGTTCGAGAACGTGTGGGGGACGCCCGGCGGCACCAGCGCGTACCCGCCGGGCGGCAGGTCCGCCTCGTGGCCGCCCGCGACGACGCGCAGGGTGCCCTCCAGCACGAAGAACGAGTCGGTCATGTGCCGGTGCAGATGCAGCGGCGGCCCCGGGAAGCCCGCGGCGATCGTCACCTCCGACATCGAGAAGGCGCCACCGGTCGACGCGGCGACCGCCTTCATCACGCTCGCGGCGCCGCCCACCGCGATGCGCTCGCCCTCCCCGGGCATCAGGATCACGGGGGCGTCCGGCACGGTGCGGGCTCCTGGGGACGGGGACGGGTGCGCGAGCGTCTCAGGCCGCCACCCGGCCGGTCAACGCGGCGGGGGCGCGCGACCGGTCCGCCCCCTAGCCTGCCTGGCATGGCCGCGCCGCTGCTCGACTCCTTCGGCCCCGAGGTGCCGCGCCGCATCGCCACGATGGTCGCCGCCGTCGACCCGGTGTTCGACGCGGAGGCGTTCACCGCGGCGGCGCTCGACGGCCACGAGCCCCTCGCCCTCATGGACCGCGGACGCCACTGGGGCGCCGCGCTCCGCGCGCACCTGCCCACCGACGACGCCGACGCCCTCGCGGTGCTGACCGCGTCGCTCGGTCCGGTGCGCCGCCCCGACGCACCCGGCGAGGGGATGGCGGCGTTCCTCTACCTGCCGCACTCGTTCGTCATCGGCGACCACGGCCTCGGCTGCTTCGAGGGCGCGATGGACGCCCAGCACGCCCTCACGCAGCGCTTCACCGCCGAGTTCTGCATCCGCCCGTTCCTCGAGCGCCACCGCGACGCGACCCTCCGCCGGCTCGCGGAGTGGGTCACCGACCCGAGCGCCCACGTGCGGCGCCTCGTCAGCGAGGGCACCCGGCCCCGGTTGCCGTGGGCGTCACGGCTCCGCGACTTCCAGCGCGACCCCGCGCCGGTGCTCGACCTGATCGTCCGCCTCCGCGACGACCCCAGCCCCTACGTGCGCCGGTCCGTCGCCAACAACCTCAACGACATCGGCAAGGACCACCCCGACGTCCTCGTCGCGACCGCCCGGGAGTGGGTGGACGGCGCCCCCCCGGAGCGGCGGCGGCTGCTGCGCCACGCCCTCCGCGGACGGATCGCGGCCGGCGACCCCGACGCGCTCGCCGTGCTCGGCCACGCGCCCGACGCGCCCTGCCATGCGCGCATCACGTCCATCGAGCCGGCCGCGCCACGCATCGGCGACTCCCTGCGCGTCGTGGTGGAGGTCGCCAACCCCGGCGACGCCCCCGCCGACTACGCCCTCCGGCTCCGCGTGCGGTTCGCCCGGCCCGCCGGCCGGACCGGCGTCCGTGTGTTCACCCTCGGGGAGCGGACCGTCCCGCCCGGCGGGACCGTCGAGGTCGCCACCCGCGTCTCGCTCCGCCAGCACACCACCCGCACCCACCACCCCGGCGCCCATGGGCTCGAGGTCCTCGTCAACGGCACCGTGCGCGCCGAGGGGGGATTCGACCTGCTGCCCTAGGCGGCGTCCTGGATGCGGTACCAGAGGACCCCGGCGCCATCGACCTTCAACCGCAGGCGCCGCCGCCGGGCCAGGGTCCGCAGGGCCCGGTCGATCGCGGCCTGGGGGGCGCGGACGCCGAAGTGGCGCTCCAGGTCCATGCCGAGGTGCCGTGCCGCCGACCACCCCGACCGGTCCGGCCGGATCCGCCGCGCCATGCAGTCCTCGAGGATCGCGATGAGGCGCCCCGGCTGGCTCAGGGTGAACGCCGTCTCGATCGCCTCGCGTCCCGCCGCCGTGCCCATCTCCACCCCCCTCGATCGGCCTCTCTATGAGGTTTGTCGGCCGGGGGTGTGGTGACTATTACGGAGTCGCTCAGGTCAGGAAACCGGGGGGTCGATCGCCCCCGCGCGCACGGTCCTCGTCGCGGAGCCACGTCCGGAGGGGGTCGATCGGCATCGCCCGGGCCCACAACCACCCCTGCCCGAGGCCGCAGCGCACCTCCCGCACCAGCGCCAGCTGCTCGTCGCTCTCGACGCCCTCCGCGACGACCCCGAGCCCCAGTCCCCGCGCCAGCTCGACGATGGCGCGCAGGAACGACGCCGCCTCCGGCGACCCGGCGTCGGCCAGGAACACCCGGTCGATCTTCAGCAGGTCCACCGGGAGCCGCCGGAGCTGGCCGAGCGACGAGTACCCGGAGCCGAAGTCGTCGACCGCCACCCGCACGCCGATGCGGCGCAGGGCCCGCAGCAGCGAGATGCCCGCCGGCGTGTCCCCCGCGATCGCCGTCTCGGTGATCTCCAGGACCAGGGCCTCCGGCGGGACGCCCGCCTGACGGAGCGCGCTGCGCACCTGGTCGGCGAGCTCGTGGTGGCGCAGCTGGCGTGGGGACAGGTTCACCGTCACCGACAGGTCGGACCGCGCCCCCGGCTCGGCGCGCAGGACCGCGAGGTCGGCGCACGCGCGGCGCAGCACCCACGCCCCGATCTGCTCGATCAGGCCGGACTGCTCCGCGAGGGGCACGAAGTCGGCGGGGCCGAGCACCCCGAGCTCCGGGTGGCGCCAGCGCGCGAGGGCCTCGACGGCGACGACCTCGCCGGTGGTCACGTCGAGGATCGGCTGGTAGTGGAGCTCGATCTCCTCCTGCTCGAGGGCCCGGCGGAGGCTGGTGCCGAGCTCGAGGCGGGCGACCGCCGCGCTCCGCATCTCCGGCACGAAGATCTCGAACGCGCGCTTGCCGCGGGCCTTCGCCGCGTACATCGCGGCGTCGGCGTCGCGCAGCAGGGCGTCGGCGCCGGCGTCGATGCCCGCCGACGACGCGATGCCGATCGTCGCCGAGACGAACACCTCGCGGTCGTCGAGCAGGAACGGCTCCCGGAACGCGTCGATCACGCGCGACGCCACGCGGGCGGCGGTCGCCGCGTCGGCGTCCTCCAGCAGCACCGCGAACTCGTCGCCGCCGAGACGCGCGGGCGTGTCGGCGGGGCGCAGCACCCGCCGCACGCGGTCCGCGGCATCGGTCAGCAGCCGGTCGCCCGCCGCGTGGCCGAGGCTGTCGTTGACGTTCTTGAAGTCGTCGAGGTCGAGCAGCAGGACGCTCACCGGGTTGCCGCTGCGCGCCGCGCGCTTCAGGGCGAGGTCGATGCGGTCGCGCACCAGGGCCCGGTTCGGCAGCCCCGTCAACGGGTCGTGGAACGCCTGGTGCTCGAGCTGGGCGGTGGTCGCCGCGTTCTCGAGCGCCGCCCCCGCGAGGGCGGCGACGTACTCGGCGAGGCGCACCTCCTCCGGTCCGAAGAGGCCGGCGACGCCGTCGTGCCGGACGCTCAGCTCGGCGGCGGGGCTGCCGTCCGCGAGGATCGTGACCCGCAGGCGCGACCCGCCGCCGGGGGGCGTGTCCACCTGCGGGACGCGGGTCGACAGCCGGCGCTCCAGCGCCGTCGCCTCCTCCGGGTCGTCCTCCGCCGCGGCGCGCAGCGCGGCGACGTCGGTGACGGCGACCCGCTCGGGACGCAGCAGCGCGGAGGCCGCCTCGCGCACGGCGTCGTAGACGGCGCCGGCGTCGAGCGCCGACGCGATCCGCCGGCCGTTCGAGAGCACGGCGTCGAAGCGGTCCGCCAGCGACAACGCCGCCGGGGCGCGCGGGTCGAGGGCGCTCTCGCCGAGCAGCCCGCGCAGCGCGTCCTCGGCGCGGCGCATGTCGTCCTGGGCGTCCTCCCGGCCGTGCTCCAGCGCGAGGCGGGCCTGGGCCCGGCGGGTCAGCGCCAGCTCGTACGCGGCGCCCTGGCGCTCCGCCTCGGCGGCGCTCCGCTCCAGGAGCCCCTCGGCGCGCGCCCCGGAGCCCGTGAGCGCGAGGATCAGCGCCTGCTCGCGCAGCGCGTGCGGGAGGTTGTTGCGGTAGGCGCGCGCCCACCACATCGCGCGGCGCGCGGCCCGGCGGGCACGGCGCGCCACCACCAGCCGGCGCGACCGCGACAGGGCCGGCGCCTCCTCCAGCCGCATCCGGAGCGCCGTCGCCAGCCACGCCGCGACCGGGGCGACGTACTCCTGCCGGAAGCCCCGCCGCTCGATCGTCCGGAGCTGGCCGTGGAGCATCCGGGCGGCGGGACCCGGCCGGCCGGCGCGCATCAGGCGGATCGCCTCCGCCATCACCAGCTCCGCGCGGGTGTGGATGTCGTCCTCGCCGCGGGCGAGCTCGGCGGCGATCAGCGCCGCGGGCACGGCCCCGCGGGTCGCCTTCGCCCAGATCCCGAGGGAGATGCCCGCCGCCTGCGCGTCGCCGATCTCGCGGCCCTGGCGGTGGACCTCCTGCGCGCGACGGGCGGCCTCGGGCAGGTTGCCGAGGCGGTAGTCGCACATCGCGACGTGCCAGCTCGCGGTGTTCATCTCCCACCGGTCGCCGGTGCGCTCCAGCAGCCGGACGGCCTCCTCGCAGCGCTCGATGCACTCCCGGTAGCGGGACGCCCCGTAGAGCGCCACGCCGAAGAAGTGCAGCGACTGCCCCTGGCCCCAGACGTCGCCCATCTCCCGGCGCATGGCGAGGCTCCGCTCGGCGTAGCGGATCGCCCGGCCGAACCACGGCAGCACGGTCATCACCGGCGCGTGCTCCGAGTAGGCCTGCGCCAGCTCCGGCGTCGGGCCGTACCGCTCCGCGAGGTTCATGCCCCGCAGGTGCGCCCAGAGCGTCGGCACGGCCCCGCGCCCGAACCAGTAGGGGTAGGCGACGCGGCTGTAGAGCCGGATCGCGAGCATCTCGGGCGCGTCGGGGTCGGGGACGGGGCGCCGGCCGAGCCGCACCGGCGCCACGGTGTGCACGGCCTGCACCGCCACCTCGCGCAGGGCCCGCAGCGCGAGCGCCGGCGTGGAGCCCGGGACGTGGTGGCCGAGGAGGCGCAGCGCGCGCTCGTAGGCCGCGCACGCGGTCTCGATGTCCCCCCGCTTGAACGCGAGCTCCCCGAGCCGCCCGTCGATCGCGGCGCGCGAGGGCGCGTCACCCGCCATGTCCCGCGCGCGCTCCAGGTGCGCCTGGGCCTCCTCGTACCGGCCGGCGAGCATCAGCACCTCGCCGAGGCCGCCTGCGATGACGCGGCGCGCGTCCTCGTCGAGCGCGTCGCCCGCCGCCTCCGCGATGCGGTAGTGGCGCTCCGCCGCGCCGAGGGCGTGGCGCTCGCGCGCGACGGCGGCGGCCCGCAGGGCGTGCGGCAACGCCCGCCGGTGCTCCCCGCCCGCGGAGTAGTGGTAGGCGAGCTCGAACGACATGCCGTCGTCGCGGCCCTCGATGAGGCGGGCGGCGGCGCGGTGCAACGCGGCGACCTCGTGGTCGGGCGCGCGGGTCAGGAGCGCCTCCCGCAGCTTGTCGTGGACGAACGTGACCCGTTCGTCGGCGGGGGCGGCCCAGACGATGTGGCGGCGCCGGGCCTCGGCGAGCGCCTCGACGGCGTCCCCCGGGTCCTGGTCCGCGAGCTCGGCGGCGAGCAGCGGGTCGAAGTCCTTGCCGAGCACGGCGCCGGCGGTGAGCAGGCCGAGCGTCGGCGGCGGCAGCAGGTCCATGCGCCGCACCAGCAGGTCGGCGGCCTCGCTCGACGAGCTGACGTCCTCCAGCGCCCCGGCGGCGATCCGCCAGCCCTCGCTGTGCCGCTCGATCGCGGCGCTCTCCACGAGGCCGCGCAGCGCGGCCGTCGCCATGAACGGGTTGCCGCCGGAGAGGCGCCCGATCGCGGCGAGGGCCGCCGGGGGCAGGGCGCCCGCCATCGTCGTCGCGAGGCTGCCGATCTCCTCGCGGCCGAGGGGGGCGAGGACCAGGTGGTCGCGGGGACCGATCGCGCGGAGCGCGTGCTCGGGCCCGACCTCCTCGGTGCGGAACGCGGCGACCACCAGCACGGGGGCGGGGTCGTCCTCGCGGCCGCGGTGCCACTCGACGAGCAGCCGCAGCGACAGGTCGTCGGCCCACTGGGCGTCGTCGAGGATCACGATCGCCGGCCGGTCCGGCGACCCGACCGCGTCGAGCAGGCCCGACATCGCCCGCAGGCTGCGGGCCTCGGCGTGCTGCTCGGGCCCGAGGCCGTGGTCGTCGAGCGCGCCGACGAGCGGCGAGAGCTGGGGCATCGCCGCGCGCGCGGCCCGGGCGTCGTCGCCGAGGCGCTCCCGCAGGACGGCGCTCAGCTCCGGCTCCCCCCCGGCGGCGCGCACGACCTCGCGCACCACCCCGTCGATGAGCTGGAAGGGCCGGGCCGCGGCCTGGTCGACGCCGCCGCCGCGCAGCACCCACGCCCCGGTCTCGGCGCCGTGGCGCGCGAGCTCGTCGAGCAGGCGGGTCTTGCCGCCGCCGGACGGGGCCTCGAGCAGCACCAGGCCGCCGCGGCCCTCGCGGGCGTCCTCGACGTGCGCGCGCAGCGCACCGAGCTCGATGCGGCGGCCGACGAAGGCGGGCTCGGTGAGCGTGCTGCGCGTGTCGTGGGCGCCGACGACGACCTCCGGGTCCTCCTCACCGCGTGCCAGCCCGCGGGCGATCGCCGCCAGGTCCGCCGCGGCGGCGCGTGCCGACTGGTAGCGGTCGCGCGGGTCGCGCCGCAGCAGCCGGGCGAGCACCTCCTCCAGGCCGCGCGGCGCGTGCGGGACGAGGGTCCGCAGCGACGGGGGCGTCGCCGTCAGGGTCTCGCGCAGCAGCGCCGCCGCCGTCGCCGCCGTGAACGGCGGGCGCCCCGCCACGAGCGTGTAGACCAGGGCCCCCGCGGAGTAGATGTCGGAGCGCTCGTCCACGCCGCCCGGCAGCACCCCGGACGCCTCGGGGGCGAGGTGCTCGACCTCCTCGGCGGGGACGTCGGCGATCGGCCCGAGCAGCGCCGCGTCGGGCGCGAGGCCCGCGGCGGTGAGCACGGCGCGCATCGCGTCGCCCTCGCCGCACAGGGTGACCGCGGAGGTGGTGACGTCGCGGTGCAGCACCCCGCGCAGGTGCAGCTCGGCGAGGGCGGTGAGCACGTCGGCCCCGATGCCGAGGGCCTCGGGCAGCGGCAGCCGCTCCCCGCGGCGCTCACGGAGGCCCCGGCCCGGCGGGAGTGCGGTGACGAGGTGGATCGCGCCGGCCTCGCGGCCGACCCCGAGGACGGGGGCGATCGTGGCGGGGGGCGTGGCGCCGACGGCCGTGCGGGCGTGCTCGAGCCGCATCACCGTGCCCGGCGAGACGGCGTGCTCGGGGGCGCTCTCGATGACGACGGGGGCGCCGGTCCGGAGGTCGGTCCCGGCCGCGTGGGTGCGCCCGGCGACGGCCCGAAGCACCGCGTCGACCCGGAAGCGCCCGTCGAGGACGCTGGCGTCCGGTGGCGGTGTCGTCACAGGGATGAATAAACCCGATCGGGGCCAGTCTGAAAAGTCACGCGGGGGAGGATCGGCACATCCGGCGTGGAACCGGAGGGCATGGCCGCGATCCGCATCACCTCCGGGCCCCTGCGCGGGGTCGAGCTCGAGACCGGCGTGCAGGGACGCGTGCGCCGCATGCGCCTCCTCGCCCGCGCGTGGCGCCGCCGCTCGGCGACGCCGCCCATCACCCGCCTCGAGGTCCCGCCCC
>VFQU01001667.1_pt1 | contig 12330 bp, 15 predicted proteins | sample 3512311 | NCBI WGS metagenome assembly VFQU01 (sample SAMN10412377, study PRJNA504923) | tailings metagenome | isolation source: Relicate 3 Philex TSF3 active mining site | place: Philippines: Tuba, Benguet | collected 2017-08-29 | reverse complement strand
CAGTGTGATCTTTGCCGGCCCGTCCGAACGCCTCACCCTTTCACATTCGGCCGAAGACCGCATGATCTTTGCGCGGGGCGCGGTAAAAGCAGCCGAATGGTTGCAAGGCAAGCCTGCCGGGCGTTACACCATGAATGATGTGCTCGGGCTGTAACGCATCGCCGCACGCGCCTCTCGCCTGATGCCTCAACCACCCCAGCAGGAGCCATCCTTTTGCCCGACGCCCTGACACCCGCTCAAGCCGCCGCACGCCTCGTTGACACGCTCGGCCCCGAAGTTCTCGCACGGGCTGATGCCTATACCACCGGCAACCACTGGCTGTTGCTGTGGGGTGCCGTGGTATCGGTGCTGGTGGCCCTTGTCATGGTGCGCCTGCGGCTGCTCGACCGGATAGCGGCGCGGTTTGCACGGCCGCAGAGCTTCCTTGCGACCTTCACCCTCGCCGCCGCCTTCCTTGCGATTTCGACCGTGATTGCCCTGCCCTGGACGCTCTACACCGATTGGCACCGCGAGCGCAGCTACGGCCTTTCCAGCCAGCCGCTCGGCGATTTCCTTGGCCAGTTGGCCTTGGGCGAGGGGATCGGCATGGTGCTGGGCGGGCTGTTTCTTGCCGGGATCTATGCGCTTATCCGCCGCACCGGGCAGCGCTGGTGGCTGTGGAGCAGCGCCTTTGCCGCCGTGCTGACCCCGCTTGCACTGCTGGCGGGGCCGAGCCTGATTGAACCCCTGTTCAATGATTACCGCCCGGTGCCGCCGGGCGAGGTGCGCAGCGCGCTCGAACAGATTGCCGATGATGTCGGCATCCCCAAGGATCGCATTTTTCTTTATGACGGATCGCGCCAGTCCGACCGCTTTACCGCCAATGTCTCGGGGATTGGCCCTGCTGCCCGCATCGCGATTTCCGACGTGGCCATGAAAGAAGCCAGCCTTGCCGAGGTGCGCGCGGTGACGGGGCACGAGGCGGGCCATTACAAGCTTGGCCATGTGTGGCGCTATGTCATCATCTTCCCGCTGCTGGCGCTGGCGTTCTTCTTCCTGCTGGATCGCCTGTTCGTTCCCACGGCGCGGGCGCTGGGCAGCAACGCGCGGCTGGACGAGGCGCGCGGCCTGCCGGTTTTCGCGGTGGTGGGATCGGTGCTCGGCTTGCTGGTTACCCCGCTCACCAATACGCTCACGCGAATCGGCGAGACCGAGGCGGATCGCTATTCGCTCCAGACGGTCAACGAGCCTGACGCGCTCGCCACCGCGCTGGTGAAGACTGCGGAATACCGCTACCCGCGTCCCTCGCCGCTGGAGGAAGCGCTGTTCTACACGCACCCTTCGGTGGAACGCCGCGCGCTGATGGCGATGGAATGGAAGCAGGCGCATCCCCCGCAAGGCCCCGGCGCACCATGAACAAGGCCCAGATCTTCGAGTTTTTCCGGCGGCTGGCCGAGGATAATCCCTCGCCCCAGACCGAGCTGGAATATGGCAATGCCTATCAATTGCTGGTGGCCGTGGCGCTTTCCGCGCAGGCAACCGATGTGGGCGTGAACAAGGCGACCCGCGGCCTGTTTGCCAAGGTCAAGACGCCGCAGGAGATGCTCGACCTTGGCGAGGCAGGGCTCAAGGAGCATATCAAGACTATCGGCCTGTTCAATTCCAAGGCCAAGAACGTGATCGCGCTGTCGCAGATCCTTGTCGATGAACACGGCGGCGCAGTGCCCGACACGCGCGAGGCGCTCATCAGGCTGCCAGGCGTCGGGCGCAAGACCGCGAATGTGGTGCTCAATTGCTGGTTCGGGCAGGAGACCTTTGCGGTAGATACGCACATCTTCCGGCTCGGCAACCGCACCGGCATGGCCAAGGGCAAGACGCCCGAATCTGTCGAAGCCAAGCTCGAAAAGCGCGTCCCTCAGCCGTTCCGGCGCGATTCGCACCACTGGATGATCCTGCACGGGCGCTATGTCTGCAAGGCAAGGGCACCGGAATGCTGGCGCTGCAAGGTGGCCGATCTGTGCAGTTTCCGCAAGAAAGTACTCGAAGCGCCCAAAGCCCGCATAGAGGCAGCGGATTAAGCGCCCGTTCAAGCGCGGCTGTCATCATTGCGTCCCTGTCAGGAGACTTCACCCATGACCGCCCGCCCCGCGATACTTGCCGCCCTGCCGCTCGCTCTTGCGCTGGCCGGATGCGCCGCCAGCCAGCAGGATGCGCCCGATCGCAATGCCCGCGTGCCTGCCGCCAAGGTTGTGGGCGAAGCGCAAAGCTGCATCATGCGCAGCCAGGTGCAGCAATCGCGGGTGCGCAGCGATACGGTGATCGATTTCGAGATGCGCGGGGGCAAGGTTTACCGCGTCACCATGCCGACCCGGTGCCCCGGCCTCGCCTTCGAACGCGCCTTCGCCTTTGCCACGTCAATCGATCAGATGTGCGGGGCTGACATCATCTATGTCCTGATGAATGTCGGCGGCGTGCCGCAGCGGGGAGCAGGCTGCGGGCTCGCCCCGTTTGTGCCCATCGAATACGAAAAGCAGGCCAAGTCCGCGGGCTGATCACCCCCGCCTTTCGTCGAAATTGCTGGGATCGAGTTCCAGCCCCGCGCGGCCATCGGCGGCGGTGTGGGCAGGCGCGTGAGGCAATTCGACGAAATCGGGCTCTTCCACCTCGATCATCCCTTCCCACTTGGTGATGACAGCCGTCGCCACCGCATTGCCGACCACATTGGTGGCGGTGCGGCCCATGTCGAGGAACTGATCGATCGCAAGGATGATCGCCACGCCCTCAACGGGCAGGCCGAACATCGCAAGCGTGCCGGTAATCACCACGAGGCTCGCACGCGGGACGGCGGCGATCCCCTTGGATGAGATCATCAGCGTCAGGAGGATCATGATCTGGGTCGTGATGGTCAGATCCATGCCATAGGCCTGCGCGATGAAGATCGTCGCAAAGCTCATATACATCATCGAGCCATCGAGATTGAAGCTGTAGCCCAAGGGCAGCATGAAGCCCGAAATGCGGCGCGGCACGCCAAAGCGATCGAGCTGTTCGAACAACTTGGGCAGCGCGGCTTCGGATGACGCGGTCGAAAAGGCGATCATCAGCGGCTGGCGGATGTAGCGGATCAGCACCCAGATGCGCGCGCCCAGAAACACCGCGCCCGCGCCCAGCAGGATGATCCACAAGAGCACCAGCGAGAAATAGAATTCCGCCAGCAATTCGAGATAGGTGCCAAGGATCGCAAGGCCGCTGGCCGATACCACATTGGCGAGCGCACCGAACACCGCGACGGGCGCGTAGCGCATCACATAGCCAGTGACTTGCAGCATCATTTCAGCGAGCGCATCGGCGCCCTTGACGAGCGCCGTCCCGCGCTCGCCGATGGCGGAGAGGGCAACGCCTGCAAAGATCGAGAACACGAGGATTTGCAGGATGTTGTTGGTCGCCAGCGCCTCGACCGCGTTCTTGGGAAAGATCGAAAGGACGAACTCGGTCGCCTTCAATTCCTTGACCTCGCCCACGGCCGCAGCAGCCTCTGCCACATCGGGGATCGGCGCGCCGACACCCGGCTCGAACAGATTGACCATCACCAGGCCCAGCCCGATCGAGATCAGGCTGGCGGTGATGAACCAGGTTAGAGCACGCACGCCGATCCGCCCCAGCGCCGCGCTGTCACCCATATGGGCAATGCCGACAACGATGGTGGAAAGCACCAGCGGCGCCACCAGCATCTTGATCAGATTAAGGAAGATGTCCGAAAGCAGCTTGAACCACGGCGCGATATCCGCCTTGATGACATCGGCGGCGACTGTCTGGTTGAGCACTTGCCCCACCACCACGCCCAGCAGCATGCCGATCAGGATATAGAGGGTAAGCTTGCGGTCCATCTTGGCTCCGTTGCGCGCGGTGCGGCTGTTATTCCGTGGTGTCCAGCGCCAGTGCGGCGCGAGCGATGCGGGCATAGATGCGCGCCAGCACATCGAGATCGGCGATGGCCACGGCTTCGTCACGCTTGTGCATGGTGGCGTTGCACAGGCCAAACTCGATGACCGGGCACAGGCTGCGCAGAAACCTTGCGTCCGACGTGCCGCCAGTGGTGCTGAGTTCGGGCGCGATGCCGGTTTCCGCCTCGACCGCTGCGGCCACCAGTCTGGAAAAGGCGCCGGGTTCGGTCAGAAACGGCTCACCCGAAATCACGGGGCGCGCCTTGCCGCCGTGCTTTTCGGCGATGGCGCAGACCCGATCGGACAGGCTCTTGCCGGTGTGCAGATCATTGAAGCGGATCGAAACCCGCGCCTGCCCCTTGGCCGGGATCACATTGGTCGCCGGATTGCCGACGCTGATATCGGTGATTTCGAGATTGGAAGGCTGGAACCACGCGGTGCCAGTATCAAGCGTGAGCGCGTCCAGTTCAGCCAGAATCGCCACCAGCCGGGGCAGCGGATTATCGGCAAGGTGCGGATAGGCGACATGGCCCTGCGCGCCTTCCACCGTGATCCAGATATTGACCGAACCGCGCCGCCCGATCTTCACCATATCGCCGAGGCGGTTGACGCTGGTCGGCTCGCCGACAAGGCACAGATCGGGCGCGTGGCCCTGTTCGGCCATGTAATCGATCAGCGCGCGGGTGCCGTGGAGCGCGGGGCCTTCTTCGTCGCCGGTGATGATGAAGCTGATCGTGCCCGCGTCCTGCGGCACTTCGGCGGCGGCGGTGACCATCGCGGCGATCGCGCTTTTCATGTCGACCGCGCCGCGCCCGTGGAGCAGTTCGCCGCGTTGCTGCGGTTCGAACGGATCGGAGGCCCAGCCATCTCCGGGCGGCACCACATCCAGGTGCCCGGCAAAGGCAAAATGGCGCGAGCCCGCGGGGCCGGGGCGGATCGCGAAGAGGTTTTCCACCGGCGCTTCCTCGCTCCCCTGCGGCCCGGCGCCACGCGTGAAACGGTGGACCGCAAAGCCCAGCGGCGCAAGCATCGCCTGCATGGCATCAAATACCGCGCCGGTCGCGGGCGTAACCGAGGGCGCGGCAATCAGGCGTTTGGCAAGGTCGAGAGGATCGAGCATCGTCGCAGGCCTAGCAGGAGTTACCGCCAATGCCCAAGCTTGATCTTGCCGCGATTCCCCAGACCAATGCGACCGGCTACCCTGCGCCCTTCGATGCGGCGGTGGAAGGGCGCTGGTATCGCCGCCTGGCCCCGCCTGCGGGCCTGACGCTGATGGGGGCGAGCCATGTCACGCTGGAACCCGGCGCCTTCTCGTCGCAGCGCCACTGGCACCGGGGGCAGGACGAGCTGGTGGTGATTCTGGCGGGGACAGCGGTGCTGATCGACGATACCGGCGAAACTCCGGTGGGGCCGGGCGACGTGCTGGCCTTTCCGGCGGGTGAGGCCAACGGGCACCACCTCCACAACCGCTCCGACGCGCCTTGCATCTTCGTCGCCATCAGCGCCGGGGCGCGCGAGGGCGACAGCGGCGAATATCCCGATATCGACATGGTGTTCGACGCCCACGGCTATGCCCGCAAGGACGGCACCCGTTACGACACGCACCGCATCCCGTGACAGCGGGTCAACGCACCAGCTCGAACTGTTCGATCACCCATTCCTCTTCCTCGGCCGCGCCGATCCATTCGCGCATCCAGGCGTGTTCCAGCACTGCATCCATATAGCTCTGGGCAAAGCCCGGCACGCCGATGCCATAGGTGGCAAAGCGGGTGACGACCGGCGCGTAGAAGATATCCGCTGCGCCGAATGTGCCGAACAGGTAAGGGCCCGCGCTGCCATAGCGGGCGCGCGCTTCGGCCCATAATTGGAGGATGCGCACGATATCGCGGCGGGTTTCGTCCGAAACCCCCGCCAGCGCCATGCGGCGGCGGATGTTCATCGGCAATTCGCGGCGCAGCGGTTGATAGCCCGAATGCATTTCGGCCACCATCGCACGCGCCATGCCGCGCGCGGCCGCATCCTTGGGCCAGAAGCGGTCGCGCCCGACCTTGTCGGCGAGATATTCGAGGATCGCCAGGCTATCCCAGATCACCGCCTCATCATCCCACAGGATCGGCACCTTACCGCTGGAGGGCTGCACTTCGCCCATCTCCTGCTTCAGGTGCTCCCACTCCTCGCCCATGATCGGCACTGTGAGTTCTTCAAACGGGAGGCCCGATTGCTTCACCGCGAGCCAGCCGCGCAAGCTCCAGCTCGAATAATTCTTGTTTCCGATGATGAGTTTCATTGCGGCGCGCTCCACCTGCGTATGCCTTGAAGCGCTTCCGTAGATATTCAGGCTTCCCCTGTCGATGCTGAACGCTCTAAAAGCGCCGCGCAATCCCCGAGGAGCCCCCTGCCATGAGCCTGCCGCCCTTCCATCTCGCCTTCCCGGTCGATGATCTTGCGGCCGCGCGCGCCTTTTATGGCGGGGTGATGGGCTGCGCGGAGGGGCGATCGAGTGATGAGTGGATCGATTTCGATTTCCACGGCCACCAGATCGTCGCCCATCTGGCGCCGGGCGAGGCGGGCGACAGGGCCAGCAAGCACGTCGATGGCCACGGCGTGCCGGTGCCGCATTTCGGGCTGGTTTTGGGCATGGTCGAATGGGAAGCGCTCGCCGAAAGGCTGCGGGCGGGCGGGGCCGCATTCGTGATCGAACCGACCATCCGCTTCAAAGGGCAGCCGGGCGAACAGGCGACGATGTTCCTGCGCGATCCGGCGGGCAATGCGCTCGAATTCAAGGCTTTTGCCGATATCGGCAAACTGTTTGCCAAGTAGGCAATCACGCTCGCGCGGCGATTTCGGCAGCGTCGAAATAGTGGATGCGAAGCTCTTTCAGCAGGCCATCCTCGAAGCACCCAGCCTCGCAGATCGTCTGGGTAAAGGGCGCAGAGCCGTCCTTGGGGTGCATGGTCAGGCGGATCACCATCACCGCCCATTTATCGCCCCCGGTGCAATCGAGCATCTCCAGCTTCGTGTCGGCCCACGTCGCATACATCGCGGCGGCGCAGCGTTACAGCGCATCCTTACCCCGCCACTCGCCCGCGAAGGGGAGCGAATTTGCCTCGTAAAGCACGAAATTGGGGTGGATTAGCGCCTCTACCGCATCCCAGTCGCGCGTGCCTGCGGTGGCATAGACCTTGGCCAGCATCTCACGCGGCGAGAGTCCTTGTTGTCCTGCCGGTTCAGCCTTCGGCTGTGCTTCGCGTCCGCTACTTGAGGACATTATTCCTCGATGGTGCCAATCAAGTCACCCACCTTGTAAACCGCCCCTTCTTCCCCCGTCGGATGGATGATCCCGCTTGCCTGAGCTTCGATCTCGGTGGTGCTCTTGTCGGTCTCGACCGTGTAGATGATGTCGCCCTTCTCCACGCGTTCGCCATCGCCGAACATCCATTCGACGAGGGTCATTTCGACAGCGCTCATGCCGAGCTTGGGGATGCGGATTTCGGATGCCATGCGGATGAGTCCTGCGTGATTGGTCTGAATTGAGCCCCTTCCCCTAGGGAAAGGGATTGGGGATGAGGGCGCTTCCCTATCGACCTTGGGAGCCCCCACCCCCGGCCCCTCCCCGTGGGGAGGGGAGTTATAGCTTGCCCATCGATGCCTTGATCTGTTCGATGATCTGGCCCTTGTTCGGAATCCATGCCTGTTCGAGGTGGCTGGCGAAGGGCACGGCTGAGAACGTCCCGCCGACGCGCCGCACCGGACCTTTCAGCACATCCCAGCACTTTTCCTGAATGTTGGCGGCGATCTCTGCGCCGGTGCCGAAGGGGCGCACCGCTTCGTGCAGGGTGATCGCGCGGCCCGTCTTGCGCACCGACGCGAGCACGGTCGCCTCATCGTAAGGCGCGATGGTGCGCAAGTCGATCACCTCGACGCTGATGCCTTCCTTGGCGAGGGTCTCTGCCACATCAAGCGCATCGAGCACCGTGCGGCCATAGGTGATGAGGCTGATATCGGTGCCCTCACGCGCAATCGCTGCCTTGCCGAGCGGCACGCGGTAGCCCGGGCCGGGATCTTCCGCCTTGAGGCCGTAGCACAGGATATTCTCGATGAAGATCACCGGGTCATTGGCGTCGATGCTCGCCCGCATCAGCCCGCGCGCGTCGGCGGGGTTGCTGGGGGTGACGACATGGATGCCCGCAACATGGGCGAACCACGCCTCCAGCATGTCCGAATGCTGCCCGCCAAAGCCAACCCCGACGCCGGTGGTGGTGCGGATGACGATGGGGCACGGGGTCTGCCCGCCGCTCATGAACCTGAGCTTGGCCGCGTGGTTGACGATCTGGTCCATGCACACGCCGACGAAGTTCATCAGCATGATCTCGGCGATCGGCCGCTGCCCCGCGAGCGCCGCGCCCACCGCCGCGCCGACGATGGCGGTCTCCGAGATCGGCGTCGCGCGCACGCGGTGCTCGCCATACTTCTCGGTGAGGCCCTGGGTGACCTTGAACACCCCGCCGCCCTGCTTGGCGCTGACGTCCTCGCCGAGGCAGAACACGCCCGGGTCCTCGGCCATCGCCTCGTCGATCGCGAGGTTGAGCGCCTGGGTCATGGTGATCTGGGCCATCAGGCGGTCTCCTCCAGCACGTCCTTGTAGATTTCGTCGGTATCCGGCAGCGGGGCTGCCAGTGCGTGTTCGACCGCCGCGTTGATCTGCGCATCGATATCGGCAACGATGGCGTCCAGCTCTTCCTCGGTGAACTGGTAATCCAGCATCACCTGCCGCAGCTTGGGCAGCGGGTCTTCCGCCTTCATCTCGGCGATGTGTTCAGGCGGCATATAGGAGAAGTCCGAGCCGAAGAAGTGGCCCATCATGCGGTAACACATCGCCTCGATCAGGGTTGGGCCTTCGCCCCGGCGGGCGCGATCGACCGCTTCCTGCACGGCGGGGTAGATCTGGTGGACATCATTGCCATCCACCCGTACGCCCTTCATCCCGTAGCCTTCGGCGCGCACCGCAATGCTGGGGCTATCGGTATGATCGGCATAGGCGGTGTGTTCACCATAGCGGTTGTTCTGGCAAAGGAAGATGACGGGCAGCTTATACAGCTGGGCCATGTTCATCGCTTCGTGGAAGCCGCCGATATTGGCCGCGCCGTCGCCGAAGCTTACCAGCGTCACGCGCCCATCGCCGTTGTTCTGGCTCGCCATCGCAAGGCCGTTGGCGATGGGCAGGCCGCTTCCCACCACCCCGGTCGTCACCATGATCCCCGTATCGGGATCGGTGATATGCATGGTGCCGCCCTTGCCTTTGCAGGTGCCGGTCGCCTTGCCGAGGCACTCGCCCCACCACTTTTCCATCGGAATGCCCTTGGCAGTCTGTTCGCCCTGGCCCCGATAGGTGCAGACGACGTAGTCCTCTTTCTCCAGCGCCGCCATGGCCGCTGCCGAGACCAGTTCCTGCCCGCGCACGCAGTAGTACATCACCGCGACCTTGCCGCCCATCAGCAGCTCGCGGAATTTCTCGTCGGTGCGGTTCACCTTCATGGTGCGGGTGTAAATATCGAGCAGCTTGTCGCGGTCGATCTGGGTCATGGATTGGGGCCTTTCAGAAGGGGTTTAGAACTGCACTCTCTGGGTGAACCCGCCATCGACAACGATATTCGAGCCAGTCATGTAAGGCACCGCCGGGCTGGCGACGAAGACGATCGCTTTGGCCACTTCCTCGTCATTGCCAAAGCGGCCCATCGGCATCTTGGCCAGCGTCGCATCGAACAGCGGCTTCATATGGGTTTCGATCACTTCCCAGTTGCCGCCCTTGTAATAGATCGCGCCGGGGCTCACCGTGTTCACCCGGATGCCCTTGGCGGCAAAGGCCTGCGACAGCTGCGAGCCATAGGTTATCAGCGCTGCCTTGAGCGCGTTGAAGGGATTGGGCGCAATAAAGGTTTCGAGTGCGGCGGTGGAGGAGAGCAGCACGATCGATCCTGCATCGGATTTTTCGAGATAGGGCGTAAGCGCCTCCACCCCGAGCGCTGCGCCCATGATGTCCATATCGAGGCATTGCTGCCAATCGCCCGTGCCGCCCGTGCCCGAAGCGCTGGCGGTGTGGATGAAGATATCGCAGCCACCCAGTTCCTCTGCCGCCTTGGTAAGCCATGCCTTGTAGGCATCGCCCCCGCTGGCCATGTCGAACACCTCGGCAAACACCTTGCCCGGCCCGGCGGCGTCGATGGCGGCCTTGGCGGCTTCGATCTTGTCTTCCTTGCGGCTGAAAAAGGCGACATCCGCGCCTTCGGCAGCGAACAGCTTCAATGAGGCAAGGCCAAGCCCGTGCGCCCCGCCGTTCATGATGACTTTCTTGCCCTTAAGCCCCAGATCCATGACGCGCCTCTCCCTTGCGATTGTGGTTGGCGGTGGGGATAGCCGAGCAAGGCTGCGCCGCACACTCGTCAATTTTGTGGGGGTTGCCAGGCTGACGCGAGCGGCGATGGACGCGATCGGCAAGATGGCGTATTTTGCCCACGGGCGCGCGGTTTACGAAAGGGTGCCATGCACCACCTTGCGCAGGGGATGTTCCGGTGAAGCAAAGCCTCGTCAATCTGCTGCCGCCCGCCACATTGGCGGCGATCTGGGCGTTCTGGGGCCTTGCCCCTGCCGCATGGGTCGAGGCGCCCCTCACCATCATCATCGTGGGGCTGGTGACGCTTGCCTTTGTGCAGGCGATGGAACTGCTGTTCGAGCGGCACCAAGGCTGGCGTATCAATGGCCGCGAACTGGCGACCGATATCTTCTATGTCGCCTTCGGATACGGGGTGATCGGGTTCCTCTCCGATACGCTGGTCAATTCGCCGCTCGCCGCGCTCAAGGCCGATCTCGGGATCGCAACGCCGTGGCTCGCAGACAGCCCCTTTATCGTTCAGGTGCTGGTCGTGATGCTGGTGTTCGAGCTTGGCCAATACTGGATGCACCGCGCGATGCACAATTGGCATCCGCTGTGGCTGACCCATGCGCCGCATCACCACATCACACAGCTCAATGCGATGAAGGGCTTTATCGGCAACCCGATCGAGCTGTTCCTGATCAGCCTCGGGGTGATTGCGCTCCTTGACGTCGATCTCAATGCGTTGTTCGCCGCCATCACCGCAGGCGGCGCGATTGCGACCTATGCCCATGCCAATGTGCGCGCCGATCCGCCGATCTGGTATGGCTTTTTGTTCACCACCATCCGCAATCACAGCCTGCACCACACCGCCTTGAGCTATGAAGATACGCGCTGCAATTACGGCAATGCGGTGATCCTGTGGGACCGCATCTTCGGCACCTACCGCGAGGGCGAATCGGAAATTGTCGGGCAGGATGATCGCCGCCGTCTCTCGATCAAGGAGCAATGGCTGTTCCCGTTCCGGGGCTGGCTGGGCCGGCGGGCGGCACGCTGACAGGCAAGGGGCGTCGCGGCGCTTGCTCACATCGCCGGTTTAACCATCATCCAGACTGCCATCGCAATCATCAGCACATTTTCGGCAAGCGAGACGAAACCCAGCGGCACAGTGCTGTCGCCGCCGACGCAGGCGCATCTGATCTCGCGCCGATCAATATAGACAGCCTTGAACACACTCACTGCGCCGATCGTACCGATAAGCAGCGCGACCGGCACCGCTATGATATCGAGGACATGGGCGGTCATCAGCACGCCCGCTAGGCCCTCGGCATAAGGGTAGATCGCGCCGTAGGGCACCCACCGCCGCGCCAGCAGATCGTAATTGAGAAACATCGTTGCAAAGCTTTCGACATCGCGCAGCTTGAGATAGGCAAGGCCCACCATCGAAAAGCTGACGAACCATTCGGCAGCAAGGACCGAGAGCGCTTCGCCGGTCGCGACGAGCGCCGCGCCGAGCGCCATCAGCCCCATCAGCGCGAACAAGGTGACGACCGGGCGATAGGTGGTTGCCTTGGGGTCGGCGACCTTCAGACCGAAATGGCGGCGCAGATCGTCATATCCGCCGATGCGCTGTCCTTCGATGAAGGTCTGCGGGGTGGTGGTAACCCCGTGCTGGGCCTTGAAACGATCGGTTTCCTCGCGCGTCGTCAGGCGATGGTCCTCCACCGTGTAGCCGCGCGAGCGCAGCAGGTGGCGTGCCTTGAGGCCGTAGGGGCAGGTATGGCCGGGCATTGCCATACGATAAAGGTTGGCGGTTCTTGCAGGTGAGGTCATGGCGAAAATTTCCTTGAATGCGTCAGAGCCAACCGTATATAAGTCCCGTAGTGTGGTACGGTTTCAAGAGGTTTTCATGAAAATCGGCGATCTGGCCCGCGCGGGCGGTGTTTCGGTCGAGACGGTGCGTTTTTACCAGCGGCGCGGGCTGTTGCCCGAGCCGCCGCGTGGGAGCGGGGCGCGGCGTTACACGCAAGCCGATCTTGA
>VFQU01001666.1_pt1 | contig 12331 bp, 10 predicted proteins | sample 3512311 | NCBI WGS metagenome assembly VFQU01 (sample SAMN10412377, study PRJNA504923) | tailings metagenome | isolation source: Relicate 3 Philex TSF3 active mining site | place: Philippines: Tuba, Benguet | collected 2017-08-29 | reverse complement strand
CGTTGAGCACCTGGGCGGTGCAGATGTTGCTCGTCGCCTTCTCGCGGCGGATGTGCTGCTCGCGGGTCTGCAGCGCCAGCACGAAGCCGCGGCGGCCGTCGACGTCGCGCGTCTCGCCGGCGATGCGCCCCGGCATGCGGCGGATGTGCTCCTGGCTCGCGGCGAAGAACCCGAAGGACGGGCCGCCGTAGTCGAGGCGGTTGCCGAGCGACTGCCCCTCCCCCACGGCGACGTCGATGCCGAGCTCCCCCGGGGTGCGCAGGAGCGCCATCGGGAGCGGGTCGCAGGTGCAGACCACGAGGGCGCCGACGGACTTCGCCGCGGCGACGAGCGGCGCGAGGTCCTCGACGGCGCCGAGGAAGTTCGGCTGCTGCACGATGACCGCGGTCGTCCCCGGCCCGATGAGGCCGGTGAGGGCGTCGAGGTCGGTGACCCCGTCGCGCAGCGGCGCCTCCACGACGTTCTGGCCGTACCCGGGCGCGAGCGTCTCGAGCGTCGCCCGGCTGTGCGGGTGGACGCCCCGCGACACCACGACGTCGGGGCGGCCGTTGGCGAGCTTGGCGAGGTAGGCGGCCGCGCCGACGGCCGAGGGGCCCTCGTAGAGCGAGGCGTTCGAGACGGGGAGGCCGGTCAGCTCGGAGATGGCCGTCTGGTACTCGAACATCACCTGCAGCCCGCCCTGCGAGATCTCCGGCTGGTACGGCGTGTACGGGGTGAGGAACTCCGAGCGGGACAGGATCGAGTCGATCAGCGCCGGCACGTAGTGGTCGTACATCCCGGCGCCGAGGAAGGTCGTCTCGTCGGCGGCGCTGACGTTCCGGTCCGCGAGGGCGGACAGGTGGGCGAACACCTCCTGTTCCGACATCCCCGCCGGCAGGTCGAGCGGCCGCCGCAGGCGCACGCCCTCCGGCAGATCCTCGAACAGCTCGTCGACCGACGCCGCGCCGATCAGGTCGAGCATGACCCGCAGGTCGTCGTCGGTGAGGGAGGTGTAGCGGCTCACAGGCCGGCCAGGTACGCGCGGTAGGCGGGCTCGTCCATGAGGGCGTCGAGCTCGGAGGGGTCGCTGAGGCGGACGCGGATGAGCCAGCCCTCGCCGTAGGGGTCCTCGTTCACGATCTCCGGTTTGTCGGCGACCGCGGGGTTCACGGCGGTCACCTCGCCGCTGGCGGGCGCGAAGATGTCGGAGACGGCCTTCACCGACTCCAGCTCGCCGTAGGACGTGTCCTTCGTGATCGTCGCGCCGACCTCGGGCGGGTCGTAGTAGACGACCTCGCCGAGGGCGTCCTGCGCGTACCAGGTGATCCCGAAGACGGCCTCGTCGCCGTCCATCCGCACCCAGTCGTGCTCGGGGTGGTAACGCAGGTCGGTGGGGTAGGTCTCGTCGGCGGCCACGGGCTGCTCCTTCACTCCTTCGGGGACGTCGCCACGAGCGGGCGGCGGGCGGTGCGGGCGGTCTTCGGCTTGCCGCGGACGTCGATCACGATGTCCGTGCCGGGCGCGGCGGCCGGCGCGGGCAGGTAGGCCATGCCGATGCCGATGCCGAGCGTCGGCGAGAGGGTGCCGCTCGTGACCGTCCCGGCGCGCGCGCCGGCGACGAGCACGTCCTGGCCCGCGCGGGGGATGCCGGCCTCGGTGAGCGTGAACGCGGCGAGGCGCTCGCCGCCGCCCTCCTCGACCTCGCGGCGCATGGCCTCGGCGCCGGCGAAGCGGCCGCCGTCGAGGTCGCAGGCCCACCGCAGCCCCGCGGCGATCGGGGTCCGCGCCCGCGACAGCTCCTGGCCGTAGAGGGGGTAGCCCATCTCCATCCGCAGCGTGTCGCGGGCGACGAGGCCCGCCGGCTCCGGCGCACCCTCGACCGACATGAGCGCGTCCCAGAGGGCGGGCGCGGCGTCCCAGGGGCACATCAGCTCGACGCCGGGCTCGCCGGTGTACCCGGTGCGGGCGATCAGGCACGGCACGCCGCCGACCAGGTCCTCGCCGATCTCGAAGTAGTCGAGCGTGAAGGCGGTCGGCGTCGCCACCAGCGGCCGGAGCGCCGCGGCCCACGCGGGGCCCTGGAGCGCGAGCATCGCGACCTCGGGCGACCGGTCGGCCAGGTCGACGCCCGCCGGCAGCAGCGCGTCGAGGCGGTCGCGGCAGGGGGCGATGTTGGACGCGTTGACGACGAGCAGGAAGCGGTCGGCGAGGGCGTAGACGATCAGGTCGTCGATGACGCCGCCGTCGTCCTCGCACATCAGCGTGTACTGGCCCTGGCCCGGGCCGAGGGCGGTGACGTCGTTCGTGAGCACCCGCGTCAGGGCGTCGCGGGCGTCGGCGCCCGACACCTCGAGCTGGCCCATGTGCGACACGTCGAAGACGCCGCACCGCTCCCGCACCGCGGTGTGCTCGGCCCGCGCGGTCGTGTAGGAGAGGGGCATGTCCCAGCCCGCGAACGACCCCATCCTGGCCCCGAGCGCGGCGTGGCGCTCGTGCAGGGAGGTGTACGCAGGGGCGACCGCCATCCGGACTGACGCTACCACTTCGGTCCGGCCGGACACCGCCACCCCCGCCCCGCTCCCGGGCCCCCGGCGATGACCCCCGGCGACCTCGACGCGCGCCTCGCCCGGGCGGCGCGGCGCCTGCGCCCGCCGGGCCTCGCCGCGGCCCGCGTCGACGCCTCCGGGCCCGCCGTGGTCGCCGTCACCGGGGTGCGCGTGCGCGGCGGCGACGTCCCCGTCCGCGACGACGACCCGTGGCACATCGGCTCGTGCACGAAGGCGTTCACGGCGGCTCTCTACGCACGCCTCGTCGCGCGTGGCGCGGCCGCCTGGGGCACCCCCCTCCCCGACCTCCTGCCGGATCTCGCCCCCGGGATGGACCGGGGGTGGGGCGCCGTCACGATCGACGCGCTCCTGCGCCACCGCGCGGGCCTCCCCGGCGACCTCGCGCCCGCCGTCCTCGCCGCCGCGCACGCCGACCCGCGGCCCCCGGCCGCGCAGCGGGCCGAGGCCGCCGCGCGGGCCCTCGCGGACCCCCCGCTCCGCCCCGGCGCCTTCGCCTACTCGAACCTCGGGTACGTCGTCGCGGGCGCCGCGATCGAGGCGGTCACGGGGCGCCCGTGGGAGGACGCGCTGCGCGACGACCTGCTCGGCCCGCTCGGCATCCGCTCCGCCGGCGTCGGCGCGCCGCCGGGCGGCCCGTGGGGGCACGCGCCGCGGTGGGGCGGCGCGGGCCGGGGGCGGCCCGTCCCGCCGGACGCCCCCGACGCCGACAACCCGCGGGTGATGGACCCGGCGGGGGGCCTGCACATGACCCTCGCCGACTGGGGCCGGTTCGTCGCCGAGTTCCTCGACGGCGGTGCGACGGTGCTCGACGAGGACGCCGTCGCCCGCCTGCTGACCCCGCCGGCGGCGGGGCCCGCCGTCGCGATGGGCTGGGTGCACCCGCCCCCCCGCGCCCGCGGCGCGCTGCGGGGCGTCGGCATCGGCCACCAGGGGTCGAACCTGCGGTGGGTCGCGTCGGCGTTCCTCGACGACGACCGGCGCCGTGCGGCGCTCGTGGTGACGAACGACGGCCGGGCGCGCATGCGCACCGGCACCGCGCGCCTGGCCGCGGACGTGCTGTCCGCGGCCTGACGCGGGGCGGCTACTTCAGGAAGTCGGGGATCTCCAGCGCGTCGTCCGGGATCTCGAAGCCCTTGCGCTCCGACTGCTCGAGCGTGAGGGACTGCCGGGTCTCGGCGGGCGGGCGGCTCGGGGCGGGACGGGACGCCGGCGCGCCGCGGCGCGGGGCGGGCTGCGGGACCGCGGCGCCCTCGCGCTCGCGGCGGCCGAAGCGCGGCTCGGACCGCTCCTCCTGCGGCGCCTCGGCGCCGTCGAAGCCGGTGGCGATGACCGTGACCCGCAGCGAGTCGCCGATCGACTCGTCGATGACCGCGCCGAAGATGACGTTGCAGTCGTCGTGGGCGGCCTGGCGGATGATCCCGGCGGCCTCGTCGATCTCGAACAGGCCGAGGTCGGTGCCGCCGGTGATGTTGAGCAGCACGCCGGTGGCGCCGGAGACGGTGGTCTCGAGCAGCGGCGAGGAGATCGCCGCCTTCGCCGCCTCGGACGCGCGGTTCTCGCCGGACGCCGTGCCGATGCCCATCAGGGACGCGCCGGCGTCCTGCATGATCGTGCGGACGTCGGCGAAGTCGAGGTTGATCAGGCCGGGGACCGTGATCAGGTCGGTGATGCCCTGCACTCCCTGGCGGAGGACGTCGTCCGCCATGCGGAAGGCGTCGATGATCGACGTGCGCCGCTCGACCACCTGGATGAGGCGCTCGTTCGGGATGACGATGACCGAGTCGACCTGCTTCTGCAGCTCGGCGATCCCGTCCTCCGCGCGCCGGGTGCGCTGCGCCCCCTCGAACATGAAGGGCCGCGTCACGACGCCGACCGTGAGCGCGCCCTGCTCCCGCGCGATCTGCGCGATGACGGGGGCGGCGCCGGTGCCGGTGCCGCCGCCCTCGCCGGCGGTGACGAAGACCATGTCCGCGCCGCGGACGGCCTCCTTCAGCTCCTCGCGGCTCTCCTCGGCGGCGTCGCGCCCCACGCGGGGGTCGGCGCCCGCGCCGAGCCCCTTGGTGATGGTGCCGCCGATGTGGATCTTGACGTCGGCGTCGCACATGGACAGCGCCTGGGCGTCGGTGTTGACGGCGATGAACTCCACGCCGCGCACACCCGCGTCGATCATGCGGTTCACGGCGTTGACGCCACCCCCGCCGACGCCGATCACCTTGATGACCGCCAAGTAGTTGCTCGTCTCCACCGGACTCCCCCGATCGGCACTGCTCATGCGGTGATTCAGGACGCCCTCGACCAATGATCGAGGGTTGCGGGAGCGAGTTTCGACGCCGTCACACCTGGCGTAGGCACGGCTCCACCAGCCTGGAAACTAGATCGGCCGGAACGGTGTGTCAAGCACAACTCATGTATGAGTCGAGGCTTTTCGCGCCGACGTGCTGAACCCTCGATCACGGATCGAGGGTCAGGCGGGGGGCCCCAGGGCGGGTCGCTCGGGGAACGTGAGGTCGATGTAGGAGGCCGCCTGCTCGTCCTCCCGCGACAGGTTCGACAGCACCAGCGCGAGAGCCGACGCCTTCGCGGCGAGGCGCTCCGGGGGGCCGAGCCGCAGGCGCGGCCCGCCGTCGAGGCGGCCGGTGAGCGCGCCGTCGCGGTCGGTGGTCAGCGCCCGGATCCTCCTCCCCACCGCGGGGTCGGTGGCGGCGATGAACGCGAGGGCCGCGCGCGACCCCTCGGGCAGGCGGGCGCCCACCGCGGGGGGCTCCTCCGGCAGCAGCATCCACCCGACGCCGGCGGCCCCGTCGCGCTCCTCCAGCACCCGGCCGTCCGCCGCCACGAGGACCGCCCGGTCCCCCGACGCGGCGACCGCGACGGGGACCGCCTGGCGTACGTCGACGGCCAGGCCGCGCGGCCAGGTCCGGGCGACGGAGATCGATTCGACCCACGGGAACGCGGCGGCCGCCTCGCGCATCTCCGCGGTCGAGGGCGACAGGATCGTCCCCTCCCCCGCGGCGCGGTCCAGGGCGCTGACCAGCTCGGCGCGGTCGGGCCGGTCGTAGCCGTCGACGCGCACCTCGGTGACGCCGAGCAGCGGGCCGGTCATGAGCCAGTAGAGCATCGCGACGGCGGCGGCCGTGCCGAGCAGGAGCAGGGCGCCGGAGCGACGGCGGCGCCCACGCTGGCGTGCGACGGAGCGGCGGCGCTCGGCGACCGCGGGGTGCGGGCCCCGGGCGGCGGCCCCGGGCGGGCGGGTGGTGCTCACCCCTCCACCGGCGCGCGGACGATGCCGCGCTCGGGGTCGAGGTAGCGCACCTCGGGCACGAGGTCCGGTCCACCGGCGGCGGCGACGCGCCGGCGTCCCTCGGCGATGAGGCCGAGGACGTCGGTCGCGCGGCACCCGGGCGAGGCCTCGATGAAGTTGGCGTGCACGGGCGAGAACCGGGCGCCGCCGATGGTGAGCCCCTTGCAGCCGGCCGCCTCGAGCAGCCGTCCGGCCGAGTCGCCGGGGGGGTTGGTGAAGACGCTGCCGAAGGTGCGCACCCCCTGGGGCTGGGTGGCGCGCCGGTGGCCGCGGAAGGCGGCGAGGCGGGCGGCGATCTCCCCGGGGTCGCCGGGGGTCAGCGCGAACGCGGCCAGGGCGACGACCTCGCCGGGGCGGACGGCGGACCGGCGGTAGCCGAGCTCGAGGTCCTCCGGGCCGACGCGGCGCCGGCCGTCGGGTCCGCAGATGACGGCCCACCGCAGGGAGTCGGCGAGCTCCCCGGCGTGCGCGCCGGCGTTCATCGCGACGGCGCCGCCCGCGGTGCCGGGGATGCTGGCGCCCCACTCGAGGCCCTCGAGGCCGGCGGCGGCGGCGCGCTGGACGGCGCGTGGCAGCGACGCCCCGCCGCCGCACCACAGGTCGGTGCCGCGGACGGAGATCGCGGTGAGCCGCCCGACGAGGCGGATGACGAGGCCGCGGAAGCCGGCGTCGGCGACGAGGAGGTTCGAGCCGCGCCCGACGACCGCCGTGGGGAGGCCCGCGTCGCGCGCCCACGCGAGCGCCGCGACCACGTCGCGCAGGGAGCCGGCCCGGCAGAGGGCGTCGGCCGTCCCGCCGACCCGGATCGTCGTCAGCGGGGCGAGGGGGGCGTCCCTCTCGAGGTCAGGCAGGGCCGGTGCGCTCGTGGGTGCTCCCATCAGGAGACGTGTTCCCCAACCGGGCCACCAACTCCTGCCCCAGCGTGGTCACGTCGCCGGCGCCCATGGTGAGGATGAGGTCCCCGGGGCGGGCCTCGGCGAGCAGCACGTCGCGGGCCTCCGCGAGCGTCGCCGCGAACACCGCCCGGGCCGGGGGCGGCACCGCCTCGGCGACGGCGCGCCCGGTGACGGCGGGGTCGGCGGGTTCGCGGGCGAGGTAGACGTCGGTCACCACGACGACGTCGGCGGCGCCGAGCGCCTGGGCCAACTCGGGGCCGAGGGCGCGCGTGCGGGACGGGAGGTGGGGCTGGAAGACGACGAGCACCCGGCCGGCGCCGCGCTCGCGGGCGGCCTGGAGGGTCGCGCGGATCTCGGCGGGGTGGTGGGCGTAGTCGTCGACGACCTCGACGCCGCCCGCCACGCCGCGCGGGTCCATCCGCCGGCCGACGCCCGTGAAGCCGGCGAGGCGCCCCGCGGCGACGTCGGGGGGGACGCCGCACCAGTCGGCGAGCGCGAGGGCGCAGGCGGCGTTCTCGGCGTTGTGGAGCCCGGCGACGCCGAGCGGGACGTCGACGCGTCGCCCGTCGGCGAGCACGAGCGTGAACCCCCCCGCGCCGGGGCGCTCCACCCGGCAGAACGCGCCGGGCACGTCGCCGACGACGCGGACCGGGCACGGTGCGGCGTCGGCGCAGGCCCGGGCGTCGGCGTCGGGGCCGACCACGAGGCAGCCGTCCGGCGGGAGCGCGGCGACGAAGGTGCGGAAGACGTCGCGGACCTCGTCGAGCGAGGCGTAGGTGGCGTGGTGGTCGTGGTCGACGTTGAGGAGGATCGCGGCCTCGGGCCGCAGGTTCAGCAGCGACCGGTCGCTCTCGTCGGCCTCGGCGACAAACCACGGCCCGGTGCCCCAGACCGCCCCGGTGCCGTTGCCGCCGGCGATGGTCGCCCCGACGCACGCGGACGCGTCGCCGAGTGCGGCGTGGAGCATCGCGCTGGTCGTCGACTTGCCGTGGGCCCCGGCGACGGCGAGGCCGCGGCGGCCGGCCATCAGCTCGGCGAGCAGCTCGGACCGGTGGAGGACGGGCAGGCCGCGCCGGCGGGCGGCGACGAGCTCGGGGTTGTCGTCCGCGATGGCCGTGGAGACGACGAGGGCGTCGGCGTCGGCGCCGAGGGACTCCGCGGCGTGGCCGACGCGGGCGTCGATGCCCTCGGAGCGGAGGGCGTCCAGCGTCGCGGACGCCTCGCGGTCGCTGCCCGCGACCCGGTACCCGGCGGCCTGCGCGAGGCGCGCGAGGGCGCTCATGCCCGCGCCGCCGATGCCCACGAGGTGGATGCGCCGCGGGCCCGGGGTCGCCGTCCCCTCCGGGCTCACCGGCCCCGCCGCGGGCGCGGCAGCCGGAGCCGCGGGCGCGGGAGGCGCAGGCGGCGGCGCGGCCGCGCGAGCGCGAGGGCCTCCTCGGCGACGACGTCGGCGGCGTCGGGCCTGCCGACGCGGCGGGCGGCCTCCGCCATCGCCTCGAGGCGGCGGCGGTCGGAGAGGAGGGCGCCGACGAGGCCGCGGAGGCGCTCGCCGCTGCAGTCGACGTCGGGCAGCACCATGGCGGCGCCGGCCTCGGCGAGCCAGCGGGCGTTCTTCGCCTGGTGATCGGCGGTGGCGTGCGGGTACGGCACGAGGATGGCGGGCCGGCCGATCGCGGCGAGCTCGAACACCGAGCCCCCGGAGCGGGAGATGACGAGGTCGGCGGCGGCGATGGCGTCGGGGAGGTTGTCGAGGTACCCGATGAGCCGGTACCGGGGCCCGGGCGTGCGGGCGGCGAGGAGGCGACGGGTCTCGTCGAGCTGCGTGGGGCCGGCGACGTGGATGACCTCGACCGGGGGGTCGTCGCCGAAGGCCTCGACGGCTGCCCGGTTGAGGGACCGGGCGCCCTGGCTGCCGCCGACGACGAGGACGACGGTGGCCTCGGGGTCGATGCCGAAGGCCCGCCGGCCGGCGGTGCGGGTGGCCTGGGTGACGGCGCGGCCGACGGGGCGGCCGGTGACGAGGTACTTGCGGCCGGAGCGGCCGGCGAGCGGGAACGCGAGTGTCACCCGGCGGGCGAGGGGGGCGGCGAGGCGGTTCGCCATCCCGAGGTGGGAGTCGGCCTCGGTGAGCAGCAGCGGGCGGCGGGTGAGCCACGCGGCGAGGGCGACGGGTCCGGCGACGTAGCTGCCCCCTCCCACCACGACCTGGGCGCGGCGGCGCACGAGGAGGCCGGCGGCGCGGGGGGTGGCGACGGCGGCGAGGAGGACGGCCCAGAGGTTCCGGATGGTGGGGGTGCGCGACAACCCCTTCAGCGGGATGACGTCCTCCCGGTACCCGGCGGCGGCGACGGCGGCGGACGCCCCCGCCCCGCGCGCGCCGATGAACGTGACCTCAGCCCCCCGCGCGCGCAGCGCGTCGGCCACCGCCAGCGCCGGCATCACGTGCCCGCCCGTCCCCCCGGCCGCGATCACGACCCTCACCGCCGTCGACGACGGAGAGCCCTCGGGCGTGGGTGTGTGAGCGGCGGCCGATGTTGACAAGGATGCCCGTGCAGGCCAGGAACGTGATCAGGTTGCTTCCGCCGAACGACACGAAGGGCAGCGGCACCCCGGTGACCGGCATGACGCCGACGACGGCGCCCACGTTGACCGCGGCCTGCATCACGACCATCGTCGTGAGACCCGCCGCGAGGACCTGTTGGTGCAGGTTACGGGCGCCGAGCGCGATGCGGTAGCCCGCGACGGCGAAGAGTCCGTATGCGGCGAGGACGGCGAGGACGCCGATCAGCCCGAGCTCCTCGCCGATGGTGGCGAGGATCATGTCGGTGTGGGCCTCCGGCAGGTAGAACGCCTTCTGGACGCCGTCGCCGAGGCCGACGCCGTGGAGGCCGCCGGATCCGAGGGCGACCTGCGCCTGGACGCTCTGGAAGCCGACGCCGTCGGGGTCGCTCCACGGGTCGATGAACGAGAGGATCCGGGCGCGGCGGTACGGCTCCGCGAGGATCCCGATCGTCGCGATGAGGACGCCGACGCCGACGATGCCCCCGAGGTGCCGGGTCCGCGCGCCCGCGACGAGGAGCATCACGAACGCCGTGATGACCGCGATGACCGCGGTCTCCATGTCGGGTTCGATGAGGATGAGGAACGCGAGGACGCCGGTGACACCGAGGAACGGGACGAGGCCCTTCCCGGTGCGGAGGCTCGACGGGCGGCGGACGACGGCCTGCGCGATCCAGAGGGCGAGCGCGAGCTTCGCGATCTCGGACGGCTGGATCGCCCCGAGGCCGCCGAGGGAGATCCACCGGCGCGACCCGTTGACCTGCGTCCCGATGGAGGGGACGAGGACGACGAGGAGCAGGAAGATGCAGACCCCGATCGCGGGGGGGCCGAGGCGCTTCATGCCCTCGGGGCTCATCCTCACGAAGACGGCGTAGGCGCCGAGGCCGACGAGGGCGTAGGCGGCCTGGCGGATCGCGAGGCCCATGGGGTCGCCGTCGTTGAGCAGCGCGGTGGTGCTCGACGTCGAGAAGACCATCACGAGGCCGAAGCAGACGAGCGCGAGCACGACGGCGGCGAGGAGCCGCTCGGGACGGACCGCCCCCGGCGATGCGACGGCGCGCGGCGACGGCCGGGAGGCCGGTCGGGCGGCCTGTCGGGACCCCGATCGCGAGGCCGGTCGTGAGGCCGGCCGCGAAGCGGTCCGGGATGCGGTGCGCGGGGCGGCCATCGGTCCCAGGGTCTTCGCCGGGCGGCGTCCCCTCCCTCCCCCGTCGCGTCCCCTCCCTCCCCCGTCGCGTCCCCTCCGGGTCCCGGGTCACGTCCCCCCCGGGTCCCCCTGGAGGGGTCACGGTCGATCGGCCGCGGGGGTCGTGGCCAAGTGGCCGCCGGGGTCGTGGCCAAATGGCCGGCGGGGTCGTGGCCAAGTGGCCGGCGGGGTCGCGGCCAATTGGACCTCGGGATCTCGGCCAAGTGGCCGGAAGGGGCACGGCCGAATGGACCTCGGTGTCACGGCCAAGTGGCCGGAAGGGTCGCCGCCAAATGGACCTCCGGGCCACGACCAATTGGCCGCCGGGGTCACGGCCAATTGGACCTCGGAGGCGCGGCCGATCGACCGAAGCACCCCGACGCGGCGTTCGTCCGGGAGTCAGCCCTCGAGGACGGAGCGGACGAGGGAGGCGAAGGCGTCGCCCCGGACCTGGAAGTCGCGGAAGTCGTCGCCGGTGGGGGCTCCCGGGGAGAGGAGGACGACGCCCCCGGCGGGGACGAGGCGACGGGCGTGGGCGACGGCGTCGGCGAGGTCGCCGGCGAGGACCGCCGGGGGCAGGGGCCCGCCGGCGGTGGTGGACCCCTCCTCCGCGATCCGGTCCAGTATCCGCGCGCCGTTGCCGGGCAGCCCCACCACCCCGGCGACCCCGCTGCCGGCGCAGGCGACGTAGGCGGCGAGGGGGGCGTAGTCCTGGGCGCGGTCGTGGCCGCCGACGAGGAGGACGGCGGGCCGGGGGGCGAGGGCCCGGGCGGCGGCGACCGTCGCCTCCGGGATCGTCGCGATGCTGTCGTCCACGAACAGGACCCCGTCCCGCTCCCCCACCGGCTCCAGCCGGTGCGCCAGGGGACGGAAGTCCGCCAGCGCGTCCGTCACCCCCTCGACGGCGACGCGCACCGCCTCGAGCGCCGTCAGGGCCGCGCACACGTTCACGAGGTTGTGGTCACCGGCGAGGCCGATCCGCTCCCGTGGCACGAACGGCGCGCCGCCGCGCGTCACCCCCGACGGGGCGACGTCGAAGCCCGCGCCGTCGCAGAACCACCGGGGACCCGGCAGCCCCGCCCCCCGCTCCCGCACCACCGGGTCCGCGGCGTTCAGCACCGACGTCATGTCCCGGCGGTGGGCGAACAGGTTCAGCTTGTCGTCGTGGTACCGCTCCTGCGTCCCGTGCCAGTCCGTGTGCTCCCGGAACAGGTTCAGCAGCACCCCCACCGGCGGGGACGCGTCGAGGTCGCTCGTCTGGAAGCTCGACAGCTCCAGCACCCACAGGTCCACGCCGCCGCCGTCCGTCGCGATCAGGTCCGCGAGGGGCACCCCGATGTTCCCGGCGAGCTGCACGCGCCTCCCCGCCGCCGCCGCGAGGTGCGCGATCAGGGCGCTCGTCGTGCTCTTGCCCTTGCTCCCCGTCACCCCGATCGCCGGGGCCCCGGCGTGCTCCGCGAACCACAGGTTCGTCCCCGTCGTCACCACGACACCCGCGTCGCGGAGGGCGTCCACCTCCGGCCGGTACCGGCTGATCCCCGGCGACCGCACCACCACGTCGCACCCGAGCAGGGCCGCCGGGTCGGAGGACACCCCCTCCCCCGCCCCCGCGACGCCCTCGTCGACCAGCGTCAGCGGCGTCCCCGGCAGGCGCTCCGCCACGACGCGGGCGATCGCCCGGCCCTCGCGGCCGAGCCCCCACACCCCGACCCTCCGGCCCTCAAGCTCCGAGAGCCGCACGCGCCGCCCGCAGGTGCCGTCCCGGGATCGCGTGGTCACCGCGGGGGGCGAGCCACGCCGCGACCGCGGCGGGGGCGGGCCCGCCGGCCGCGTCCGCGAGCGC
>VFQU01001665.1_pt1 | contig 12352 bp, 8 predicted proteins | sample 3512311 | NCBI WGS metagenome assembly VFQU01 (sample SAMN10412377, study PRJNA504923) | tailings metagenome | isolation source: Relicate 3 Philex TSF3 active mining site | place: Philippines: Tuba, Benguet | collected 2017-08-29 | reverse complement strand
GGCCTGGAAGGCTGAAAGGGCGGGAGCGCGGTGTACACCTGCCGACAAACGGGTACCCCTGACACGTGCCATGGGCCGCCTGTGCAGGCACGATGGCTGCGCCAAGCCTTTCTTTCCCACGAACAAGAGGTCTTCCATGAAAACCCCGCTCCTCCTGATCGCCCTCACCACCGCCACCGGCCTGGCCCTGGCCCAGGCGCCGTCCAACGCATCCCAGCGGCGGGTGCCGCCGTCGACCGACCAATCCGCCCAGAGCCCCGAGCCACCCAAGGGCGAAACGCACGTGCACAAGTTCTTCCAGGCCTGGGGCCGCGGCATGGACAAGGCCGACAAGGCCGTGGACAAGGCAGTGCCCAAGCCCGATCACCGTTGGCCCGGCACGGCCACCAAGCCCAAGGCCAAGGCCAAGGACTAGCCGGAAAAGCCAGGGCCTGTCATGGCCCTGTGGCGCAGCTCTTGCTAGCATGCTGCGCAGCGGTCGGTCTGCCCCGGTGGACCGCTCCCGAGTCACCCCCAAAGAGCCCCGTCGCATGGCCATCCACGTTGCCCTGAGCCACATCACGCACTACCGCTACGACCGCCTGGTGCGGTTGGGGCCTCAGGTGGTCCGGCTGCGCCCGGCACCGCACTCGCGCACCAAGGTGCTGTCGTACTCGCAGCGCATCGAGCCGGCCACGCACTTCATCAACTGGCAGCAGGACCCGTTCGCCAACTACCAGGCGCGGCTGGTGTTTCCCGAGCCCACCACCGAGTTCAAGATCACCATCGATCTCGTGGTCGAGATGGCGGTCCACAACCCGTTCGATTTCTTCCTCGAGCCGCACGCCGAGCAGGTGCCGTTCCAGTACGACGAAGCACAGCGCGCCGAACTCGCCCCGTACCTGCTGCCCGAGCCCGCCACGCCGCTGGTGAAGGCCTACCTCGCCGGCATCGACCGCAAGGCGCAGCGCACGATCGATTTCCTGGTCGGCATCAACCAGCGCCTGCAGCAGGACATCGGCTACACCATTCGCATGGAGCCGGGCGTTCAGACGCCCGAGCAAACCCTCAAGCTCAAGCGTGGTTCGTGCCGCGACAGCGGCTGGCTGCTGGTGCAGCTGCTGCGCCACCTGGGCCTGGCAGCGCGTTTCGTCTCGGGCTACCTCATCCAGCTCACGCCCGACGTGAAGGCCATCGACGGCCCCAGCGGCCCGACGCAGGATTTCACCGACCTGCACGCCTGGTGCGAGGTCTTCCTGCCCGGTGCCGGCTGGATCGGGCTCGACCCGACCTCGGGCCTGCTCGCGGGCGAAGGCCACATTCCGCTGGCGTGCACGCCGCAGCCAGGCAGCGCAGCACCGGTGGAAGGCCTGATGGACGAGGCCGAGGTCGAGTTCGAACACCACATGAAGGTCACGCGCATCCACGAATCGCCGCGCGTGACCAAGCCCTACACCGACGACCAGTGGGCCGCGGTGCTCGCGCTCGGTGATCAGGTCGACGCCGATCTGGTGAAGCACGACGTGCGGCTGACGCAAGGGGGCGAGCCCACCTACGTGGCCACCAGCGACCGCGACGCCGCCGAATGGAACACCGACGCGCTCGGCCCCACCAAGCGCGGCTACGCCACCGAACTGCTGGGCCGCCTGCGCGCGCAGTACGGCAGCGGCGGCTTCGTGCACATGGGCCAGGGCAAGTGGTACCCGGGTGAACAACTGCCGCGCTGGGCGCTGTCGGTGTTCTGGCGCGCTGACGGCCAGCCCTGCTGGCACAACCCCGCGCTGCTGGCCGACGAACGCGACGAGGCGCACTACACCAGCGACGACGCGCGCCGCTTCACGCAGGCGCTGGCGCGCCGCTTGGGGCTGGCCACGCGCTACATCACCGCGGGCCACGAAGACACCTGGTACTACCTCTGGCGCGAACGCCGCCTGCCGGTGAACGTGGACCCGTTCGACAGCAAGCTCGACGACGAACTGGAGCGCGCGCGCCTGCGCCGCGTGTTCGACCAGGGGCTGGACGCCATCGTCGGCTATGTGCTGCCGCTGCAGGCCAACGCCGGCAACCCCAGGCTGGGCGGCACGGTGTGGTCCACCGGGCCCTGGTTCTTCCGCGACGAGCGCATGTACCTCATCCCGGGCGATTCGCCCATGGGCTACCGCCTGCCACTGGATTCGCTGCCCTGGGTGAACGCGAGCGACTACCCGTACCACATCGAGCAGGACCCGTTTGCGCCGCGCACGCCGCTGCCGGCCGCGGCGGCGTGGCGCCAGCAATCGCGCGCGGCGGCCGATGTGCAGGCCGCGTCTGCGCAGAGCGACAGCGGGGCCGGCGGTTCCGCAGCGGGAACGGGCAAGGGCACGCCGCAAGGCCTGGCCGGGCAGGTGCCGCAGCGCGGCGAATCCGCCGGCGGCCTCACGCGCACCGCCATGTGCGTGGAAGCGCGCGACCCGCAGCGCGCCAACGGCCCCAAGGCCGAGAAAGCCAAGGGCGGCAAGGGCCAGCACCTGTATGTGTTCATGCCGCCGATGACGCGGCTGGAGGACTACCTCGACCTGCTCACCGCGGTGGAAGACACGGCCGAGCGCCTGGGCGTGAAGATCGTCCTCGAGGGCTACCCGCCGCCGCGCGATCCGCGCCTGAAGATGCTGCAGGTCACGCCCGACCCGGGTGTCATCGAGGTCAACATCCACCCCGCGCACAACTGGGGTGAGCTCGTCGAGCACACCGAATTCCTCTACGAGGCCGCGCACCAGACGCGCCTGTGCGCCGAGAAGTTCATGACCGATGGCCGCCACACCGGCACCGGGGGCGGCAACCACTTCGTGCTCGGCGGCGCCACACCGGCCGACTCGCCCTTCCTGCGCCGGCCCGACCTGCTCGGCAGCCTGCTCACCTATTGGCACAACCACCCCTCGCTGAGCTACCTGTTCAGCGGCATGTTCATCGGCCCCACCAGCCAGGCGCCGCGTGTGGACGAAGCGCGCAACGACCAGCTGTACGAGCTGGAGATCGCGCTCGCTCAGATCGAAAAAGCCAAGCAGGTCTATGGCGACCAGGTGCCGCCGTGGTTCGTCGACCGCACGCTGCGCAACATCCTGATCGACGTCACCGGCAACACGCACCGCAGCGAGTTCTGCATCGACAAGCTCTATTCGCCCGACGGCCCCACCGGCCGCCTGGGCCTGCTGGAGCTGCGCGCGTTCGAGATGCCGCCGCACGCGCGCATGAGCATCGCGCAGCAGTTGCTGCTGCGCGCGCTGGTGGCGCGCTTCTGGCAACAGCCCTGCAAAACGCCGCTGGCGCGCTGGGGCACCGAACTGCACGACCGCTGGCTGCTGCCCACCTACCTGCGCCTGGATTTCGAGGACGTGATCGCCGACCTGCAGGCCTTCGGCTACGGCTTCGACATGGCCTGGTTCGCACCGCACTTCGAGTTCCGCTTCCCGCTCGTGGGCCAGGTGGCCGCGCGCGGCGTCGAGCTCACGCTGCGCAGCGCGCTCGAACCCTGGCACGTGATGGGTGAAGAAGGCGCCCCGGGCGGTACCGTGCGCTACGTGGATTCGTCGCTGGAGCGGCTGGAGGTGCACGTGCGCGGCTGGACCGACAAGCGCCACGCCATCACCTGCAACGGCCGCGTGCTGCCACTGCACAACACCGGCGTGGCCGGTGAATACGTGGCCGGCGTGCGCTACAAGGCCTGGGCACCGCCCTCGGCACTGCACCCCGGCATCGGCGTGCACGCGCCGCTCACCTTCGACATCGTCGACACCTGGGTGGAGCGCTCGCTCGGCGGCTGCCAGTACCACGTGTCGCACCCCGGCGGGCGCAACTACGACAGCTTCCCCATCAACGCCTTCGAGGCCGAAAGCCGCCGCCTGGCGCGCTTCTTCCAGATGGGCCACACCCCGGGCCGCATGCAGGTGCGCCACGAGGCCGTCAACCGTGAATTCCCCTGCACGCTGGACATGAGGGTGTGATGACAGCCAGGGGCACGCGGGCAGAATGCGGCCCGTGAACCACGATCCCGGCGACTCTCTCTTCGACGCCCTCACGCCCACCCAGCCGGGCGCGTGGGCCTTGTCGCTCGCGGTGCCCGCCGACAGCGGCCACCTCGACGAACTGCGCGGCAACGGCCCGCACGGCCTGGCGCCGGCCTGGGCCGATTTCTTCGACCACATCGGCCAGGAAGGCCTGACGGATCTGAACCGCCGCGCCGAGAACCTGCAACGCCAGATCCGCGACAACGGCGTCACCTACAACGTCTATGCCGATGCCGGCGGCCTGCAACGGCCCTGGGCGCTCGATCTCTTCCCCACCATCGTGAGCCCGCAAGACTGGGCGCAGATCGAGGCCGGCGTGCAGCAGCGCGCGCGGCTGCTCAACGCGGTGATGGCCGACCTGTACGGTGAACGCGAACTGCTCAAGCGCGCCCTGCTGCCCGCCGCGCTGGTGCAGGGCCACCCCGGTTACCTGCGTGCGATGCAGGGCGTGCGCCCGCCCGGCGACACCTGGCTGCACATCATGGGTTTCGACCTCGCTCATGGCCCTGACGGCCGCTGGTGGGTGGTGGGCCAGCGCACGCAGGCACCCTCCGGCCTGGGCTACCTGCTCGAAAACCGCATCGCGATCTCGCGCCAGTTCCCCAAGGCCTTCGCCGGCATGCGCGTGCAGCGCCTGGCCGCAAGCTACCGCGCGCTCATGAACGGCATCAAGGCGATGTCGCCCGAAGGCGTGAACGCGCGCATCGCGCTGCTCACGCCCGGCCCGTACAACGAAACCTACTTCGAGCACGCCTACCTGGCGCGCTACCTCGGCCTCACGCTGGTGGAGGGCAACGACCTCACCGTGCGCGACCAGCGCGTGTTCCTCAAGACGCTCGGCGGCCTGGAACCCGTGCACGCGCTCATCAAGCGCCTCGACGACGAGTGGCTCGACCCGCTGGAGCTGCGCCCCGACTCCACGCTCGGCGTGCCCGGCCTGCTGCAGGCGCTGCGCGCGGGCAACCTGGTGCTGGCCAACGCGCCCGGCTCGGCACCACTCGAATCGAGCGCGCTGCTGGGCTTTCTGCCCGCCATCAGCGAACACCTGCTTGGCGAGCCGCTGGCCATGCCCTCGCTGGCCACCTGGTGGTGCGGCGAAGACGCGGCCCTGCGCAGCGTGCTGCCGCTGCTCAAGGGCGGCGTGATCAAACCCACCTACCCGCGCTCGGGGCTGGAAACCGCCATCGGCCAGGCGCTGAGCCCGCGCGAGCTGGACGAATGGTCCGGCCGCATGGCGCGCCGCCCCGAGGACTACACCGTGCAATCGTGGCTGCCGCTGTCGCAGACACCCACCTGGGCGGGCGAACGCATCCTGCCCCGCTCGACCATGTTGCGGGTGTTCGCGCTGGCCGACGGCGCCGGCTCCTGGCGCGTGCTGCCCGGCGGCCTGGTGCGGCTGGCGCCACGCGGCCAGCTGGTGGCGGCCATGCAGCGCGGCGGCAGCAGCGCCGATTGCTGGGTGCTCACCAACGGCCAGGTCGACCACACCAGCCTGTTGGCCAGCCAACCCAGCTCGATGGCCATCGCGCAGCAGAAGCAGCCCGTGACCAGCCGCGCCGCCGAGAACCTGTTCTGGCTCGGCCGCTACACCGAACGCGCCGAGAACACGGTGCGCCTCGCGCAGATCGTGCTCGACCAGCTCGACGGCGAAGAGCCCGGCACGCCGGCGCTGCTGGCCTGGCTCTCGGCCGTGGCCAGCGAGAACGCCCTGGTGCTGCCCGACACGCCCGAGGCCACGCAGTCGTCGCGCGTGTTCGCGCGCAGCCTCATGGCCAACCTGGCGCCCCGGCCTGGCGACCCGCAGGCCGCCAACTCGTTCAGCGTGGGCTTCAACCTGGAGGCGCTCAAGCAGGCCGCGGCCCAGGTGCGCGAACGGCTCTCGCGCGAGCACTGGAACCTGATCGAAGGCACGCACGAGCGGTTTTCAAACGCCGCGGCGCAACTGGCCGACGAAGCCGAATTCGCCACCGGCGAGGCGCAAACCATGCTGCAGGACGCCAGCGAAATGCTCGCGGCCATCACCGGCTCGCAGACCGACCGCATGGTGCGCGACGACGGCTGGCGGCTGCTGTCCATCGGGCGCCACATCGAGCGCCTGGTCTCGCTCTCGCGCGCGCTCGCGCTTGGGTTGGAGACGGGCAGCGTGCACGAGCCCGGCGGCTTCGAGGCCATGGTCGCGCTGTTCGACTCCACCATCACCTTCCACGCCCAGTACCAGCAGCGGCGCGACATGGTCGCGTTGATCGACCTGCTGGTGCTCGACCGCGACAACCCGCGCTCCCTGGCCTGGGTGGTTCAAACGCTGCGCGCGCGCCTGGCCCGGCTCGGCCAGAGTGTGGCGCCGCGCGACGCCGAACTGGCGCGCGAGCTGCCCGACCCGGCCGGCTGGTCGCTCACCGAACTGAGCAACTGGCAGCGCGCGGCCGATGGCCGCCGCACCTGGGCTGCGCTGGCCAGCGTGCTCGACGACTGCGAGGCCGCGGCGGTGGACCTCTCCGACGCCATCACCCGGCTGCATTTCAGCCACGCCGACCGCCACAGCCAGAGCCTGAGCACCTGAGGCCGCCGCCATGGAACTGCGCGTTCGCCACCGCACCACATACCGCTACCAGAGCCCGGTGGACATGGCGCAGCACATGCTGCACCTGTCGCCGCGCGACACGCCCACGCAGCGGGTGCGCGCGCACCGCCTGGTCATCGACCCCCCACCCGCGGCCACGCACCAGACCGGTGACGCCTTCGGCAACCAGCGCACCTTTTTCGCCCAGCAGGCACCGCACGACAGGCTGAGCGTGCTGGCCGACAGCACCGTGCAGACCCAGGCGCCCCAGCCCCTGCCCGAGGGCGCACCTTGGCGGAGCATGACCTGGGAGCGCGTGCGCGAGCACTTCCGCTACCGCGTCAACGCGCCTTACGAGCCCGCGGCCAGCTTCGTGTTCGCCTCGCCCCTGGTGCCGCGCGACGACGCCTTCAGCGACTGGGCGCGCCCGGCCTTCGAAGCCGGCACACCGCTGCTGCAGGCGGCGCGCGCGCTCATGGAACGCATCCACAGCGAACTGGTGTACGAAACCGCGAGCACCGAGGTCAACACGCCGCCACTCGAAGCGCTCGCGCAAGGCAAAGGCGTGTGCCAGGACTTCGCCCACATCATGATCGGCTGCCTGCGCAGCCTGGGCCTGCCCGCACGCTACGTGAGCGGCTACCTGCTCACCCAGCCGCCGCCGGGCAAGGAACGCCTGGTCGGCGCCGACGCCTCGCACGCCTGGGTGGCCGTCTACGTGCCGGGCAGCGAAGGCCAGGAAGGCCAGTGGTTCGACTTCGACCCCACCAACAACCGCTGCGGCTGGGGCAGCCCGGGCGAGGACTACGTGACGCTGGCCATCGGCCGCGATTTCAGCGATGTGTCGCCCATGCGCGGCGTCATACAAGGCGGGGCGCAGCACACGCTGGATGTGGCGGTGACGGTGGCGCCGCCCGCCGAACTCGAAGGCCGCGAGCTCGACACACCGGCACCGAAAAACCCGTCGATAGAATGAGCCGCTCTTTCAAGACGACCTTCAGGAGCAATCGATGAGCGCACTCGCCAAGCTCAAGCAACTGGGCATCACCTTGCCCCCCGTGTCCACCCCCGCCGCGGCCTATGTGCCCTTCGTGCAGACCGGCAAGCTGGTCTTCATCAGCGGCAACATCGCCCGCAAGGACGGCAAGGCCTGGGTCGGCCAGCTCGGCCTGACGATGGAAACCGACGAAGGCAAGGAAGCCGCGCGCTCCATCGCCATCCAGCTCATGGGCACGCTGCAGGCCGCCTGCCAGGCCTCGGGCAAGACGCTCGACGACGTGAAGCGCATCGTCAAGGTGCTGAGCCTGGTCAACAGCACGCCCACCTACACCGAGCAGCACCTGGTCACCAACGGCTGCAGCGAACTGCTGGGCGAAGTGTTCGGCGACGCCGGCCAGCACGCGCGCAGCGCCTTCGGTGTCGCGCAGTTGCCCATGGGGGCCTGCGTCGAGATCGAGTTGATCGCCGAGCTGGCGTAAGCCGGGCTCAGCGCTGGCGGCGCTGGCTCGCGCGCCGCACCTGACGGCTCTGGGTGGCTTCGGCCACCGCCTTCTCTTGATCCGCGCGCTTGCGGGCGAAATACCGCGTGGCGTGGCGCGACACCACAAAGGCCAGCACCCCGACCGCCACCGCGATCACCACACCGGTGATGTCGCCAGATTCCATGTTCATTGCTCCTGTGGGCCGCCCACGGCGCGCCCATAACCCGATAGAAACGCCTCGAAGCGCGCCAGCGCTTCGTCGAGCGCGCGCTTGAACGCCGCGTCGCGCGGGGCCTTGCCCGACACGAAACCCAGTTCGCGCACCAGGCGCCCGCGCTCCAGGCGCAGGTTGGCCCAGCCCAGCATCTGTTCACCCCACAGCAAGGGCAGCGCGTAGTGCCCCATGGTGCGGCGCGGGGCAGGCACGTAGGCCTCGAAACGGTAGGCCCAGCCCCACAGCATCTCGAAGCGGCGGCGGTCCCACACCACCGGGTCGAACGGCGCGAGCAGACGCACGGCTTCATCGGGCTGGTGGCGGCGCGACGCGGGGTTTTCGTCCGCCGGCCAGAACCACGTGGTGCCGTCGACCACGGCGTGGCCGTAGCGCGTGCGCGCGGTCTTCAGCACCGCGCGGGTTTCGGCGGCCAGGTGCGGTGCGCCATAACGCAGCAGCGTGACGAGGTAGCCCAGGCTGGGCGCGGGCAGCGGCGCGTAGAGGTTCACGATGGTGTCGACCAGCGCCTCGGCGCGCTCCTGCCGCGCGGCGGGGCTGTCGTCTTGCGCAGCGTGGTCCATGGCCTCGTAGACGCGCGTGCCTGCTTCGCGCCGGCGCACCCGCAGCCAACCGTGGTGGTGCATGTGGTCGAGCAGGCGCGTGCTGGCGTTGAGGTCGCCACCCCAGTAGCCGGCCACGCGGCCGTGGTGGGCGAAGGCCTCGCCCACGTCGCGCGGGTGCGCGATGCCGCGCTCGCGCACGAAGGCCAGCACCTCCTGCGCGCGGCGTGTGGTGGCCGCGTCCCAGGGCTGGCGCAGCGTGCGCGGGTGCAGCAGCGCGAGCATGTCGCGCGGCAGGAAGCCGTAGTTGACGAAAGCGTCTTCTTCGAGGCCGAGGCGCTCGTAGCGGCGCTCCAGATCGCCCGCGCGGTAATCGCGCACGCGGTGGTGAAGGATCAGATCCTGTGCGCGTGCCGGGGCGCGCATCGGGTCGGCCTGCACGAAGCCGAGCCGGCGCACCGCAGCCGGCAGCGTCTGCGGCTTGAACAGGCTGCGCGCGATGGCGTGGCGGCGCAGCGCGTCGAGCGTGAGCGCGCTGCCCGCCATGCGCTCACTCCACGCGCGTGACCCGCGCGGGCTTGAAGCCCAGATCGGCCGCCTTGCCCTTGCGGCCGCGGCCGGCCTTGGCGTTGTTCAGGCTGCGGATCTCCAGCGTCTCGTCGCGCTCCTTGCCACCGCGCCCGATGCCTTCGATCTTCACGCTGCGGGTGTAGGCGGCGGCGCCGGCCAGCGTGTCCTTGGGTTCGAGGTCGATGAGCATCAGGCCACGGCCGCCCTTGTCCATCTGCTTGAGCTCGGTGATCTCGAACGTGAGGATGCGGCCGCCCGTGGACGCGCAGCACACGTGCGTGGCCGGCACCAGCGGCTGCGTGCCCGAGCTGAAGGCCGCGTGCGACGGCGCGCAAGGCACCTCGCCCTCGCCCAGGCTGAGGAAGGTCTTGCCGCCCTTCTGGCGCGAGACCATGGATTCGACCGTGGCGATGAAGCCGTAACCGCCACTGCTGGCGATCAGCAGCGCCGCGTTGGCCGGGCCGGCAAAGTAATGCAGCGGCTGCGTGCCGCTTTCCAGGTCGATCAGCGTGGTGACGGGCTGGCCGTCGCCGCGCGCGCCGGGCAGGCTGGCCACGGGCACCGAGTACACGCGGCCGTTGCTGCCGATGACGATCAACGTGTCCACCGTGCGGCATTCGAAGGTGCCATACAGGCCGTCGCCGGCCTTGAAGGCAAAGGCCGAGGCCTCGTGGCCGTGGCCGGTGCGCGCACGCACCCAGCCCTTGCTCGACACCACCACCGTCACGGGTTCGTCCACCACCTTGATCTCGGCAACGGCTTTCTTCTCGGCCTGGATCAGCGTGCGGCGCTCGTCTGCGAACACCTTGGCGTCGGCCTCGATCTCTTTCACCATCAGCTTCTTGAGGCTGTTCGGATTGGCCAGGATGTCTTCGAGCTTGGCCTGCTCTTCGCGCAGCTCTTTCAACTCCTGCTCGATCTTGATCGCCTCCAGCCTGGCCAACTGGCGCAGGCGGATCTCGAGGATGTCTTCGGCCTGGCGGTCGCTCAGGCGGAAGGCCTCGATCAGCGCGGGCTTGGGCTCGTCGCTGTGGCGGATGATGCGGATCACCTCGTCGATGTTGAGCAGCACGAGCTGCCGGCCTTCGAGGATGTGGATGCGGTCCATCACCTTGCCCAGGCGGTGCTGCGAGCGGCGCGTGATGGTGGTCTGGCGGAACTCGATCCACTCCACCAGCATCTGCCGCAGCGATTTCTGCACCGGCCGGCCGTCGATGCCGATGACCGTGAGGTTGATCGGCGCGGACGTTTCCAGGCTGGTGTGCGCCAGCAGTTGCGTGATGAGCTCGGCCTGCTCGATGCGGCTGCTCTTGGGCTCGAACACCAGCCGCACCGGCGCGTCCTTGCTGGACTCGTCGCGCACGCCGTCGAGCACCGCGAGGATGCTGGCCTTGAGCTGGTTCTGGTCCTGCGTGAGCGCCTTCTTGCCGGTTTTCACCTTCGGGTTGGTCAGCTCCTCGATCTCTTCGAGCACCTTCTGCGAACTGGTGCCCGGCGGCAGCTCGGTCACCACCAGCTGCCACTGGCCGCGCGCCAGGTCTTCGATCTTCCAGCGCGCGCGCACCTTGAGGCTGCCGCGGCCGGTGCGGTAGGCGTCGGCAATGTCCGAGGCAGGGCTGATGATCTGGCCGCCACCCGGGTAATCGGGGCCGGGGATGAGCGCGAGCAGTTCTTCCTCGCTCAGCTTGGGCGTCTTGATCAGCGCCACGCAGGCGTCGGCCACCTCGCGCAGGTTGTGGCTGGGCACCTCGGTGGCCAGGCCCACGGCGATGCCGCTGGCGCCGTTGAGCAGGTTGAAGGGCAGGCGCGCGGGCAACTGCTTCGGCTCGGTGGTGGAGCCGTCGTAGTTGGGCACGAAGTCCACCGTGCCCTGGTCGATCTCGTCGAGCAGCAGCGTGCTGATCTTGGCGAGCCGCGCCTCGGTGTAGCGCATCGCTGCGGCGCCATCGCCATCGCGCGAGCCGAAGTTGCCCTGGCCGTCGATCAACGGGTAGCGCTGCGCGAAATCCTGCGCCATGCGCACCAGCGCGTCGTAGGCGGCCTGATCGCCATGGGGGTGGAAACGGCCGAGCACGTCGCCCACCACGCGCGCGCTCTTCACGGGGCGCGCGGCCGTGTTGTTGTTGGGGCCGCCGAAGCTCAGGCCCATGCGGTCCATGCTGTAGAGGATGCGCCGCTGCACCGGCTTCTGGCCGTCGCACACGTCGGGCAGCGCGCGGCCCTTCACGACCGAGAGCGCGTATTCGAGGTAGGCGCGCTGGGCGTAGCCAGCCAGGCTGTCGTCGGGCTCGGCCGTGGCCAGGGGCAGTTCGGGGTTGGTCTCGTCGGTCATCAGATATCCACCTCCACATCGTCACCGTGGAGTTCCATGAGTTCGCGCCGCGCCGCGGCTTCGCCCTTGCCCATCAGCTGGGTGATGCGCGCTTCGGTGGTGGCGAAATCGTGCGCGCCCAGCGTGACGGGCAGCAGGCGGCGGGTGTCGGGGTTGAGGGTGGTGTCCCAGAGCTGCTCGGCGCTCATCTCGCCCAGGCCCTTGAAGCGGCTCACCTGGCACTTGTCGGCGGCCACGCCTTCCTTGCCCGCCTTGTCGAGGATGGCGTGCAGCTCGCCATCGTCGAGCGCGTAAACCTTGGCCGCGGGCTTCTTGCCGCGCGCGGGGATGTCCACCCGGAACAGCGGCGGGCGCGCCACGTAGACGTTGCCGTTCTCGATGAGCTTCGGAAAGTGGCGGAAGAACAGCGTGAGCAGCAGCACCTGGATGTGCGAGCCATCCACATCGGCATCGGACAGGATGCAGACCTTGCCGTAGCGCAGGCCGCTCAGGTCGGGCGTGTCGTTCGGGCCGTGCGGGTCGACGCCGATGGCGACCGCGATGTCGTGGATTTCGTTGTTGGCGAAAAGCCTGTCACGCTCGACCTCCCAGGTGTTGAGCACCTTGCCGCGCA
>VFQU01001662.1_pt1 | contig 12376 bp, 8 predicted proteins | sample 3512311 | NCBI WGS metagenome assembly VFQU01 (sample SAMN10412377, study PRJNA504923) | tailings metagenome | isolation source: Relicate 3 Philex TSF3 active mining site | place: Philippines: Tuba, Benguet | collected 2017-08-29 | reverse complement strand
GGACTGGTTTATACCGGCCTGACGGCGGCGGATATGCCGAGCGGGGATGCGCGGGTGGGGCGGGCGCAATTGCAGCAGCGCACGGTGGATTTCAACCTGTCGCAAGACGGGATGGTGCAACTGGCGGAGGAAACCGGAGGGCTGGCGTTCACCAACACGAACGACATCAGCGGGGCGCTGAGCACGGCGCTAGCCGATCAGGAAGGGTATTACCTGATCGCCTTTGAACCGGATGAGGAGACGTTTGCGAGTGCGCGGAGCCAGTCGAAGTTTCACAACCTGAAGGTGGAGTGCAAGCGGGCTGGAGTGCGGCTACGCTACCGGCGGGGCTTCTATGGGTACAGCGATGAAGCGGAGCGGCGGCAGACGGACCCACTGATCAGCGCACTGGTTTCGCCTTTCGCGGCGCAGGATGTGCCGCTGCAGTTGACGCCGCTGTTTCTGCGGGATGGGGCGGGCAAGCCGATGTTGCGGGGGTTGGTGTATATCGATTTGGCAGGCGTGACGCCACAGGCCGGCGAGAACGGGCAGATGGTGGCGGAGTTGGACCAGGTGCTGCTTTTGCTGAACGGTGATGGTGAGCGGGTGTTCAGTACGGGGCGGACGCATACGGTGAAGGGAACCGCGGAGGAGGTGGAGAAGGTGCGGCGGGCGGGGCTGGTGCAGGAGTTTGAAATGCCGTTACCGCGGCATGGGGTGTATCAGCTGCGGACGGCGGTGCGTGAGAAGGCCAGCGGGCTGATGGGCACGGCAACGCAGTTTGTGTGGGCGCCGGACCTGACAGCGAAGGCGCTGGCGCTATCGGACATCGGATTGAACAGCCGGTCTTATGCCCGGGAGGGAAAGCTGGCAGGCGGACCGGCGGTGAGGTTGATGCAGGCGGGGGATACGCTGGAGTACGGCTGCCTGATCTACAACTCCCGTGTCAGCAAAGAGGGAGCCAGGACGCGGCTGGAAACACAGACGGTGTTGCTGCGGGACGGCAAGGTGGTGTTCCGGGGCAAGAAGAATGTGCTGGAGGCGGCGGGGCATCAGATGGAAAACCCGGTGTCCTTCAGCGGGTCGCTGACGCTGGGGAATGCGTTTGAGCCCGGACAGTATGTGCTGCAGTTGGCCGTGCGGGATCTGCTGGCGCCGAAGGGGCGGGAGTTTGCCGTGCGGGCGATTGAGTTTCGCATACGCTAGACGGGGCTGGTGGGATAGGGCAGCTTTCCGGGGAGCAGGGTGGTGTCGTGGTGGGTGCGCAGGGCGGCATCCGAGACAGCGTAGCCCCAGTTGATGAGGCGCTCCTGCGTGGGGGCAGGCAGAGCGGCGAGGCGGGTGTCGAGGTCGGCCAGCTCAAGGACGCGGGCGCGTGGGGCGGGCAGCTTGCCGGGGGCGAAGTAGTGTTCAATTTCGGTGCGGATGCCCCAGTAGCAACCCTTGCGCTCGCCTCGTTTGTAGGCGTCGATGAGGTGGCGCTTGCGGAGGCTGCGGACCTGGTTGTCGGCGATCATGGCGACGCGAGTGGCGTGCTGGATCCAATCCTCTTTGGGCTCGGGTTCGGGGTGGAGCTTGGCGCCGGCGTCGCTGACAAAGACGGTAGCGCAGCGCTTGTAGACGGGTTCGAGGGCGAGGTTGTCGTAGACGCCGCCATCACTGAGGACGGCGCGGGTGGTGTAAGGAGGAAAGCCGAGAGGGCCGAGGGAGGCGGGGTCGAAAGTGGTTTCATCGAGCGGCAGGACGGCCGGCGAGAGAAAGGGCGGGAAGGCGGAGGAGGCGGCTACGGCTTTCGAAAGGGATAGGGTGGGGTTGGGGATGCGGCCCACCTGGTAGTCGCCCATGAAGGGGCGGGAGAAGCGCCAGAGGCTGCCGGTCTGGACATTGGTGGCGTTGAGGATGAAGCGGGGGCGTTCCGGGAGGTTCTGGAGAGTGGCGCCGTGGAAGAGGAAGTCGTCGTAGAGACCTTCCACTTTGTCGTTGATGGTGCCGGGGGTGAGTATGCCTTCGAAGACGCTTTGCACGTCGATGGTTTCGGCGGCGAGGCGGCGCAGGGGGGTGATGAAGTGGGGGACGAAGTCCTGCTGGAGCTGGATGGGGGCGAAGCTGAGCCGGGGCCAGGCGAGGGCGAGGACGGCGGCGGTGAGGGAGCCGCCGGAGACGCAGGCGATGCGGTCCAGCCGCTGCAGGACGCCAGCCTCGTAAAGGCGCCAGATGACGCCCGCATGAAAGAGCATGGCGCGGTAGCCACCACCGGACAGACAAAGGCCGGCGCCAGAGGGAGGAAGTTCTTCCGCAGACATGCCCATATCATGACGCAGGTGGGCGTTTCCTGCTTGTTACCCTAATCGCATGGCTACAGATTGGGTTCGTTCTGTTTGTGCGCTGGATTGCCCGGATGCGTGCTCGATGCTGGTGCAGGTGGACCAGGAGACGCAGCGGGCCACGCGATTGAAGGGGGACCCGGCACACCCGGTGACGCAGGGCTTTCTGTGCGGTAAGGTGGCGCGCTATCTGGAGCGGGAGTATCATCCGGAGCGGCTGCTGTACCCGCTGGCGCGGACAGGGCCCAAGGGGAGCGGGGAGTTTACGCGCATCAGTTGGAACGAAGCCATCGCGCGGGTGGCGGAGAAACTGCAGGGGGTGGTGGCGGAGTTTGGGGCCGAGAGCGTGTTGCCGTATTCCTACGCGGGCACGATGGGCCTGTTGAACGCGAGCGGCATGGACCGGCGCTTCTTTCATCGCCTGGGGGCGAGCCGGCTGGACCGGACGATCTGCTCTTCGGCGGGTGGGGCGGCGTTGATGGCGTCGATGAATGCGCGGCTGGGGACGGAGCCGGAGCAGTTTGCTGAAAGCCAGTTGATTGTGGCCTGGGGGGCGAACGTGCTGACGACGAATGTGCACCTGTGGCCGTTCATCGTGGCGGCGCGGCGCAAGGGGGCGCGCTTCATTGTGATCGACCCGATCCGCACCAAGACGGCGGCGCTGGCGGATGAGCACATCCCGGTCAATCCGGGGTCGGACCTGGCGCTGGCGCTGGGCCTGGCGCACGTGATCTTCCGCGAAGGGCTGGAAGACCGCGACTACTGCCGTCACATAGAGGATCTGGAAGAGTACCGGCGCGTAGCTATGGAGATGACGCCGGAGCGGGCGGCGGAGCTGACCGGCGTGCCGGTGGCGACGATTGAGCAACTGGCGCGGGCGCTGGCGACGACGCGGCCGGCGGTGATCCGGGTGAACTATGGCGTGCAGCGGTCTGACCGCGGGGGCCGGGCCATACAGGCGGTAGTGTCGCTGGCGGCGTTGACGGGGCAGTTTCAGTATGTGGGCGGGGGCGCGAATTTATCGACCTCGGGAGGCTTTGCGTTCAACCGGGCGGCGCTGGAACGGCAGGACCTGGAACCGCACCCGACGCGGCTGATCAACATGACGGAGCTGGGCAAGGCGTTGACCGAAGTGAACGACCCGCCGGTGAAGGCACTGGTGGTGTACAACTCGAACCCGGCGGCGATTGCGCCTGACCAGGCAGCGGTGCATCGGGGCCTTGCGCGGGAGGATCTGTTCACGGTGGTGCTGGAGCACTTCCTGACGGATACGGCGTTGCGGGCCGACATTGTGCTGCCGGCGACGACATTTCTGGAGCATACGGACCTCTACATGGCCTACGGGCATTACTACGTGCAGATGGCGCAGCCGGCGCTGCCCGCGCCGGGCGAGTGCCTGCCGAATGTGGAGATCTTCCGGCGGCTGGCGGCGGCGATGGGCTTCACGGAGAGTTGCTTCCGGGATAGCGAGGAAGAGATGATCCGGCAGGCGCTGGATACGAGCTCGCCGTATCTGGAAGGGATCACGCTGGAGCGGTTGCAGCAGGAGGGTTGGGTGCGGCTGAATCTGGGCGCGCCCGCGGGTGAGTTTGTGCCGTTCCGGGAAGGGAAGTTTCCGACGGCGAGTGGGAAGTTCATCACGGGCGGGGCGGCATTGCGCTATGAGCCGCCGGTGGAATCGCGGCTGGGGGCGGGGCGTGGCGAGTATCCACTCGAGATGATTTCCTGGAAGAACCACGACTCGATGAACTCGACCTTCGGGCACCGGGACGATGTGGATGCAGATACGGGCGTGGCGATACTGCATCCGGAAGATGCCACGGCGCGCGGCATTGCCGACGGCCAGGAAGTTCGATTGTTCAACGGGCGTGGGGAAGTGCGGGCACGAGCGCGGCTGGATGCGGCGCATGTGCAGCCGGGCGTGGTGTGTGTGCCCAGCCTGCGGTGGCCGAAGAAGGCAGCCAACGGGTATGGCATCAACGTACTGACCAGCCAGCGGTTGACGGATATTGGCGCCGGGGCGACCTTCTATTCGTGCCTGATTGAGGTGGCGGCATGTTGAGAATTCTGTTGGTGGCGCTATTGCTGGTGACGAGCTGCCGGCCGCGGCGGGACCTGTCGCCGTATACGGTGGAGGACCCGAAGTCGGCCCTACTGGCGCGGCTCGAGATGGGGAATGCCGCACATGCCAAGCAGTTCAAGGGCGGCTTTCACCAGATCGAGGAGGGGGGGTGGCGGTGGACGGAAAGAAAGTTTGCCGTGGAGTTGCGGCAGCCCTTCGCGGGCGCGAAACTGGGAGCTACCCTGACGTTGCGGGGGAGTCTGCCCGAGGTTGTGCTCTCGAAGACGGGCCCCCTGAAGTTGCAGGCCCGCGTGGGGGAAGCGAAGCTGGCCGAGTTGCCACTGAATGCGGCGGGGGAGTTTGTGTACACCGCCGCGGTGCCGCGTAGCGTGTTGAGCGCCGATTCGGTGGTGGTGGAGTTTGAAACCGACAAGGCGTTGCCGCCCGGAGCAATTGCGAATGATGGCCGTGAACTGGCCCTGATAGTGACTCAAATCAGTCTGGAAACGATGAAATGAAACTAGCCCTGTTGTGGATTGCCGCGCTGCTGCCGGCGCAAGAGATCCTGGTGGCCCCCAATCAAAGCGTGTGGGTGACCGAGGCGATGAAGGCCGCGCGGAACCTGAACGAATCGACGCAGCGCGCGCCGAAGGACATGCTGACCTATGCGGAGACCTCGAAGTGGCAGGAGACGGGGCCATACGAAGAAACGCTGGCGGTGTATCTGAAGCTGGCGGCGGCCTCGCCCTATGCGCGGATGATTGACATTGGCGCGACGCCGCAGGGGCGGCGGATGTATCTGTTTGTGGCCTCGAAGGACAAGGCCTTTGACGCGGCGACGGCACGCAAGACTGGCAAGCCGGTGGTGTTCTTTCAGAACGCGATACACCCGGGTGAGAACGGTGGCAAGGATGCGGCCGTGATGCTGCTGCGGGACATCCTGGTGACGAAGAAGTACGAGAGCCTGCTCGATAACGCCATCATTCTTTCGCTGCCAGTGTTCAACATTGACGGGCATGAGAACCGCTCGCCCTACCACCGGATCAATGAGCAGGGACCGCGGGAGATGGGCTTTCGAGTGACGGCGCAGCGCTATAACCTGAACCGCGACTTCATGAAGGCCGACTCGCCCGAGATGCAGAACTGGCTGAAGGCGTTCAACAAGTGGAACCCGGACCTGCTGATTGACAACCACGTCACCGACGGGCAGGACCAGCAGGCCGATACGACGATTGTGATTCACGACGGAATCGATGTGCATCCGGCGGTGGCGGGCTGGGTGGGGCGCGAGTGGCTGCTCAAGCTGTGGAGCGGGATGGAAGCCGAAGGGCACGTGATGGGCTGGTATCTGGGTGGGCCCGTGCGCCCCGGGCAGCCGTTGACGATGCTGCCGATGGCGCCGCGCTTTACGAATGGCTATGTGGCGACGCGGAACCGGGCGAGCCTGCTGGTGGAAACGCATTCGCTGAAGCCCTTTGCCGTGCGAGCCTGGGCGCACTATGACGTAATGCTGGAGACGCTGAAGGTGGTGGCGACAGCGGGCAAGCAACTGCGGGCGGCCACCGAACAGGCCGACCGGGAAGTGTTGACGCCCGGGCAGAAGCTGGCGCTTGACTATGCGCCGGCCAAGGAGGGTGAGCCCTACACGCTGCGGTTACTGGAGACCGAGACCTACCAGGGCGCGGCGCTGGGCGGGCCAGTATTGCGGTATCTGCCGAAGCCGCGGAACCTGGAAGTGACGCTGATCCGCAAGGCGGTGCCGAAGACCGAGGTGGTGATTCCGAAGGGCTACTATGTGCCGCGCGAGTACTCCAATGTGCTGGATTTGCTGAAGCTGCACGGCGTACGCGTGCAGCCGGTGAGCGGGGCGGTAGAGGCAGAGGTGGAGGTGACAAAGTTCCAGAAGGTGAGCTTCCCGGGGCAGCCTTTTGAGGGGCGTTTTCAGCCGAACTTTGAGACGACAGTGGAGCGCCGGAAGATGACCTTCACGGCGGGCTACTTCTTTGTGCCGGTGACGCAGCCGCAGGGGAAGGTGGCGATGCATTTGCTGGAAGCCAACGCGCCGGATTCAGTAGTGAAGTGGGGGAGTCTCAACGGCATCTTCGAGCAAAAGGAGTATGCGTCGGACTACATATTTGAGCCGCTGGCGGAAAAGATGCTGGCGCAGGACGCGAAGCTGAAGGCCGAGTTCGAAGCAGCGCTCGAAAAAGATGCCGCGCTCAAGGGAAACCCGAGAGCGCGGCTGTTGTGGTTATATCAACGGAGCCCGTTCTACGAACGGGACAAGGATGTTTACCCGGTCTACCGGGCGCTGCCGTAATTACTGACCGCCGCCGCCACCGCCGCGAGCTCCGCCTCCTCCGCCAGCGCCGCGGGCGCCACCGGCCGCAGCGGAACCGGCCGCACGCGAGCCGCCATCGACCGCACCACCACCGCTGGCCCCATATCCGCCGCCGCCACCGCTGTAGCCCGTGGGTGAGCGCATGACGGAGGTGTTGTAGCCGAGGTTGGGGTTGTAGCCAACGCTGCGCCGGTCCATGCCGCCGAAGGGATCGCTATTCATGGGTTGTGAGAAGACCGGCGGATAGTAGACCGCCATCACGGTTACGGGCGAGAAGAAGCTGTAGCCAAAGGGCGAGATGAAGCCACGGCCGAAGGGGACGTAGGTCATCATGCCGAAGACGGGGTCAAAGAACCAGCCGCTCATCGCCAGACGGGAGCCGGAATTGAGACTGTTGGCGACGGTGCGGGCTGAGTGGATGTTGGCCATGGCGAGGGTGCCAGCGCGGAGGTCAGCCCACTGGACGAGTTCGTCGAGGTTCTGCTTCTTGTCGAAGCGGGCCACGGCGAGATCACCCGCGAGCGCCAACTGCTTGTTTTCGGTGACGCGGAGCAACTCGTCGCGAAGATTGACGGCGAGTTCGCCGTTGTAGACCTTGACGGACTGCGGATCCATTTCGAGGCGATAGAGCCCGGCCTTGCGCACTGAGACAGTGGCATCACCCATGAGCACTTCGAGCGAGGAGGTCTTGGGCAGCTCGACTACTTCCACGATGGCGGTGCCGGAGAGCATGGCGAGGCGTACGGCCTGGAGGGAATTGGATTCCATGCGGACGGAGCTGTTTTCGCCGAGGCGCAGGAAGCTGCCCGGGGCGAGGAGGATTTCCGCGCGGCCCTCGGTGGTGGAAAGCACCTGGGTGTTCTTGAAATCAGGGAACTTGCTTTCCTTCATGACGACCGCTTCGCCATTGACGAAAACTTCCCCTTCGATGTAATGAATGAGCCCCGCTTTTGCGGATATGACTGCTTGCGCCGATGCAACGAGCGCGCCGAGTGCCAGCGAGATGAGAAACTTTTTCACGGCAACCTCCTAGGCGTAATCCTGACTGGAATACACTCTGGTGTCAAGGACGTGCACAATGCCGAAACAGTTTCGCCTTTTCATCTGCCTGTTCATGGGGGCCCTGGTTTGGGGCCAGAGCGTGGAGCCGATTCCGGGTTCGCGGAACAAAGCCGAGCGGCTGGAATGGTTCCGCGATCTGGGCTTTGGGCTGTTCATCCACTGGACGCTCGATTCGCAACTGGGGCTGGAGATCAGCCATTCGATGGTGGGCGCCAGCGAGGATTATCTGAAGCGCTATGTGGAGGAACTGCCAAAGACCTTCAACCCCTACAAGTTCAACCCGGCGGAATGGGCGCGGCTGGCGAAGCTGGCGGGGATGAAGTATGTCGTGTTCACTTCGAAACACCATAACGGCTTTGCGATGTTCCGCACGGCGACGACGCCGTTTAACATCATGCGCACGCCCTTTGGAAGGGACATCTCGGGCGAGCTGATCGCGGCGTTTCGCGCGGCGGGCCTGGCGCCGGGCTTTTACTTTTCGCCGGATGATTTCTGGTGGTTGCGGGAGAATGGCATCACGCTGCAGCGGCATGTGCCTTCGGTGTCGCCGGTGAATTTGCCCGGCCTGCTGAAGCACGATCAGGCGCAGGTGCGCGAATTGCTGACGCAGTATGGGGATATCGATGTGCTGTTCTTTGACGGGCCGTGGGACGGGCTGCGGGAACTAGCCTGGGACATGAACCCGAACGTGGTGGTGACCCGCGGGGGCATTGCCACGCCTGAGCAGTTTGTGCCGGGAGTGGCGCTGGACGGGCCGTGGGAGAGTTGCATCACGATGGGCAACTCGTGGCCCTACAAGCCGACGAATGAGAACTACAAGTCGGGGACCGAGTTGATTTCGTTGCTGGTGGAAACGCGGGCCAAGGGGGGCAATCTGTTGCTGAACGTGGGCCCGAGCCCGGAGGGAGAAATCCCCGAAGAGCAGAAGCGCCGGCTCGAGGAGATCGCGCTGTGGATGTTTGTGAACGGGGAGGCGATCTATGGTGTGCGGCCGTGGGTGGTGACGAATGAGGGCGAGTACTGGTTTACGCGGAAGAAGAACACGAACACGGTGTACGTGATTGTGAAGCCCAAGGAGCGCTGGAAGTACGGCGAGTGGAAAGAGATTGCGCTGCGCAGTGTGAAGGCGACGCCGGCAACGCGGGTGAGCGTGCTGGGGCAGAACGATGAGGTGCTGGAATATCAGCCCGACGTCAAACCAAAGAGCAGCTTCCGGCAGGAGGGCGACACGCTGGTGTTGCGGGCGATGCACGCGCAGCGGCTGTATACAAATCGCGCGTGGCCGAACCCGATTGTGCTGAAGCTGGAAAATGTGGCGCCGGCGCTGGAGCCACCCAAGGTGGAAACGGGGGACCGCTTCAGCGCGAATGTGACGTCGCTGGGTGGAGCGGCGAGTGTGGAAGTGTGGTTTGAATATCAGGACATCACCGGCTATGACCTGACGGAGCGGCCGAACAACTGGGTGGCGCTGCCGCGGCAGACCGTGACGCGGCCGGGGATGGTGCGCGCGGAAGTGCCCGCGCTGCAGAACGGGCACCGCTATGAATTTCGCCCCGTAGTGAAGCATCCATTGCTGGAGCTCTACGGGGCGACGAAGACGATCAAGGCGGGAAACTAGCGGCTAGATGTCGCGCTGGTCAGGACCGAGATAAACCTGACGGGGACGGCTGATCTTGGTGTCGCCGTCCTTGGATTGTTCTTCCCAGTGGGCGAGCCAGCCGGCCGTGCGGGGAATGGCGAAGAGGACGGTGAACATCTCGGGTTTGAAGCCCATGGCCTCATAGATGATGCCAGAGTAGAAGTCGACGTTGGGGTAGAGGCGGCGCTTGACGAAGTATTCGTCATTGAGGGCGATCTTTTCGATTTCGCGGGCGATGTCCACTTTGGGGTTGCGGCCGGTGACGGCGAAGACGCTATCGGCGGTTTCCTTGATGACCTTGGCGCGGGGATCGTAGTTCTTGTAGACGCGGTGGCCGAAGCCCATCAGCTTGCGTTCGCCCTTCTTGACGCTTTCGATGAAGGCGGGGATGTTGTCGACGCTGCCGATGTCGTCGATCATGCGGAGGACTTCTTCGTTGGCTCCGCCGTGGAGTGGACCGCTGAGGGCGGCGGCGGCGCCGGCCATGCTGAGGAAGGGGTCTGCCTGCGAGGAGCCGATGACGCGCATGGTGGAAGTGGAGCAGTTCTGCTCGTGGTCAGCATGGAGGATGAAGAGGATGTCGAGGGCGCGGGCGAGCACGGGGTTGGGCTCATAGCGGGGCTCGGCCATCTTCCAGAGCATGTTCATGAAGTTGGCCGTGTAGCTGAGCTCGTTGTTGGGGTAAACGAAGGGGAGGCCGTTGGTGTGCCGGTAGGCGTAGGCGGCGATGGTGGGCATCTTGGCGATGAGCCGGATGATCATGAGCTCGCGCACGGCGGGGTCCGCGATGTTGCGCGCGTCGGGGTAGAAGGTAGAGAGCCCCGCAATCGAGGACACGAGCATGCTCATGGGGTGGGCATCATAGCGGAAGCCTTCCATGAACTTCTTCATGTTTTCGTGGATGAAGGTGTGGCGGGCAACGCGAGCGGTGAAGAGCTGCAACTGGTCGGGGTTGGGGAGTTCACCGTAGAGCAACAGGTAGGCGCACTCAAGGAAGGTGGACTTTTCAGCCAGTTGTTCGATCGGGTAACCACGGTAGCGCAGGATGCCGGCGTCGCCGTCGATATACGTGATGCGGCTTTCGCAGGCCGCCGTATTCAAAAAAGCGGGGTCATAAGCCATGACCCCGAAATCTTTCTCATCCTGCTTGATCTGCCGCAAATCCGTGGCGCGAATATTGCCATGCTTGAGCGGCAACTCGTAGGATTTGCCGGTGCGGTTGTCAGTGATGGTAAGGCTTTCATTCCCCATGCGTTCGATGTGCTCCAAATTCCGATTATGTCCTGCTTTTGCCAGCCGTGGGCTGCCCGCTTGAAATTGTTTCATGTTTCGAGGTAACGAGCGGCGGTTTCCAACGTCCGTGATAGAGTAGGCTCAAATTGGGTGATGGTTTCCAGACGTTATCTCCGTGCCCTTTGCTTCATCATTTTGCTGGCCGGAGTATGTCTGGCCTTTCAACGGCGTGGGCGGATGCCGTTCATCCCGGACGACGATGAGCCGGTACCCTTCCCAGCGGATGGCGGCGAGAAGACTGAGTGGATCTTTGCGCGGCTGCGCTACGACTCCTTCCGGCAGGGCGCGGGCATGTGGGGAGTTCGCGGACGCTGGACCACCGATTATCCAAAAGCGGAGCGGCACCTGGTGCAGGGTCTGCGGCGTCTTTCGCGGCTGCATACGCGCAGCGTGGAAGAAGTGGTGGATCTCGACACGGACAAGATCTTCGATTACCCGTGGATCTATGGCGTCGAAGTGGGGCACTGGGATCTGACGGATGCCCAGGCGGCCAAGTTGCGGGAGTATCTGCTGCGCGGCGGCTTTCTGATGGTGGACGACTTCCATGGCTCGTTTGAGTGGGAAGTATTCATGCGGTCCATGAACCGGGTGTTTCCGGACCGGCCGGTGGTGGACATCCCGGACAAGGACCCGATTTTCCATAACGTATTCGATCTCGATAACCGCACGCAAATACCGGGCATTGTGATGTTCTACACCGGGCAGACCTATGAGCAGGATGGAGTCAAGGAAAAGTGGGGGGGAGTCTACGATGACCAGGGCCGCATCATGGTGGCCATCTGTCACAACATGGACCTGGGAGATGCCTGGGAGCACGCGGACATGCCGGAGTACCCGGAACGCTATACGTCGATGGCCTACCGGATTACTTTGAACTACATCCTGTACAGCATGTCGCACTAAGCCCGCATCCAAAGAGAAAGAGCGCGAATGTTCGAAACGTTGTTCCTATACCCAGCCCGGCTCTTCTCGAAAGGCGAGTTTCTGTTCGCCTCGGGCTGGCCGGTGTGGCTGCTGGTGGTGGCGTGCATTGGGGTAGCCGCGGCGGTGGGGTATTGGGTTTACCGCAACCAGAGTGACAACCTGAAGGGAGCCCGCTGGGTGACGCTGGCTCTGTTGCAGGCCCTCGTGGTGGCGATGCTGCTGTTCATGCTGTGGCGGCCGGCGCTGCGCGTGACGGCGTTGAAACCGCAACAGAATGTGGTGGCCGTGGTGGTGGATGATTCGCGCAGCATGCTGTTGAAGCAGGATGAACAGACGCGGGTGGATGCGGCCAAGCAATTGTTGAACGACGGTTTGCTCGAGAAATTACGAAGCCGCTTTCAGGTGCGGGTTTACCGGGCGGGCGCGGATCTGGAACGGATCCAGGGCCTCGAGGCCGTAACCGGGGGGCAGAGTTCGACGCACCTGGGGCGGGCCATGCGGCAGATGATGGAAGAATCGGCGAGCCTGCCGATCGGGGCGGTGGTGATGCTGACCGATGGCGCGGATAATGCTGGAGGCTTGGAGGCCGAGGCGCTGAGTGAGATCCGGCGGCGGCGTATTCCGATACACACCGTGGGTTTTGGGGCGGAGAAACTGGCGCGCGATGTGGAAGTGATGGACCTCGATGTGCCGCTGCGGGCACTGTCGGACAGCCGGGTGAGCGCGGCGGTCACGTTCCGGCAGAACGGATA
>VFQU01001661.1_pt1 | contig 12379 bp, 8 predicted proteins | sample 3512311 | NCBI WGS metagenome assembly VFQU01 (sample SAMN10412377, study PRJNA504923) | tailings metagenome | isolation source: Relicate 3 Philex TSF3 active mining site | place: Philippines: Tuba, Benguet | collected 2017-08-29 | reverse complement strand
TGCGCTGCATAACTCGATCGAGCAAAGCGTAAAAGAGAGTGGATGCCAGACCTAACGTGATCAACTCATGGAGGCAAGACAATGAAACTGCGATGGAAAACACTCTTTGTACAAGTTGCAATTTGGGCAGTCTCAGAAGTTGCGCTGACCTGTGTTGGAATTGATGACTTAGCTGACTACAGTGAATTTATTCTCGATCGCAAACAAGCCTTCATCGAAGCCATCTCAAAATCTACTCCCTTCGCAACTGCTCCTTTTCCTTTCTGTCCTAAAGTTTCTGTTCTGATCGCTTGACTGAGTAAAACCGTGAAACGTTTCGACACAAAGTCAGGAGTTTTAATGGTTTACGGTTCGCAAGATTGAAATGATTAATCCAGGCTAGATTGGGCAGATGTAGCCACTATGAGAGCTAGGTTATCTGTAGTTCACCTATCAGTGTCGATCCTTACTTCTACTTCTAGTAGGACAGCATTTGAATTTGTAACGTTCTACATGCAAGAATTCAAAAATTGCCTCATTTCGTTAGAATCTATCGAGAGGAATAAATCTAGGTTATACCTTTAGGGGGCGGAAACTTCTCGAAGTTCTTATCTAAAAGTCATTCTCCAGGCAGACAGAGATTCGGATATTCTTCCTCTAAACTGCTTTACATCAGATAGATCAATCAGCATTTTGAAATAACTTATTTTCTGAGGTCTACCCCTGTTTGTTGAATTTTTTGGAGATCAAGCGATGCCATCAATCCGTGTTGTTTTAGTAGAAGATCATGATCTGACTCGGTTTGGAGTCCGGGCAATGCTGCGCGAGCATGGCAACATTGAACTGGTTGGAGAAGCGCGAGATGCAAAATCGGGGTTAAAAGTAATTCAAGAGACTCATCCGGATGTCGCGATCGTCGATATCGGTCTGCCCGATATGAATGGAGTCGAACTGACGCAGCAGTTGAGAGCGATGCAAGCTGAAGCAGGTGTTTCTCCAACAAAAGTTTTGATCATGACGATGCAAGATGATCAAGAAGTTGTACTAGCAGCATTCGCAGCAGGTGCAGATTCTTACTGCATGAAGGATATTAGTGGTGATCGTTTAAGCGAAGCGGTGGCATTAACGGCAGAGGGACATGGATGGATTGATCCAGCGATCGCGAAGATTGTGCTGAAACAAGTCCAGACAAACAGCCCAACTTCAGCTCCGGCTTCAACCGTGACGATCAATCGATTGTCTGAAGAAGAAAGCCAAAGCATCTCGACTTATCCCATCACAGCTCGCGAACTTGATGTTTTGACTTTGATTGTAGATGGACGCAGTAATGCAGAAATCGCAGAGCGGCTCTACATTACCGTTGGAACCGTCAAGACTCATGTTCGCAATATTCTCAACAAGCTGTGTGTGAGCGATCGAACTCAGATTGCGGTGCGAGCATTACGTGCAGGATTAGTTCAGTAATTATAGGAGTCGATTGAAGCTCTGAGATTGGAGCAGTGCAATGGAGACTGAGCAAATCGCATCACGCTTAGGGACAAGATACGATCGCTGATTCTATTTCTCTCTGAGATTTACTCTTCCCCCAAAGGATAGATCTGCTCCCCCATCAGACAATGCTAAATTTACCTCATCTTAAAGAAAACGCGGAAGCGAACTTAACCATTCTCTTTTAGCGATATGCCTAACCAATCCAACTGATATCTATTGTCTTTTGGATCTATATGAAACTAAACCCTTGAAAGCCCTGAGCGATTTTGCTGAGGGCTTTCAAGGGTTTGAAAGTAGATTTCAAAGTGGAGCGGATGAATGTGTATCAGTGATCACTTTTAATCTCCCCGCTTAACACAAATTATGAAGAACATTGAGCACAAAGTGCAACTCTAGAGCACCCGCTGTAAGCTGGATTTCAAAGCCACCTGACAAACCTGTAGAACCAAAACTTTTGGTCGCTACGATAATGGATTTAATTAGGTTGAGAAGGTAAACGAGGATGCGGAGATCGCGCTTGCTAGGAGCCTTAAGACGCTGGTTTTTCTCCAGCCACCACTTCCATCAACGGGTAGCACGGGCTGCTAGTCATATCACGATGTCAGTTGCCTGTCTCGTCCTCCTAGGCTGGAGCTTTGATATTCCGGTTTTGAAAGAATTCTTTCCCGGTATGAGCACGATGAAGGCAAATACCGCGATCGGGCTGCTCTTGGCTGGATTATCCCTCGGACTCCAAACTCGACAACGGTACAATTTGCGAACGATTCGAGCCGCGCAAGGCTGTGCGATCGTCGCTACCATCATTGCTTTTCTGACCCTCTGTCAGTATAGCTTCGGGTGGGATCTTGGTATTGATCAACTGCTCTTTCACGCACGACCCGATGCTGCTGAAACGTTATATCCGGGTCGGATGGGGGTGAATACAGCGATCGATCTCGCTCTGATCGGAATCGCACTTTGGCTATTGAGTCAGCCTGCCCAGATGACTGAGGAGCGCGGCAAAATAAATCGCTTGATTGTTGCTCAACTCCTTGCGATCGCGGTCGGTTTGATGTCTCTACAAGCTGTGATTGGGTATGCCTATCAGGTGCAAGTCTTTTATCAATCCCCACGGTTGACGACCGGAATGGCGCTGCATACTGCACTTACCTTTGGCATTTTAACGATCGGAATGCTGGCACTCAAAAGCGAACAAGGAGTGATGCGATCGCTCACCAGTCCGCTCGTCGGGGGCGTTGTCGCACGACGGTTTATTCCGACTGCAATTGTGATTCTGGTCATCCTAGGCTGGCTAATTTTGCAGGGGCAAAAGGCAGGATGGTATGACTCAAATTTTGCGGTGTCGCTGATGGTGATGACGCTCATTGCTGCATCGTTGGGACTGGTGGGGCGAAATGCTGATACCCTCAACCGAATGGATCGCGATCGCAGACGATCGTTCGATCAGTTACGTTCGAGTGAAGAACGGCTGCAGCTTGCACAAATGGTGACGGAAACGGGCACTTGGGAGTGGAATGTTCAGACGGGAAAAATCGTTTGGTCACACCCTTGCTATCCTCTCTTTGGCGTTTCATCGACGGAGACAGATTTGCTGACAGCGTTTATGTCAAAAGTTCATGCCGAGGATCTGCCGACTATCCAAGCCGTTGTGCAGCAGCGAACGACCCTGAATGCCGTTGAACTTGAGTACCGCTATCACCATCCAGAACGAGGATTGCGCTGGATGTTTAGCCGAGCCAGAGCCGCTTCTGATAATCCTGCACTGCTGCGCGGCATTTCGTTGGATATCACCGATCGTAAACAGGAGCAGCTAGAACGCGCCCAAACTCAGGAAACGATTTGCCGACAACTCGCTGAAATTGAGGCGATCTACGATACGGCTCCGGTTGGGCTAGGTCTTTTTGATCGAGATTTGCGCTTTACTCGGATCAATCAACGCTTAGCCGAAATCAATGGATTGTCGATCTCAGATCATCTCGGTCGGACAGTTCGAGAGATTGTCCCCGATCTTGCAGATGACGCAGAACCATTACTCTGCCGGGTGCTAGAGACGGGCGAACCATTGCTGAATCTAGAGATTATGGGTGAAACGGCTGCTCAACCTGGCGTTCAGCGAACCTGGCTCGAAGATTTGTATCCACTCCGAGATGCAGCAGGACGACCGATCGGCATCAATGTGGTAGTTCAAGAAATCACGCAGCGCAAGCAAGCAGAGATTGCGCTGCGTGACAAAGAGCAGCAGTTAGAGCAACTCAGCAACTCAATGCCGCAGTTTGTCTGGATATGCGGTGCTCACGGAGAACTTGAATATGTGAATCAGCAATGGTGCGACTATTCAGGATTGAGCCAAGAACAAAGTCATGATCAGACTCTCATTGTTAGCCATTATCATCCAGACGACCAAGCCTCTGCCTCCGCTCAATGGGAAACAGCGCTAGCAACACAGCAACTCTTTGAGTTTGAAGGACGATTACGATCGACAGAAGGCATGTATCGCTGGTTTTTAATGCGGGCAGTGCCCGTTTTCGATGATCGTCACCAACTGCAGCGATGGTATGGCACTTCGACCGATATCCACGATCGCAAACTGGCTGAACTCAACGATACCTTCCTCAATCATCTCGATGCTCAGTTGCGGCAGTGCTCTGAGCCAGAAGCGATGATGTGGGAAATTGTGAGTCGTTTAGGTCATTATCTCAACGTCGATCGTTGCCTGTTACATAGCGTTGATTTAGAAGCGGGGAGCACGACGATTCGGCAAGATTGGCGGCAAGCAGATCTCGAAAGTATCGCAGGCGTTTATTCACTGTCGGAGTACATTCCGCCAGAGATTATCCAGTGCTATCAAGCGGGTCAGTCCCTTGTCGTTGACAATGTGGAAACGCACAGCAGCACGGTGCCCATTGCTCATCATTTGCTTGAGCGGCAGATTCGGGCTTTGATTGGAGTTCCCTGTATTGAGTCTGGGCGTTGGGTCGCATCGCTGACGGTGCATTCCCGCGCGATTCGAGAGTGGCGATCGGATGAGGTCAGACTCTTGCAATCTGTGGGAGCACGTTTTTGGGCGTTGATTCGGCAAACGCAAGCCATGCAAGCTCTGCGAGAAAGCGAAGCTCGATTTCGCACCTTGGCAGATAACATTGCTCAACTCGCCTGGATTGCAGACGCGAGTGGTTCAGTTTTTTGGTACAACCAGCGCTGGTTTGAGTACACCGGGATTACGCTCGAAGAAATGCAGGACGGGGGGCGACAGGTTGTGCAACATCCCGATCACATCGAGCGGGTGACTCAGCGATTTCGCCACGCAATTAAAACGGGTGAAGTCTGGGAAGATACGTTTCCGTTGCGGGGTCAGGATGGACAATACCGATGGTTTCTCTCTAGAGCCATTCCGATTCGAGATGAGCAAGGCAATATCTTGCGTTGGTTTGGTACCAATACAGACATCACCGATCGTAAACAGCTCGAAGATGTCTTAGCGGCGCAAACTGAAGAACTCATGCACACCAATCGGCTCAAAGATGAATTCCTGGCTGCGCTGTCTCACGAACTCAGAACGCCACTGACTCCAATTTTGGGATGGACGCGGCTGATGCAAGATCACAAGCTCAACCCTGCGAAAACGGCTGAAGCACTCGACATTATTCAACGTAGCGTCAAACAGCAAATTGCTTTAGTCGATGATCTCCTCGATGTCTCTAGTGTGATTCAAGGCAAACTGCATCTGAAATTACAGCCATTAGATTTAGCAAATGTCGTGGCTCATGCGATCGAGACGGTGCAGTTTACCGCTCAAGCCAAACGCATCGAAATTGAAGTGGATAACACTGCGGCGTTGCCTGTGCTTGGAGACGGTGATCGCTTACAGCAAGTCTTCTGGAATCTGCTCAACAACGCTCTGAAGTTCACGCCCGAAGACGGACGCATCAAAGTCGAGTCATCGATTTTCATTCATCGAAATGGGATTCGTTCTGTTCAAGTTCGCGTCATTGATACGGGAATTGGGATCGCGCCTGAGTTTTTGCCGCATGTGTTTGACCATTTTCGACAAGCAGATAGTAGTTCATCCCGCCGATTTGGTGGGTTAGGATTGGGGCTGTCGATCGTCCGGCATTTGGTGGAACTGCACGGTGGCACAGTCAGTGTCGAAAGCCCTGGAATCGGACAAGGCACAACTTTTATGGTGCGATTTCCATACCACACGAACTGTTTGCAGCGCAGCGCACCGAATGATCTAGCAGATCTTGCCCCGATGCCTCTTAACGCATCTCCAGCGATCGCGCCTGTTATTTCAGCGCCAGCCGAAGTCCTCGCTTCAGAAGTTCAACCGAGTGCTAATCTCACAATCACTTTAAAGGGACTGCATATTCTGGTCGTGGATGACGATCAAGACAATCTAGAACTATTGCGCTTTTTGCTGGAAGAATATGGTGCGATCGTGACTGCTCAACTTTCAGCGATCGATGCGCTCGACTTCCTCTGCCAAAAACAACCCGACCTGATTATCAGTGATATTGGGATGCCTCAAGTGGATGGTTTTGAATTTATTCGCCGCGTGCGATCGCTGCCACAAGCCAGAGAAATTCCCGCCCTAGCACTCACGGCATATGCTCAGATAGAAGACGAGGCGCAAGCGATTTCTTCCGGTTTCCAGGGGTTCATTACGAAGCCAATTGATCCGCTGGAATTACTCTCAAAGCTGATCCGCTTGCTCAAGCCTTAACTCTCTTGAAAATATTGCTCAGAATGAGCTAGCTCATAGAAACTTTTCTCAGCCTGCGGCATAGTAATAGTCAACCGCATTCATGTTGCGGAGCGGGGCATAGAGGCATAGGGGGAGCCTAGACTCGGATTGCTCCGTATTTCACTACTTCTCCACTTCCCTATCAGATTGATTGTAATGAACGAGTAGAGGAACATAGATCATGGTGACAACTTCAACCCATTCTCCATCCTTTAGCACTCAACTCAAAGAGTGGATTGATTACAGCAAACCCGGTGTGACTCGAAAAACGATTGTCAAAGATACCCAACCCGCGATCGCGCTCTTGTGTTTGACAGCAGGAACTGAGCTTGCCGAGCATACGGCTCCGCGCACGGTTTCGCTGGTGGTGATTGAAGGGCGGGGCACATTTACCCTAGAAGGACGCGAAATCGTCATGGAGCCTGGGGTATTGATTCACATGTTGCCGAATACCCGTCATGCAGTGCGAGCCGAAGAAAATCTGGCATTTTTGCACCTATAGCTCAACTTCGCCATGAGCAAGACTGTGTAAGGCTTGTTGATTGAGAATGGTAATTTTTCCGCCTCGACGGTAGGAGACAATCCCCTGCATCTGCTTAAATAACCGAACGCATTCTTCGTAGGTAATGCCAATTCTTCGAGCCATGTGATAGTGAGATTGCAAATTAACCTCAGTTTCCTGTGTAAGATTCATCTGCTGCTCGGTGGCAGCGTCTTGAATCAATCGAGCCAGCCGCACGATCGCTCGTTCAGACACTAAACCATGCACCGTTTCGTGGAGTTGTTGTAGACGTTGATTAAAAACTGCCATCATACTGAGGGCAATCTCTGGAGTCATCTGAATTGCTTTGAGTAAGGTTTCGCGTTTCACCGTTAGCACTTGCACTGAGCTTTCTGCAATCACCGTTGCAGGTGCAATAGCGTTACCGAACAGGGCAGGAGCCGCAAAAAACTCTCCAGCACTCAAAATCCGCAGTAGAGTTTCTTTCCCGGTCGTTGCTGTCTTTACAACTCGCAATTTGCCTTCTATCAGCTCATACAGGGTAGCAGAGAGACGATCGTTCTCCTGCATAATCATTTCACCAGCTTGATAATGCTGCACGTTTGCATCCGGTAGCAATTGAGCAGCTTGTTCTGGGTTGAGATGTGCAAATATCGCAACCTTGGCAAGTTGCTCGATCGTGGCTTTCATCGGCGAATATTCAGAGCTTGCAGCAGTTTGTCAGAATGAGCATAGCGCAATCGTTTCACATAGGAGATGATCCAGTGTCACTGTCATCTAACTTAACTTCGCCTCGATCGTCTTCGCAACAATGGTATCGTCCGACTTTTTCTCCAGAGCATGGAGTCTATGTTGTCTTGTTCGTCTCTTTTCTGACGGGCGCAGCCGCCGCACAAGCTTGGACAAACGAAACAACTTTGACTCTCGTCTGTGCTTTTTGTGGATTTCAGGCAGAGCATCCTTGGGTAATGCAAATTAGACAGCGCAAGAGCTTGAAATTGCGCTTCTGTGTCTGGGGAAGTATTTACACGATCGCTGCAATGACGATCGCGGTTTCACTTTTGCTCAATTATTCGATGCTGCTCTGGATTTATCTGGGTGCGATCGCTGCCTTTTTTATTGACGCGATTTCAGTCTGGCAGCGAGAACAAAAATCAATCTTCAACGAAGTGATCACCTTTGCGGCAGTGTGTTTATCGGCTCCGTTTGCCCTAATTGCTACGACTGGGACTCTTTCGATGACAGGCGTAGGATTATGGCTCCTGAATACCCTGTTCTTCGCTGGCACAATTTTTACGGTTAAGTTTCGCAAGTCGAAAACACCGACAATTGTTCCAAGTAGTTTGTATTATGCGATCGCGACTGGAATCGTGCTTGGGCTGTGGGGGTTAGGTTGGCTTGCTCCGTTGACGGCTGCGGTATTTGTGATTGCTTTATGCAAATTTGCGATCGTGCTAACTCAGCAAGATTGGTATCGCACTGCTCGAATTCAATCTATTGCTACACTTGAAACCATCACATCTTTTCTATTTTTGCTGATGACCTCCCTCTCGCTACTCCCTGCTCACTTGGGATAGTCGGCGCAATCGTTCCGTAAGAGAGACGCTATTTGCATCAAAGCTCCTTTTCCCGATGGATTGAGGATGCTGAGACGCGCCTTAATCTAGTAAGCATATTCCCTCAAAATGAGGTCCTCGCGCTGCTAGAGAACTTATGATATTTTCCCCGCTGCATCACACTGCTCATCTTAATTTGACGAAGCTCTTTCAGCGGGCTTCTGGGCTGAGTAGTGCGATCGTGCTCCTCATCGCTGTGCTCGTCTTACTCGGTTGGCAACTGCATCGCCCTTTGTTGACAGGAAGCTTTGCAAACGATCTTGCCCCTATGAGTATCAAAAGCGCGATCGCATTTATTGCAGCGGCGATATCTCTCGGATGCTTGCACTGGCGTTCTAAAGCTTCGCCTGCCCGTTGGATCTCGCCAGTACTGGCGATCGCTGTGATTCTGCTTGGTTTTTTGAGCTTCAGTGAAGCTGGATTGACCTGGCAGCTTGATCATATGGCGTTCTTTTTTCATCTTCAGGCATGGAGTGCACCTTATCCGATCGCGCTGAGTACTGGGCTGAACTTTGTCTTGATTGGAAATGCTCTTTTGTTATCTAGCCGACCTGAGCGAGGATTTCATCGCTTAGCTCAAGCGCTCACGCTGATCACCGCTCTCATTGCTGTCAATGCGTTACTCAACAATGTGCATCCGATTGGGTTGCCGCCTGCTCATCCTGTTTCGACGATGGCACTGGCAACCGCATTTACGTTTTTAGTGTTGAGTGCAGGAATTCAGGCGTTGCACTTAGATGAAGCAGTAATGCGGGTGATGCAGATTAGTGATGGGTCGAGTGAAGGCATGGTGTGCCAACTGCTGCTCGCCGCGATCGCGCTCTCGGTACTCGAAGCATTCGTGACCTTGTGGGGACAACCTCAAGCGCCAGGAGATACTCTGTTTCATTTGTCATTTCTGACGATTAAAACTGCCTTAATCTTTACGCTGCTCGTTGGCTGGAGCGTTTCACTGCTTACTCGTATTCGTCAAGATTATCAGCAGGCGGAAGCCGTGGTTGAAGATCATGAAACCTGGGTAGAGCTTGCACAGGAAGCGGCTCACTTGGGGCGATGGAATTGGGATATTGCACAGAATCAACTGCAATGGTGTGAGTACCAAAAGCAGCTATTTGGCATTGCCTCTGAGAGCTTTGAGGAAACTTATGAAGCATTTCTACGCTGTATTCATCCCGACGATCGAGCTTTGGTGCAGCACCATCTGAATGATGCGATCGAGATGCAACAAGACTACTACGACGAGTTTCGAGTCGTTTGGGGCGATCAAAGTGTGCATTGGATTGCGTCTAAGGGACGCTGTTTCTACACGGCAAAAGGGCGATCCGTCCGCATCAGTGGCGTGAGTTTTGAGATTACAGAACATCGGCAACTGCAAGAGGAGCGAGATCGCTTATTTCGCTTAGAACAAACTGCCCGTGTCCGCGCAGAATCTGCCAATCGCATGAAAGATGAATTTCTCGCGATTTTGTCACACGAAATTCGCACACCGCTCAATTCTGTACTCGGCTGGATTCATTTATTGCGATCGCGATCGCTCAAGCCTGATACGGTTGCGCAAGGCATTGATGCCCTCGAACGGAATGCCGAAGCCCAAGCCCAAATCCTTGAAGATCTACTGGATATGGCGCGACTGGCGCAAGGTCGGCTCCAGTTACAGCTTTCTCCAACTCGGTTAGCAAGCGTGATTGAAACAGTAATTCGCACGATTCGCCCGGCAGCCCAAGCGAAACGAATTCACATTCACACGGATTTTGATCCCCAAATCGATCAAGTCCTCTGCGACCCAAATCGAATGCGGCAGATTGTATGGAATCTGATCTCGAATGCCGTGAAATTCACGCCTGCTGAAGGGAGGGTAAACGTGACCTTAACCCGAGTGGATGACGGTATTCAAATTCAAGTCAGCGATACGGGTCAAGGCATTCATCCTGAGTTTCTGCCGTATGTTTTTGATCGATTTCGGCAGGAAGATAGTACACTCACGCGCAGTTATGGCGGTTTGGGATTGGGGTTAGCATTAGTTCGCTATCTCGTTGAACTGCATGGAGGGACTGTTGAAGCAGCAAGTCTAGGAGTCAATCAAGGGGCAACATTTACGGTGAAATTGCCTTTTAGAGACGGCATGAATCAGGGAGATTGCGATCGAGATGAGGGTTGATGTGTCAGATCTTGCGAGTTGGGGCTGTGATATGAACTGTGTCATCCCAAATTGATTTGTAGCATTGACCAATTGATTCGGTCTCAGGAGCAATGCTTCAAAGATCAAAAATTGATCGAATCCGTTTGCGAATCTGTTCAAACGTTGTTTCTTCTTTCGTTTCTTCTACGACCGCGACTCCTAAACTTCTGAGCGATTCTTGTCGCTGAGACAGCGCTTCAGCAATTTGGTCGGCTAACGTGCGATGCTGTCTCAATAAGCTATGTAGATTATCATGATCGACAACAAATAGAATCGTATCTTCGATCGTGCGGAGTGTAGCAGTCCGCGGCGTGCCGAGCAATAAAGACATCTCTCCAATAAATTCACCTGCTCGGCGGACAGCAACTTGCTGATCGATCGATTCGACGACCACTTCAACTGCACCGGACAGAATGAGATAAAATGCATCGCCTGGATCAGATTCGCGCGCAATGACCTGACCTGCTGCTAGCTTCTGACGATACCCTTTTTCAATCACCTGGCGAAGTTCTACGTCTGAACAGTTCTGAAAATAGCTCACTTTTTTGAGCAAATCTCGCAAAAGCCACCCGCCAATCGGTTGGTCAGAAGTTGTAATTTCTGGAACTGAGCCATTTTGATGCGTTTGATTGAGGAGTTGCACCAAAATTGGCAAATGGTTGAACACGATATCAGTTGGCGCTGCTTTCGTATCAATTCCGCGATCGCGAAACTCAGCTTCAATTAAAAATCGCAGTGCGCTCTGAACTGACTCCATCTCAATCGGTCGCTCGATCCAAACGAGCAGTTCAAACCGTAACATCGAATTCTCAGCATCTAACCCCTTAAAGTACACTTCGGGTAGAGGCGAGCTTAAAACGCGCGATTCTTGACGCGATGCTGCAAGTAGAGCTTCCATCACTGCTAAAGAATCGCTTTCATCCACAACAGACACGGGCAGAACAATGCGACATTCTGAGCTGCGATAGCTCCAGTTCACGACGTTATTGTCCAAAAATCGGCTATTCGGCACAATCACATATACCCCATTAATTGTCCGAATCGTGGTGCTGCGAATCGAAATTTCTTCGACAATGCCAGCTAAGTGATCGACTTCAATGTAGTCGCCAACTTTAACAGGTTGCTCAAGCAGAAGGGTAATGCCACTGACAAAGTTACTTGTTAGGTTTTGCAAGCCGAGTCCGAACCCAACCCCGATCGCACCTGCAAACACCGTCAGTGAACTCAGATTAATGCCTGTCGTTTCAATAACAATAAAAAACCCAATAATCGTGATCACATAACTCACGATCGTAGACAGCGATTCTCGGGTTCCAATATTTAAGCCAAATCCCGGAAAGACTCGCTGTTTTAGAAGCTGTTTAATTAAATTAGAAATGACCAGCACCAGAATCACTTGGACAAGCAATTCGATAACTGATCCCATCGAGAACTGCTTTCCCCCAAAAGTAAATAAATGAGTTGAGAAAAAGCTAGAAAACTCCTCAGGCAAGCCTTGCATGACGATTCTGTTGAGAAGTTCCTGAAATTCCATAAAGATTAGAGGGCTGTAGTACTGTACTTCAAAGAGAATAAATCATCTCTGCAAATGAAATATTACCGTCTTGGGGATGAATTGTGGTCGGTTCATCTTTCTGAGAGTATTTAACGTGAATTCGAGATAAAAGTTTTCGCCCCTGTGCCGATGCGAATTCCATTCGCCAGCCACCCAAACGTTAACCCGAACTGAGGTTATTTACAGTCAGGATTGCATCATTATGTTATTCGGAAAAATTGTGTTCTAACTTCAGAGGGTTACGTCTATTTCAATTGTTCTTTAAGCTCAGCACTATCTGAATCTACTACTTTAAGTAGCCGAATCCTATTAT
>VFQU01001660.1_pt1 | contig 12389 bp, 11 predicted proteins | sample 3512311 | NCBI WGS metagenome assembly VFQU01 (sample SAMN10412377, study PRJNA504923) | tailings metagenome | isolation source: Relicate 3 Philex TSF3 active mining site | place: Philippines: Tuba, Benguet | collected 2017-08-29 | reverse complement strand
CGGCAACTTCAAGCTGTATCTGAATCACTCCACGAATGTGGGTGTCACCGGTTCCGGTATGGGTGTGAGCATCAGCAAGAACTGCGGCGATTTCGTCACGCAGCCGGGGGCGGGGTCTGCCACGCCTGCGGGATGCTGGATGCCCAACGCCTCTACTGGTACGGACATCTACTTCACGGTCGGTTCGCAGCCAGGATTCCAGTGCAAGCTGGATCTCAATCAGAAGTACTATCTGAACCTGGTCTACACGTCTCTGCCGATCACGTCGCAGTCCACCTCGAACTGCCCGAGCGGCAACTGTCTGACGGCGTACCAGCTGACGCCACCCGCCTCGCAGTGACGGTCATGCGATGAGTCGTCGTTCGATCTGAGCCGGCTCGTTGTCTATGGTGTATCACGCAATGCCGCTTCGCATCGTCGAGGCGGCATTGCGCTTAATGAAGAACAGAAAACAGATGGTGTCCGCATTCAAGTACATGCTGTTGTCGGTGCTGGCGTTTGGCGGTGCAGCTTTCGCTCAGACGGCGCTGCCGCCCGACGTCCTGGTTCGCCAGTCGGGCCAGCAAGTGACCTTGCAGGACGTCGACACGTTCGCGCTGACGGTACCGGTGAAGGATCGCGCCGGCTTCTTCGACAGTCCCAAGCGTATCGAGCAGGTTCTGCAGAATCTTCTGACGCGCAAGCTCGTCGTGCAGGAAGCCCGTAGCCGCGGCATGGGCGTCGACCCGGTCGCCAATGCGGGTGCGGGCCAACTCGACGACGACGCGCTCTATCGCTTGAGGATGGAACAGGTCCGCGACGCCTCCCGGATGCCGGACCTGACCTTGCTCGCCCATGAGGCCTACTTGGCGGATCCTTCGAGCTTCCGACAGTCCGGACGGATCGATGTGAAGTTCATCGCCGTCAAGGTGCCTCGGGAAACGATACGCAGCGCGCCCACTGACGCCCAGATGCGCGAAGCCCGCAAAGCGATCGCCCAGCTCGCCGCTGCCGTCGGCGGCGACCCGGCGCAGTTCGACGTCGTCGCCACCGATCTGCAGACGCGGGCGCCGGGCGTGGAGACGCTGTCCGGTGAGATTACCCATGCAGTGTCCGACCGGTATCCCGACGCCTTGAGAGAGGCGGCGCGCAAACTCAAGGAACCCGGCGAAGTGTCGGCTCCGGTCGAGACGGTCGACGCGATGTACGTACTGAAGCTGGTGTCGCGCGAGCCCGATCGTCAGTTGAGTTTCGATGAGGTCAAGGAAAGCATCATCGAGAGAAAACGGGCCGATTATCTGCGCAGAGAGGTCGACGAATATCTCGGCGGGTTGCGCACGACGCCTCTGGAAGTGAATCCCGAAGCGATTGCCGGATTGAGAGATCGATACCGACTGGAGCCGGCCGGAGACGGCGCGACTCCGGGGTGATCGTCTCGCGCTCCGTCTCCATACGCCGGTCACTGAAGATGACGGGGCTGAGCACGTGTTGACGACGTTCGCCGTAGACACCAGGCATCTCACGCTGGTGTCGGAATTCGTCCGTCGCGAGCTGCGCAATCGGTTTTCGGCGAGCTTCAGCGGAGGGCTGTGGGCGCTGATCCAGCCGGTCGTACAACTGGCGGTCTATTCGTTGGTGTTCGTCCATGTCTTCAAGGCCCGCTTGCCGGGTGCAGACGCGCCGGGCTTCGTCCCTTTTCTGGTCACCGCGTTGTGGCCGTGGACGGCGTTCTCCGAGGCCCTGCTGCGCTCGGTCACGGCGATTCACGACAACGCAGGCCTGATCGGCAAGGTCGCGCTGCCCAGATGGGTACTGGTCTTCGCGCCTGCCTGCGCCAGCTTTTTCGTTCACGGTGCCGGCTTCGTCGCGATCGTCGTCACGCTTCGCCTGCTCGGATACGACGTTCGGCTGGTTGGACTGCTGCCGTCGCTGCTGCTTTTCGTGCCGATGTTCGCGCTCGTGTTCGGGCTGGCTTCGATACTGGCCGCCATGCAGGTCTTCGTTCGCGATCTGGCCCAGGTGCTCGGCCAGTTGCTGCTGCTGCTGATGTTCGCCGCGCCGATCTTCTACGCCCGCGAATCGATTCCCGAGCAGTATCGGGGATGGCTGGATCTGAACCCCTTCACGTTCTACGCCGAGAGCTTCCGCAGTCTGCTCCTCGGTTATGGTCACATCGAGGCGGGCTCCTCGCTGGCGGCGATCACGCTGGCCCTGGTCGTGCTGGGCGTCGGGATCACGGTGTTCCGGCGCCTGGACCGGCACTTCGAAGACTTTCTCTGAGTGCCGATGCGTCCGTCTCATTCGTCATCGCAAACCGACGCCGACACGATGATCTCCCACGCAAACGAGCCGTTGCCCGATGTCGAAGGGGGCATGGCGCGAAAAGTCGGTCCGGGCGTTCCGCTGATCGAGGTCAGCGGTCTCGGCAAGCGCTATCCGAAGGTCTTCGAGCGCCGCGACCGCCTGCGCGCTTTGCTGCACCTGCTCGTGGGCCGCGAACGCGCCGATGGTTACGAGGTGCTCCGGGATCTGGACATGACCGTGATGCGAGGCGAGTCGCTCGGTCTCATCGGCGAGAACGGTGCCGGCAAATCCACGCTGCTGAAGCTGATCGCGGGCGTGCTGACGCCGAGTACCGGCAGCGTTCGCGTGTCCGGAACCGTCGGCGCCCTGCTCGAACTCGGCGCAGGCTTCCACGCCGAATACAGCGGTCGCGACAACGTCACGATGGCCGCGGCGCTGTACGGCCTGGGACGCGCCGAGCTGCGCGCCAAGCTCGATGAGATCGTCGCGTTCGCCGACATCGGCCGCTACATCGACGAGCCGGTCAAGCACTACTCTTCGGGCATGGTCGTGCGGCTCGGTTTCGCGGTCGTCGCCGCGCTGCGGCCCGACCTGCTGATCACCGACGAGGTGCTCGCGGTCGGCGACGAGGCGTTCCAGAAGAAGTGCATCCGCTGGATCGAGGACTACCTCGCCGGCGGCGGCACGCTGCTGCTGGTATCGCACAGCATGTATCACGTGCAGAAGCTGTGCCGGCATGCGCTGTGGCTGCGCGACGGCGGCGTCGCCGCGTACGGCGACGTGTTCGACGTCACCCAGGCGTACCTCGCCTACCAGGAGCGCAAGAGCGGCGATCAGACGGCGCGGTCGCAGAAGGTCGACGCCGCACAGGAGTTCGCGGTGATCGGCGTCGCGCTCAACGGCGTGGCGGCGGACCGGCCGAGCGTGCTCGAGCGCGGGGCGGACCTGCGCGTGGAGGCGAGGATTCATTCGCGCGACGGTCGCCTGCCGGTCGTCGCATTCGGGATCGCGCGCGCCGACGGCACGCCGGTCTACGGCGTGACGACCGAGATGGCGTCGGTCGCGCCGGTCCGCGACGGCGATGCGTTCGTCGCGCGGATCGATTTTCCGCGTCTGCCGCTGCTGCCGGGCAGCTACAACCTGCGCGTGCATTCGATGGACAGCGAGGGCGTGCGCGCGTTCGATACGGTCGAGCGCGCGCTGACGATACGCGGCGAGTCGCGCGAGTTCGGGCTGGTGCGCCTCGAACATTGCTGGCCCGATGCGGCCGACAGCGAGCGCCGATCCGATCCGGAGTTTTCCGATGGCCGATGAGTCCGATACCCGCGCGCTGCCGTTCACCGGAGAGCGTTTCACGCCTGAATGCGTACGCGAGATCTGGTACGAGCACTGGCACCGCTATGCGTTCGCGCTCGATCTGGTGCGCGGCAAGCGCGTGCTCGATGCGGCCTGCGGCGAGGGCTACGGATCGGACCTGCTGGCCCGATCGGCTGCCGGCGTCGTCGGCGTCGATCTGTCCGAGGCGGCGATCGCGCACGCGCGCGAGCGCTACGGTGCGCGCCCGAACCTCGCATTCGCGCAGGGTGACGCGACGCGGCTGACGTTCGATGATGCCCGCTTCGACGTGGTCGTCTCGTTCGAAACGCTCGAGCATCTGCACGAGCAGGAGCGCCTGATCGAAGGCTTCGCACGCGTCCTGTCGACGGACGGTCTGCTGATCATCTCCTCGCCCGACAAGCGTACGTACTCCGACGCAATGGGCTTCCAGAACGAGTTTCACGTCCGCGAGCTCTACCGCGAGGAGCTGCTGGCGCTCCTGAGTCCGCATTTTCGCAGCGTCCGTCTGTACGGCCAGAAGCTGCTGTTTCAGTCCGCGCTGTGGTCGCTCGACCGGACGCCGGGCAGCAGCCAGCTGTGGACCGCACCTCGGGCAGGAGACGCCGCACCGTCGCCCGGCCTCGACTACGCGCCGATCTACTACGTCGCGGTCTGCGGCCGCGGCGAGCTGCCGGCCGAGCTGCCGGCGCTGTCGCTGTTCGGCGATCGCGACGAGTCGGTCTACGCGCATTACAACCACGAGGTGCGCAAGAACATGGCGGCCGGCACGCGCATCGCCGAACTCGAGGCCGAAGTCGCACGGCTGCAGGCGCAGGCCGCCGGGCCTGCGTCCGGCGCCGACAGCGAACGCCCGGCGCGCGGCTGGCGCCGCTGGCTGCGCTGAGCGGCCTCAGTCCTCGAGGAACAGGTCGATCAGCGGCGTCTGCGCGGGGTCGACCGCGTAGCCGGAGAAGTCCTCGACGCCGCGTCCGCGCAGCACCTCCTCGTCGATCAGGAAGCGTCCGTTGAGCGTGGCGGCCGGCGTGGTCAGGATCGCGTGTGCCGCGTCCGCGACGATCTCCGGCTTGCGGCAGCGTTCGAGATCGACGCCGGGAATCATGTTGAGGGCGTCGGTCGCGACGATCGTGCGCGGCCACAGCGCATTGATCGCGATGCCGCGGCCGGCGAACTCGGCGGCCAGGCCCAGCGTGACCAGGCTCATGCCCATCTTCGCCAGCGTATAGCCGGTATGTGGCGCCCACCAGCGCGGATCGAGCGAGGGCGGCGGCGCCAGCGTCAGGATGTGCGGGTTCGCCGCGGCGAGCAGATGCGGCAGTGCGGCCTGCGCGCAGACGAAGCTGCCGCGCGCGTTGACCTGCTGCATCAGGTCGAAGCGCTTCATCGGCGTGTCGAGCGTGCCGCGCAGCCAGATCGCGCTGGCGTTGTTGACGAGAATGTCCAGCCCGCCGAACGTCGACACGGTGCGTTCGATCGCGGCGCGCACCTGATCCTCCTCGCGGATGTCGACCTTCAGTGCGAGCGCGCGGCCGCCGGCGGCTTCTACCGCCGCGGCGGCGCTGTGGATCGTGCCGGGCAGCTTCGGATTCGGCACGTCGCTCTTGGCGGCGATCACGACATTCGCGCCGTCCCGGGCCGCGCGCAACGCGATCGCCAAGCCGATGCCGCGCGAGGCACCGGTGATGAAGAGGGTCTTGCCGGCCAGCGAAGTCATGTCGGTTCCTCGAGATCTCGGGTGGGACGGATGCGTCATTCGCGCTGGAAGCGCGGCAGCGCGTCGCGCAGCAGCGCCAGGCGATGCAGCGGATCGGTGGTCTCGAGCATCTGCTGACGCTCGTCGGTCGCCAGCGGCAGCACCTCGGCGAGGCGGAAGCCGACCCAGCTCGCATCGTCGAAACGGCGCCGGTCCTCGTTGCGCGCCGGCAGGTTCATCTGGGCGAGCAGGCGATCGAGTATGACCGGCAGCAGGCCGAATTCGGCCGGCACCGGCTGGATCGGCTCGGCCTCCCAGCGCGACACCTCGCTGCGGATCAGGCCGTTGTCGCGCACGCGCGTGCGCTCGACTCGGAAGCGCTCGCCGCCTTCGGCGGTGATGCCGAGCAGGCCGCGGTCGAGCGTGTAGAAATCGGTGATCCGGGCGATCGTGCCGATCGCGGCCGGGATCGCCGGCGCGCCGACCTCGCTGCCTTCGACGATCAGGCACACACCGAATCCGCTGCCCTCGCGACAGCACTCGCGGACCAGATCGAGATAGCGCGGTTCGAAGATGCGCAGCCGCAGTTCGCCGCCCGGAAACAGCACATTGGACAGCGGGAAAAGCGGCAGGTCGTTGCGTTCGGCGGAGCCCATCGCGGCGAGTCTAGCAAGGCCCCGTGCCCGCAGCGATGAGGCCTCAGCCGCGCAGCCGCGCCGCGAATCGCTGCGGTGCGCCTTCGAATCCGCCGTTCGACATGAACACGACGTGGTCGCCTGCTCGCGCGATCTCGCCGAGTGTGTCGAGCAACGCGTCGACGCTGGCGGCGGCCTGGCCGCGGCCGTCGAGCGCCGCGATCACGCGCTGCGCATCCCACGGCAGTTCCGGTCGCTGCAGAAAGACGATCCGGTCGGCGTCGCGCAGCGACGGCGCGAGCTCGTCGGCGTGCACGCCGAGCCGCATCGAATTGGAGCGCGGCTCCACGGCGGCTAGGATGCGCGCTTCACCGACGCGGGCGCGCAGCCCTTCGAGCGTCGTCGCGATCGCGGTGGGGTGGTGCGCGAAATCGTCGTAGACCGTGACGCCTCTGTGCTCGCCGGCGTCGAGGCGCTCGAGCCGGCGCTTGACGCTGGCGAAGCCGGCCAGCGCGGTCAGTGCCTCGGCGACCGAGCCGCCGGCCGCGTGCACCGCGGCCAGCGCGGCCAGCGCGTTCATGACGTTGTGGCGTCCGACCAGCGACCATCGAGCCTCGCCGAGCGGCGTGCCGCGATGGCTGACGCGGAATACCGAGCCGTCCGGCTCGAGCAAGTCGGCGCGCCAGTCGCCGGCGTCGATGCCGAAGCTCTCGACCGGCGTCCAGCAGCCCATCGCGAGTACGCGTGCGAGGTTGCGGTCCTCGGCGTTGACGATCAGTCGACCGTTGCCGGGCACGATGCGGACCAGGTGATGGAACTGGCGCTCGATCGCGGCCAGGTCCGGAAAGATGTCGGCGTGATCGAACTCGAGATTGTTGAGGATCGCGATCGACGGCCGGTAGTGCACGAACTTCGACCGCTTGTCGAAGAACGCGGTGTCGTACTCGTCGGCCTCGATCACGAACGGACCGCTGCCGACGCGTGCGGAGCGCTCGAAGTTGCCGGGCACGCCGCCGATCAGAAAGCCCGGCGTGCGTCCCTGTGCCTCCAGCAGCCAGGCCAGCAGCGAGGTCGTCGTGGTCTTGCCGTGCGTGCCGGCCACGGCCAGCACCTGGCGGTCGCCGAGCACGTGCTCGCCGAGCCACTGCGGGCCGGACCGGTACGGCAGCCGCGCATCGAGCACGTGCTCGACCGCCGGATTGCCGCGCGACAGCGCATTGCCGACGATCACCTGGTCGGGCGGCGGCATCAGATGCTCGGCGGCGTAGCCGATGTCGAGCGTGATGCCGAGTGCTTCGAGCTGGGTGCTCATCGGCGGATAGACGTTGGCATCGGAGCCTTCGACCTCGTGGCCGAGCTCGCGCGCGAGAGCGGCGATGCCGCCCATGAAGGTGCCGCAGATGCCGAGGATGTGCAGTTTCATCTGGCCCGTTTCCGGCTCGGCCGGCGCGGTCGGTTGGACGCCGGCGTCAGCGCGGCAGCGCCGCCACGATGCGGTCGAAGACCTCGTCGAGTTCGCCGACGCCGTCGACGACGGTCAGCTTGCCGACGCCGGAGAAGTAGTCGGCCACCGGCGCGGTCTGATCGGCGTATACGCGCAGGCGCTCGCGCACGGTCTCGGGCTTGTCGTCGGCGCGGCCCTCGGCCTCGTAGCGGATCTCGCAGCGGCCGATGATCGTCTCGTTCGGCACGTCGAGCTTGACCGCGATGTCCAGCGGCTGGCCGATCCGCTCGAGCAGCGCCTCGAGCGCGCGGCACTGCGCGACGTTGCGCGGATAGCCGTCGAGGATGAAGCCGGCGTTCGCGTCGGGCTGCGCGAGCCGCTCCTCGAGCATGCCGAGCACGATGTCGTCGGATACCAGCTGGCCCGCCTCCATGACCGCCTTGGCCTTGATGCCGAGCGGCGTTCCGGCCTTGACGGCGGCGCGCAGCAGGTCTCCGGTGGAGATGTGCGGAATGCCGAGCGCGGTCTTGAGTCTGGCCGCCTGGGTTCCCTTGCCCGAACCGGGCGCGCCGAGCAGGACGAGTCGCATAGAGTGTTCCGTTGGATGTGGGCGGAGCGATCCCGACTGTCGCGATCCGCTAGACTGCCTCGACGACGAGGCAGACCCTCAAAACGAGCGCGGGCTACGCTAACGGGTGCACCCGGGAGTGTCAAACGGGCCCGACGGCGGTGGAGGAGCGATGAAACGCGGCAATTTGCTGTATGCGCAATCGGGTGGCGTCACCGCGGTGATCAATGCGACCGCCGGCGCGGTGATCGAGGCGGCACGGCGTCGTCGCGTCAAGGTGCTGGCCGGGCGCAACGGCATCGTCGGCGTGCTGCGCGAAGATCTGATCGACACCAGCGCGGAGTCGGCGGCGGCGATTGCGGCATTACGCCACACGCCGGGCGGCGCGTTCGGCTCGTGCCGGTTCAAGCTAGGCACGTTCGAGGCGAACCGTGCGCAGTACGTACGGCTGATCGACGTGCTGCGCGCGCACGACGTGCGCTACTTCCTCTACAACGGCGGCAACGATTCGGCCGATACCGCGCTGAAGATCGCCCAGGCGGCGCGCGCGCTCGACTATCCGCTGTCGGTGGTCGGCGTGCCCAAGACCGTCGACAACGATCTGGCCGTGACCGACAGCTGCCCCGGCTTCGGTTCGGTCGCCAAGTACACCGCGGTGTCTGTGCTCGAGGCGAGCCTGGACGTCGCCTCGATGGCGGAGTCCTCGACCAAGGTCTTCGTCATGGAAGTCATGGGCCGCCACGCCGGCTGGATCGCCGCCGCCGCGGGCCTGGCCGGCAAGGGCGGCGACGATCCGCCTCACATCATCCTGTTTCCGGAGGTGCCGTTCGTCGAGGACGCATTCCTCGCGCGCGTGCAGTCGACCGTCGATCGGGTGGGCTGGTGCACGGTCGTCGTGTCGGAGGGCGTCAAGACGCCGGACGGCCGCTTCCTGTCCGAAACCGGCGGACGCGACGCGTTCGGCCACGTCCAGCTCGGTGGCGTCGCGCCTTGGATCGCGCAGCGGATCAAGGATCGGCTCGGCCTCAAGTATCACTGGGCGCAGCCGGACTACCTGCAGCGTTCGGCGCGGCATCTGGCGTCCCGCACCGACGTCGCGCACGCGGTCGCGGTCGGCAAGGCCGCGGTCTCCTATGCGCTGGGCGGACGCACCGGCGTGATACCGGCGATCGTGCGCACCTCGGACACGCCGTACAAGTGGAAGATCGAGCCGGTGCCGCTGACCCGAGTGGCCAATGCCGAGAAGAAGCTGCCGCGGTCGTTCATCCGCCGCGACGGCTTCGGCATCACCGAACGGGCGCGCCGCTACCTCGAACCGCTGATCCGCGGCGAGGATGCGCCGCCGACCGGCAAGGACGGTCTGCCGCGCTACGTGCGCCTGAAGAACGTCGCGGTCGAGCGCGTGCTGTCCGCCTACGAGCCGGACGCCTGAGCCGCGGATGGGCGCGCGCCTCCGCCAGGTCCTGATCGCCTGCGTCGCGGCGGTCCTGATCGCGACGCACACCCTGGTACACGCCTCGACGCTGTTCGTACTCGCGTTGTTGAAATTCGTGCTGCCGGTCGCGCCGTGGCGGCGCGGGCTGTCGCGCGCGCTGGTCGCGGTCGCCGAGAGCTGGATCGCGGTCAACAGCACCTTGATGACGACGCTCGGCGGCACCCGCATCGAGGTCGACGGACTCGACGGGCTGCGCCGGGACGAGTGGTATCTGGTGCTGTGCAATCACCAGAGCTGGGTCGACATTCCGGTGCTGCAGTCGGTGTTCAACCGGCGCGTTCCGTTCATGCGCTTCTTCCTCAAGCGCGAGCTGATCTGGGTGCCGGTGCTCGGCCTCGCTTGGTGGGCGCTCGATTTCCCGTTCATGCGGCGCTACTCGCGCGCCGAGCTCGAGCGCCGGCCGGACCTGCGCGGCAAGGACATCGAGGCGACGCGGCGCGCCTGCGAGCGCTACCGGGATCTGCCGGTGTCGGTCATGAACTTCGTCGAGGGCACGCGCTTCACGCCGGCCAAGCATGCGCTCAGCGGTTCGCCGTACCGACATCTGCTGCCGCCGCGCGCCGGCGGCGTCGCGTTCGTGCTCGAAACGATGAGCGACCTGATGCAGGCGGTGCTCGATGTCACCGTGGTCTATCCGCAGGGACGTCCCAGCGTGACCGATCTGCTGAGCGGCCGCGTCCGACGCGTGCGCGTCGTGGTGCGGCGTCTGCCCGTTCCGGTCGACCGGCTCGACGGCGGCTATGAGCGCGACCCGCAGGCGCGCGCACGCTTCCAGATCTGGATCAACGAGCTGTGGCGCGACAAGGACGCGACGATGGAGGCACTGCTGGCCGAGTCCTGATCGCGGCGAGTGCCGGGAGTGGCGAATCGGCGCTGCGCCGGATCGTGTCCGATGCGCTGGATCAGCGCCGGCTGACCTGATGCCGAGCCGCTCGGCGGCCCCGCGCGAACTCGAGCTCGCGTGCCAGCACGACGAACGATTCGACCCGGGCCGGTGAGAGCCGCATGGTCATCGTCTGCGCCGCACGGGGTCTGCGCCGCACGGTCGTGCCGGCGCTGGAGCCCTCGCGTCGGCGGCGGCATTGTGGCCGTGCGCTGGCTTGGGCTGGCCATCGAGCGGGCATTGCAAGCGTCCGGCAGATCGTCAACGATGCAGGTTCGTCTCCGTCCGCAGCACGCACCCGACCGATGAGCAGCACGACCCCGACTCCCGCGGCCGATCCGGCCGACGCCGATGCCGTCGCCTCGGCCCTGGCCAGCGTCCACACGACCAATCTTCCGGACCTGCTGCGTCAGCTCGGCGGCTGCCTGATCGTCAGTACCTACCAGGCCGGCAAGCTGGTGATCCTGCGGCCCGACGGCACGTCGATCAACACGCATTTCCGCACGTTCGACCGGCCGATGGGCCTGGCCGCCGATGCCGAGCGCATCGCGCTCGGCTCGCGCGTGGAGATCGCCGAGTTCCGCAACATGCCGGCCGTCGCAGCGCGCCTGAGCGACCCGCCGCGGCACGACGCGGTATACCTCGCACGGCGCGGCCACGTCACCGGCGCGATCGACATCCACGAGATGGCCTGGGACCGCTCGGGCGATCTGTGGTTCGTCAATACGCTGTTCTCGTGCCTGTGCACGCTCGACACCAAGTCGAGCTTCGTGCCGCGCTGGCGTCCGTCGTTCGTCAGCCACCTCGCGCCGGAGGATCGCTGTCACCTCAACGGTCTGGGCATGCGCGACGGCCGTCCGCGCTATCTGACCGCGCTCGGCGAGACCAATACGCCGCAGGGCTGGCGCGTCAACAAGCGCGACGGCGGCGTGCTGCTGGACATGCAGTCCAACAAGGTCATCACGCGCGGTCTGTCGATGCCGCACTCGCCGCGCTGGTACGACGACCGGCTCTGGGTACTCGAGTCGGGCCGCGGTGCTCTGGTGACGGTCGATCCGAAGACCGGCGCCCGGACCGACGTCGCGCGCGTGCCGGGCTTCGCGCGCGGCCTGGATTTCCTCGGGCCGGTCGCATTCATCGGTCTCTCGCAGCTGCGCGAGAGCAATGCGTTCACCGACATTCCGATCACCGAGGACAATGCCGACCGGCTGTCCGGCGTCTGGGCCGTCCACATCGGTACCGGCCAGACGATCGGCCTGCTCAAGTTCACCGGCGGCGTCCAGGAAATCTTCGCGGTGCAGGCGCTGCCGGGCACATTGTTCCCGGAGATCATTCACGAGGGCGAGCTGCTCGAATCGGCCTACGCGCTGCCGGACGAGGCCCTGCGCCAGGTCAAGTTCTCGTCCGCGCCGGCCTAGCGCCGCGTCGTCGGACGCGCGCCCGCAGCGGCGGCCGCACCGACGTCGAGAGCCGATCGGCTACACTACGCCGATCATGATCGCCTTCCGAAACTTCGCCCTGCGGCGCGGCGAACGCCTGCTGCTGTCCGACGTCGACATCGCGCTGCACGCCGGCGCCCGCGTCGGCGTGGTCGGCCGCAACGGCTGCGGCAAATCGAGTCTGTTCGCCGCGATCATGGGCGAGGTCGAGGCCGACCGCGGGGATCTGGACCTGCCCGGACGCCTGCGCATCGCCAGCGTCGCGCAGGAGACGCCCTCGCTGCCCGATCCGGCGATCGATTTCGTGCTGTCCGGCGACACCGAGGTGCACGGCGTCCTGCGCGCCGAGGCCGCGGCGATGGCGGCCGAGGACTGGGACGGCGTCGCGGCCGCGCATCAGCGCCTGGCCGAGATCAACGGCTACGACGCGACCGCACGGGCCGGACGCCTGCTGCACGGCCTCGGGTTCGCGGCCGATACGCACGAGCGTCCGGTATCGGACTTCTCGGGCGGCTGGCGCGTGCGCCTGAATCTGGCGCGCGCGCTGATGATGCCGAGCGACCTGCTGCTGCTCGACGAGCCGACCAACCATCTGGATCTGGACGCCGTGCTCT
>VFQU01001658.1_pt1 | contig 12398 bp, 11 predicted proteins | sample 3512311 | NCBI WGS metagenome assembly VFQU01 (sample SAMN10412377, study PRJNA504923) | tailings metagenome | isolation source: Relicate 3 Philex TSF3 active mining site | place: Philippines: Tuba, Benguet | collected 2017-08-29 | reverse complement strand
CGGAAGCTCCATCCCTGGGTGCCGGTGGAGCCATGGGAGCCGGGCGACCTCGGCATTCCCGTCATCGACGGTCCCAAGGGCTGCAAGCTCAGCCTGATCATCTGTCATGACGGCATGTTCCCCGAAATGGCGCGTGAGGCTGCCTATAAAGGCGCCGAGATCATGCTGCGCACCGCCGGATACACGGCGCCCATTCGCGAGGCCTGGCGCTTCACCAACCAGTCAAACGCCTTCTGCAATCTCATGGTCACCGCCAATGTCTGCATGTGTGGATCGGACGGTACTTTCGACTCCATGGGCGAAGCGATGATCTGCAATTTCGACGGCACGATTATCGCGCAGGGGACTACAGGGCGCGCCGACGAGATCATCACCGCCGAAGTCCGGCCCGATCTGGTGCGCGAAGCGCGCGCCAATTGGGGCGTCGAGAACAATATCTATCAGTTCGGGCATCGCGGCTTCACCGCCGTGGCCGGCGGAGCGCAGGACGCGCCCTATTCTTACATGCATGACCTCATCAACGGCCGCTACCGGCTTCCGTGGGAAGACAGCATCAAGGTTACGGACGGCACCAGTTCGGGTTTTGCCGCGCCGCATCGCCGTTATGGCGAAAAATTCCAGGAGGCCGCAGAATGAGTCTCGCCGACGAACGCATTGATGCCCCCATGGTCGCGGGCGGTTCCACCATCGCCAGCGCCGACCCCTATCCGTGGCCCTTTGACGGCAATTGGGGTCCGCACAATACCGCGCTCGTGGTCATCGATATGCAAGTCGATTTCTGTGCCCCCGGCGGCTATGTCGACACGATGGGCTATGACATCAGCCTCACCCGCGCGCCGATCGAACCCATTCAGCGCGTGCTCGGGGCCATGCGGGCCAAAGGCTACACGATCATCCACACACGCGAGGGTCACAAGCCGGACCTCAGCGACCTTCCGGCGAACAAACGCTGGCGCTCCCAGCGCATCGGTGCCGGCATCGGCGATCAAGGGCCCTGCGGGCGCATCCTCGTTCGCGGTGAGCCGGGTTGGGAGATCATTCCCGAACTCCAGCCCCTGCCCGGCGAGCAGATCATCGACAAGCCCGGCAAAGGCACGTTTATCGCCACCGATTTCGAACTGGTGCTGCGCATGAAGAATATCCGCAACATCATCTTCACCGGTGTCACCACCGATGTCTGCGTCCATACGACCATGCGCGACGCCAATGACCGCGGCTATGAATGCCTTCTGCTGGAGGATTGCTGCGCCGCCACCAAGCGCGCCAATCACGATGCCGCAGTTGACATGATCAAGATGCAGGGCGGGGTCTTTGGTGCTGTCAGCAATTCTGCGGCCCTGATCGAGGCACTGCCATGAACGCGCACGCTCCCATGGCTGCTACCGGCCGTGCCCCATCGCTGGAAGCCATCGGCATGACCAAGATTTTCGGTCCGCTGATCGCGCTCGACGATGTTTCCATTTCGGTCCCGGCTGGGGCCTTCCATGCCCTGCTGGGCGAAAACGGCGCCGGCAAATCCACGCTGGTCAAGTCCATTATGGGCTTCTACTCCGCCGATAAAGGCAGCGTAAAGCTCGATGGGCAGGAAATTTCCATCAAGACCCCACGCGACGCCCGGGCCCATGGCATCGGCATGGTGTACCAGCATTTTACGCTGGTCCCCTGTCTCACCGCCGCGGAAAACCTCGTCATCTCCCGTGCCGATGCACCCTCGATCATCGACTGGCGCAAGGAGAAGAAGGCGCTGGCCGAATTTATGGAGACCATGCCCTTCAAGGTGCCGCTAGACGCGCAGGTCGCCACACTGTCGGCGGGTGAAAAGCAGAAGCTGGAAATCCTCAAGCTACTCTATCTCGACCAGCGTTTCATGATCCTTGACGAACCGACCTCGGTGCTGACGCCGGGTGAGGCCGACGAAATGCTCGGCCTATTGGGCGAAATGGCTGCCAAAAAGGAGATCACCGTATTGATGATCTCCCACAAGTTCCGGGAGGTGAAGGCCTTTTGCGACGGGTTCACCGTGCTGCGGCGCGGCAAGCTGACGGGCAGTGGCGACGCGCAGTCGGCCAGTATTGCCGAAATGAGCCGCATGATGATCGGCGATACCGAGGTGCGCGAGCGCGCCGCCCGCACTCAGCACAATGAAAAGCGTGAAGTGCTCGAAATGGCTGGCATTTTCGCCGAGGATGCCGAAGGCGCCCCCCTGCTCTCCTCCATCAATCTCAAAGTCAATGCCGGCGAAATCGTCGGTATTGCCGGCGTGTCCGGCAATGGCCAGTCGGCACTGGTCGAAGTGCTGGCCGGGCAGCGCGGCATGAGCGATGGCGCCATCCGTATCCATGGGCAGAATTTCACGGCCAAGCGCCGCAATTTCGATCGCTACAAGGTCTTCGGCCTGCCCGAAGAGCCGCTCAAAAATGCCACTGTGCCGCGCATGAGCGTTGCCGAAAACATTGCCTTCCGGGCCTTCGACAAGCCGCCCTTTGCCAGCCTGGGCTGGTGGATGTCGCCCGGCCCCCTGCGCAGGCGCGCCGAAGATCTCATCAAGCAATATCGCGTCAAGACCACCTCGCCCGATGCGCCCATCGAAACGCTTTCCGGCGGCAATGTGCAGCGCGCCGTGCTGGCTCGCGAACTCTCCGGCGATGTGGATGTGCTGATCGTCGCCAATCCCTGTTTCGGCCTCGACTTTGCCTCGGTCGCCGACATCCGAAGCCAGATCATGGAACAGCGCAATCGCGGCGCAGCCGTGCTGCTGGTCTCGGAAGACCTGGACGAAATTCTCGAACTGGCCGACCGCGTTGCCGTCATGAGCGGCGGCACAATTTCCTATGTTGCGCCCATCGAGGAAACCGACCGCAACATCATAGGCCAGCATATGGCGGGACACTGAATGGCACTCTCCGTCCCTGCCCGCCCCTATCCCTATCCGCTCGACCCGGCGCATACCGCGCTGGTGGTCATCGACATGCAGCGCGATTTCATCGAGCGTGGCGGGTTCGGTGACAGCCTGGGCAATGACGTGTCGCGCCTCGAAGCGATCATTCCCACCACTGCCGCCCTTATCGCGCTGTTCCGCGAACAAAACTGGCCGATCGTCCATACCCGCGAGGCCCACAAGCCCGATCTCTCCGATTGCCCGCCCGCCAAGATCAATCGCGGCAAGCCGGGCCTGCGCATCGGGGATAAAGGCGCCATGGGCCGTATTCTCATCGCCGGCGAACCCGGCAACCAGATCGTCGATGCGCTTGCTCCGATTGAGGGCGAAATCGTCATCGACAAGCCCGGCAAGGGTATGTTCTACGCCACCGGCATTCATGAAACGCTCAAGGACATGGGCATCACCCATCTCGTCTTTGCCGGCGTCACCACCGAAGTGTGTGTGCAGACCTCGATGCGCGAGGCCAATGATCGCGGCTATGAATGCCTGCTGATCGAAGACGCCACTGAAAGCTATTTTCCCCAGTTCAAGTCAGCCGCCATCGAGATGATCGCCGCCCAGGGTGGTATTGTCGGCTGGGTTACCCCACTCGCCTCCCTGGCCGGCGCAGTCAGCCTGGAGCCTAACAATGCCTGAACAGGGCCGCTGGGCCGGACGCAATCCGGCCAAGGATGTCATTCGCCATGACATCTGGAAGCAACTGGAAGCCGAGGGGGTCAATGTCGGCCCCGCATGGAGCATGATCCCCAATTTCGCCGGTGCCGATCTCGCCGCCTGGCGTCTGGCCCAGACGGATGCCTGGAAGGCAGCAAGAACCATCAAGACCAATCCGGATCATGCGCAGACCCCGATCCGCATCCGCGCCCTTTATGATGGCAAGATCGTCTATACGCCGGTCCCCTACCTCACCAAGGACTTTCCCTATCTCAGGCTCGACCCGGCCCGGCTGCTAGCCGCCGACGTCACGTTCGAGCTGGCCGCCACGCCACAGGGCTTTCTCGAATATGGCGAGCGGCTGGAATTCGAAGATGTCGAGCCGCTGGATTTCTGCGTGGTTGGCTCGGTTGCAGTCAGCCGCGCCGGTGGCCGCACCGGCAAGGGCGCAGGCTTTGCTGATCTTGAAACCGCGATTTTCCGCGAGCTTGGCGTCGTCACCGCCGAGACCCCGATGGCTACGACCATCCATTCCATTCAATTGGTCGAAGACCGTCACATCGTCATCGAGGCCCATGACAGCCCGCTCGATTTCATAGCGACCGAGGCCGAACTGATCGTCACCGGCAATGCCATGACCCGCCCCATGGGCGTGGACTGGACCAAGGTGCGCGCCGACCAGTTCGATACCATCCCCTTTCTCGCCCGGCTTCGCGACCGGATGATCGCGCGACGGTCGGCATGATTGTCAACGATCCGGCGGTCGTCGCCGAAGTTCGCGAGGCATTCGACCGCTATGAAACCGCCTTGCTGGCCAATGACGCGGCCGTGCTCGACGCCATGTTCCTGCATCGCGACGACACGGTTCGCTATGGCGTCGGGGAACTGCAATACGGCATTGAAGAGATCCGCAGCTTTCGCGCCATGCAGCGCCCTTTCACCCGCACGCTCGACCGGTTGACCATCGTCACCTATGGCAAGGATGTTGCAACTGCCTCTACCCTGTTCTATCGGGAGGACTTTCCCGGCCAGGTCGGGCGGCAGCAGCAGACCTGGCTGCGAACCGAAATCGGTTGGTGCGTGGCCGCAGCCCATGTCAGCATGATGCCCAGGCCCTGATCGACGTAAGGAAAACCTGAGCGTGCTCAAACGCCCCCGCACATCGGCCGATGAGATTCGGCGTCAACTGGCGGCGCGTATCATCAGTGGTGAGCTCGCGCCGGGCACGCCGCTCGACGAAACCAGCCTTGCCGCCGAATTCGCGGTCTCACGCACCCCCATTCGCGAGGCGCTGCGCTTATTGGGTGCCAGCGGCCTGGTCGATCAAAAGCCCCATTTGCGCGCGTTGGTGGCCAAACCCGATGACGCCAAGCTTGCCGGCATGTTCGATGTTATGGCCTATCTCGAAGCCCTCAGCGCGGGGCTTTCGGCGGTGATGATGAGCGTGGGCGAGCGTCAGGCGCTGGCCACGCTGCATGCCGACATGGCCGGAATTGTCAGGAACGGCGACCGGCAGGCCTATATCGAAGGCAACGAGGCCTTTCACTCCATAATCTATTCAGGCGCTCACAACGCCTATCTGGAGGAGGTGACCAGCTCAACGCGGCAGCGCCTACAGCCCTTCCGGCGCGCCCAATTCAACAGTCTGGGCCGGCTCAGCCGCTCGCACGAAGAACACACCAAGGTCGTCGCCGCCATTCTCTGCGGCGACCGCATTGGCGCCGAAGACGCGATGCGAAAACACATTTCAAGCGTAGAAACCGCCTTCCACGGCATGCACGATCTCGCCGACGACGAACCCGCGTCCAACGATGAGAGTTTTGTGTAACGCCGCTTGCAGGACGGCCGTTTGCGGGAGGTCGGCAACAGCACCATAGGCAAGTCGCAAATTCCACATGCGCAATGCCAGTGCTCCAGTCCAATATCTAGAACTAGCGCGCCGAGCGAAGCGGAAATGCGGGAGATCGATGCGGGGTTGGAGGAGGATTACAAGCGGACGATGTATTGACCCTCCTCGACCTCAAGCGTGGCCGTCACCGACCACGCGCCCGGTTCCGCGATGGCCTCAGATATTGACGCCGCCTTCGATCTCGCGCAGGTCCAGAATGATGCCGTCAATGCCGTTATCGATATGGAGCTGCAAGAATTCGGTGGCAATCCTTGTCGCCCCGTCCATGTCCGGAGCCTCAAGCACGGCATAGCCGCCAATCACTTCCTTGGCCTCGGCAAAAGGCCCATCGGTGGTTCCAATCTTGGCGGCGCGGCCGGCGATGCGCCTGCCCTCCCCGGCCGGCTTCAGCCCGCCCGTCGAGATCAGTTCGCCAGCAGCAATTGCCTTTTCCATCCAGGGGCCCATCGCCTCCATCAGCCCCTCAGAAATGTCCTCCGGCTTCAGATCTGCAGGCGGGATGATAGACATGAAATAACGCATCGACAGTCTCCATTGAGCCCGACTGATGATGCGGGCATGATGAATATAAGACGGATGATGTCGGCCGGCTTCGACAATTGCAGAACGCAATCGCTACCAGCGAGGATGGGTGGTTCGCGGCCGGTCTGGTCCCGGAGGGCATCGGCGCCAAGGCAGTCGCTGCTCGGCTTGCAAACCCACGATCCTTCGTTGAAGGTCACGCATGACCGAATTTCTCGACCACGATGCGTATATCGCCGCTGCTCCGGAAGCTCTCCGATCACAGCTTGCGAACATTCGCGACCAGCTGAAACGTGCTCTCCCCGACGCTGAAGAAGTTATCCAGTACGGGATGCCCGGTTTCCGTTCCGGCAACAAGATCATCGCAGGCTACGGTGCCTTCAGCAAACAATGCGGCCTTTACGTCACGAAAGGCGCCATTGCCGATCATTTCGACGAGATAGCGGCCGCGGGTCTCAAAGCATCCAAGACTGGTGTCACCTTCTCTCCAACCAAGCCAATTCCGAATGCATTGATATCGGCGCTGACTTTGGCGTCACGGCGCGAGCTTGCTGTGTAGCGAAACGGGCGCCTTTGGGGTGGATAGGAGACTGGCGGCTTTTAGCGCCAACGCCGGGAAAGCTGCCTATTACACATCAACGAGTTTTCGGCGAAAACAGTGTCCCTGTGTGGTCGGTCCAGCTGCCGGCTTCACATAGGCAGACGTCCGGTGAACATGTTGCATCTATCGGTCCAATACGATGCGAGAACAGACCTCAACCACGTCATCTTCTGCCCTGACATAGAGGGGAAAACCTACCACGTTCAGTATCTTGCTCTTCAGGTTCACCACGATTGCGCCTTCGCCCCATGTGATGTCGAAGAGCTGCGCGGTGTCCCCGATAAACGTTCTGGCAAGTTGGTTGGCGTCTCCCGCTGTCGATCCGCTTTTCAGCCGAGCTTGCAGTGGCGCAACACAAGCAAGTAAAAGATCGAGTAGAGCTTCACCTTCGTTAAGCTTCTCAGCCGATGACGCTGCCCTCAGACACCTGACAATGTCATAAAATGAGTGCTCAAGTGCGCCGTCTTCTGCATCTTGAATGAGGAGAGCCTCGTTTACAGCTGCGTCTGGCTTGCTCGGAAACTTCGTCAGATCCGTACCGCTGTAATAATCCTCTATTGTACCTCTGCGGAGGATGAAACATCCCAGCTGTTCCAGAACAGAAAGCAGAACATCCAGACGTGCCCTTATTGCAGTCCAGTGGTCTGGCAACGCGGCTAGCTGATCTTGCGATTGGGACAAGATCGTTGCAAGGGATGCGCGCCGTCTGCGCCGCTCTTCATCTTCCGGGTCACCATCGGTATAGTACTTGTGCTGCTCAGCCAATTGAGAAATCTCGTTCCAAGAGGTTCCCACAAGTGTGCAGAAATCACCGTACACACCGCGCGACAGCTCTGTCCCAGACGCAAACCCACATGCAGTCGCAGCGGTCCTGCCCTCATGTGTGCTTAGGAAAACGTTTGACAGCTCAGTTCCATCGGCAAGGCCGTCACAATCTGCGAGAACTAAAGGTGCCTTGCCCATTAGCCTAAACAGTTTGAGCACCGCCGGAAATTCTCCCTTTCCAATGACTGGGAGTACTTGCGAACCGCCGGCTTCAAGGTGGATCACAAGTTTTGAGGCCAGCGCGCCGCAGATTACAGAGTCAGACGGGCCTTCCACAAGAATAGGTGACTTCGCGAACAACGAGAGCTTGTGCTCTTGTCCCATACGACTTACCAGCTCGCGAATTTTCCGGCTACTGAGCTCGCCTGCTTGAGGGGAAATCTGAACCGGTGGCAGGGCGAAATCCGCGCAAAATATCAAGTGCGGTATATCGCTGGGGGTGTCGAGCTTTATGAACTCCGTGGAGTGCGTGGATAACACAATAATCTTCTTGTTGCTCGTGCCATCCGGATATCCTGCGACCCCGGTCATTTCTTGGAGCAGGAATGCTTGCAACTGGGGATGAAGGGATACTTCCGGCTCATCAATGAGAAGAGCGCCGATCTCATCATCGTAGAGAGCAGTCAGCAATCCCACGAGGTGCATCAGCCCAGATGCTTCACGGCCAGAGGAATAGGTAGTGTTTGTGCCGTCGAGGCGCGAGAACGACAACTTCAGGCTGCCAGCATCCCATTCAACAAGGACATCCCGTTGAAATAGCTTTCGTAGTCTTTCGCGGATTTTGACTAGGACGTCTGGTCTTTGGGACAGGGTAAGTATGTCGCCCTGTAATGTCTCATAGTTGTGCCGTCGAGAGGCGTCGTTCTTCGAGCCATACTGGGCTTGATCATAACGCGGGTTGCCGGAATGGTGGCCATCATAGTCGGCTCGATATTGCTCTAGCAACCCGATCCGCCCAGCGGAAATGAACCGAACCTTCTTGTTCGGCGGCGGTGCTTCATTTGGTCCCGGCTGCATCATGAGCTGCTCCAGTCCCTGCTTGGCGGCTCTCATCAGTTGCGTCTTTCCAGCGCCGTTCGGTCCCAAGAGGGCGGTGATCCCGCCATTGAGCCTAAGCGTACGGCTCTGCACACCAGCAGCAGCAGGGATTCTGGCAGTTATCTCGACAGGAAATGTCATGTGCAAACCATTTGACTCGGAGCAGACGAACTAGAGTGCGGGTCAGATTTCCATAGTTGCAAGTTTTATGTGGCCTTGAGGACGGTTATCCCGCAGGATCTGCCGCGGCAACTTTCGGGAAATGGCCAGAGAACTTGGAACGGCAACAATGGGGTGGAAACTGCCCCTACATTATCTCAAAACCAGAAGGCCTGAACTGCGAGGCCTCACGATCGGTTGGGCACAACGACCTTCAAAACAGCGGACGGGGCGCGTAACCGCATGAAACCCCGCCCCAATATCAGGCCAGGAAATCGCTCAACGCTCGCTCGATAACCAGTGAGCGGATGGCCACATTTGGCGGCTGGCTCAAAATGAACATGATTGCCTCCGCCACGTTGCGGTTCGTCAGCATGTCACTGGCGCCTCTGTCAGCATCCCAGTTTTGATCGGCGGGCTGGATATCCTCAATTATGCCGGGGTGAATCGAGGTGACACGAATGGAGGTTGCCTTCAATTCCTCCGTCAGCGCCTGAACGAAGCCGTTTTGCCCTGCTTTGGCTGCTACAAAGGGCACTGCTGAGCCGACCATTCGTGCATAGGGCAGTCCGCTCATCGACACGACGGTGTGAATGTCCGCGTTTGGCCGGCTTTTCAGCAGCGGCAGAAGTCGCCTTGTGAGCATCACCGTGCCGCTCAACGTCGAGTTGATGACGGCCAGGATTTTTTCGTCGCTCTGGCTTTCAAAATCGCCGCCTGACCATTGCGAGCCGGAATTGACCAGAATATCGAGGTTTGGGGCCATCGCAGCAATGTCGGCGGCGGCGCGTGCGACCGACTCCGTATTGGCCAGATCGAGCTCAATGACAACAGGCATGACACCGGTTCGCGCCGCAATCTGCTGCGCGATACCGTCAAGCCGTTGCCTCGAGCGACCGAGCAAAATCGGCACCATCGCCCTATCTGCCGCGACAAGCGCCAAAGCAGCGCCCAGACCGCGGGCCGCGCCCGTTATGGCGATTGTCTTTCCTGCGAGTGTCATTGTCTGTCCAAATGGAAAGGCCGGGATCGCTCCCGGCCTTTCCTTATCAGTCTTTGTCAGCCGTAGCCTTGGGCTTTTTGGGCTTGGGTAGGGCTTTGGGCTTGGCCGGGCGCGGTGGGGTCGCCACCAGTTCCAGCTTGGCCTCGCTCCCCTCCCCGATCACGGCCACGGTGACATTGCCGCCATTGACCAGTTCGCCGAACAGAACCTGATCGGCCAGAGGCTTTTTGACGTGCTCCTGGATCACGCGGCCCAGCGGGCGCGCGCCCATGCGTTCGTCATAGCCGTGCTCGGCCAGCCAGTCGGCGGCTTCCGGGGTGAGATTGATCGTGACGCCCCGTTCGGCCAATTGGCCTTCGAGCTGCAGCACGAATTTTTCGACCACGCGGCGCACCACTTCGCGCGGTAGCGGCGCGAAGGAAATGATGGCATCGAGACGATTACGGAACTCGGGCGAGAAGGTGCGGTTGATCGCATCCTCGTCGTCCCCCTGCTCGCGCTTGCGGCCGAAACCGATAGGCGAACGAGCCAGTTCGGCGGCGCCGACATTGGAGGTCATGATCAGGATCACATTGCGGAAATCGACCGACTTGCCGTTGTGATCGGTGAGCTTGCCATGGTCCATGACCTGCAACAGGATGTTGTAGAGATCCGGATGGGCCTTTTCGATTTCGTCGAGCAGCACCACGCAATGGGGATGCTGGTCGACGCCGTCGGTGAGGAGACCACCCTGGTCGAAGCCGACATAGCCCGGAGGCGCGCCGATCAGGCGGCTGACCGTGTGGCGCTCCATATATTCGGACATATCGAACCGCAGCAGTTCGACGCCCAACGTGTCGGCCAATTGCTTGGCGACTTCGGTTTTGCCCACGCCAGTCGGACCGGTAAACAGATATGAACCGATGGGCTTTTCCGGCTCGCGCAAACCGGCCCGCGCCAGTTTTATGGCCGAGGACAGGGCCGTGATCGCCTGATCCTGCCCGAACACCACTGTGCGCAGGCTTTGTTCCAGCCCCGACAGCAGCTCCGCATCGGATTTGGAGACCGATTTGGGCGGGATGCGGGCAATGGTGGCGATCGTGGCTTCGATATCTTCCACATCGATCAGCTTCTTGCGCTGATCTTCCGGCAACAGTTTCTGGCTGGCGCCGGTCTCGTCGATCACGTCGATGGCCTTGTCGGGCAGCTTGCGGTCGGTGATGTAGCGCGCGCTCAGTTCCACGGCCGCCTTTAGGGCGTCGTCGGTATATTTGATCTTGTGGAATTCTTCGAAATAGGGCCGCAGGCCCTTCACGATTTCGATGGCGTCGGGAACCGTGGGCTCGTTGACGTCGATCTTCTGGAAGCGACGCACCAGCGCCCGGTCCTTTTCGAAGAACTGGCGATATTCCTTATAGGTGGTCGAGCCGATGCAGCGGATCGCCCCGCTGGCGAGAGCAGGCTTCAGCAGATTGGACGCATCGAGCGCCCCGCCCGAGGTGGCGCCGGCGCCGATCATGGTGTGGATTTCGTCGATAAACAGTACCGAATTGGGCTGCTTTTCGAGTTCCTTCATCACCTGCTTGAGCCGTTCCTCGAAATCGCCGCGATAGCGGGTTCCGGCCAGCAGCGCGCCCATGTCGAGCGCATAGATGACCGCTTCCTGCAGCACTTCGGGCACATCGCCTTCGATGATTTTGCGGGCCAGCCCTTCGGCAATGGCCGTCTTGCCGACGCCGGCATCGCCCACATAGAGCGGGTTGTTCTTGGAGCGGCGGCAGAGAACATGAATGGTCCGGAGCAATTCGGAATCGCGGCCGATCAGCGGGTCGACCTTGCCGGCGCGTGCCTTCTCGTTGAGGTTGACGCAGAAATCGGCCAGGGCAGAGCTTTTCTTGCCTTCCGCGCCGCCTTCGGCATTGGCCTCGCCATCCTCGGCGCCGCGCACCTTGCGCTCTTCGCTGGGGCCGGACTTGGTAATGCCGTGCGAGATGAAATTGACCGCGTCCAGCCGGCTCATATCCTGCTGCTCGAGGAAATAGGCCGCGTGGCTCTCGCGCTCGGCGAAAATGGCGACGAGCACATTGGCACCCGTAACCTCTTCGCGACCGGACGATTGCACATGGATCACGGCGCGCTGGATCACGCGCTGGAAGGCGGCGGTGGGCCGCGCGTCCTGACCGTTTTGCACGATCAGGCTGTCCAGTTCTTCATTGATGAAATCTTCGAGGTCGCTCTTGAGCGCGTCGATATCGACGTCGCAGCCGGTGAGCACGGCGATCGTCTCGCGGTCGTCGGTCAGCGCCAGCAGGAGGTGCTCGAGCGTGGCGAACTCGTGATTGCGCTCACGAGCCAGGTTCATCGCCTGATGCAGGGCCTTTTCGAGTCCGCGCGAAAATGAGGGCATATGATGTTCCTACTGTTTTTCCATCACGCATTGCAGCGGATGCTGGTTCTTGCGTGCCGTATCCATGACGCGGGTCACCTTGGTTTCGGCCACCTCGTATGGATATACGCCGCACTCACCGACCCCCTTCTGGTGAACGTGCAGCATGATCTGCATGGCGTCTTCGCGTGACTTGTTGAAGACGTCCTGCAGGACCAGAACGACGAATTCCATCGGCGTGTAGTCGTCGTTGAGCAGAAGCACCCGATAAAGGTTCGGGCGCTTGGTTTTGGGACGCGTTTTGGTCACCGTCCCGGTTTCGAAATTGGCGCCGCTTCCGCCTCTATCGCCGTCGTCTTTATTCCCCCTGGCCAGGCGCAC
>VFQU01001655.1_pt1 | contig 12409 bp, 10 predicted proteins | sample 3512311 | NCBI WGS metagenome assembly VFQU01 (sample SAMN10412377, study PRJNA504923) | tailings metagenome | isolation source: Relicate 3 Philex TSF3 active mining site | place: Philippines: Tuba, Benguet | collected 2017-08-29 | reverse complement strand
CGCGGGCCCGGTCGGTCGCCTCGACGGCGGCGGCGAAGCGGGTGCGGAACCGCGGGTCGGCGGTGTCGACCAGGCGGCGGCGCCCCGTCTCGAGGTCGCGGAGGTGCACGGGCCCGACGTCGGGGAGGTCCCGCTCGCGCCGGTCGCGCACCTCGACGGCGATCACCTCGTGGCGGCGCCCGAGCGCGCCGATCGCCTGCTCCAGCCCCGGCAGGAGGGGGAAGTCGGAGATGAGGACGACGGCGCCGCGGTGGCGGGCGATGCGGCCGAGCGACGAGATCGCCCGCACCAGGTCGGTGCGCCCACCCCGACCCTCCACGGGGCGGATCCGGTCGACCGCGGCGATCGCGGCGACCAGGCCGCGCCGGTCCGCGCGGGGTGGCCGCATCAGGTCGATGTCGCCCGTGGCCGTCGCCATCACCCCGAGGCGGTCGCCCCGCCGGCGCAGCACCACCCCGACGCCGGCGAGCACCTCGCGGGCGAGCTCGGCCTTCGTCTGGACGGTGGTGCCGTACTCCATCGACGGGGAGCAGTCGACCAGCGCCCACGCGGTGAGCACCGGCTCGATCTCGGGGACGCGCACCATCGGCATGCCGGTGCGGGCGCTGAGCGGCCAGTCGACCCAGCGCACGTCGTCGCCGTCCTCGTAGGCGCGGGTCAGCGCGGGCTCGCCGCCCGGTCCCGGCCGCCGCCCCTGGCGCTCACCCTGCAGCAGCCCGTCGAGACGCCGCGCGACGCGCAGCTCGACGCGCCGCAGGAGCGACTCCGAGAGGGCGGTGCTAGCCGGCGGAGCGGCCACTTCCGAGCTCCACGTCGGGCTGCGGGATGGCGTCGATGATCGCGTCGAGCACCTGGTCGGGGCGCACGTCCGCGGCGAGCGCCTCGTAGGAGAGCACGATGCGGTGGCGCAGCACGTCGTGGAACAGGCTGTGGACGTCCTCGGGCATGACGTACGTGCGCCCGCGCATCACGGCGAGCGCCCGGCCGCCGCGGATCAGCGCCAGCGACGCACGCGGCGAGCCGCCGAGGTCGAGGTACGGCTCCAGGTGGGCGAGGCCCTCCGCCGACGGGGTGCGGGTCGCGTTGACGAGGCGCACCGCGTAGGCGCGGACGCGGTGGTCCACGAAGACCGTGTCGGCGGCCTCCTGCAGCTCGATGATCTGGGCGGGGTCGAGGAGCTGCCGCGGCTGGGGCGGGTCGGAGGCCATGCGGCGCACGATCTCCTCCTCGTCGGCGACGGAGGGGTACCCGACGACCAGCTTCATCGCGAACCGGTCGACCTGGGCCTCCGGGAGGGGGTAGACGCCCTCGCTCTCGATCGGGTTCTGGGTGGCGAGCACGAAGAACGGGCGCGGGGTGGGGTGCGTCTCGCCGGCGATCGACGCGTGGCCCTCGGCCATCACCTCGAGCAGCGCGGACTGCACCTTCGCGGGCGCGCGGTTGATCTCGTCGGCGAGCACGAAGTTCGCGAAGACGGGGCCGAGGCGGGTCGAGAAGCCGCCGTCGCGGTCGAGCACCTGGCCGCCGACGACGTCGGAGGGGACGAGGTCGGGGGTGAACTGGATGCGCGAGAAGTGCCCGCCGCAGACGCGGGCGACGGTCTCGAGCGTCAGCGTCTTCGCGAGGCCGGGGACGCCCTCGAGCAGGACGTGGCCGCGGGAGAGCAGCGACACGAGGACGCGGTCGAGCAGGCGGTCCTGCCCCACCACGACGCGCCGCAGCTCGTAGAGCACGGCCTCCATGCGCTCGCGGGGCGACGCCCCGCTCGCCGGCACGAGGGTGGGCTCGGGGCGGTCGTCCATGTGGTCGGGTCCTCCTGCGGTGGTGGTCACGGGGCCCCGTCGAGCAGCGCGCGGACACGCGACGCGGGGACGGCGAAGCCGATCCCGACGTTGCCGGGGATGGGGCCGAGGATCGAGGTGGGGATGCCCACCAGCCGGCCCTCGAGGTCGAAGAGGCCGCCCCCCGAGTTGCCGGGGTTGATGGGGGCGTCGATCTGGATCATCGGGACCCCCTCCGGGTTCGTGCGTCCCACGGCGCTGACCACTCCTGCAGTCACCGTGTTCTGCAACCCGAAGGGGCTCCCGATGGCGAAGACCCGATCCCCCTGGCGCAGGCCCCCGTCCGGTGCGTCGACCAGCTCGGCCCCGCGTCCCGCGTCCTGCTCGGGACGCAGGACGGCGAGGTCCTGACGCGAGTCGGTGCTGACCACGTCGGCGCCGATGCGGCGCTCGTCCTGGGTGATGACGACCACCCGCGACGCCCCCTGGATGACGTGGTCGTTCGTCACGATGAGCCCCGACGGCTCGAGGATCACGCCGCTGCCCTGGCCGCTGTCCGTGCGCACCTGCACCACCGTCGGCGACACCCGCGCGACGGCGTCGGCGAGGTCCTCCTCCGCCGTGGGGGACGGGACGCCGGTGGGCGTCGCCGTCACCGGCGTGGTGGCGACCGGCGCAGGCGCCGGGTCGTCGTCCAGGCTCCAGGCGGTGAGGCCCCCCGCGGCGCCGGCGGCGACGATCGCGACCGCCACGAGGGCGGCCGACCGTGGGACGGACCGGAGGCGACGGGCGTCGCCCGGCGGCGGGGGGGGCGGGGGCGGGGGCGAGCCATGGGGCGTCGCCCCGATCGGGGGCAGTCCGGGACCGGGGCGGGTCGCGGACGGCGCGAGCGGCGGGAGCCCGTCACCCGAGCGGTCGCGGGGCGGCAGGGAGGGCAGGCCCTCCGGCCGCGTCCGGCGCTCGAGTGGTGGGAGGCTCTCGCTCACGGGTCAGGTTGTACCGGGCCCGCGTGAAGGCCAGGTTAGGTCCGTCCTAACGGACCGGGGGCGCACCGTCACGGTCCCGGGCACGGCGGACGTCGCGCACCTGGTCGGCGAGGTCGTCGGCCATCCGCGCGCGCTCCGCGGCGCGGGTGCAGCGCATCCGCAGCACGGCGAGCCGGCCCTGGCCCTCCTCGTCGAGCTCGCCGAGCGCCTCGGAGGCCTCGAGCATGGCGACGCGCGCCGCCATCGTGCGGACGCGCTGCCAGAGCTCGTCGGCCACGGCCTCCGAGCGGTCGCCACGCACCGTGCTCATCCCTCGCCGGCCCCGCCACCGGCCGCGGGCGGACCGCCCTCGCCACCGCCGCCGCCCGTGCGCGGCTTGCGCCGGCGGCGCCGACGGCGGCGGGCGGCCGGCGCCCCCTCGGCGGGGCCGCCGTCGCCCGAGGGCGCGGGGGTGGGCGTGTCGCGGCGCTGGGGTTGCCCCTCGGCGGGGGCCGCGGGCGCCTCGGCCCCGCCCTCGGCGGTGCGCAGCCGGCGGCGGCGGCGGCGGCGCGGGCGGGCGGGCGCGGCGGGGTCGCCCTCGGCGGCGGGCGTGCCGCCGCCCTTGCCCTTGCGCGGCTCGCCGATGCCGACGGCCTCCGGCTCGGGCAGCCGCGGCAGCCGCGACCGCAGCGCGTTCCAGGCGCGGCGCGACAGCAGCGCCTTCGGCTGCACCGCGCCGACGGCGGCGCGGATGGCGCGGCGGGCGTCGGGGCTCGTCATGTCGAGGGCGTCGAGGTAGCCGCGCAGCTCCGCCCACCCGCCGACGGCGCCCGCCGCCCGGCCGGCGAGGCGCAGGTGCTCGCTGCGGGCGGGGACGTCACCGGGGCCGAGCACCACCAGCAGGCGGGCGGCCTGGCCGAGGCGCAGGGGGGCGTCCTCGGGGGGCGCCACCGGCTCGGGGGGCGGCTCGCCCGCGGCCCGCAGCCAGACGCCGATGAGGGCCAGCTCCCCGCCGTTCGAGATGAGGTGGTGGGCCTCCCAGGCGGCGATGCGCGCGGCCTCCTGGTTGCGGCCGGGGCGGGTGCCGTCGGCGAGCACCCGCGACACGTCCCACGCCCAGCCCGGCGCCCACACCGACGCCTCGTCGAGGGCCGACCAGCGGCGGCGGCGGTCGCTGGAGCGGCCGAGCTGCTCGAGGGTGGCGAGGCGGTCCCACGTGTCGGCCTGGTCGGCGTGCCACCACAACGCCCGCAGCCGCTCCCGCGCCGTCATGCGCAGGCGGTCGAGCACCCGGCGGGGGACGTCGTCGGGCAACGCCCGCCGCAGCTCGGGCTGCACCAGCAGCGCCGTCGCCCACGCCCGCCAGAGCGGCTGGTCGGCCCCGTCGTAGAGGCGCCGCGCGACGAGACCGGAGAGCGCCCACCAGGGCACCGCGGCGAGGGGATCGACGCCCGTCGTGACCCGCTCGATCAGCTCGTCGACGGTCACGTCGGCGCTCGCCGCCTGGACCCACTCCTCCATCAGGTTCACGGGGAGCAGGCCGGGGTCGGCCTCGCGCCAGCCGCCGTCCGCCAGCCCCGCCGCGATCAGGCCGGGTGCGGCGGCCGGGTTGACCAGCTTCGCGGCCTCGCCCTCGCGCTCGGAGAGGATCGCCGCGGCCTTCGCCAGCTTGCCGCGCTCACCGCCCTCCGGCGGGCCGGCGACGCGGCCGAGCGGCTTGTACCAGCCGAGCCCGAAGATCTCGTGGCTCGTCTGCACGCCCATCTGCTCCCCCGCGGGGAGGAACTCGACGGAGACCGCCTCCTTGTCGGGCGCGGGTCGCATGACGCGCCCGAGGCGCTGCACGAAGACCCGCTCCGACGTGGTGGGCGCGAGGTGCATCACGACGGCGGCGCGGGTCTCGTCCCAGCCCTCGGTCAGCAGGTCGGCGTTGCAGAGCACGTCGATCCGCTCGGACGCGAAGTCGAACAGCACGCGCTGCAGCTCCCGCGGGGGCGTCTGCCCCGAGACGGCCGCCGCGCGCACCCCGCGGGTCGTCATCTCCTCGGCCAGCGCGTGGGCCTGGGCGACGGTGGCGGTGTAGGCGACCCCGGCGAGGCGGAGGGGCTGGAAGTGCTCGACCCACACCTCCGCGCAGGCCCGGTGCCACTTCGCCTTGTCGAGGGCGCGACCGAGGCTGGCCTGGTCGAAGTCGCCGCGCACCCGCGCGACGTCGGAGAGGTCGACGGCCCGCTCGACCCGCAGGGATCGCAGCGGGCAGAGGATGCCCCGCTCGATGGCCGACATGCGGTCGAGCGTCGCCGCGACCGGCCCGAAGACCTGCTCGACGTGGCCCGTCGTGGTGGCGCCCGTCGCGGTGAAGCCGACGACGACGGCGTTGACGGCGCGGTCGAGGAGCTTCCGCGTCTGCGCCCCGAGGGTCGCGTGGGCCTCGTCGCAGATCAGGAGGTCGACCGCGTCCCAGTCCATCCGGTCCTGGTGGCGCAGCGCGGCCTGGTAGGTGCAGATCGCGACGCCGGGCCGGCCGGCGGCGTCGGGGCCCTCGGCGTGGGTCGGCACCGAGGGGAAGTGGCGGGCGAGGCCGGCGGCGGTCTGCTCCGCGAGGTTGCGCCGCGGCACCAGGATCAGGGTGCTGCCTCCGAGCGCGGCGGCGAGCGCGAGGAACATGATCGTCTTGCCGGAGCCGGTGGGCGCGTCCACCCAGGTGCGCGTCTGGCCGTGGGTGAGGCGCCCCGCGAGCTCGTCGAGCGCCTCGACCTGGTGCTCGCGCAGGACGACGTCGGGCCAGGCGGCGGCCGGGTCGGCGAGCGCCCGCGCGAGGTCCTCGCCGGGCGACGTCGCGGCGCGTTCTTCGGTCGAGGGATGCGGTCCGTCGGGCATCTCGTGCCGACCTCCTGGGCACGGGAGCATGCCGGGCCGATGCTCCGGCGCGTCTCCACGGTCGCGTTCCGCGTGGCTCGTGGTGTCGCCGGGCGAGGGGCCTGGTCGCCCGTCCCCCGGCTGCGCGTGTTGCGCGACCGCGGCGGACACTATCACCACCCCCGGCCGACGCGGAAATGCGGTAACGGCCGGGGCGGCCGGTAGCATCGCCCGCGGTGCCCCCCCGATGACCACCGAGCCCGTCACGCCCGCCCCGCCCGAGGGGCCCGGCGGCCCGCGTCCGTGGGTGCGCCCCGTCGCGCTCGTCGCGTCGTGCCTGGTGATCGGCTTCGTCGGCGGGTGGGTGGTGCGCGGCGACGACGGGCCGGTGACGGTCCTCGCCCCTGCGCAGCCCGAGGACGACGGCAGCGCCGACGGCGGCGGCGCCACCACCGCCCCCGGATCGACGACCGGCACGACGGGGACGGCGCCCACGACCACGGCCGCCGAGGCTCCCGAGCCGCCGCCCGACCGGGCCGACATCGCGCTCGGCGTGCTGAACGGCACCGGCGAGGCGGGCCTCGCCGCGCGCACGGCGGGCCAGGCGGAGAGCCTCGGCTACGTCGGCGTCGCCACCGGCAACGCCCCCGGGCAGTCGGGTCCGTCGGTCGTCTACTTCCGCGCCGGTCAGCGCCCCGCCGCCCGCCGCGTCGCCCGCGACCTCCAGATCGCCGCGGTGCGCGCCCTGCCGGGCGGGACGTCCCTGGGCACGGAGGTGCCGGAGGCGGCGGATGTGATCGTCGTCCTGGGACCGGGTTAGCCGCACCCGCGGCCGGGCATCGGTAGCGGCATGACGGGCGACCTCCCCAGGATCGGGGTCCGGGTGGCCCAGTACGGGTCGACCTGGGAGACGCTGCGGGACGGGGCCCTCCGGGCCGAGCGGCTCGGGTTCGACGGCGTCTGGGTCAACGACCACCTCCAGTCCCCCGGGCGCACGAAGGACGAGCCGGCCTTCGACGCGCTCACCACCCTCGCGGCGCTGGCGGCCCTGACGTCGCGGGTGCGCCTCGGGACCGTGGTCCTGTCGGCCAGCTACCGGCCGCCGGCCCTCGCGGCGAAGATGGCGACGATCCTCGACGTGATCTCGTCGGGTCGCGTCGTGGTGGGGCTCGGGACCGGCTCCGACGTCCCCGAGCACGGCGCCTACGGGTTCCCCCTCGGCACGCGCGGTGAGCGCACCGCCGGCGTGCGCCGGGCGCTGGCGGTGATGCGCGCGATGTTCGAATCCCCCGGGGGCGCCGACGTCGACGACGTCCTCGACGGGGCGCCGAACCAGCCGCCGCCGGTGCAGGAGGGCGGGCCGCCGATCTGGCTCGCCGCCCACGGGCCGCGCCTGCTGCGCCTCGCCGGCGAGCAGGCCGACGGGATCGTCGCGGCGTTCGTCGGCGCCGAGGAGGTCGGGCGGCGGTACGCCGCCGCCGAGGAGGCGCGCCGGGCGGCGGGCCGGGCGACGCCGCTCGCGTGCGCCCTCTACACCTACGTGCTGCCGATGCCGTCCCGCCGCGAGGCCGACGAGTGGCTGCGGCCCGAGGCCGACGCCCTCGGCACCACCCCCGCCGGGCTGATCCGGTGGCTGCGCGGCACGGGTGTCGTCGGGACGCCGGAGGAGGTGCGCGACGCGCTGGCCGCGCACGCAGCGCAGGGGGTCACGGACGCCGTCCTCGTGCTGCCCTCCCGCACCCCGCCGGAGGCGCTCGACGCCCTCGCCGCCGCGACCCTCGGCGGCGCGGACGCGCCCGCGGCGCCGCGTGACCCGGCCCCCGTCCGGGTCGCGGCCCCCGGCCTCGTGGCGTCCGACAACCTCGCCCACCTCCTCGTGGACCGGCACGTCGAGGACGGGCGCGGCGACGACCTCGCCGCGGTCGACGAGGGGGGGTCGTGGACCTTCGGCGAGCTCTCGGAGGCGTCGGCGCGAGCCGCCGGCGCGCTGGCCGCGGCGGGTGCCCGCCCCGGCGACCGCGTGATCGTGGCGCTCCGCGACGGCCGCCCGTGGCTCGCCGCGTTCCTCGGCGCCGCGCGGATGGGCGCCGTGCCCGTGCCGGTCGACCCCGCCGGCGACGCGACCCGGTTCGGGGACCTCGTGGCCGACTGCGAGCCGGCCGTGGTCGTCGCCGCCGGCGACATGGAGGTGCCGGACGGCCCGCGCCTCCTGGCGCCCGACGCGCTGGAGGCCGGCGCGCCCGCGCCCCTGCGACCGGTGCACCCGGAGGACCTCGGCTACCTCATCTACTCGTCGGGGTCGACGGGCCGGCCGAAGGGCGCGATGCACGCCCACCGCGACATGCGCACCGGCATCGAGACCTACGCCGACGAGGTGCTCGGCCTCGGCCCCGGCGACCGCTGCCACTCGATGGCGCGCCTCTTCACGTCGCTCGGCTTCGGCAACGGCTTCTTCCGGGTGCTGGGGCGGGGGGCCGCGACGGTGCTGACCGGGGCGCGCCCGTCCCCCCGCGGCGTGCTCGAGACCGTCGCGCGCCACGAGGTCACGGTGCTCACCGCCGTCCCGACCTTCTGGGCGCAGCTCGCGCGCTTCCTCGAGAAGCACCCCGACGCGGAGTCCCTGGCCACGGTCCGCCTGGCGGTGTCGTCGGGCGACAGCCTGCCCCCGCCCGTCGCGACGCGCCTCCGGGAGGTCGCCGGACTCGACCTCGTCGAGGGGCTCGGGTGCTCCGAGTGCTCCAACGTGGTCATCTCGACGCGGCCCGGCGAGCAGCCCTCCCCCGGCACCCTCGGCCGCGCCGTCGCGGGCGTCGACATCCGCCTCGCCGACGACGAGGGCCGGCCCGTCGCGGAGGGCGCCCCCGGCCGCCTCTGGATCCGCAGCCCCTCCAACACCACCGGCTACTGGCGCCGCTCCGACGAGACCCGCGAGCTGGTCTTCGGCCCCTGGCTGCGGATGGGCGACGTGCTGGAGGAGCAGGACGGGGTCTACCGCCACCTCGGGCGCTCCGACGACCTCTTCAAGGTCGACGCGCGCTGGGTCAGCCCGACCGAGGTGGAGGCGAGCCTCCTCGACCACCCCGCCGTGGAGCAGGCGGCGGTCGTGGGCCTGCCGGGCGACGACGGCCTGATGCGGCCCGCCGCGTTCGTGGTCCTGGCCGGCGACGTCCCCGCCCCCGACGACCTGGCGGGCGACCTGCGCCGCCACGTCGCCCGGGCCCTGGAGCCCTACAAGGCGCCCCAGGCGGTCACGCCGCTGGAGGAGCTCCCCCGGCTGCCCTCCGGGAAGGTCGACCGGCGGGCCCTGCGGTCGCGGTGACCCGGCGGGGCATGCTGAGCACCACCATCTGGCGGTCGCCGGTCACCTCGTAGAGCAGGAAGCGCCCGGCGAGGAGGTTGTGCAGCTTGCGCCGGGCCTCGTCGCCCCCGGGCGCCCCGTCGGGCCATCCCCGCTCCCCGTCCTCGTCGCGCATCCCCGGCTCCTCGCCCGTCGTGGTCCGTCCATCCCTACGACGGCGGGGCGGGCCGGGCATCACGGCCCGGATGTTCGGGAATTGTTAGGTCGCGGCGGGGAGCGCGCCGAGGAAGTCGATGAGGAGCCCGTTGACGCGGTCCGGGACCTCCTCCGGCACCCAGTGGCTCACGCCCGGCAGGAGCTCGACGCGCAGGGGGCCGGTGACGGTCGCCGCGGAGCGCTCCAGCAGGGCGGGACCCATGTTGCTGTCGGCCTCCCCCCAGATGATGAGGGTCGGCACCGTGACCTCCGGGGGGTCCGGGGGCTCCCGGAGCCAGGACGCCGCCGGCATGTTGGCGCGGTACCAGTTGAGCGCGGCGGTGAGGGCGCCGTCGCGGCGCAGCGCGTCCACCAGGATCTCCCGGTCCTCCTCGGGGAACGTCCCGGGGGCGGCGTCGTCGAAGACGAACTGCCGCAGGTTGGCGAAGTCGTCCTGCGACAGCCACGTCTCGGCGACCCCCGGGAACTGGAAGAGCAGCATGTACCAGCTCTTCGCACGCTGGGCGGGGTCCTCGCGGCGCAGGCGCGCGGACACCACGCCGACGGGCGCGTTCAGGATCGTGAGCGAGCGGACCATCTCCGGGCGGGTGCCCGCGAGGGCCCACGCCAGCCCGCCGCCCCAGTCGTGGCCGACGAGGTGGGCGCTCTCGTGCCCGAGGGCGCGGATCAGCCCGGCGACGTCCCCGACGAGCTTCGGCGCGGCGTACGCGTCGACCGCCGCGGGGCGGTCCGAGCCGCCGTACCCGCGGAGGTCCGGGGCGACGGCGTGGTAGCCGGCGGCGGCGAGGGCGGGGAGCTGGTGGCGCCACGAGTGCGAGGTCTCGGGGAAGCCGTGCAGCAGGACGACCGGCTCCCCGGAGGGGTCGCCGGCCTCGGTCACGGAGAGGCGGACCTCGCCCACGTCGATGCGTCGGGTGCTCATGCGCCGATCCTACGCGCCCCCCGCGGGCGGTGATCGGCGGGCACGGGACCTCGGGGAGGGCGCCGTCCCGGCCGACGACCTACCCTGGAGAGGTGGCCGGGCCCCCAGGGGCGCCGGCCACCGTCATGTCATGGCCCACTTCGTCACACATCACACCCACGCCCCGGCCGACACGGCCCGTGAGCGCGCGCGCCTCTGGCGGGTGCAGCGGCTCGTCGCGGCCGCCCTCACGGCCGGCTCGATCGGCGCCGTGTGGCTGGCGGTCACGCTCGGCACGGGCCCGGTCGGCGCCGCCGCCGTGATCGTCGCGGGCGTCGCCCCGCTCGCGCTCGGCGCCCCGCTCGCCGCGGCCCTCGCCGCCCGCGCCCACCGCCGCACCCTGCTGTGGGGGGCGCCCGCCGTGGCAGCCGCCGCCCTGATCACCTGCGACCTGACGACGGGGGCCCTCGGCCTGCCGGCCGTCGTCGGGTGCGTGCTGGTCGTCGGCGCCGCGCGGGCGGTCTTCGACGGCGCCACGACCGACGTGCTGCACCACCTCGTCGCGCCCGAGCGACGGGCCGACGCCGCGCAGGGCCTGACGACGAGCTTCGGCGCGGGGTCCGCGCTCGGGGCCGCGGGCGCGCTCGGCGTGGGCCTCGTCGCGGGACCGCACGGCGCCGTCGCGGTCGCCGCGCTGCTCGCCGCGGCGGGCGCGCTGGTCGCCGCGCGCCACCACCCCGACCTCGACCTGCGCACCGACGACGGCCCGCGGCTCGACCTCGCGCTCCGGCGGGCGGCCCTCATCGTCGCCGGCGACGGCCTGCTGCGACGGGTGCTGCTCGCCGGGTCCCTCAGCGCCGCCGTCGGCGCGGCCCAGGCCGCCGTGCTGATCGTCTGGCTCAAGGACGGCGTCGGCCTGCGCGGCGCCCTCGTCCCCGCGCTCGCGGCCGGGTTCGTCGCGGTCCGCCTCGGCCGTCCGCTCGTGCGCCGCGTCACGGCCCGGGCGCGGCTCAGCTCGGTCCTGGCGATGGCGCTCGCGGTGCAGGCCGCCGCGGCGCTCACGGCGTACGGGGCGCGCGGCACGTTCACCGCCGCCGCGGCCTACGCCCTGAGCCTCGCCGCCGCCGCGTTCCTCGGCATCCTCGTCACCCGCGCCCTGCGGATCGCGGCGTCGCACGACCTCGCGCCCGCCGTCGGCATGGCCGCCGGCGCGGCGTGGGCGCTGGCGGCCGCCGTCGGGGCGATCTCCGGCGCCGCGCTCGCCCTGGGCGTCGGCCTCGCGTCGACCCACCTGGTGCTGGCGGCGGTGGCGCTGACCGGCGCCGCGGCGGGCGCGGCCCGCAGCGCGGCGACCGGTCGCGGGATCCTGATCCCCCGCAGTCAGTAGGCCTTCGCGGTGAGCGCGCCGTCGACGAGCAGCTCGGCGCCGCTCACGAACGACGACTCCGGCGAGGCGAGGAACAGCACCGCCTGGGCGACCTCCCGCGGCCGTGCGATCCGCTTGATCGGGTAGGCGCCCTCCATCTCCGCCCGCGTCGCCGCCGGGTCGTCGCTGGCCGCGAAGTACTCGAGGATCATCGGCGTCTCCATGTCCCCCGGCAGGACGCAGTTGGCGCGGATGCCGTCGGCGGCGTAGTCCACCGCGAGCGCCCGGGTCAGGCCGAGCACCCCGTGCTTGGTGGCGGTGTACGAGGTGAGGAACGGGTCGGCGGTCAGCGACAGGATCGACCCGACGTTGACGATGCTGCCGCCGCCGGTGCCCCGCATCGCGCGGATCGCGGCGCGGCAGCCGAGGAAGACGCCGCGCATGTTGACGGCGTTGACCTCCTCCCAGTCCTCGAGCGAGGTGTCGTGCAGGGGCCCCTCGGGGCCGAGGATGCCGGCGTTGTTGACGTAGGCGTCGAGGCGCCCGCCCTCGGCGCAGGCGGCGATCGCCCCCGTGTGGGTCGCCTCCTCCCGCACGTCCCCGGCGTGGAACGCGACCGTGCCGGGCAGGCCGGCGGCCTCCTCCCGCAGCGACGCCCCGTCGGCGGCGTCGCGGCCCACCGCGACGACCCGCGCGCCCTCCGCCGCCATCAGCAGCGCCGTCTCCCGTCCGAGCCCCTTCGTCCCCCCGGTGACCCCCACGCCCATGCCCTCGAGCCGACCCGCCATCTCCGCGACCTCCCCGTCGGCGCGCCCGGCCGGGCGCCCGGCGCATGCCCGGAACCTACCCGCGGGCGGCGGCGGGTCGCCATGATGGCCCGCGACCCACACACGGCCGGGGAGGCTGCGGCATGGAGATCGACGGCGCGCACGTGCTGGTGACGGGGGCCTCGCGGGGGATCGGGGCCGGCCTCGCGCGGGCGTTCGCCGCCGCGGGCGGCCGGGTGACGGTGGTGGCGCGGAC
>VFQU01001653.1_pt1 | contig 12424 bp, 14 predicted proteins | sample 3512311 | NCBI WGS metagenome assembly VFQU01 (sample SAMN10412377, study PRJNA504923) | tailings metagenome | isolation source: Relicate 3 Philex TSF3 active mining site | place: Philippines: Tuba, Benguet | collected 2017-08-29 | reverse complement strand
GATGCCGACCTGTTGCCGCGCGGCCAGTCCTAGCGTCGCCAGCAACGGCAATACGGCGTCGCGCGTTGCCAGTTCCGGCAAATCCCCGCCGTTCACAACAATATTCCGGCCGACAAAAGTGCCGCCATTGGCCTCGAACCCAACGACGCGCCCGGACGCTTCCGCCATCCCGGCAACGACATAGGGCGACCCGACCCTGGTCCGAACCACGTCGGCAAAGAGGCCACTACGCTCGATGCCCGAATTGGACGTCACCGGCGTTACGACCCGCTCCGCACCCAGGAATTGCGCAGCGAGCAGCCCAAGAACATCGCCACGAACGAAATTGCCCTTGCCATCCATCAATAGCGGGCGGTCGCCATCGCCGTCAGCCGATACGATGGCATCGAGCTTGTAGCGTTCCAACCAGCCACCGAGCGGCCCGAATACCGGGTCCGAGAATGCCTCAGTATCAACCGGCACGAAGCTATCGATGCGGCCAAGGCTAACCGTCTCGGCTCCAAACCCCTGCAGGATCGTGGTCAGGACGTCCCGAGCAACCGTGGAATGCTCAAACACGCCGATGCGCCAGCCCCGAAGCGCATGGTCCGACAGCAGCGCACCAAAACGCGCCCGGTACCGCTCGAGCGCAGCTCCGGCCTCGTCGACAATATCGACCGTGATGTCTGGAATTTCCTCGTCAACCAGCGCGGCGCCAATCCCGGCCTCGTCGTCCTTGCTGATTTCGCCGGTGGGCAGATAGAACTTCAGCCCGTTGCGATCCGCCGGAATATGGCTGCCGGTCACCATGATCGCGGCGCTTCCCGCCGCCATGGCATGCAGTGCCAAGGCGGGCGTCGGCAGCGTTCCGCAATCCACCGGGATCAGCCCAGCCGCAGCAATTGCCACGGCACAATCCCTTGCGATTGCCGGGCTCGACGGCCGAAAATCCTTGCCAATATAGACTTTTCCGCTATCCAACTGATTGATATTGCGCAGATGCGCAATGAAAGCCGCCGTGTAGCGGCGGGCCGCTTGCCCTTCGAGGTCAACGGCAAGTCCGCGCAATCCGCTGGTACCAAATTTCAGGCTCGACACGGTCACGTCCCTCGCTAGGCAGTTTTGATGGCGTAATAATTTTTGTACCAGGCAACGAAGGCATTGAGCCCGTCGGCCAGTGGCGTCCGAGGCAATTCACCGACCAAAGCCCTAAGTAGCCTCGTGTCGGCTTCGGTTGCAACCACATCCCCGGGCTGCATAGGCAGCATGTTCAGCTTGGCCCTGACGCCCGCAGCCTGTTCCAAAGCGGCAATGAAAGCCATCAATTCGGTCGGAGCGCCGCCGCCAATATTGACCACGCGAAACGGCGCGACGGGCGACAGGGAGTCGTGCACGACAGCCGCGCCGCGTTCCGGGGCGCGATCAATCAGCGCCAAAATGGCGGCAACCAGATCGTCGACATAGGTAAAGTCCCGCCGCATTCGACCATGGCCATAAACATCGATTGGCCGACCTTCCAGCATCGCTGAAAGGAACTTGATCGGCGCCATGTCCGGACGGCTCCAACTGCCATAGACGGTAAAAAACCGCACGCAGGTCGAAGCAATCCCAAACAGATGGGCATAGGAATGCACCATCGCCTCGCAGGACTTCTTGGTGGCGGCATAGAGAGATACCGGCCCGTCGGCCCGATCCGTCTCGGCAAAGGGAAAGGTTATGTTCCCGCCATAGACCGAACTGGTCGAAGCAAAGACCAGATGGCGCGGCGGGTTGGCGCGAAGCGCCTCAAGCAGATTGGCCGTACCCACGACATTGGACTGAATATAGCTCTGCGGCGCCTCTAGGCTGTAGCGAACCCCCGCCTGCGCCGCCAGATGCACCACAACATCCGCCTTCGCTTCCGCGACCGTGGACATCAGCAAAGGCGCATCCTCAAGCATGCCCTCCACCTGCCGAAACCCCGGCTGATCCAACAACAGCGCAAGCCGAGCGCGCTTCAGTGCCGGGTCGTAGTAATTTGTGACCCCATCGAAACCAACGACACTATGCCCCTCGGCCAAAAGCCTGCGAGCCACATGAAACCCGATAAAGCCGGCCGTTCCGGTGACCAATATTTTCACGATGACCTTCCGACGACTTGGTTTTCCATGGGCCCTTACCAGCTACTGCGCAGAGAGAATAGGCCGAAGCGATAGCAGGAGAGATCAAGATCAATCCTCACCGATTGGCCCGCTTCTCGCGCGCTTGATATCTGAGCGTTTCGACTTGCCATCGAGCCGACGCCGTTTCGAGGCCAGCGTTGGGCGGGTGGCAATGCGTGGTTTTGGGGGATAGGCACCTTCGCGGATCAGAGCCACTAGACGAGCAACGGCCTCTTCGCGATTGAGCGGCTGGTCCCGATGAGAATTGGAGGTGATAACAATCACCCCCTCTTTGGTAAGGCGGCTCCCCGCCAGGGCCGCGACGCGACGCTTTACCGGGTCGGACAGGCTGGGCGACTTGGCGAGGTCGAAGCGCAATTGCACCGCGCTGGCTACTTTGTTGACATTCTGCCCGCCAGGGCCGGAGCCGCGGACAAATGTTTCCTCGATCTCGTCGGGATCGATGGAAATGGAGCGAGTGACGACAATAGGCTCTGCCATTTCACCCGCTCCTTTCCTGGTTCAGCGTTTCCACCGGCCGGTGAAATAGACTTCCTCGTCGTGGATGACGCGGCCTTTTTCCGTGGTCCTGAATTTTCCAGGCTCCACCTCTTCCACCCACTTTTTCTTCAGCATACCGGCAAAGGTCTTTTCGCCGACATCCTTGAAGTCATCCGGGCCAAGAACCTTGTCTTCGCCCAGATGATAAAGCGCCTTCATCTCTCGATTGGAGGGACGTTGTGGCATCACGCAGCCTTCTCGGCCTTTTCCTTGAGGTCAGGCGGGGTAGCCTCGGCCATCAGGGAGACAAGCGCGTCCATGAATGGCTGCACCTGCTGCCCCTCGGCTCCGAGACGCCGGATGGACACATTGCCCTCCTCCGCCTCCCGCTTGCCGACAACGAACAGCAGCGGCACTTTCTGCACCGAATGCTCGCGCACCTTGTAGTTGATTTTCTCGTTGCGGGTGTCCAGCTCGGCCCGAATGCCGGCGGCGCGCAACTGGCTGACCAGCCTGTGCGCATAGTCATCCGCTTCCGAAACGATGGTCGCCACCACAACCTGCGTAGGCGCCAGCCACATAGGCATCTTGCCGGCATGGTTCTCAATCAGGATACCGATAAACCGCTCCAGTGAACCAAGGATCGCGCGGTGCAGCATTACGGCATACTGTCGCGAACCGTCCTCAGCCACATAGGTGGCGTTGAGGCGCTCGGGCAGCACATAATCGAGCTGCAATGTGCCGACCTGCCAGGACCGTCCGATCGCGTCCTTGAGATGGAATTCCAGCTTGGGCGCATAAAATGCCCCCTCGCCTTCCGCGATCTCGAAATCATACCCGGTCGCGCGCAGAGCATCGCCCAGCGCCTTCTCTGCGGCATCCCAACGTTCGATCGTACCGCCAAACTTTTCCGGGCGCGTCGCCAGCTTGATGACGACGTTCTCAAACCCCAGATGCCCATAGACAGAATAGAGCAGATGCACAAAATGCTCGGTTTCGGACTGAATCTGGTCTTCGCGGCAAAAGATATGCGCGTCGTCCTGCGTCATCTGGCGAACACGCATCAGGCCGTGCAGGGCCCCATGGGCTTCATTGCGGTGACAGCAGCCAAATTCGGCCATGCGTAGCGGCAGATCGCGATAAGACTTTATGCCCTGATTAAAGATCTGCACATGCGCAGGGCAATTCATGGGCTTGAGGGCTAGAAGATCGCCCACATCCTCGAAAACCGGGCCATCTTCGTCGGTATTCGGCACCACGTCCGGCACCACGAACATGTTCTCGCGGTACTTGCCCCAGTGGCCGGACTGTTCCCAGAACTTGGCATGCATGAGCTGGGGCGTCTTGACCTCGACATATCCCGCCCCGTTGAGGCGGCGACGAATATAGGCTTCCATCTGGTTGTAGATGGTAAAGCCGCGGGCATGCCAGAATACCGAACCCTGTGCCTCTTCCTGAAAATGGAACAGGTCAAGGTCCCGACCGATCTTGCGATGGTCGCGCTTTTCGGCCTCTTCCACCATGACCAGATAGGCGTCGAGCTCTTCCTTGCTGGCAAAGGCCGTGCCGTAGATGCGGCTCAGCACTTCCCGATTGCTGTCGCCACGCCAATAGGCGCCGGCCACCTTGGTCAGCTTGAACGCCTGCCCGACATCCTTGACCGAGCGCATATGCGGGCCGCGGCACAGGTCGATCCACTGCCCCTGCTTGTACATTTTCAGCGACTGGTCGGCCGGAATGGCATCCACCAGTTCGACCTTGAAGTCTTCGCCCTTTGCGCGGAAAAAGTCCTTGGCCTGGTCGCGCATCCACACTTCCTTGGTAAAGGCTGCGCCCCGGTCGATGATCTCGGCCATCTTCTTTTCGATGACGCGAAGCTCGTCCTCGGTGAAAGGGCCCTGCTGACGGTAGAAGTCATAGTAGAAGCCATTTTCGATCACTGGACCGATCGTTACCTGCGTATCGGGCCAGAGTTCCTGCACGGCCTCGGCAAGCACGTGTGCGGCATCGTGCCGGATCAGCTCCAGCGCGTCCTTGCTGCCGCTATCGCGCGTCACGAATTCGATCTTGCCGTCGGCTTCGAGAGCATCTGACAGATCGGACAGCACGCCATTCCACTTCATGGCGACCGTCTTTTTGGCCAGGCTCTTGGAGATCCCTTCGACCACGGTGGTGCCGGTGGTGCCGCGCGGAAACTCGCGAGATGCACCATCGGGGAACGTCACCTTGATCGACATTTTAGGTCTCCAGAAATTGGGGTTGCTTGCAGCATCCATCGCCGCAAGGGGGCCTGAATAGCACGGTTCCTTTGCAATTCCAGCCCTTTGCGCCACCACATTCGGCCATGCCGGGACCGGACCAAGAGAGCAACCGCGCAAATTGAATAAAATTGTAATGGTCTTTTAGACAAAAGCTCCGGGGTTTTCCGCGAGCATGACCCCAACAAGGAGTTTCTGTCATGCTCAAATTTCCAAAGATTATCGTAGCCACGGCGATCCTGTTGGCTGTTGCTGGCCCCGCTTACGCCAATTCGAATCCGCGCGTCGCCACTCCTGGCGCAGCCGTGGTCACCCCGCTGCCTATGCAGTTCTTTTGCGCCAGCAACCCTAGGGAATGCGTGGCAAGTCGGGCGGTCACCGCGCGCTGGAACGATGATCTCCATCGCACGCTCCAGACCGTCAATACGCAGGTCAACGCAGCCATCCGCCCGCAGGCAAATCCGCGTGGCGGCTGGAAGGTCAATCCACGGTCCGGCGATTGCAATGACTACGTGCTCACCAAGCGCAGCCGCCTGATCGAGTTGGGCGTACCGGCCGGTGCACTTCGGCTGGCGGTTACCGCGACCAGACGTGGCGAAAAGCACCTGATCCTTGTGGTCAAAACGTCGGCAGGCGATGTGGTGCTCGACAACCTTTCGCGCAACATCAAGACGCTGGACGCATCGGGTTACGATATTCACTCGATGAGCAGCGCAAACCCCCGCCGTTGGATCGCAGGCTAAAGCCCGCTATTTCCAGCGCCCGTATCGCCAGGGCAGGTACCACCTGCCCTGCTCCGGCACGTTTTCGGGCACCGGATCATAACCATGCGTCCCACCGGGACGACAGCGCCAGAACCGGGCGAGGCCCATCCAGCCGCCCGGCCAGAAGCCGAACTGCCAGATGGCATCACGCGTATATTCAGAGCAGGTCGGCAAATGGCGGCAGGTTCGGCCCATAAAGGCCGACAAGGTATACCGATAAAGCGTGATAAGCGTCACAGCGGCAATTCTGAACGGCAGATCGACCACTCGCCAGAACAATCCGATGAATCGATCCATCAGGCGCTGGCCACAACGGCTTGTTTTGACTCCAGTTTTTCGAGCGCCGCTGCAATGGCGTCAAAAACCAGAAGCGTCGAAACGTGGCGGTTTGGATAGCTCCGCACCGGTTCGAGATATTTAAGGTCCGACCACTTGCCCTCCGGCGGCGTGCCTTCGGCCTTCAGCATATCATGCATAGTCTGGCGAACCCTCAGAAATTCACTCACGCTCGTGCCGATCACTTCCCTGGCAACAACGGCAGCCGAGGTCTGGCCAAGCGCACAGGCCGAAATCTCGTGCCCATAGCCGGTGATCACCCCGTCGCGCACGATCAGGTCAACGTCGATCACCGAGCCGCAAACACGGCTCACCTTGCGAGCTGAGACATCGGGATTGTCCAGCCGCCCCGGCTGGCGGGCATTTCCGGCCAGATCGAGGATTTTCTCGGAATAGAGATCGCTCAACTCCATGATGCCGACAATTCTGTTTCTTGTTCCGGTGACGTCGCGCTTCTATATAGGTGCTCTCCCGCGACCTGTCAGGCAAATCCGCTGCTGACATGATCCGACACGCATTGATATGCGTTATGAATGCGGTCGCAACGCAAGGAGCTCGACCCATGGACGCCCAAGCCAAGCCGCTCAAGCCTGCGACGACGATTTCCGTCTCCTCGGCCCGCCCATCTCGCGAGGAGGCCGAAGCGGCCGTTCGTACGCTGATCGCTTGGGCTGGCGATGACCCGACGCGCGAGGGCCTGCTGGACACCCCTGCTCGCGTCACCAAGGCCTATGGCGAGTTGTTTGCCGGCTACGGGCAGGACGCAGCCGAAGTTCTGTCCAAGACCTTCAAGGAAGTCGGCGGCTACGACGACCTCGTCCTGGTCAAGGACATTCCTTTCTATGCCCATTGCGAGCATCACATGGTGCCGTTCTACGGCAAGGCCCATATTGCCTATCTGCCCCATGACGGCGTCGTCGGCTTGTCCAAGCTGGCGCGACTGGTCGAAGTCTTTGCGCGCCGCTTGCAGACGCAGGAGACCATGACGGCTCAGATCATTGATGCCATCAACGAAAATCTCGGGCCGCGCGGAGCGGCGGTCATGCTGGAAGCCGAACATATGTGCATGACAATGCGCGGTGTGAAGGCCCATGACGTCAAGACCGTCACCCATCGCTTCACCGGCGTTTTTGCCGAAGACCGGGTGGAACAGGACCGGTTTTTCGCCATGGTTGCCGGCCGTCGTTGATCCTTCACGAAACTGCGCTTTGGTGCCGGCGTTTTGCGCTGGCCTCACGCACACGAAAAGGCTAGACCGGCCGGGCAATGACAGAACCTCCCTTACGGACCACACTGAACCGCGAAAACAGCAGAGCGCATTAGCGCCCGGGTAATCCGGCGCGCGACACGCGCCGGCAAACCATGGAGCCAGCCATGCTGAAAGCCTTTACCTGCACCGCCGACCTGTTGACCGAAATCCCGTTCACCGGCGACGCAACCTCACTCGTCTGGATCGACCTCGAAAACCCATCGCGGGAAGAGGACAATGCCGTCGAACAGGCCTTGGGTATCATTATCCCCTCGCAGGCCGACATGGCCGAAATCGAACTGTCGTCGCGCCTCTATCACGAAGACGGCGCCGAGTTCCTGACCATGACCGCACTGGCCAATCTTGACGGCGACGACGCCATCAAGATGCCTGTGACGTTCATCCTCAGGGGCGCGACACTGGTGACGGTGCGCTGGTGCGATCCCCGCCCCTTTGCGGCCTATCGCTCCCGCGCATCCAAGCAAAAGGATACACCGTCGCGCACCGGTGAACACGTCATGCTGGGCCTGCTTGAAGCTCTTATTGACCGTATGGCCGATGCACTTGAACGGGTGGGCACCGATGTCGATCACATCTCGCGCGAAGTGTTTCGAAACAAGGCGCGCAATGTCAGCAAAAAGACCAGGGACCTGCAGGCCGTGATCGAAAAGATTGGCGCCAAGGCTGAACTGCTCAACCTCATTCAGGAGAGCCTTGTCAGCATCGGCCGGCTGACCGCCTACCACGCCGCCATGGATGAAACGCAGCGCAAGGCGATGGTCAGTAAGGAAAATCGCAATCTGCTCAAGGTCGTGCAGCGCGACGCGCTCTCGCTGAGCGAACATGCACGCGCCCTTAATGGCCGCGCCAGTTTTCTGCTCGATGCAACCCTTGGCCTGATCAATCTGGAGCAGAACCAGATCATCAAGATATTTTCGGTCGCGGCGGTGGTTTTTCTGCCGCCGACACTGGTGGCGTCCATTTACGGCATGAACTTCGACATCATGCCTGAGCTTCATTGGGACTTTGGCTATCCTTTCGCCATTGGCCTGATGGTCCTTTTCGCCATTCTGCCTTACCTGTTCTTCAAGCGGAAAGGCTGGCTTTAGCCAGCCACTCCCCTCGCCGTCGTATTTGCGCTAAAGCCCATCCACTTAACCGGAGGCCTGGCAATGAGCCTTGAATTCGCCGACCCAAAATCGCTGGACCACGAAGCTATCGAAGAAGGCGAAACCTTCGCGCCGCGCTTTGATGCCCACGGTCTGATCACTGTGGTGACCGTCGAAGACGGCAGCGGTGACGTGCTGATGGTTGCAAATATGAATGTCGAGGCGTTGGCGCTGACGTTGCAGACCAACATCGCCCATTATTGGTCGCGCTCGCGCAAGGCTATCTGGAAAAAGGGCGAAACATCCGGCGAGTTGCAGGAACTGGTCGAACTGCGCACGGATTGTGACCAGGACTGTCTGGTCATGGTTGTTCGCCAGACAGGACGCGGTGCAGCCTGCCACACTGGCCGCAAGAGCTGCTTTTACCGTCGCGTCGCGAACAAGGACGGCGTTGTGGGCCTGCAAGATTTGGGCATGCCGGTATTATTCAATCCGCAAGATATTTACGGCAAGTAGCCCTACGCGCGGCGTTCGAACAGCCCCACCATCAGCAATCCGGCGATGAACCCGCCCAGATGCGCCTGCCATGCAATGGACAGATCCGTTCCTGTCAGCATAGGCAAAAGCGGCACCGCGGCGTTCAGCACCAGCCAGATAAGCGCAAAAAAGCGCGAACGCGGATTCCGGAAAACTTCAGCAAGACTGGCAAGTCGACGCCCCAACAGCACGGGCTGTCCAGTCTCAGGGTGGCGGCCGACGACTGGCGGCTGAAAGATGAAGCGTGTCGCCGCACCCGTCAGGCCGGATACGCCCCCCGACGCGCCAATGAGGTAGACACCCGAATAGAGCGTCGTTGCCGCAAAAAAGGCCGCGCCCGCCGCCGCCGAGACAAGAAATATCGCCAACATCGGCCCCGAACCATAACGGCGCGCGACGGGAGTAGCGAAAATGGCCAGCCAGGCGACGTTGAGCAGCAGATGATCCCACCCGGCATGGAGGAAGGCATGGGTAAACGGCGTCCAGACCAACGGAATTAGCAGGCTGAGGTCTTCACCGGCCAAAGCGAGCCGTAGCGGCTGGAAGGCAAGCCACATGACCAGGTCGGCCTGACCATCCGCGTTAAGAATCAAGGTTGAGGCCAGATGAATCGCAACCAGAACGCCGATCAGCAGCGTCACGCTACCGGGCAAAAGGAAGATCGGCTCACGCCCCGGTGCCGCTTGTTCCCGATCTTGTTCAGACATGATTTGGCTCCCTGCCCGAGGCGCCGCGCCGAACCGCGTTAACTTTTCCACATTCGGCCATCGGCGTTAACCTTAACTATTCTTTAAGCGGGCGTTTGCAGCGCCGTTTTGCGATTGTCGGATCGGCAAGTGCGCACCGCGGGGAGTGCGCCTCTAGCTCCTCGTTAGCGGAACCGACCATGCAGATGCCGAGCATCAAGACGCTCTATACCTACTGGAACACGATTCGGGGTTCGCGCAGCGCACCAGATCGGCGCGATATCGATCCGACACGCATTCGCGAGGCTCTCGCCAATACCTTCATTCTTGAGCTCAGCGAAGACGACCGGTTCTCCTTCCGCCTTGCCGGCTCCCATCTCTGCACGAGCTATTGCCGCGAGCTCAAAGGCCGTTCGTTCAGCGGCCTCTGGCACGAGCGCGATCGCGATGCGGTGGACACCCTCCTCCGTGCTGTGACCGAGGACCATGCCGTCGCCCTCCTGACTTTTCAGGGAACTACCGCGCTGAAGACCAGGGTGAGTTTCGAGACCATTCTCATGCCGCTCCGCCATAACGGCACCACCCATACGCGGGTTCTCGGCGCCATGTCGGCCCTGGACGAGCCCTATTGGCTGGGTGTTCAGCCCATCGTCGAACAGCGCATTACCGGGTTGAGGCTCATCTGGCCCGATGAAGTATCTGCCGACGAAGGCCTGCGTCAGGTGGCAACCGGTGTCGTGAATGATGTGGAATTTGCGGCACCAGCAGCGCCGCACGCATTCCAGACCACGGTTCATGGTCGCTCGGCCCGCCGCTACGCGCATCTCGCGGTCATCGACGGTGGCCGTAACTAAGCTTGCATTTACCGGCCTCGTCCGACCCGATCTCACCTTGCGTTAACCAAGACCGGTTAATGTGACTGGGCAATTCAATCGGCCCGGAACAGGTTGACGCATGCTCAGTGATGACATTCCCGCTCCAGTGACAGCGGCTGTCCTGCGGTCGCGCGCCGAAGAACAGCAGTTTCAGCGTGTGAAAGTGTCCATTCTTGGACGCTATATGCTCGCCGACCGCCGGGAATTTCCCTGCCAAGTCTTGTCCATGTCTCCCGGCGACGCAATTGTCATTGCCCCGGTGGCCGGAATTGTTGGCGAAAGGGTGATCGTTTATCTTGATCATCTGGGCCGTATCGAAGGAACCGTGCTCGAACAGGTCGATGGCGGATTTCTGATGAGCATTGCCGCCTCACCCCGCAAACGAGACAAGATGGCGGCCCAGCTCACCTGGCTGGCCAATAAGGACATTCTAAACCTGCCCGAGGATCGCCGTCACGAGCGCGTGGTTCCCGATATCAGGCACTCGACTGTCGTTCTGGACGATGGACGCCGCTATAACTGCAAGATCATCGACATTTCGCTATCCGGCGCCGCCGTGGAGCTCGATGTTCGCCCAGCCATGGGCACCCCCATTACGCTTGGGCGTATGCGCGCACGAGTCGTGCGCCACTTCCAGAACGGGGTAGCGGTAGAGTTCGCCTCCGCGCAGGAAATGCTGACCGTTGTGCAGCAGAACCTGCGAATGAACTGACCGCAGGCAAGCCATTCACCTCAAACCATTGCACCCCCGGCCGCCTCTGGTCTATCGGATGAGGATGCACAAGCCTATTCTTGCAGCCCTTGCCATCATGGCAACACTGTTCGGCAGCGCCGTCACCCATGCGGGCGGTAAGTCCGACTGGGACGGATATGGCTGGAAAGGCCTCGACATAACCAAATGTGTCGCCCAGGGCCAAACGCTGGACTGCCCAACCATGGTGCAGAAGTGGGACTGGAAACGCGACCAGTGGGTCAACGTGACCGTCTCTGTCTCAGGGCAAGCGGTAAGCCTTACGCAACGGCTCATCAACAACGACCGGCGGGATCGGGACGATGTCTGCGTAACCGTGCTTTTTCTCGACCAGGCCGGCGAAACAATCTTCGTCCATCACCAAAACTGGGATAGCCACGCCGCTTCCACGATGGAACGGCAGTTCAGCTACAAGGTATCCAACTGGCCCAAGGTGACGAGCATACAACTTGGGTCCAAGCAATGCCGGCAAGGCCCCCATCAGGATGACGCTATCTTCGAGCAGGTCTCCTCGGGTCTCTCGCGCTAGTTCTTCTGCCGACAACGGCATGGTGAACAGAACCTTCCAAACTCCTGTAAAACACGCATAAAAACTACACGGCAGTTTTCGGTTCGGGGCAATTGGCCGCCACTAACGTGGTCTCCATCAGGGAGATCACACAATGTTTTTCAACAAGAAGGGGCTGTTCGCAGGACTGCTGTTCGCGCTGACCGCGATTGCATCCGCCGCCCCCGCCGCCGCCTTGGACCTCACCAATGTGGCATTTATCCAGACCGCCGCTGGCAAGACCTCGGTTCCCGTCGGGCATCTGGAATTTTGCCGGACCCGTCCCGATGAGTGCCGTCGCTATGATCGCGTTGTCCCTGCGACCACGCTGACCGAAGCCACCTGGCAGCAGCTCGTCTCCATCAACGCCCACCATAACCAGACCATTGTTCCCGTGACCGACATGGAACTCTATCAGGTCGAGGAATTTTGGACCTACCCCAACGGTTATGGCGACTGCGAAGACTTCGCCCTGGCCAAACGCCGTGACCTGATCAAGGCCGGCTGGCATCCGAGCACGCTGATGATCGCAGTGGTTCGTGAAACTAATGGCAACGGCCACGCCGTGCTTCTGGCCCGCACCGACCGTGGCGATCTGGTGCTCGATAACCAGGAGAGCATGATCCGCCTGTGGAGTGAGACTTCCTATAAGTTCATCAAACGCCAGTCGGAAGCCAATGCTGGCGACTGG